>Ga0315294_10001393_pt1 | contig 26244 bp, 24 predicted proteins | sample YL17G13_40_MG_FD_203626 | JGI IMG/M metagenome (GOLD analysis project Ga0315294, IMG submission 203626) | Sediment microbial communities from Yellowstone Lake, YNP, Wyoming, USA - YL17G13_40 | ecosystem: Environmental > Aquatic > Freshwater > Lake > Sediment | place: USA: Wyoming | collected... | reverse complement strand
CCGCTCATGCAAATCGACCACATGCGGCGAAGTATAAAGACCCACAGTATAACTGTTGGCCTCCAGCATCCTCGCAAGCATCGTGGCAGTTGAGCCTTTGCCCTTTGTGCCGGCTATATGAGCGGTTGCGAGCTTTTTATGCGGATTGCCCACAAGCGAGAGCAGCCTCTCCATCCGCTCAAGACTGAAGGTCGTTACATTGTAGCGCAACCGGGTCTGCTTCTCGTAGTCTGTCCGGCTGAACAGATATTCAAGAGCCTGCTTTATGGTCTTGAACTGTCTTACCAGTCTGACTTTCTCAACTTTAGAGGAAGTCTTAGCCGTTTTTTTAGTTGTATCTGTTCGCGCAACCATAGCCCCTCAAGATAGCAATAAAATATCTCTAAGTCAATTTAATACATTTTTTACTTAATAACAGAATATAAAGAGCGTTTATATATACTTTTACAAGTTATTTTAACAAAATGAGTTATGTCTGAATAGCTCACAAAAGTTTGGTCGTGAAATTGGCATAACATTTAAGACTTCAAAACTCCATATTTTACAGCCAAGCTGTTATTTTTTTATATATCCAGGCGATTTCTTTATTGCTTTTGACGCTAAAGTGGATAAAAACATTACAAAATTTTCCTTCTTATTTGTGAGGCGATATTGGAAGGAAACTCAAAAGATATACGAAACTGGCTCAAACTTGTTCGAGCTCAGGGCGTCGGGCCGGTGATATTTGCCAGACTTTTAAAACAATTCGGCTCGGTTGAGACAATTCTCGGTGCAAGTGCCGGGGCGCTTGCAAAAGTCGAAGGCGTCGGCACAAAAACAGCAGAGGAAATCTGCCGCACAAAGGACAAATTCGATGTTGAAAAGGAAATTGCCTTCGCTGAAAAGCTCGGCGTCTGGATTATAAATATTGAGGACCAGCGATACCCCGTCCTGCTGAAAAAAATCTATGACCCGCCGCCGGTGCTTTACATTAAAGGCACTCTCGCAAAAGCTGACAATCTCGCCATCGCCATCGTGGGTGCTCGCCAGTGCAGCCGTTACGGGAGCGAACAGGCATCTCGTTTCGCTCACCTGCTCGCCGGTGCCGGTTTTACGATAGTATCAGGTATGGCAAGGGGTATCGATAGCGCAGCACACAGCGGCGCTTTAAGCGCAAACGGAAGAACAATCGGCGTACAAGGCTGCGGGCTTGCCAAAATTTTTCCGCCGGAAAATAAACAGCTCTTTGAAAAAATTTCCCAAAACGGCGCATGTATCAGTGAACTGGCGCTCGAATATGACCCGCATTCTGAAAATTTCCCAACTCGAAACAGAATCATCGCAGGTCTCTCGCTTGCGACAATTATAGTCGAGGCTATGCCTCGCTCAGGGGCGCTGATAACCGCAAGAGCGGCTCTCGAAAACAGCCGTGAGGTTATGGCCATACCCGGCAGAATCGATTCGCCGTTGTCAAAAGGGCCGCATAGCCTTATAAAACAGGGTGCTAAACTTATCGAGTCGGTCGAAGATGTAATTGAAATGCTCGAATATCTTTCAAAAGACTTTGCGGAGCATGTAAAGGAATCGGCAGAACAATCGGCTCAAAGAGCCGAAATGCCGTTGTTTGACGTAACACAGTTGAATCTTACCGAGATTGAAAAAAAGATATTTGACTGTCTCGACAGCGAACCTGTCCATATTGAGCAGATAATAAGTCAGACCGGCCTTGCAGCAGGAAAAGTTAACGCCGCGCTTGTTTCGCTGCGGCTTAAGGGCATTGCCAAACAATTGCCGGCCGGTTACTTTGTGAAAAAATAAGGAGTCAGTGTCTGGCAAAATAATTTGTCTTTATCCAGCCGGAATTCAATACAAGGTGTGCGACAACAAGGAAGATTAACAATGCTCCGCCGCCCTCGTGAAGAAACACAAAAGTTTCATACGAAAGCTTCGTTCGAAATATTCCTGTCAATGCCTGATTAATAATCAACACAAGCAAAACAGGATTTAATATCTTAAGGACCGTGTTCTTTTTCATAACCATTCCCCTGTAAAAATAAAATATCAAAAACCTCTGTGTCCTCTGCCTGTCCGCCATAGCCTTTGGCGACGGCGGATGCCCTCTGTGGCTAATTTTTTATCCTTAAAAGTTTAAAGCCGCTTGATGGGTCGGTCTGTCTTTTGGCATCTATACCCTGTATCTCAATAATCGTAACCTCGAGTATCAAAAATATACTCGCTCCGCCGCGGGGGCAGCCGACTATGTGCTTATTGCCTCTGCCCAGACCGGCGTGAAGATGTAGTTTCGGTTTATCCTGCTCATCGCAGTAAATTGTGCCGACGCCGAGGACTTCGCCGGGGCCGGCGAAACTTACAAAATTCGCCTCTATCTTCGGTTTTTCAGTTTTTGGGCCGACAACCACTTCGGCCTTCCTGATTCCACCGGTTATCAGGACCGCCGCGGCTTTTATATTCTCCTTTTCAGCAATTGACTCAATCGATTCGTAAAGCTCCTCGCCTTCAAAAAGCCTCGCAGCAATTACTCTGCCTGTCCTGCCTACCGCGTATTCCATAATTGCTCCTGCTGAAAAATTCAATTATGGAATAGATTACAGGAAAGGATGAGAATTAGAAAGAAGAAAAATCCTAAATCCTAAACTCTAAATCCTAAACAAATTCAAATCACCAAATGCTCAAAATGGCGGTTACATTGATTTGGACTGTTTGAATTTTGGAAATTTGGAATTTTTTCAAATTATCGCTGTTGCATGGTTGATGGTCTTTGTAATCTCGGCAATATCGGATGTGTCTGTTATACAGAAATCGTAACCCTTATTCAGAACGGCCTGCGCTTCGTTCTGTTTTAGTCCCTCGGCGAGAGCAATTACTTTTGTAGTCTCGAGTTCAGGATTCTTTCTGACGTTCTTGCAGATATGGTCGGCATCGATATCGGAGGCCATCAGGTTAATCAAAATCACATGGGGCGCCAATTTCTGAGCGATGAGGCCGGCGTCAAAGCCGCTGTTGGCAGTTTCCACGCCGAGCGAAGGATTCTTCCGCAGAGATTCGGCAAGTGTATTTGCCATCTGCCAGTCGTTGTCGATTATAAGTATTCTGACTCTGTCATGCTCAAGCTGGTCGGTCGGCATGTTGTGTGTTTTCATAAAACGCATTAGCTCCGCTGCCGGAATTCTCCTGTCTCTGCCGCCGGGAATTCGGTAGCCCTTCAATTGACCTGTGTCGAACCACTTGGTTACCGTCCGCGGAGCGACCTTGCAAATCTGGGCAACCTGCCCAGTTGTCAATATGTCTTTTCTTTTGTTGTTCATAAAATCTCTATGAGCCTTAACGCTATATGCTTTTTCGACTTAAAAACGACCCAATTTAACAAAGAGCTTGTTTTTTGCCGTATAAAGCGACACAAAAAAGCCTGTGATTGAATCTGGTCCGATAATTTTGTTGTGTCCCATCGGACACACAAATATGTGAAGCGCCACGGCTTTGCGGCCGTGGCATCTTCACAGGCCTCGGCGAAACTTACCGAATGCATCCCTCCCAAATGAACTTGGCGAGGAAGAGTTACTTTTTCGCATTCATTCACAGGTTTGCCCCCCCCGCGAGCAGGTAAAATTTTTTCAAAAAACCTGTTGACAAATACGAAATGCTCTTATATAGTAATCACTACTATTTAGCTTTGAATATATACGTAGTTGTTGAAAAAATGTTTGGCTGAATCGATAATGTTGAGGATAAAATTTGAATAATTTAAAAGAAAAACTTGAAGCGTTTTATAACTGCTGTCGAAAACAGCACTTAAAGATAACGCCTCAGCGCGTTGAAGTTTACAAGGCCCTGATAGCATCCAGCGACCATCCATCGGCTGAAGCGGTTTATGCGAGGGTAAAACAGGTTCTGTCGAATGTTTCGCTTGATACTGTCAACAGAACTCTCAATACCTTAAGTCGAATCGGCGCTGCGTTTGTGGTTGAGGGCAGCGGTGATGTAAAACGTTTTGACGGAAATCTCGAAAATCATCAGCATTTCAAGTGCATAAAATGTAAAAAAATTTTTGACTTTCATTACGATAAGTTTGAAAATATCCGGGTGCCGCAGAAATTAGGGCACAAATTCGAAGTTTTGAAAACTACCGTTTATGTAGAGGGATTATGCCGACCGTGTTTTGAGAAGGAAAATAAAGTTAAATTAGATTGATTTACGGAGGTAAAACTATGAACTTAAAGGGAAGTCAGACGGAAAAGAATTTACTTACAGCATTTGCAGGAGAATCGCAGGCTCGCAACAGATATACGTACTTTGCTTCAGCGGCAAAGAAAGAGGGCTTCGAGCAGATATCGGCGATTTTTGCGGAAACCGCTGAGCAGGAAAAGGAACATGCAAAAAGAGAGTTTAAATTTCTGGAAGGCGGCGAGGTTGAAATTCAAGCTGCTTTCCCGGCAGGCGTAATCGGCACAACACTTGAAAACCTCAAAGCAGCTGCGGCAGGAGAAAATTACGAAACGACACAAATGTATCCTGGATTCGCAAAGGTCGCCGACAAAGAAGACTTTACAGAAATCGCAAAGGTCTTCCGGGGCATCGCGGTTGCTGAAAAAAGACATCGCGACAGATACTTGAAGCTTGCCGACAATATCGAAAAGGGTAAAGTATTCAAAAGAGAAAAACCCGTTCGATGGGTCTGCAGAAACTGCGGCTACGTTCACGAAGGAACTGAAGCGCCGGATACCTGCCCGGCTTGTGGTCATCCGCAGGCTTATGCGGAAATCGAAGCGGTGAATTTCTAAAAAATTCAGAAGACAGGATTGAGGTGCGGTATGAATGAGCGAAAAGGTATTGTAACTATGAAGGGCAAACCCATTGTCCTTCTGGGTAATGCCGTAAAGGTCGGCGATAAGGCACCGGATTTTGAAGTTGTATCGAAGGACCTCTCAACCGTGAAGTTTTCGTCTTTTGTCGGCAAAGTGTGCATCATATCCTGTGTCCCTTCGCTCGATACGAGCGTCTGCGACATAATGACGCGAAGATTCAACGAGGAAGCAGTTAAACTCGGCGGTGATGTTGTGGTTCTGGCGATAAGCATGGATTTGCCGTTTGGACAGAATAGATGGTGCATTGCTGCCGACGTGAAAAATGTTTATATCTTCAGCGACCACAGAACAGCGTCCTTCGGCCAGGCGTATGGAGTCCTTATAAAGGACTTAAGGCTTCTGGCGAGAGCCGTTTTTGTTGTGGACAGACAAGGAATCATCCGTTACGCCAATATAGTGCCGGAAATATCCCACGAGCCGGACTACGATGAAGCACTTGAAGCAGTTAAAAAACTTTTGTAATTTTTGATTGTCTCGCACGGAGGTTGATTATGCGAAAGGTCGGGCCGGATATATTTGAAGTCGGTGCGATTGACTGGGACAGGCGCCTCTTTGACGAGCTTATTCCGCTGCCGGACGGCACAAGCTACAATGCCTATATTGTCAGAGGCACTGAAAAAATCGCTCTGATTGATACGGTTGACCCTGCAAAAACCGAAACGCTTATAACAAATCTCGTCGAATCAGGCGTTGAAAAAATTGATTATCTCGTCGCACACCACGCTGAGCAGGACCATTCAGGCTCGATACCGGATGTGCTCGAAATATACCCCGATGCAAAAGTCGTCACAAACGAAAAATGCAAAAATATGCTTATTGACCTGCTCGGCGTTGACGAGCAGAGATTTGTCACCATCGAAGATGGTCAGGAACTTTCGCTCGGCAATAAAACGCTTAAATTTATCTTTACGCCCTGGGTGCACTGGCCGGAAACGCTGTCAACTTATCTGGCCGAAGATAAAATCCTCTTTTCCTGCGATTTCTTCGGCTCTCATCTGGCAGCAAGTGATTTGTTCGTTACCGACAAGGCCAGGGTTTATGAATCAGCAAAGCGGTATTATGCCGAAATAATGATGCCGTTCAGAGGACAGATTGAAAAAAATCTCGAAAAGTTGAAAAGTCTCGATATTAAAATCATCGCCCCAAGTCACGGCCCATTGTATAATGAGCCGAAGTTTATCATCGATGCTTATAAACAATGGATAAGCGATGATGTTGAGAACAAGGTGATTGTCGCCTATGTCTCGATGCACGGCAGTACGAAAAAAATGGTCGAATATCTTGTTGACGCTCTTATGGCAAAAGGTATAGGAGTTTTGCAGTTCAACCTTGTCGGAGCAGATATTGGTAAACTTGCAGTTGAGCTGGTCGATGCCGCAGGGGTGATTCTTGCAAGTCCGACAGTTCTTACAGGCGCTCATCCGGCGGCAGCCTACGCGGCATTTCTGGTCAATGCCCTGAGGCCGAAGACTAAATACCTCGCGATAATAGGCTCGTTCGGCTGGGGCGGCAGAATGGTTGAACAATTAAAAGGACTCCTCACAAACAGCAAAGCCGAAATAATCGAGCCTCTCATCATAAAAGGCGAACCGAAAAACGAAGATTATAAAAAACTTGATGAGTTGGCCGATACGATTAAAGCCAAACATCGGGAATATCGAGTAGTTTAAAATTAATAGTGGAAGGGACAGGTTATGGCAAAGAAGCTTGAAATTTATAAATGTATGTTATGTGGAAATATTGTTGAGGTTACACACGGCGGCGACGGCGAACTTGTCTGCTGCGGTCAGCCGATGAAATTGCTTGTAGAAAATACAACTGACGCAGCAAAGGAAAAACACGTCCCGGTAATCGAAAAAATCAACGGCGGATACAGGGTTAAAATCGGCTCTGTTCCTCATCCGATGGAAGAGAAACATTACATCGAATGGATTGAACTGCTTGCCGACGCCGTGGCCTACAGAGAGTTTTTATCGCCCGGCCGGAAGCCCGAAGCGGTTTTCAAAATCGATGCCGCAAAAGTCAGTGCAAGAGAATACTGTAATATTCACGGCCTGTGGAAAGCGTAAAAAAGTTTTGAGTTTTTAATTTTAAGTTATGAGTTTAGTGTTTGTGGAGCAGAATTATGGCAGTTAATTTTACGGCTTTCGAGATTTTTGAAATCGCAGAACAGATTGAACGCAACGGCGCAAAATTCTATCGTGACGCAGCAACCGTCTCGGTAGACAAGTCCATGCAGCGTTTTTTCCTGCAGCTTGCCGGGATGGAGGATGACCACGAGAAAATTTTTGCCGAGATGCGAAAAAATCTTGAAAATGAAAGCGACGATACAAAGGTCTTTGACCCTAATAATGAAATGGTTTATTATTTAAAGGCAATGGCCAAAAGTGCAGGCTGGGAAGGAAAAGCAGCGCCGCACGTCGAATTTGCCGGTTATGAAACGCCGGTGAAAATTATAAAGAGAGCCATTGAGGCCGAGAAGGCCTCGATAGATTACTATCTCGGCCTTAAAGAGTTTGTTTCCTCGCCGGCCGGCAAAAAAAAGGTCGACGAAATAATAAAAGAAGAAATGGGCCATGTCGTAATCCTCCAGAAGCATCTTGAACAGTTGGGTAGCTGATTAAAAACAGACGAGAAGGGATAAATGCAGGAAGGGATTTTATGGATGCCGGCAAAATAGATTTGGAGGCTCTGTTTCAGCTCAACTATGGAATGTATATAGTCAGCTCCACAAAGGCAAATGCCATAAACGGCTGTATCGCAAATACTGTCTTTCAATTGACTCCCCAACCGCCCATAATCGCAGTCAGTATCAGCAAGGAAAATCTTACACACGAATATATAACGAATAGCGGATTTTTTGCCGCCTCGGTTCTCGCTGAGGATGCGCCGATGAAGTTCATAGGAATGTTTGGTTTCCGCTCAGGAAGAGATGTCAATAAATTCGAAAAGGCAAGTTACAAAAAAGGCGTAACAGGCTGTCCGATTGTGCTCGAAAATACCACAGGTTTCGTCGAAGCTGAGGTTATAAATGCAATTGATGTCGGAAGTCATACATTGTTTATAGGCAAGACCATCGTCTGTCAGCAGTTCAACAACGGCAAAATCGCCATGACTTACAATTATTATCGCGATGTAAAAGGCGGAAGAACGCCCAGAACAGCGGCGACATATCAGGAAATAAAAAAACCGTTAAAATCATCAGAAGAACGGAAAACAATCGTTTCGAAAGGAGACAAAGCCATGCAGAAGTATAAATGCCTTATGTGCGGCTACATTTATGCCCCCGCAAAAGGCGACCCGGATAATGATATCGAGCCGGGCACTGCTTTTGAGGACCTGCCCGACACCTGGGTCTGTCCCGAATGCGGAGCAGCCAAAGACGAGTTCGAACCGGTAGGTTTGGATTAGAAGATGCCGAAGATGAAACCGATTCGTCCTTCGGTTGCGAACGAGCAGGTATTTTGCGTCGAGTCGCCGGCTCCGCAGTGCGGGCTTGTTGTTTTCGGCGCTTCGGGTGATTTGACTAAAAGAAAACTTATTCCTGCTCTTGCGAATCTGTTTAAAAGAGGATTACTGCCGGCGGATTTTTTCTGTCTCGGCTGTGGCAGAAAGAAACTAAGTGACGACAATTTTAGAAAAATAGCTGCCGATGTGGTTAGGGATATTCTGCCGGCCGCTGAAAATCAAACCGATTTTTTAGATGGTTTCTGCTATGTAAGCGGTGATTATGCCGACCAGCAGTTTTACAGCGATATCAAACAAAGGCTCTTCGAGCTGAACGAAAAAGCCGGTAAGAATTTCGGCAGAATTTTTTATCTTTCTCTCCCCCCTTTGCTGTATCCGGACGTAATCGAAAATCTCGGCCGGGCAGGCCTTAACAATAAGGATAGCGGCAGCTTTGTAAGGCTTGTTGTTGAAAAACCATTTGGCAGAGACTTGCAAAGTGCCCTTGAGCTTAACGATGGTTTAAGCAAATGGTTTGCTGAGGAGCAGGTTTACAGGATAGACCATTATCTGGGTAAGGAAACAGTGCAGAACATTTTAATGTTCCGCTTTGCCAATTCCATTTTTGAGCCGATATGGAACAGAAATTATATTGACCATATTCAGATAACGATAGCCGAATCAATCGGCATCGAAACCAGAGGCGGCTATTACGACAAAAGCGGCGCGCTTCGGGATATGTTTGTCAATCACATGCTGAGTATGCTTTCTCTTGTCGCGATGGAGCCGCCGGCCTCATTTGGGGCGGAACATATCCGCGATGAGAAGGTAAAACTCCTGCGAAGTATCCGCCCGTTCAATCTTGAACCCTGGAGCGAGGATATTGTAAGAGGCCAGTATGCTGCAGGTTCGATCGATGGCGGTCAGACACCTGCTTATCGGCAGGAAGCTGATGTTGAGAAAAATTCAAAAACCGAGACTTATGTTGCCGCAAGGCTTTTCGTCGATAACTGGCGGTGGCAGGGTGTGCCGTTCTATTTGAGAACAGGAAAACGGCTTATCAGACGCGTTACGGAGATTGCCGTAACCTTTAAAAAAGTGCCTCATATATTGTTTAGTTCGGCAGGAATTGACCGCCTGCCCGCAAATGTTCTTGTATTAAAAATTCAGCCGCAGGAAGGTATCAGTCTTTTCTTCGAGGCCAAAAGGCCGGGTCCGAAATTGTGTATCGGCACCCTTGAGATGGATTTTAATTACGCTGAAATCTTCGCCGCTGAATCGCCGGATGCCTACCAGAGGTTACTGCTTGACTGTATGACAGGCGACCAGACCCTCTTTACAAGGATTGACGATGTGAAACTCGCCTGGCAGCTTTTCGATAATGTGCTCAAAACCTTCCGGCAGCGGGATGCAGAGCCTTATCCTTATTCTGCCGGCAGTGAAAGTTTTCCGCAGGCTGATGTGCTCATTCAAAAAGACGGCCGAAACTGGCGAAAAATTTCTGAGATGTAATTAAATAATTAAATCATTGGTTGTCAGGGAATGGTAAAAAAATCCGGAATTCAGGAGTGAGCATATAGAATAATTGTCTAAAGGGCAGCCTCACGGTATTAAACAAGGATAAAAAAGGTGGCTTTTGTCAAATATATTTTTCCAGAGGCTCGACCGATAAAATTAAATTTTTCAGCCTGTTTTTGGCGAAATGTGGGGTTTTGAGCCTGAAAAAGGGGCTTGAAAAAAGAAAAATCTTATCTGCTTAAAATTTCCTGTTTTATCGGACAATGGTAGCCGTGAGCAAACTGAAGAATTGTAAGCCTTTAAACTCCTCAATCCGCATTTTTAGTGCTGATATTTGCTTTTTTTTATTTTTTTCTTGATTTTTAAATTGCCTGATGGTAGTATACTCTAAGAAATTTGTAACCGTCGTATCGCCCTCATAGGGCGGAAAGGAGGTGTTGGAAAAGGAGAAAACTCCAGACCAGATGTTCCTTCCGAGTCTGGTTGTTGACTCTGCTTCCTTGCTTGTGTGGTTTCTTTCAGGCAAAATGGTGATGAACGGAAGGAAATAAGAAACCGGAACCGCGCTGAGTGAGAAGCTCAGCGACAGTTAAGAAAAAAAGAGAATTTGTTGTGAGGTAAGAAAAATGAAGAAACTGATTTTAGTTTTAGCGATTTTAGTCGCAGCACCGGTAGTTACTTACGGTGCGCTGGATGTCAGCATGAGATTAGATGCCAACGATGTTAACATTGTGTACACCGGCGGCGACCCGTGCAATTTGCCACGCGCATTCGCATTGGACATCATCTTAGTTAGCAACCCCAATGACCCCAAGTACGACCCCAATATTGTCATCAAGCAGGTTAGCGACTACAAGACAAATGGCGAAAGCAACTCTACAAGCAAAGGCTACGGCATCTATCCGGCCAGAATCGTCATTGACTCCTGCGGCGTTGTGAATAGCTGGGGCTCTCCGCTTGCTGACCCCTGTGACCCGGGTGGCAGCATGGCTTTGCCCAGCAAACACATTATTCTTGAGTTCGGTTCGCTTTATGTTGGTGGTCCGAATGCTCCAGACCCCTGCGGCATACTTTGCGAGCTCCATTTTGACTGTAATGGCTCGACCGGCGACGTTAACATTATAATGACCCCTGAAGTCACCTATCGTGGCGGCGTCGTCTTGGAAGATGGCAATACCGCTCCCTTTGTTACCAAAACGTTGAGGTATACCCCCTGTGTTGTTGCTCAGCAGCCGACGAAATGCCTCAAGAAAATCGAAACCACAAAGGAGTTCAATGACTGGGTTGCCTGGGGTGAGCCGAATTGCTGGTGCTTCAAGAGACAGTGTCGCGGCGATTCAGATGGCAAAATCTCATTCGGGAACTGGATTGCATCTGCTGACCTGAATCTGCTCAAGCGATCTCTTAGTCAGAACGATGCTTGCCTGGCTACAATATCTTATTCAGGTGTCCCCGGTATCTGTGCAGACTCTGACCATAAATCATCATTCGGGAACAGGGTAGCAAGTGCTGACCTGACCGCCCTGAAGAAGTACCTTAGCCAGCCTGAAGTTAATGTGCCCTGCTGCGATTATAATGCTCCTGGGACAGCGCCGGATTGTAATCTCCGTCCTCCAGCCGACCCCAACGAAAGGTGGAATTTCTGGTTGACAAAGTAACGTAAATTAAAAAGTAAAAAATGAAAGGTTTAACATTCGAATGTTAATTTATTTAAAGGAGGTTTTAAGATGAAGAAGTTGTTAGTTTTAATGTTAGTTGCATCTTTGTGTGCTTTGGCTAATGGTGCTATTATGGTTCTGCAGATTTCCGCAGGTGGAAATCCGGAGCCCGTTGACAGCGAGATTGTCCTGCTCCCAAGCGAGTCCATCATGCTGGACGTCTGGACACCGAATGGCTACAATCCTGGCGACGATGAGTATTGGGGTCTTGTGATTAGTGACGCATCTCCTGGTAGTGCTACAATCGCTGGCGGCGTGGTTCATATTGGACCGGCCCCTGATCTGTCGTGGATGCTGAATCCTGACCAGTATGATCCTTTCTTCCCCGGACACGGGGGAGCCTATGGTCAGATTATGAGCTCCACTAACGTTGCTGGACCGGGCGTCTACTTTGATGAGATTCGCTTCCATTGTGATGGCCCTGGCGATGTGATACTTCAGTTGTATTCCAGCCAGGAAGAAGGCGTCTTTGTTCTCGAGGACACCGTGATTATCCACCAGATACCGGAGCCTGCGACAATTGCACTCCTTAGCCTTGGCGGACTGCTTCTGAGAAAGAGAAAATAAGCGCATAAACGCTTAAAAGTGAAAGAGGCAGGTCTTATAAACCTGCCTCTTTTTTTGTTGTTTAATCGCAGATTACGCAGATTTCACTGATTGGAAGATAGATTAAAAAAATCATTTTAATCAGCGCAATCAGCGTTTCCTTTTTCTATCCCCTATCCCCTATCCCCTAAAAAAAATTATTTTTCTCTTGCATTCCTCTTTCGAATTTGTTATAATACCCCTAAGTTAATCGGGGTAGAGAGAGTTATTGCTGCACGGGGCGGGAAAGAAAGCTTACTGAATAGTCGCTTATAGGATTGAATTCTTTGTTCTTCGTGTCTTGGTGCCTTTGTGGCTATAAACACCAATGATTTATATTTCTTAGTGCCTTTGTGCCTTAGTGGCTAAAATTTTTTTATTTTTCTCTTGCATTTATCTTTCAGATTTGCTATAATACGCTTACTTAATTGGGGCAGAGAGAAGTTATTGCTATCCGGACGGAAGAAACTCACTGAATCTTTTTTGAATTATTGCTTCTTCGTGTCTTGGTGCCTTTGTGGCTAAAGCAATAGCTTTTTTACAACTTATCTTGGGGTCGAGAAAACAATCAATTAGTCATTAGTTAGTATTCTTTGTGTCTTAGTGCCTTCGTGGCTGAAATTAAATTGAAATAAGAATAGTTCTTCGTGCCTTAGTGTCTTTGTGGCTATTTATGGCTTTAAAACGCGCAAACGTTTAATTGTAAATTGTGCCTTTATAGGCAAAAGCATTGTAGTTTAACCTTTATTTTTGGAGACCGAACAATGAAGAAAATGCTGATTTTAATGTTGGTTCTGGGAGTAGTTCCTGTTGCCTCTGCTGCTGTTATGACTTTGCAGATTTCTGTAGGTGGAGTTAATGAGCCGCCTGACAGCACGATTAACCTCCTGCCAAGCCAGTCAGTCGAGCTGGACGTCTGGACACCTAATGGTTGGCAAAGCGACGAGACAGACAACGTTTATTTTGGCCTTGTGCTTACTGATCAGACTGCCGGTTTAGCTACAATCACTGGCGGTGTAGCCCACATCCCGCCGGCGCCTGATCTGTCGTGGATGCTGAACCCTGGCCAGTATGATCCTTTCTTCCCCGGACAGGGGGGAGTCTATGGTCAGATTATGAGCTCCACCGGCGTTGCTGGAACGGGCGTCTACTTTGACCAGATTCTTTTCCATTGTGAAGGCCCTGGCGATGCGGTACTTCAGTTGTGGTCCAGTATGGAAGAAGGCGTCTTTGTTCTGCAGGACACGGTGATTATCCACCAGGTTCCCGAACCTGCTACTATGGTTCTGCTGAGTCTCGGCGGACTCTTATTCAGGAAACGTGGAAAATAATCCGAATTTCAGCTTTATCCGCCGCAGGCGGATAAATAAGGAATATTTCAAAACAGGCAGAGTTTCACCTCTGCCTGTTTTTTTGTCTTGCCTCTTAAGGCTGGCGCGGTTAGAATATTCTATAATATTGAAATTAATAATCCGTGAAACTTGTCCCCGCGCAGGCGGGGATCCGTGGTTTATTTTTCGTCTTAGGAGTCTCGAAATGAACAGGATTTGTGTTTTTATATCTTTGGGTTTACTGGTCTTTTATGGCTGTGTCGGGCAAAAAAAGGCTGTTCCACAGAACATATCTCAAAAGGCTGACTCGTCGCGGCGAAGGCCGCTGCCGCAGCCGGATAAAGAGTTCCCCCAATTTCTTGTTGGTGTTTGGCAGGCCGACGATTCCAACTGGGGCTTTAAATTTGAGCCTGATGGAAAAATATCGAAGTTGACTCATGTTCTCGGTGTGCCTATGAAGGTTGATGAAGGTTCTTATTATGAAGAAGGAATTGCCGGCAGCAGCTTCCTGTACGTTTTAGGCCCCTGTGATACAAGTTACGACCCGAAAACCAAGATTTTGAAGGTTTCGGTCGTTATGGACTATTTTCTTATGGATATACCGCCTGCCGGCACGCTCGAAGGTTCAGAGAAAGACATTTTTGAAGGCCCCGTTTCCGCCAACCCGTTGCGACGCGGTCGCACCGCGGCGAAAGACCTTATTTGGAATGTTAAATGGCGAAGTTACTGTACTGTTGAGGAGGCAAGCCCGCCGGATGTGAATTTTATTGATGCGAACCCGGAAAATCTGGTTTTCAGAAAACTTGACCTCAAGATATTTGAAGAACATAAACACCACCCTGCTCCGCCAGTGCGACAGCACGGCGAATAGTTTCAGTAGTCGTAATATGGCACGCCTTGTGAATCTTTGCCCGGCCAGTCTATCTTGAAGGTCTTGGTTTCCGTCTTATATATCCACCCGTATTGGCCGGTAGCGGTTGCTGGTAAGGATTCATCGTTTTCAATCATTTTTATAGTTATCAAATTATTGAATGGATTTTCTGGTCTGGCCGTTAGGCGTCCGCTCTTTATCATTTTTAAATAGAACTCTGCTTCGTTTACAGGGGCTTTAGGATTATTGAATGAATAACCCGGTGCTATACCGCCATTTTTGGCAGCGTAGCATTCTATGGCTTGTCGAATGATTTGCAGATTCTCCTTGGCAGCGGTTTCCTTTGCCTGTTGCGAACGGTCCAGAATTTCAGGGATTGCTATCGCGGCCAGAATCCCGATGATAGCTACCACTATCAGTATCTCAACAAACGAAAAACCGGCATTATGTCTGCGCGATAAGTCCATACGGCCTTTATCGACAAAAGAAAGGCGACAGTTTATAGCCAGTTAGGGATAGGGGGCAGGGTATATAGGGTATAGAAAAAAGAAACCGCGGATTACACAGATTACGCAGATTTAATTTATAATAAAAATCCGTGGAATCCGCGAAACTTGTCCCCGCGCAGGAATGTCACCCCTGCGAAGGCAGGGGCGGGGATCCGTGGTTTTAATTACTTCGTGTCTTGGCTTGTCCCGCCATAGCCTTTGGCGACGGCGGATGTCTTTGTGGCTATCGCCAAGCGGCTGTCCAGAACCAGTTTTTAGCGAATTCCGCAAAATCGGCAAAATCAATAAAACCATCATCAATAAAATCAGCAGGCAAGTCCCCAACATCGCAGAGCCAGTTTTGCGAATATACAAAAGCATCTGCAAAATCGACGATACCGTCGCCGTTGAAATCCGCAGCATTTATAAAGAATTCATCCGCTCCCATATCGACAGTGCCGTCAAATATCCTCTGTTCTGAATCAATGTCTGTAATTGATTGTGCAGGGACAGAATTGTTATCGCCTTTATCTATACATACAGAGCCCGGCAGCAGGTGATAATTGCCGATAACGTAATAATCGTCATTTGTATCTTCAGGCGTGTTTGCATCGTGCCAGTAGCCCAAATCCACGAAGTTCGGCTCAGAATCGATATTGCCGCTCTGCCAGTGCAGAATCATATTCGGGTCGACCCAGACCTCTGCCTGGCCGCCCTGAATATCGCTGTTCTTTACGGTCATTTCAGTGATTTCCTGCCATGTCCACTTTCGCAGGGTATTTATTAGTGCAAGCTGATTGCCGTCAGGTGCAATATTGTTTCTTACGATGCAGTTGACCACCAGCGGATTGCTTTTGCAGAATGAGCCGATTCCGCCGCCTTCGAGTGCCTTATTGCCGATAACGGTGCAGTTTACGAATGTCGGACTGCTCCGGTAGGCATATAGTCCTCCGCCTCGATGAGCGGCAGAATTACCGATAACCAGACAGTTGGCGACTATCGCGTTGCTGCCGTGTTCATCATCGTAGCCCCAGCAGCAGACCGCACCGCCGTGCCGGCCGGGTCCTACAGCAGAATTATTCAAAAATATACAATTGGTAATAACGGGGCTGCTATCGAAGCAGTATATTCCGCCGCCGTAGCCATAAGGATTGAACGTATTGGATTCAAAATAACAATTTGTGATTGTTGCATTGCTGCCGTAACCGCAGTAAATTGCCCCTCCATGGTCGCGAGGGGCGTTATACATAAAGATGCAGTTTCGAATTGTCGGCGAACTTCCAACTTCTAATATAGGATCGCCGCAGTAAATACCTCCCCCTTCAAATATGCTGCCCCCTCTGATTATTGAAATCCCCTGAATAATTGAGTTGGGGCCTTCGCCGCGATGCAGCCAGAAACCTCGACCATTATCTTCACTGTCTATAATTGTTGATTGTACGACAGCAAAATCATTGGGTTCTATACTTTGCAGCGTGACTGCTTTTTTCTTAAAATCAATATTTTTATTTCCTGCGCCTTTATGTGTGCCGATTATAAGAACAATTATCTGTCCGTTGTTTGCGTCGTTGATGGCAGCCTGGATAGTGTCGTACTGCTTACTTTTGGTTATATTCCAGACGGGTTTTGCCTCGTCGGCTCCGATATCTGCGAATTGCCCCATTTTTCTGCTCTGGTCGTCAAAGTCGTTAATATCTGTTGTAATAGTGTTTGGGTCTCCTGCGTTTATGCATGGACTGAAATAATTAAGGTGATAATCGTTGCTGTCGGAGTTGATAAATTCAGGGTCGATGGAAACATTTCCGCCGGTGCCTGTTAAATCGCCGACAGTAGAACTGTAATTGCCGGCAGGATTCCCCCAGACATCGTTATATGTTATTGTTCCGGTTGTGCTCGATGCATTGATGCCATTGTCTGAGCCGTTTGATGTAATGATATTATTTATTATTATCGGCGCCGCGTAGCTTTCATATTGTATTCCGCCTTTTTCATTAAAGCTGATTGTATTATTTGTTATAACCGGCGTCAGACCGACAATTCTTATACCCGCCCCCGCAAGGTTTTTTGTGATAAGATTATTTCTTATTATTGGGTTGCTGTCCCAGTAAACGCCGATGCCTGCTCCGTTGGATGAAGAATTTTGCGTTATGAGATTCTGCTCAACAAGCGGATTTGAGAGATAATATATATAAATTCCGCCGCCGCCGAGCGCGCTGGCAGTATTTGCCGTTATAGTGTTTTTCCTGACAGTCGGTGCAGAAGTATATGTGACATGAATACCCGCACCGAGCATAGAAGAATTTTGAGTTATAAGATTGTTTTCGATTAAACCGTCGGACCACTGGCGAAGGTGTATTCCGCCTCCGTAAGATTGGGCGTGATTATTTTGTATGATGTTATTTTTAATTATCGGGTCGCAGTATTGAAAACCCACTATAGCTCCGCCGTCTCCGTGGTCGTAGATATTAGCATCGTTTGCATCAGGGTCGCCGTATCCGTGATTGACGATAGCATTGTTATCTGAAATTATGTTATCGGTGATGGTTGCATTGCTGTAATTGTAGCAATAGATACCGCCGCCCTGACCTGCAATGTTGGCTGTTATGATATTTTTTCTTATTGTCGGGCTGGAATAGTTTGAGCACAGCATCCCTCCGCCACAGCGATTCCAGCGATAGCCCTGGTATTGCCACCAGACGCTGACCCATGAGCCGGTTCCGCCTGTGATGGTAAAGCCTTCGAGAATCGAAGCAGTTGTTTCGCCGTTTTTGAACGTAACGACCGAGGCAAAATTCACATCAGCAGGGCAGTTGCCGTCAATAATTGTAGCTGCAGCGATATTCGGGTCATTTGGGTCGCTTGAGCGGACGGTTATAGCTTTGCCGAGGAAGTTTATGTTTTCAAAATACCTGCCGGGCGCAACGATTATAGTATCACCGCTTATGGCATGGTTAATTGCCTCCTGGATGGATGGATACTCCTCGCTCGGAACGTTAAGCACGTCCGCAAAGCACGCCGCCGTAAGCAGCAGAATGCAAATCGAATATGAACGCATCTTCTCTCCCTGATACCCTTTTTTATAAATAATAACAAAAAAATGACAAAAAAGCAAACGTTTAACGGTTAAGTGCTTGTTTTACAAGGGGTTAGGTAAAGAATAAATAGTGAAAACGCAGGTTTTTACCGGACGATGAGCGACTAATCATTGCCGTCCTTGATGAGTTTGTATTCGACACTATCGACAAGTGCCTGCCAGCTTGCCTCGATGATGTTTTCTGATACGCCGACCGTGCCCCACATTGCGTCCTTGTCGCGGGTTTCGATGACGACTCTCGTGATAGCCGCTGTGCCGGCAGCGGGGTTTACAATCCGGACCTTGTAATCAATCAGGCGCATTTCGCGAATGTTCGGATAGAACCTTTCAAGCGATTTACTCAGTGCGCCGTAGAGTGCATCGACAGGTCCATCACCTTCGCTGACGGCATGTTCGGTATGACCGTTGACGGCAAGTTTTATGGTTGCCTGGCTTACCATTTTGCCGCCGGAATTTTTTTCAACGGTTACGTGAAACTTTTCCAGCTCGAAGAACGGCTTGTAAGTCCCCATTATTTTTTTGACCAGCAGCTCAAAGCTCGCCTCCGCAGCCTCGAACTGGAAGCCTTTGTTTTCGAGGTTCTGCACCTCGATGAGAATTTTTTGGGCAAGTTCCTTGTCCTGTGCGATGTTGGCCTTTTCCAGTTTCGCAAGGATATTCGCCTTGCCGGAAAGTTCTGAAATAAGGAATCTCCTTTCGTTCCCGACGACGGCAGGGTCGATATGCTCATAAGTCCTTTTGTTTTTACGCAGGGCGTCCACGTGCAGGCCGCCTTTATGCGCAAACGCACTTTCGCCCACGTATGGCATATTCATCACCGGCGGCAGATTTGCAATCTCAAAGACATATCGCGAAGTCTCCGTGAGCATTTTTATCTTTTCCGGAGTTAAAACATCGTAACCCATTTTAATCGCCAGATTCGGTATTATTGTGCACAGATTTGCGTTGCCGCACCTTTCACCAAGTCCGTTGATTGTCCCCTGCACGTGTCGTGCCCCTGCATGAACGGCGGCAAGCGAATTTGCAACCCCGCAGTCGCTGTCGTTGTGGCAGTGAATGCCGAGTGATATTTTGCCGAATTTTTGTTTGACGGTCTTTGTTATTTCATAAACTTCCGGCGGAAGGCATCCGCCGTTGGTCTCGCAGAGCACGATTACATCTGCCTTCGCATCGATGACCGCAGCAAGAACTTTCAGGGCATATTCGGGATTTCTTTTGTAGCCGTCGAAAAAATGTTCTCCATCGAAGATTACTTCAAGCCCTTTGCTTTTCATATACTCTACAGACTCAGCACAAATCTTGATATTGTCTTCGAGCGAGCAGTGCAGAACTTCTGTAACGTGCAGGTCCCAGCACTTGCCGACAAGTGTAGCTGCTGGTGTCCTGCAGGCTAAGATTGCATTTAATGAAGCATCTGTTTGGCAGGTTGCGTCAGCCCTGCGGGTATTTCCGAACCCTGCTATTTTGGCCGGCTTTAAATTCAGTTTAGCAGCTTCTAAGAAGAACTGCATTTCTTTGGGGTTGCTCGATGCGTAGCCGCCTTCGATGTAATCAAAGCCGAGTTTGCTTAACTGCTTTGCGATTAAGAGCTTATCGTCAAGCGAAAAGCTTATCCCTTCAGCCTGCATCCCGTCTCGCAGCGTCGTGTCGTATATCTTTATTTTTTCCATAACTGGATTTTATCCCGCACCATTTTTTATTCAATAATTTTCTGGTGCGGGGTTTTATTTATCCCGACTTTAAAAGTAAAGCCAAAATATGGTGTTGTTTTTTGCCGCAAAGACACGAAGACACGAAGTTTTTAAAAATATAATTTAATTGTTTTTCTTTGTGTCTTGGTGCCGGAGCTTGCCCCGTGAGATGTCCCTTGGACTATCTCATCGGGGTGGCTATTAGCTAAAATTCAGTACCGCAAATTCTCCTCTATATTTTTTCACCGCCTCATCGTATGCCCTTGCCGCTTCTATTTCGCTCTCGAAGTATCCTAAGTGTATTTTCCCTCTGTTATGGCAAAGCGTTGCCCGATATTTTCTGTGTGCTTTATCGTAGTTGACGCCTTTATATTTGCTGCTGCCGGTATTTTTACCTCTTTCGCTGTTCCACGTATTTTCCTGTTGGCTGACCACTTGCAGGTTTTCTTTTCTGTTATCCCATCCGTGATGGTTTTTATGGTCGACGACTTTATCTGGCGGTGCGTGCATTATTTGTCTGTGCATTCGTATAGTTCTTCTTTTGCCGAACTGTCTCATCTTTCTTTCAGCGTAGAAGGTATATCCATTGTCTTTTGCGTACCAGTTATATTGGTTTAATTTTTCATAGTCTTCCGGGTCAACGATTGCATATTTATTCTGTGTAAGTTTAATTTTCCTGAAAGTAAAGCCGTATTGCCGTTTTCTGTAGCGCAGCAGGAGCCACACGCCGATGCGTTTGAAAACTTTCGGAACAGGGATGGGTAAATAAATTTTATCCACGGGAAAAATGAAAAGTCGTCCGCCTGCGGCGGATTCCTCAAATCTTAAATCTTCAATCTTAAATCTTAAATTTCTTCGTGCCTTAGTGTCTTCGTGGCTATATTTACATAAAACTTGCGCCTTTTTGACCAATTTTGACTAAAAATTCTTTGGCTTGAATTTGTAAGTGCTTGTCGAATATGGAGAAAAATTTTTTAATTTTTTCAAAGCGCGCAAGAAAAAACTTGCGCGTTTTTGCTTATGTGGATTTAGGGGGTAGGGTTTGGAATAATGGAATCCAAAATCTAAATTTATCCGCCTCAGGCGGAATCCAAAATCTTTACTTCCGTCTTTGCCGGCTATTTTTTTACTTTTCCCCTTTTACCTTTTGTCTTTTTCCCTCTCTTTATCTTGCCGGAGGGTATTAACCTGAATGATTTTTCAAGCTCTTCTTTTATTTTCTTTTTGACCTGTTTTCTCAGGCCCGGCAGCATCTTCTTTATCTTCTTTATCTTGCCGGAGGGTATTACCCTGAATGATTTTTCAAACTCTTCTCTTATTTTCTTTGTGACCTGTTTTTTCAGAGTCGGCAGCAGTTTCTTTATCTTGTCGGAGGGCATTACTCTGAATGATTTTTCAAGCTCTTCTTTTATTTTCTTTTTGACCTGTTTTCTCAGGCCCGGCAGCATCTTCTTTATCTTCTTTATCTTGTCGGAGGGTGTTACTCTGAATGATTTTTCAAGTTCTTCTTTTATTCTGTCGAAAATCTGTGAACTTATTTTTTCGACATATCCCGCTGCTCCTGTCTTTGCTTTATGTCTTTTCTGTTTCGCCATTTGCAATCCCTTTCAATTTAATTTCCTGTCCCGCACCTATTTAACATTTATCCGCCTCTGGCGGATTCATTATTTCTATTTTGCCGCGATATAATGAATAGGTGCGGGGTCAAATCCGCTTGATTTCCCCCATTTTCTGCTATTCTCATCTCTTTGTCAACGCAACATTTTCGCATATTTAGCCCCTCGATTTATCGAGTGGGTCAATAAAAATCACTTCCGCCTCAGGCGGATTCCACAAATCTTAAATCCCTGTCCTGAGCGCAGTCGAAGGATTCAATCTTCAATCTTTCACTTTTCACTATTCACTGTTCACTTCTTCGCCGCCTTCACCAGCCGTTTTCCCATTCGATGTTCTATGTTAAATTTTAAATATTAAATCTTAAATCTTCAATTCGGCCTTGCCGAATCAATCCACCCCTGCACCTTCTTTACCATATGTTTCGCACCAATTTTTTTATACAAATCCCGCGATTTTGTCCAGTATTCTTTTGCCTTGTCTAATTCGCCGCGTATCTTGTAAACAATGCCTAAGTTGCAATACTGAATTGCCATTCCTTCGAGGCGGCCGAGTTTTTCATCTATCGCCAGCGCCTCTTTATACATTTTCTCGGCCTCATCCAAATCGCCGCGACTTTGGTAAATTATGCCTAAATTGCCATACTGTCTTGCCAACCCTTCAAGCCTGCCAAGCCTCTTTTCTATCTCCAAACCTTTGATATGCATTTCCTCAGCTTTACCTAAATTTTGTCTATCGTAATAAACCAACCCGAGGGCAGCGTAATCACTTGCCATTCCCTCCAGCCTGCCCAGTTTTTCTTCTATATGCAGCGACTTTTTATGCATCTCTTCTGCCTTGTCCAAATCGCCGCGCATCCGGTAAATAAGGCCGAGATTGCCGTACTGATTTGCCATCCCTTCCTGCAGCCCAAGTCTCTCGTGTATCGCTAACGCCTTTTTATACATTTTCTCGGCCTCATCCAATTCGCCGCGAGTCTGATAAATAAGGCCGAGATTGTTATAATCGCTTGCCATTTCTTCAAGCCTGCCGAGTTTTTCATCAATCGCTAGTGCCTTTTTATGCATTTTCTCAGCCCCATCTAATTCTCCGCGCCTCCGGTAAATTAAGCCTAGATTACCTAAAAGTACTGCTTGTTCTTCCGAGCCTTTCTTTACCATTTTCAATGCCCGCTCGGACAGAGCAATAAAAGTATCCAATGTGCCAAGGGTAAGCAGAAACTTCCCACATTCATTTATAAATACTTCTACAAAAGCTTCATCTCCTCCAATAGCCCAAACATGTTCAGGCAGTCTCGTTGCCGCAAGTTCATCCGGCTTGGTTTTTTCTTTCTCTGCCTTTTTTAATTTCCCCCTGTAAATCTCCATTGCCTTTAAATGATATTGCTTTTTCTCGTCATCATTCATTTGTCCAAGAATGTATTCGGCAAGCAGCAAGTGATAAATACGTTTACTATTTCCCTCTCCGTAAAGCAATCTGGCAAGAAAAACATTATCAGCAAGCAAGGTCAGTCGTGTATTTGTTTCAATTTTTGTGACACCCTCAATAACATCATCCGGTATAATTTCTTCAAGAATAGCATAGGCTTTGAATAAACAAATCGCATTCTCGCCGCATTTGCAAATCTTGTTCCATTGTTCTTCTATAATGCCTCTTTCTGTGGGGTCATCTGGCAACTCTTCTATCTTAGTCCCCGTTGCGATTAAGTTTAAGGCACCCTGTAAAGCATATGGATGCCCTTTATACCGTCCTAATGATTTCCTCAATTCGCTTACCGTATAATTTGTTTCCCCTGCCCGCAAATCTATCAACTCATCTACTGCTGTTTCATCCAGCTTATTTAGTTCATAATGAGGAATCTTTTTGACATTTTCAAGTTTAGAAAATTTTCGATATCGAACCAGTACATCCTCAGGTCTCTGGGCAAAAACTAATTTTATTTTATCCGGTAAATCACGGACAATAATTGCCCAGTCCTCTGCGTATTCATCTTTTTCTTCTTCAAGATATTCAAGGGGGTCTATGATAAATACTGCCCGGCCGTTAGCTTTAATTTTCCCGGAGATTAGCCGCATTCTGTCGAGAAATTCTTCTCTTGTAGGTCTTTGCTGATTACGTTCAAGACTTTGAATCAACCTTGATATTTTTTCTCCTCTGGGTACCATTGTTTCGAGTAAGGCATACCATTGTTTTCTGCGCAGGGCCGTATTATCGAAAGAACCTTCTACAACATCACCTGCATGAAAAGCATCATCCATCATTCGCCCCAAAATCATATCAACCGAGTCATTGGAAATTACTTCATATCTCACACAGCCGCATTTCAGGTTTAGATGTTTCGCTGCGATTTCAGCCATTTTATTAAGCAGGAATGTTTTGCCCATACCTGCCTGTCCAACGACTAAAATTGCCTGTCCTTGTGGGTCTTGGAGGACTTTTTTGAACTGTTCAAGTTCCTCTTTTCTGCCGACAAATATCGGTTTTTCGCTCATAGAATATATTTTGTTCCCTTCGTTTTCTTCGTGTCGGAGCCTGCCCCTGCGAAAGCAGGGGTGGTGAATATCTGTTTTCTTGCCCTGTGAGACTTGCCCCGTGAAGTGCTTCAGCTACTTCACTGGGGTGTTTTCCCATAATCGCTATCCCATCGGGGCCGTAGCTATCTCATCGGGGTCGTTCACGTCTTTCCCTCACTGAATCGCCAAAATTATATCCTTGTTAAGTCGCAAATTCAACCGTCTTGCTTTAAATTGTCCGTTTTCTGGCGGACTGGCGGGCCGGCGGAAACAACCAGCGACCAAATTTATCCGCCTCAGGCGTGATACCAAAAAATCCGCAAAACTTGCCCGCCATAGCCTTTGGCGGCGGCGGGTCCGTGAAATCTGTGGTTAATTCCCGAAAAAACCTTCAAAAACCCACCAGCTTTCTGAATTTTTTGTCCATTTTCCTTCATTTTCCGTAATTTTATGAATTTTCTATAAGTTCATTATTTGCAATGTCTTATAAAATTTTACGTTCTTTTATATAGTGGACGTTTTTCTTCCTTAACTCGGTGGTATAATCCATCGATAGAAATATATGTAATCTCTGTGTTTGCCGCCTGTCCGCCGAAGCCTTGGCGACCTGTCCTCCGTAGTCCGTCTTGGCGGACGAAGGATGGAAGGCGGATGTCCTCTGTGGCTGAAAAATTCGTCCTTTTAAAAGCCGAAAAAATAATAAAGATTGTATTTGACGTCTCTTTAAAAACGTATTAGAATAATGAATTACACAGCGGACGAGTTATCGCTTCATTTGACGGCTCGGCCGCTTTGTTTTCGTGTCCTTCGTAGCCCCTTAGGGGCGAAGCAGGACTTGTCGCGTCGGAGCCTTGGGCGAAGACGGATGCTCTTTTAAAAGTTAACAGTTGTACCACGATGCAGCGAAAGTGTAGCTCTGTCGAAGGTTACGCAACCTCGGCAGATGCTTTAAATTTGGTGTGTGGCCCATTTTGGGTCGCATATTTCAGCACTTTCGATGCGTAGCGAAGTGTTGAGCCTTTTGACGATTCACCCCTGCGCTTTCTTGCGAAAGCAGGAGCAGGGGAGTCGATAATTAAACTCGAAGAGTTTGATCCTGGCTCAGAACGAACGCTGGCGGCGTGGCTAAGACATGCAAGTCGAACGGACTGTGCTTTACTGTGCAGTTAGTGGCGAAAGGGTGAGGAATGGACAGGTAACGTACCCTGAACTTCGGAATAGCGCCGTTAGTCGCAAGACTAACTACCGAAAGGGGCGGTAATACCGGATAATGTTATCTTTCGAATGGGAGATAACCAAAGATTTTATCGGTTCGGGAGCGGCCTGTTTCCTATCAGCTTGTTGGTGAGGTAACGGCTCACCAAGGCTATGACGGGTAGCGGGACTGAGAGGTCGGTCCGCCACATCGGGACTGAGACACTGCCCGGACCTCCACGGAGGGCTGCAGTAACGAATCTTGGGCAATGGGCGCAAGCCTGACCCAGCGACGCCGCGTGCAGGATGAAGCCCCTCGGGGTGTAAACTGCTGTCAGGGGTAAGAAAGTCGCGAGCAATCGCGATTGATCTAACCCAAAGGAAGTCACGGCTAACTCTGTGCCAGCAGCCGCGGTAATACAGAGGTGGCAAGCGTTGTTCGGAATCACTGGGCTTAAAGCGTGTGTAGGCGGACCGGCGTGTGTCATGTGAAATCCCCCGTCTTAACCGGGGAATTGCTTGGCAGACTGCCGGCCTTGAGGCAGGCAGGGGTGCGTGGAACTCTTGGTGGAGCGGTGAAATGCGTAGATATCAAGAGGAACGCCAGTGGTGAAGACGGCGCACTAGGCCTGAACTGACGCTGAGACACGAAAGCGTGGGGAGCGAACGGGATTAGATACCCCGGTAGTCCACGCTGTAAACGATGTCTACTAGGTGTTGGAAATACTGACATTTTCAAGACCGAAGCAAAAGTGATAAGTAGACCGCCTGGGGAGTACGGTCGCAAGGCTAAAACTCAAAGGAATTGACGGGGGCTCACACAAGCGGTGGAGCATGTGGTTCAATTCGAAGCAACGCGCAGAACCTTACCTGGGTTTGACATGATTGGATGGCTTTCTGGAAACAGAGTAGTCTGCCCGCAAGGGTGAAACTTTCACAGGTGCTGCATGGCTGTCGTCAGTTCGTGTCGTGAGATGTCGGGTTAAGTCCCATAACGAACGAAACCCTTGCTGTTAGTTACCAGCGCCGCAAGGCGGGGACTCTAACAGGACCGCCGGTGTTAAACCGGAGGAAGGTGGGGATGACGTCAAGTCCTCATGGCCTTTATGCCCAGGGCAACACACGTGCTACAATGGCGGCTACAAAGCGACGCAAGACCGTAAGGTGGAGCAAATCGCAGAAAAGTCGTCTCAGTCCGGATTGAGGGCTGCAATTCGCCCTCATGAAGTTGGAATCGCTAGTAATCGCGAATCAGCTATGTCGCGGTGAATGTGTTCCTGAGCCTTGTACACACCGCCCGTCAAGCGATGGGAGCCGG
>Ga0315294_10001390_pt1 | contig 26265 bp, 21 predicted proteins | sample YL17G13_40_MG_FD_203626 | JGI IMG/M metagenome (GOLD analysis project Ga0315294, IMG submission 203626) | Sediment microbial communities from Yellowstone Lake, YNP, Wyoming, USA - YL17G13_40 | ecosystem: Environmental > Aquatic > Freshwater > Lake > Sediment | place: USA: Wyoming | collected... | reverse complement strand
TGTTCAGGTTGCATACATCTTGCGCATAAGGTGCTAAAGTTTACTTAATAATTTAAATTGCTCATTTGGTGTTCTCATCTCTAAACTCTCATGTGGTCTTATCTCATTATACACTTTTACATATTTATCTAATTCTTTTTGTTGTTTTTTAATATTTATCTCTGTTCCTTTTCTTAAGTATATATCATTTATTATGGTTTGTATTACTCTTTCAACAAATGGATTCTGCTTTGGACTTCTTGGTGTCGAAAATACATGTATTATACCTCTCTTCTTTAATTCTTTTTCTAAATCTCCTAAAAACTCGCTCCCATTATCACTTCCTATGTATTTTATCCTATCAAATGGAAAGTGTTTATCTAAATATTCAAAAAACATTTTACCACATTTTGATGTTATCCTTGTAAATAACTTTATCCTCAAAATCCTTGTTGCATGATCTATTGCTGTAAATTGATATATTTTTGGTCCTGCTTTTATTAATCTTAGATGTTTTACATCTAAATATACTAACCCTCCTGGTTGTCTTACTATTCCTTTTGGTACACTATACATATGTCTTCTATTTAATCTAAGTTTGTATTTCTTTTCTCTTTTTGTTCTCTTAAGTCCTGCTTTATTTATTATCTTTTGTATCCGTGTCTGTCCTATACTTATCCTTTCTCGTTTCAATAGTACTTGTAGTTTTCTTTTCCCCCATCCATACTCTTGTCTTAGCTCTATTATCCTATCCATTATACTGAATGTTACAGTACTCTCTCTTACATTCTTTGGTCTTTTTGAATCATTTTCTAGACTGGATAAATGCCACTTATCGTACTTATTCCTCCAATATCTTATTGTTGATTCTGCTATACCATAATGTCTTGATGTTTTACGTATACTATTACCCTCGTTTATGTAATCCATCCAACCTAATCTTAGCCTTGCTTTTTCACTTAAGCTCTTTGATGCTTTATATCCTCCTATTACATATGGATATTTATATCTTGTTGTTGTTTTGATACCATATTTCATGGTGCGATATTTAACATTTTATCTCTGTTATTGTATCGCACCTCTGCGCAACTTGTATCACAACTTTTTCAATAGTAAATTATTTTTTTTGATAACATTATTTGTACCTTTTTTTATAAAAAGGTACTTAACCGTGCCTACGCTTATTAGAAGCTTCGGCAGGCAAGAAAGCGTGGGAGAATTAATTTCTGGCGGTAAACAGCCTCTTTACTTATTTCCCACTAAGTAATTCTCCCACCTGTCCGCCGTACAAAGTACTTTGGCAGGCGGGCACCCCTCTTTTTCCACCTTGATATATAATACAATTTTAATTGCTATTTGAAGGAGAAAGACTGAGATTTGGGATTTATAAACCCCAATATTAAATATTCAAACTTAATAATTACATAATATGTATCCGACCTATATATTTCTATTGCTTATTTAGTTTACGGCTGATAGAATGAATATTATTATTGAAATATTCATATGTTATTTGAAATTTATACTCAAAGAACCGAACTTGATAAAGCTTCATGGTTTAAATTTATAAGTAAAATATACAGCAGTATAAATTTTATCGATTCTTTTAAATTGGATTTATTTATCGGCGAAAGCGCTATCGACTTCTTTTTATCATCTGCAAAAGATCTTTCCCAATTAAGTAGTGACCTATCCCCATTTATCCTAAAAGCTGAAGATATACCAATTCTAAATATTTATAAACAACCTGAAAATCCTAAAAAAATTTTCTGGTTTACAATTAATACTGGAGAAGATATCTTAAAAATAAGAGACAGAGAAGAATTTAGAAATAACAGGAAATTAATAAAAGTAGAGATGCTATTTAAAAAGATTTTTGTTTATCAATACTGCATAGTCAGGTTTTATTTCTGGAATGGATCTAGATTTCAGGTTAAAAAGAAGAAATATACTGATTTGAATATGGTAGTTAATTTGCTTTGCGTTGATTTTTCTAAATCAGTAAATTATAAGAAAAAGACAGTTCCGTTATTTCTAAAACTGCAGAAAGTTTCGCATCTTTTCTCGAATTTAAAAGAAGGTTCTTTACTTGAAATACTCGGATTTCCATATTTAAAGAATCAAAATTATTTCCCATTAAAAAATATGGAATTTGATAAACACTCTCTTATAGTAGGACAAACCGGAACAGGTAAATCGAAATATATAGAATTATTTGTCAGAGAAATGATTAAGGATAAAAATAGTGAATACGCAATTATAGTCCTCGATCCTCATGCTGCACTTTATAGTGATTTCCTGACTAAATCATATAATATCGATTTTTTTAGGAATGCCTGTAGTTTATTTCCTTCAAATGCAGATCCAAAAATAGCAACAGAGTTAACAATCATGCTTTTTAAAACTCTTACAAAAGATCAATTTAATCCAAAGATGGAAAGGGTTTTAAAATACTCCCTCTTTGTTCTTTATGTTACGAAATCAATGTCTTTACTAACTCTTCGAAAGTTTCTTTCAGAGATGGAATTTAGGAAAAGCATTATTAAAAAGCTTCCAAAAGGTAGTGAGCAGCAGGTTGAATTTTTTGATACTGATTTTATTGAACTACAAACAAAATTTTATGAAATGTCGATTATGCCAATTCTTGTGCTTTTAGACGAGCTGAGTTTCCTACCGATTACCAATTTAAATGAAGCGCCTGCTTTAGAAAAATTTGTTTTACAAAGCCCATTAACTTTCTTATCGTTGAATAAGATGCTTTTAGGTGAAAAGGCAACTAAACTGCTTGCTGGATTGTTAATTCAGCAGATTTTCATGCTTGCTCAAAGCAAGATTTTCAAGAAAAAGATTATCTTTATAATTGATGAAGTATCTATTGTAGAAAATGAGGCATTAAGTGCGATTCTTTCTGAGGCACGTAAATTTAACCTGTCATTATTTTTAACTCAACAGTATTTAACTCAGGTAGCGCCTGATCTTTTAAAGTCTATTGTTACAAATGTTTTTAATTATTTTGTTTTTAAAGTTTCAGAAGAAGATGCAAGACTTCTTGCCAAAAATTTAGAAATGGAATTTTCTGACGAAATTGTAAAGGACGGCAAAGATAAAGGATTAAAGGAAGAAGATTTGAAAGTAAAAATGATTACATCATTAAATCCGCGTGAGTGTCTGACAAGAATCTATGCTAATAATCAATTTTATCCGTGCTTTAAATCAAAAACTGTTGATATTTAAATTATTTTAACTAAGTTATCATGGATGACAAACAAATAAAACAAGATTTAAATTACATTTTCCAAGATATATTTGGAGTTGATAATCAATTTTCCGAGGAGGAATTGATATCTAAGTTTGGGAAAAATATCCCTCTTCCTAAAAAAGTAAAATGTGCAGTATCAGGAAGAGATACATGGATAGATCCTTTTGTTACATTTCCTGTAATATCTCAGGAAACTCAAGCAGAAAGGTCTAAAAAGGATGAATGGATAGTTCCTAAAAAACCGATTAATTCTATAGATGATATCCTTAAATATTACAAGGAAATTAATTATATGACAGGAGATAAAGCAAGAAATTCGAAAGCTGTATCATCTTCTGATCAGATAATGGAAAGTTCAAATATCTACTATAGTGCTCTAATTGGAAGTAGCAAAAACCTTTACTATTCATATAATAATTTTAATTGTAATTACTTATTAACATCTAGGGGTAATAATTCATGCACTTTAGGTGTTAGATTTTTCGAAAGTATATACTGCTCATCAGGGTTTGAGGTTCATTATTCAAATAAAGTCTCAAGGGGCTATTTCATAAGCAACTGCTTTGATCTTTTTGAATGTATGTTCTGCTTTAACATGGCTTCAAAAAAGTATTGTATTGCAAATATGCAGTTTGAGAAAGATGAGTATTTGAGGATTAAGAAGATGGTGATTGAGTGGATTTTGAAGAGTTTTGGGAAGTAATTTATAATTAGAAATTATCGATTATGTGCATTACTAAATTTCAGTCAACATTCTTCTATCATTTTAATAATTATTTAGATATATTTTATTGTTCAGTGTTGTGTACTGTAACGAATTGTTCGTCAACATAAAACGTTGTATAATTTTGACCATTAAGTGTATAACTTCCTATAAAAAGAACATATTTTATTTGTCCAGTTGGGTCAGATGTATCAGATACTATTCCGATGGATTTTAAAGGATATCCAAATTGAACAGTATCAATAATTATTAGTGTGTTATTCATTTTATCATAACCATATATAGGAATAGGTTTAGGTGAGCCACCTGAGTCGGTTTGAAAATCGTACCATGTTTGTTCTGAACTTACTAAAAAGCCAAATATATCTAGTCTATCAATTCCATAACCTGTTGAGTCAGTTGTGGGTAGTGGGCCTGGTATAGTTGCAGCTGGAGTTTGTGCTATAATTGCGGCTCTTGTTGCTTCTTTGATTTGCGGTATAGGTCTAGGTGTTGTACACCCTACAAGTAATACTGTAGATATAACTACTGCAGATGCAAATATTAAAGTTTGTCTAAATAGTGTATTATGATGATTACTTTGTCTTATTTCTGCTCTATTAGCTTGATTATGTGCGATGGCTACCTGATTATGTCTCGCTTGTGTTTGTCCAGCATCTTCGATATCCATATTCATTATTTATGAAATGTCCTTCATTATATCATGATTCTATAGATAAACCAATAAAAAACGAATTCAATGAAGTTTTTAATTAGGTTTCTAATACATGACGAAGCTTTAGCAAAGGCAGGTAAAAATATAATTTCGCATATGCACTTGTATAGAAATTATATACTATACTCTAGTTAATGTTATATAGAAGGTCTATTTTGGGGATAGCTTCTTATTGTATTAATAATGAAAAATTAAGAATTAAAAATGAAAAGAATAATGAGAAATGGAGAATTTCGTATTTGTTTGTTTATATTATAATTAAAACTGATAAGTTATTGAATTGAAGATACTTGATCTGGTGTAAGAGGAACAAAGACTATTTGTGTATCAATTTCTATTGTGATATCACACTTTCTTAAATATGCCCAGGTTGTTTGACCGAAATGTCTAATAGTACCATCTGGACTAACAAGAGATATTAGTCTTGAACAATACACTTGACAATCTCGGGTTGTTGTTCCAAGTGGAGGAACATCACTATTTGTATTTTCTCTAACTTCTGTACCAAGTGGGATTTCTAAGGTAAAAGGTGAGTTATAAGAACTTGAAGGAGAACCAGGAGTTTCAACAGGAACAGTTCTTTGAACTGTTGTAGGTGAACATCTATTAAAGATGAGTTGTACAAGAAGAACGAGTAATAAAGCTTTTGGGTATATTGCTCCTGCTTCAGAATCTACTCCCATCGAAGGTAAACGAAGCATGCTTTGTTTACCTCTATCTTGATGAGTATGTCCATCATGACTTGAAGCTACTCTTTCAAGAACAGCTCCTATAAATGCATGTCCTAAATCACTAAAATTTTCCATGTTAATTGACTAACTTTATAATTAATTCAGTATAATTCAAAGCTACTTGTCCGCCTTTGGAGGAGAGCTTTGAACCAACTCTATTAAATAATATGTAATCTATATTATTAATTATACCACAACATTATATTTAATTGATATATATTAGATTTTACCTGTAAATCTTATAATATTTGGGGTTTGTTTTATGTTTATAATCTCTTAGTTGTTCTATAAGAGTTTTAATATAACCATTTTTTTCAAATGTACGGGCTGAATAGTAAACTAAAAGGTAAGGAGTTAATTTAATCGAATTCCGCTTTTTATACATATTTAGCATTTTTTGAGTAAAACCTATATCTTCACAAATGATATTAGGAAATCCTCCAGCTTTGATAAAATTTTCTTTTCTGATAGTCATATTATGCCCGTCAATATGGAAACTATTGCCAGAAAAAATATGAAATAATAAAACACACAGAAATCCAAAAAAGCAGTGGATATTGAAGGTTATCGTATGAAATATACTCTTTTTAGATAAAAAAATGACAATTCCTCCTAACAATTTTATATTATTATTATTTAAAAAGATGTTGTTTGCTCTTAATAGCCAGTTTTTTGGAACATAACCGTCAGTATCAAAAAATACTAAAAATTCTCCTTTTGTATATTTTACACCATAATTTCGTGCATAACTTATACCTCTTTGTTTGCAGAATACGAGTATTATTTTAAGTAGGCTTTTTTTTTGTATTTTTTTTATTATTTCAACTGTTCTATCTTTTGAACCGTTGTCAACTATTATTACTTCAAAGTTTTTATATGTTTGTTTTTCAAGTGAGGAGATAATATTTTCTATATAATTTTCTTCGTTGAGAGTGGGGATTATTATACTGAAAAATATGTTTTGCATTGTTTTAATATAGAAAATATTGTGATTATTTTAATTTCTTTATTATAAAAAAGCCAATTATTGCACCAAGTAAATTCATAAACATATCATAAATTGTATCCCAGTAATATATACTGAAGTGGAATGAATCGGTTAGATGATAATGCAGTCTTAAAACGTATTCAAAGAATTCATTAAAAATTCCAATTGAAATCACCAAACCTACGATAAAAATAAATGATTCTATGGAATTCAATTTTTTTATTGTCAGTTTCATTAATGGATATAATAATAATGTGATTACAATTGAAAATATCAGATGTTCTGTTCTGTTTATAAAGTTCCATGAATAAGGAATAATATTTTTTATAATGAATATTTTAAATACAGCCTCAATTAAAGGGTAAAAGTAAGCTGTAAAGATCCATAAACGTTTTTCTTTTTGGTTTAAAATGTCATATTTACCTTTTAATTTTAAGTAAAAATAAATAATAAACCAAAATAGGGTTAAAATACTATAAATAGGATAAATAAAATAGCATGAAATTATTATTATACAAATTATAATTATTTCTAGTTTTATTTGTTTTATCATTAAGTTTATATAATAAGTAATCTTATATATAACAAGTTTAATATATATGAGTAACTAAATATAGGAATAGATAAGAGTATTTGTTGTTTAAATTTACTCAAAACCGTTATTTGTGTTGGTCGAATGTTGCTTGTCCTGTACTATAGGGAACATTTAACTATGTTGGAAACAATTGAAACTTAGTATATGTTATATTTTCTCAATTGAATCAATCTTGCATAATGGAATTGATCAAGCAAGGTTTCTGTAATGTTTTACAATCAAAGGGTGATACAAAAAGTTTAATTTTTACGTTTTTAGATTTTTAATCTTTATTTTTATAAAAGATTACTCTTACTTTTTATAACTAAAAAGTAAGCAACCAGCCCACGTCTGGCGAGAAAATTTTGGGGGTGTTCCCTTGCTTCGCTGAAGCAGCTACGCGAAGGCGAGAAATTTCTGACGGTATAGAAAGTATTTAATCAAAATGTCCACCAAATTGAACACCCCCAAACTCCTGTCTTTCTCAACCAATTATTATTACAATTTTTAAATAATTTTATTACATTTATCAAAATTATCGTGAAAAGTTACTATGTAGGGGATTATTTAAAGTTTATCCGAAATTTGCTACTTCTTTGCTGTCTAAGTATTTGTTCTCTATTATGTTTTTAAAAGTGAAATTTTGACCATCGAAATTAAATACCGAAATTGAACCATGTTTGGTTTGAGGAACTTGTATTTTTGTTTCTCCGGTTTCAAGAGATGCTTTTAAAACACTTGCTAATAATAACTTAATTACGACACCATGAGAGACAATTATAAAATCCGGTTTAGAATCATTAATTGTTAATAGTTTTATAGTTTCAAAGAAGCGTTCACTTGCTTCAAGAGCTGTTTCTCCTAAAGGGGGATCAAAATTTCTTAGATTATTATTCCAATCATCTATTTCTTCAGGTACTAATCGTAATCCTTGCTCTCTAGTGCGATCTTCTAAAAGACCTAAATTGATTTCTGTTATCGAATTTACTTTCTCAATTGGATAACCTAAACGTTTATGAATTATTTCAGAGTGTTCAAGTGCTCTTCGGGTTGGACTTGAGAATATCCTTGAAGCATCTACTGCTTTTTCTCTTAAAACTCTTGCGGTATCTTCAGCTTGCTTTTTACCGTATTCATTCAGGGGATTTATAGATCTAGCTCCCAGCCAGTTTCCGCGAACATTTCCTTCAGTCTGGCCGTGACGAATTATATAAATTGTTTTTTTGTAAACGTCTTGCATATTAATTTTAAAATGTATTTTAAGTTACTAATAATTTTTGTTATATCTTTTATCAAAGAATTCCGAATTATGATTTATTAAACTATACTAACGGAAAAAGTTATTTTATACAAGATTGTAACTCAACTGTTTAGATATATAAACTAAATAGATAATTTTTATATTTAAAGATATGTAAATTATTAAGCCTATTGTTCCTGGTTCATGGCTCTTGGTTCGTGACTAAAGGTTCTTGGATATAGCTATTTGGTTTATTTTTTGGGTAATTTTTTTCTAGAACCAAGAACCATCAACCACGAGCTTTTTCCAATACAGCTTTTATCCTTCTAATTCCAGCTCCGCTGCTTTCTTCTTTGATAATTTTAAATTTGCCTGATTTACCTATTTCAGATGTGTTTTTTACATGAGGTCCTCCGCAAAGTTCTCTTGAGAAAAAGTCTTCTGTTTTCGGATTTTTTATTGTATAAACTGTAACGATTTCCGGATATTTTTCAGGAAATTCGCATTCTGCTTTCAATCTTAGGGCTTCATCTTTTTTCATTTCTTTTTTCTCTATTTCTAGTTTATCTTTTATAGCTTTATTTACAATACTTTCAACTTTTTTAATCTCTTCTTCTGATAACTTTTTATTATGCGGAAAATCAAATCTGAGTCTGTCTTTTGTAATATTGCTTCCTCTTTGGTGTACATAGCTTCCCAAGACTATTTGAAGTGCTTTTAGAAGCAGATGCGTTGTTGTATGAAACCTTTTTGTTATTTCAGAATGTTCGGAAAGTCCGCCTATAAATCTCCCTTCCCCGCCTTTTCTTGAAAGCTTCTGGTGCTTATCTTTTTCATTGTTGAATTCTATCTCGTAAATTTTTCTTTCGTTCTTAGAAGTAATCCCTAATTCGTCTAATGCCATTTCAAGGGGAAATCCGTATGTCTCATAAACATTAAATAAGTCTTTACCTGTAACTTTTTTCCCTTTTCCAGTTAATTTATCTATTTCTTTTATACCCCTCTCAATAGTCTTTTCAAAATTTATCTCTTCTCTTTCTAGAACATTTAAAATGTCATCCTTTTTCTGAGCTAAATGCGGGTATTGAATTTTATATTTTTCAATATAAAGGTTAACAAGATCTTTTGTAAAATTTTTATTTATTTTTAAAAGTCTCGCATGCCTTATAGCTCGTCTTATAAGTCTACGTAAAATATACCCTCTGTCTTTATTTGACGGCTCTATTCCATCAGCTATCATGAATGTACAAGCACGAAGATGATCTAATGTTATTCTAAAAGATATATAATTAACCTTCGTGTTCTCTAGATTAGTTAAAGAATAATCAAAATCTACTATTTCTTCTTCTTTTAAAAGAGATTTTTTTGTTTCATCTTCAATTAAAGATCTTAGATATGCACTTGGAGTATCAAACAAGTCAGTATTATACATAGTTGAATTATCTAATATGCTTCCGTCTTTCTCTCTATTTTGGACAACCCCGCAGATTCTTTCAAATCCTGCACCAGTATCTACATTTTTTTGTTTTAAAGGAATAAATTTTCCCTCTTTTGTTTTTTCAAACTCCATAAATACATCATTCCAAATCTCAATATACTCTTCTCCATCATTAAATCCAGGTCTTGATTTTGAAAAAACAGCTTTTCCTTTCCCAAATCGGTAATATATTTCACTTGATGGACCGCAGGGCCCAGTTTCTGTTGTTGGACCCCAGAAATTTTCTTTCATACCTAGAGGAAAGATCCTTACATTTTTGTTTTCTCCTTTTTTACTATCAAAAATACTAGCTTTAATTCCATATTTATTAAATATTCTTTTCCAGATAGTAATTGATTCCTTATCCTGCGGAATGTTGTTTTCTCCACAAAAGACAGTTATATAAATTCTTTTCGGATCTAATTTTAATTGATTAACTAGAAACTCCATAGAAGATTCAATAGCTTCTTTTTTGAAATAATCACCTACTGACCATCTTCCAAGCATTTCAAAAAAAGTATTATGCCTGTTATCTCCGACTTCTTCTATATCAATTGTCCGAAGGCATCTTTGGACACTGCAAAGTCTTTTTCCTAAAGGGTGTCTCCCAGAAATAATATTCGGTATGATAGGCTGGACTCCGGCGATATTGAAAAGAACAGTTGGATCATTTTCAGGAATAATTGATACGTTTGTTAAAACTTTATGCCTTTTAGATTTAAAAAAATCTATAAATTTATTCTTTATTTCTAATGAGTGCATTTTATTAATCTTTAAATTTTATGGTCTTATTATAGATTAATTTAAGGTTTTAGGAAAGATATTAAAAGTATATATTAAAATCTATTAGTTGATATTATTTGAAATCTAGTATTATTATTCTGGTGGGAAAAGAGGGGTGTGGGAGAATTATTTGGTGGAAAATTTTAATTAATGATTGTTTTCCGTCAGAAATTAATTCTCTCACGATTTTTATATACCTTTTTCTAAAAAAGGTATAGAAGAAAATTAAAAAGAGATTCTTAAAGAGTAAGATTAGTTACTTTTTTTGCCACCTTTTGATGGCAAAAGCTGACGGGAAAACCAGCCAGCGTGATTACATTCATAATAAATCTAAAATCGTCAACTAAAATTTCAAATTGTTTCGCAGTTGAAATTTTTAAACGTTAACTTCGTTAAGATTTATTTGCTTCGTTTCATCAAAGCTGTCTATTAAATAATTTATTACACTAATCTTATAACTTTGTACTACTAGATTCCAAAAGGTATATGAAAAATAGTATTGTATTTTTTAACATTAAAATATATATTTAAATAAATTTATAAGAATTATTTTATGAGTATACTTTCAAAATTCAAAAAACACATTCGTAGCTACAAAGCTGCATTTACTGGTATTAAGATAGCTTTCAATCATGAGTTGAATTTCCAGATAGAATTAATAGTTATGCTTTTAATTATTGGATTATCCTTTTACTTCAAAATTACTCAATTAGAATGGATTATTGTTATTTTCTGTATAGGAATTACATTATCAGCTGAACTTATGAATACAAGCATTGAAACTTTAAGTGAACTGAAGAGATTCCATGAGGTGATTAGAAAGATTAAAGATCTAGCGGCGGCTGCGGTATTTGCTGTTGCTGTAATGGACTTAATACTCGGAATTATTATATTTTTCCCCTATTTTGTTCCACTTTTTAAGGATTAAATTTTTTTTGTTGTTTGAAATAATCCTCTAATAATATCTTCAAGTTGTGGTTCTGTTATATCTAAGTCATCAACAGGAAGTTTTTTAAGTACTTCAGAAGCGACCTGTGGGGTTACATGCCTTGAAACTGATATAGTTGCTTTTAATGGTTCATATTCTATTACTTTTCCATAAGAACGCAGGTCTTTTTTATCGACTTCATTGTAAAATATTATTGTTAAATATTTATTTTTTGCATATTTTTTAATAATGTTCTCTAAATCTCCGTCATATACTATTTTCCCTTTATTTATAATTATAATCCTCTTGCATAATTCCTTTACATCATCCATATAATGGCTTGTTAGAATTACGGTTGTTTTGTATTTTTGATTATATTCTTTGAAAAATTCTCTAATTTTTTTCTGCATAACAACGTCTAAGCCGATAGTCGGTTCGTCTAAGAATAATATTTTTGGCGAATGAAGAAGAGCTGCAATAAGCTCGCATTTCATTCTCTGACCTAAAGAAAGTTTTCTAACCTGAACTTGGAGTACATCTTTTACATCAAGAAGTTTTGCAAGGTCATGAACTGTTTTTTCATATTGTTCTTTTGGAACTTCATAAATTTCTTTATTTAATATAAAAGATTCTATAGCTGGTAAATCCCACCACAACTGATTTTTCTGTCCCATAACTAAAGAAAATTGTTTCTGATATTCTGCCTGCCTATTGTGCGGGAGAAAACCTAATACACGAGCTTCTCCGCTTGTTGGATACAAGAGTCCTGATAAGACTTTTAGAGTTGTAGTTTTACCTGCTCCATTCGGACCGATAAATCCGACCATCTCACCTTCATTTATATTGAAAGAAACATCATCAACAGCTTTGATAGTAAAGTATTTTCTTTTAAAGAGGGCTTTTATAGAGCCTTTCAGACCTGGTTCTTTTTTATGCTGTTTATAGTATTTTTTTAGATTTAATACTTCTATTACTGGCGCCATTTAAATTTTTATAAAATTTATAACGGTAATTATTATAACAGTATTTAGCGGATATGTATAATATTAGTTGAATGTTACCTACTCTTTATTATTGGGAATATTCGAGTATAATGAAATGCACTTAGACCAAGGTTTTCTTTTGTACCTTTTTTAGAAAAAGGTACGTAAAAAGCGTGGGAGAATTAATGTCTGACGGGGAACGATCATTAATAATTTTTTCCACCACGTAATTCTCCCACACCCCTCTTTTTCAACCGATATTTATATAATTCGTTATTTTATTTCTTACAGAATTAACTAAGTCTACTTCATATTACTAAGAAGTATTATTCTAAATGTTACTAAAATAGCATAAAAAATTTTCTTTGTTATTGTTTGTTTTTTCTGAATTTAGCTTTATATGTAGAACTTGTATATAAAATTAAAGCTAATACCCCAAGTAATATAGAAAACCATAAACTAACTCTAGATGGACTTATTTTGTCAATTGAACGACCGATGATATATGCAAAAAGTACGTAAGGTAACTTTTTTATCATTATAAAAGTTGAAAGAGTGGTTGTTCTATATTTGGATTCTACAAATCTATTTATAGTATTTGAAGCCATTATATCTATAAACGGATAAAAGAAATTTCTATAAAGCAAACTGATTCCACCAAAAAATAGTCCGTAGATAGGAGATATTCCTGTTATTAAAATAAATGTAATAAAAATAAAAAGTAATAGTTTTTTTTCACCAATTTTCGACTTGATTTTGAGGTAGAAATGATTACCAACTGCTGAAATAAACGGAATTAAAGCAAATAAAATACCTAAAGACCTCTCGTTAAATCTAAAGTGTATGGCAAGTGTACCGTCTAATATATCCACAAATATTACCGCAAAGCTTGATATTGCGAGTAATTTAATTATCCAATGAATAGAACTTTTTTCTTTAAACAGTTGTGAGACACCTATTCGAATTTGTTTCAAATAATTAATAAAAGAAAATTTGATAGCATCTATTTTTGGTTCTTTTAGGAAAAAAGCAATAAAAAAGGCAATAAACATAGCTATACTAGTTGCTGCAAATGGTATACGCGGATTAATTTTATACATAAATCCGCCAATAATGCTTGCTATAGCCATAATTATTAAAATATATTTATTTATAGATGATAGAATTCCTTCGAATTTATTTTCACTTTTTATTTGTTTTAAGGAATCATATATTAATGCATCAGAGGTACCTGATAAAAGTGCTCCTCCAATTGCAAGAAAAACGATTGAAATAACCAAGTGAACGCTGCTTTCTGCAAAAGTCATGATAATATTACCTACTGATGAGAATAAAAAAGAGATAATTATTGTTTTTTTCTTTCCAATTAAATCAGCCAATGCTCCTGTGGGAATTTCAAAAATAAAACCTGTTGTAATAACAACTGCTTCAATTAATCCAATACCTGTGTAGTTAGTAAATCGAAGGTAATATAATATCCAAATTCCAAGCCAGAACCATGCTTGATTTAAAGGTAGAATAAATTTTAAAAGTTTTATATTTCTTTTCATATTATAAATATTAGATATTCAACTCAATTGTGAATAATTTAAATCAGCTTTGCCTTATCCCACAAAATGTTAAATAATTCCATTTGGTGATCTGCAATTTCTTGATTTTGTATCACTACACCAAATGGTTTTCCTTCTTTCATGAGCGAAATTGAATATTTATCATCAAAGATTGAGACATTCACTTTTGGATTGAATATTTTAATTGCTAATTTTTTTATAAATATTCTTTCAGCTTTATACAACTTTCCTTTTTTTGCGTTTTCAAAAAATTTCTTATTTTCTTCTGTATCACTCATTATATAGTGATCTTTAAATCCTTTTTCCCAGAATTTCTTATGATAAACATTATTTATAAATTCTCTGCCAAAAACACTAATCATCTTAATTGTTGCATAACCATATAAATCTTTATTTTTAGCTTCCATTTCGTAATTCATAATCATACGCTTAAGCCCAGAAAGACCTTCGAAATACATAACCTTTGATTTTGTTGATACCGGCTGGTATAAATTTGAAAGTTCAGGAAGTATCGCATTATAATCATTTGATAATTTTCTGCTTTCCATAACTTTCTTGTCAATAATTTCTTTTAACTTTTCCGGATGGATTGCTTTAACAGCTTTGCCCTTTTCTCCAAATTCAAAGTTTACTAAACCAGCATTTTTTAAATTTTCTAAACGTTGGTATACGGTCGAACGGGATATAGAAGTCGATCTGGATACATTCTGAACCGAAGCTGGGCCGGATTTCAAAAGTGCCAGATAAATATCAATTTCCTTATCATTCAAATTTAATTTTCCTAAAGTTTGTTTTATGTCGCTCATAACAAACAAGTGATATTGATGTGATTTAAAACAATTATATCTATTAAGCTTCTAATAATCAATGTTGTTATATCAAGATAACAGATTAGCTGCTTGCGCTTTCGTAATTCTTTACAGCAAGATTCCATAGAAAATTCGTTGTTACAACAAATCCGATGCATACTATTATTTGCAGAAGCAATAAGTGGTAATCTAGTCTTCCAATAAGTGCTCTAAAGGGAATATTTACAAGAAGTGCATATGGGATAATTGTAAAAAAAATAAATTTTATGAATTTATTATCAAAAATTTCATAAGGGTAACTGGCTAGATTGTCTGTTTCGACAAAAAATCTCCAATATTCATTTTCGATTGATTTAAATGTAGGAATTAGTGTTAATACATTCAAAAAGTGAACAATTATAAACGAAGTTAACATAGAAATTATGGAAATAAATATTCCGAAAATGGTTATAGGGTAAAATTTATTTGAAACAGCGTAAAATATAATAGCTAATGGCTGTATTAAACCTATTAAGTGTTCATATGCAAAAAGTCTGAGAGTCGAATATATGAGAGAATTAACAGGTTTAGTTAAAAATATATCGAAATCCCCATTTCTTACGTAAGAAGAAAAATTTTGATTGTTTGAATGAGTAGCGAAAAGATAAAGGTAACCAAGCATCTGCCCTACTCCATAAAGTAAAATTAGATCCCATTTGTCCCATCCTGAAATTAGATTTATCTTATTGAATAGAAATGATAGGAATAGTATAGCTCCAAAGTTATAAAAAAGAGAACCAAAAAAAGAAAAAATTGCATTAAATCGATATTCAAGAACTGTCTCAAAATTTAATTTAAGCAAGATAAATTCTATTTTAAATATTTTTATCAAGTTTTTCATAATTTTAGTTGCCAATTGATTCGTAAGTTTTAAGACCTTTTCGCCAAAGAAATAAAGATAAAGTATAAAAAGTTAAAATAAAAACTAACAAAATATATATACCTTTTAAGTTTTCAGGTAAGGTTTTATTTTCAGTTAAAAGTTTTAATGGATAAAATAAGGCGTATTGAAAAGGAAGGAAAGAAAATATTTTCTGCAGCATAACAGGTGCAAGATCTAATGGAAAAAAAGATCCTCTAAGGATTCTTAGTAAATTTAAAGTTACATTTCGAAGTCCTGCTGTTGTAGTCATCCAAAAAGCCAAGCAGCCTAAACTCCAATAGAATAAAAATAAAAAAATATTGGAAAGAACGATAAAAGCTAATAACCATAAGAGTTTAGAGAGATTTAGTATTATGTTTAATCTAAGATCACGTATTAAAATTACAGGAATTAAAAAAATTATCATAGTTAGGCATGTTACAAAAATCCTTGAACCTAGTTCTTTAGAAAATAAATATATATTCGGGTTTACAGGTTTTAGGAGAATATTTGATAAATCTCCTTCTTTAATCCACTTTTCGTAATGCCTTGTAACTCTTTCATTAAAGAATCCTGCGAATATTCTGGCTAGTAGATAGTAAGTTATTAATGAATTAAGATTGTATACGCCAACTGTCTCATTTTCTAAAAATATTTTTCTCCATATAAAGTAAGAGAAAACTAAACCAAGAAATCCCATAAGCATACTTGATAATATGCTTCCTCTATATTCAAAATAATTAAGAAATGATTGTTTAAGTGTTTGTAGATACTTTTTCACAATAAATCATTATAACAAGTTTATATAGAAATGCTATGAAATATTGTGACTATATTTATCACGCTAAGCGTGATAAATCGTACAAATTTTAAAAGCTATATCTGCTAAGAATTTCATGTAGGGTTTTATTATTCCCTTACCCTCTCTTATTTACTTTTTGTGATCAAAAAGTAACAAAAAATCCTGGAGTATTTAAATTCGCTGACGGAGAACAACCTCTTATTAACATTCCCACCCGAGTTAAATACTCCAGACCTCACGATTCAAAATATCTTGTGATAGAGTAAATAATAGTTTGTACGTAATTTCTTATTGCAATTTGATTGAGAAAGACTGGGGTTTGGGGGTGTTCAATTTGGTGGGTATTTTGAGATACTATTTTCTATACCGTCAGAAGTTTCTCGCCTTCGCGTAGCTGCTTCAGCGAAGCAAGGGAACACCCTCAAAACTTTCCTGTTTACCTGCCTTTGGCATGGCCTGCCCAGTATTACGGAGCCTGACGTCGGGCAGGTTGCTTACTTTTTAGTTATAAAAAGTAAGGATAAGATCTTTTCTAAAAAAGGTACAAAGGAAATTGACAAAACATTTTCACAAACTAGTTTCTTTCTAAACAAAAGTAATAAAATATTAACTGAATTGAACACTACCAATACCCTATCCTGTTCAACCAAATTACAACTATTACAATATTTTATTTATATTTATTATATAATTGATAGATATTGTTTGATATTTTATTATTAACTTATATTAGAAATTTAAATAATATCAAAGAAGAAAATTTTAGAAATCTTTTTTAATTTTTCCCTTAAATACTTGACAAAATATGAAATTATATATACTATTTTATAGTTAATACTTTTAAATACTGCCATGCATAATAAAAAGCTTAATAAGATTTTTATAGTAACAATTGTTTTATTCACTTATTTATGTTTTTTCCATTATAACAGAGCAAATGCTGCTGCGTTTACTGAGTTTAGTATCCGACCTTCAAGAATTGAAGTAAGTATAACTGATGTAAACTTTCTCATAAAAGCCAATGCTATAACAGTTGCAACCGAAGATGCGGTTAGAGTAACATTTCAAACAGGATATACTGTTGATGGTACTCCTGCAAATATTACAGTTACAACAACTGGTATAGCAAGCTGGGATAGCGAATGTGCAAATGCTTGGCCTGGAATTGGTACTGCAGCTACTGCAGTTAATGGTCAAGTAGTGGATTTTGCTTCAACTGACTTAACAGTAGCTAGTGTTTATTGCTTTATTATAACTGCTGGAATAGATAATCCAGCAAGTACTGCAAATTACAGCATAAGTGTTGCAACAAGAGCTACGGCAGCTGATGTAGATACAGGAGCAATATTCCTTCCAATTGTTGATGATGATGAGATCGTTATAAATGCTGATGTTGGTTCTTTTGTAAGATGTGATGTAACAACAACTACGGGAAGTGATAACACTTCTGATCTTGGAACATTAACTTATGGTACTGTTTCATCTTCTTCTGATGATATCCAAATCCAAGGAGGTACAAATGCTGCTGAAGGAATGGTTTGGTATTATAGGAGTGATACTGCAAATAATGGTTTGTATTCAACAGGAGCTACAGCTTTACTAGATGGTTCAAATGCAGAAAGAACTATCAGTGCTACAACGGCTGATTGTGCTGCAGGTACTCCATGTTATGGTATTTATTTTAATGGAACAAGTAGTGCAGGTACTGGAGCTTTCACAGCAGATGCTGCTTTTACTTCAGGAACTGTTACAACTGATGTAGGTCCAATGAGAACTGATATATATGGAGATGCTATAGGTAATTCTGGGAGTGCTGTATGTTCAAATGTAACTGCGAATTATAATATAAATGCAACCGCTGGTGAGAATTCTCCTTTAGCAACAGATTATACAGATACTCTAATATTTACATGCAAAGCGGATATCTGATCTGTATTAGAAAATCTGTTAGTTCCTGATTAGCTTCTATTTTATTTTTTATCCAACTAAATTTATTGTGAAGAGATATATTGGTAACAGGTATCAGGTAACGGGTAGCGGATACCAGATACCAGTTCCCAGTTACCAGATACAGATTGACTCTTTTTGGGTTCAAATATATACTTTGATATATTTTCTATGAAAATAAAGTTATGAAAAAATTTAAAATTCTGATTTTTACTATATTTTTATTTATATCTGTAATAGTAATTAAAGATGTATATGCCCAGGATTATACTAAAGGTTTAGTAGCTGCACCGCCCTATTTATCGGAAAATGTCGGTGAAGGTGTTAAACTTACTGAAGATATTCGCGTTTCAAACCATAGAGATACTGATGAAAATCTTATTGTGGAAAGCCGTGAGGTAAGTATAGATGAAAATGGTAATTTTTATCTACCCGCAGGTTTTGAAAATGATTACACAAGCACATTTGAAAAAAATGGTTGGCTGACTTTTACTCCAAAGGAATTTTTTTTAAGAAGCGGTAAAAGCCAAATGGTACATGTTGAAGTACAAATTCCCTCTGGTCTTCCTACGCAGGGATATTATCTTGATATAGCAATATCTACTAAACCTTCTGAAAGCAAAGATTTGAAAGTGGGTTTAACTCCGGAAATAGTGATACCAATTGCAATTAATTATATAGGTAAAGGCGGGGAAATACGGGAACTTGAAATAGTAAGTTTTAAAACAGATAAAGTCTTTTATGAATACCTTCCAGTAAATTTCATCACTCATATCACAAATAAAGGGAATGTTCATCTGATACCGGTTGGGCAGATATTTGTTTCGAGAGACAAGCAATTTCAAGACAATATTGCTTCTATACAGTTTAATGAGTCTAACCAGAGAATTTTTTATAATGCTGGTAGAATTTTTGAGAATAAATGGGAAGAAGGGTTTTTAGTAAAAGAAGAAGGAAAACTTCAGATTAATTGGCAGAAATTGGGACTATTTCGTATTGGTAAATACTACGCCCAATTGAATCTTGCTTGGGACGGGGAAACAGGAAAGAAATTTGTAACAGCAGAAACATCTTTTTGGGTATTCCCTTGGAAATTATTCTTAATTATTGTTGGAATAATACTTTTGTTTGTATTTATAAGGAAATCTCGAAAGTATTTGAAAGATAGAAAAAATCGAGGTGTGAATAAGTATATGCAGAAATAAATTTATTGGTTTTACTCTCCTACGCCAGAATGCCTTAAGCTTCAGATTAGGGATGAATGGCGATGGGAGAGTTACCCTGCGAAGCCTTGGCGAAGAAGGGTTACGGTTTCGGAGAGTGTAACTTCTTTTAAAAACTAAATTTTAAACAGCTCAGAAGCCACGGGCTTTAGCCCGTGGAGTGTTATTAGTTATGATAAAGAAAGTTTTATTTATAGCTCTTCTTTTTATTATTGTTTGTCTATTTGCATATAGATATAACGTTAATGCAAATGAAGAGCCTAAATTGATAACTATATCGCCGGCGTTTTATGAATTACATTCAGTAAAAGGCGAAGAAGGAGTTCTTAAAGGTATAATTAAGAACAATACAAAAGAAGAACTTAAAGTTACTATTGAATTTAGGAATGTAAATATAGAAGTCTATTTAAATGAAAATAAACTGAAATTTGAAGAAACAAATGATCCAAACGCAGCTGCTTATTGGTTTAATATTGAAAACGATACTTTTATTATAGGTCCCGAGACTACTAAAGATATTGAATTTAAATACAAAGTTCCGGAGAATGTTGAATTAAAGGGGTATTATCCAGTTCTTGTGTATAATGCACAGTATACTTTTCAGAAAGAGAAAGAATTAAAAATAAATGATGTGATTTTTGCTCTTATATATTTAGATGTTGGAGAAGTAAAAGGAGTATCGAATGTTTTATCAGGTAAAATTTCAAAGTTTGATGTGAGTAGGAGATTCCTATTTACTCCAAATATTACATTCAATGTTATATTTGAAAATATAGGAAATACTTATATCCATCCTCGAGGTAAAATTCATATTTATAATAAGAATGGAAAACATTTATCAGAAACACCGACTATAAATGATAAATACGAATATTTAGTTAACGGTGAAAGTTTAGAAGAAAATATTTTATGGAAAAGAAATGAGAAATTTAAATTAATTCCGGATTTTGGGAAATATACGGCTGTAGCTGAAATTTATTATAGTCCTGATCAGAAAAGTGTTTCGAAAGCTGAGACGAATTTTTATATTATTCCATTAGTTCATATAATATTACTTTTATTATGTTTAACTATTATTGTGGTTTTTATAATAAGTTTTGTTAAGTGGAAAAAATCACATAAATACCCTATCTAAATATTTCCTCCTACTGTCATAATTATCGTATCTGTGTAATCATCAGACATTGGAGTGTCTTCTGAAGGTCTTGCTTTTACATATAGACTGCAGCGTCCAGCGTATAAAGGAAGATTAGAAGTGTTATATATAGGTTTTGAATATATATTATTTGATATACCGCCGACTATATTTCCTCCATTTCCAAAGCTTGATTCTACAACCAAAGGACCAAGATAATCCTCACTTGCGGAATATTCTACAAGTCCGTAGCCGGCTACGTTGTCTAGATTTGCATCTGTAGAACTTAAAGTATAAAGAGTAGTTGCACTGTAAAGACCAGAGTATTGGTCTCTAACAAAAATATTTACACCCTCTGGAAGGTTTGTTCCGATATCCATCCAGATTAAATTTACTCCAGTTGTTACACTTCCATATGCAAGAGTTCCAAGATCTATTGAATAAGGAGCAGCTGTTTCAGTTGATCCTCCGCCTGTATCTGCGATATCTATATCAAATGAAATTTGAGGATATGCAGTAGTTGCATTTGATGCAGGTCCAGGGCCAGATTCAGTAAAATCACCGTGAAGTGCGGTTCCTCTTACATAATAAGTAGTATTATATGATAATCCGTAAACATTTATACTTGAAGGGGTATCTTCCCATGCGGACTCTGTAAGATAATCATTTATGTCATGAGTTGAAGCAGTTTCAATTAAAAATGTAGCTCCATCTATATAATCGTAGATTGACCAGCTTATATCAGTTGTAATCTGAAATGAGTAGAGTGTATCTGTTGGATTGTTTTCACTATTTAATTCAAATCTCGCACGATCATAACATCCGCCATCTCCACAAAGCATAACTAAACCATCCGGATTTACATCTGCATCATCACAACTGGTTGATCCTTCTGTTGTGGTTTCAAAGCAGTTTATAGAAGGAGCTGTAGCCATCCAGTTAAAAGCTACCCCTACTCCCAATTTATAATCTGTAGAAGAGAATCTTTCATCATTTAAATTATCTCCCATTGAGAATAAAAGGCGGTTTGTGCTTCCTGACTGGTCGTCTCCTCCGCTCGATCCAAGAGAGAAATCTATGATTTGGTAATCAGTGGAAGTAACATCATCTGCGTAGACAACTGAATAACTAGTTGCGAATAATATTAGTCCTGTAATTATTGGGTAAATTCTAAATATTATTTTAATTAAATTATCAATTTTTAATTTACAATCTTTAATTTTCATTTTTTTAATTTTTCATTTTTTATTAGGTTAGAGTATTATGCTTTAAGATAACTAATAAGTCCAGATAACTGACTTTGTATTGTAAATGCATACTGTATTAAGCTCATGGCTCTTGGTTCTAGGTTCTTGGGAAGATAGTTTAATTGTTGAGCTAATTTAAGACATGTTATAACTTCATAAAGACTTCCTCGTGCTAGATATAGGAATTGAATAAATTCCTTCTTATGATATCTTCCTTTTCCTTCAGCAATGTTTAAAGATATTGAAACAGCTGCTCTGCGAATTTGACTTGTTAAACCATAGAATTCTTCTTTCGGAAAATATTTAGTTAATTCATAAATGTTTTTTGAGAATTCAATTGAATTCTGCCAAACTGTCAAATTTTCAAAAGAAAATTTAATATCTTCTTGCTTCATATGATAAATCTTATAAAGAGTAAAAGTTCTTAAATCCTAGATCCTAGACCCAACAACCTTGAACTATTAATTATTACCCTTGAACCATGAACAATAAATAATCATCTACAAACCAAGACACTTTAACTGTAAAGAACTAACAATTAATCATTAAGTATAAAACCACAAACCATGAGCCATGACCTTCGAGCCAAGAACAATTTAGTTATAGTTCGAATTCCTCGCTATAAATTAAGTTTGAAAAAATTAATTAAATAAACTATTGATAACTTAATTTATAAGCCACCAATCAAATTTAATATCTTTTTCCATTATAGCATCGGTTTCTACTATGAAATAACTACTTCCAACTTCTTTTATACCAAGTGCTGGGACTATTCCATCTACACTTCTTGGAGTTATAAATATTTTTGAGTTCTCATTTACAGATGTATTTTCAATACGTATTTCTTTTTCATTCGCGGGTATTGTTTCTATACCAACAGAAGCATTTTCGCTGTCAGATTTAATGGATATTTTTCCAGAACTGTCAACTTTAAAGACAGCTTCGCCAAGACTGTTCTGAATTTCAAAAGCAGTTTCTCCCAAATCTTCAGAGAGCTTAATAATGATGTTTTTGCTGTTATAAGCTTGCAGTTCATTAGCTTTGATTTGATTAGAAGTTAATATACCAGTGATAGAGAGATTACCGGAAACGGAAAGGTTATCTACCGAAATATTAGTAAAGAAACCGTTCTGAGCAAATATTGTATTTGTATTTAAAGTATTTGAAATTGTAAGGTTAGTTAACGTATCAATTGATCCGCCAAGAAGACCGCTATCATAATCACTGATAATTTCATCTAGTTTAGTTATATAAGAATTCGGAACATTATATGACGAATTTATAAATGCTAGAATTTTTCCTACATAAATCCCATTGGGTAATTTAAAGCATTGTTTATAAGAATCTCCTGGATTAGGTATATCTTCCCAATTTGACCAAATATTCCATGTTATGTCGTCAACTGAATTTATAAGTGTACAAGAAGCGTCAGTTGGTATGAATTCGTTTAAAGCTTGAGCCACTACACTTCCGGGTCGGGTGGCTTTCATGCCTAGTCCTCTAATTGAACTTGAAGTTAGTAAATCATTATAAGTTATATTTCCATTTTCTGATGTAACAATTATCGGAACACGGCCTGTAAGAGCAACGTTTACGGTATGAGGCCGCTCTTCTGTTACCTCCTGTGCTTCTGCTACAACACCAAAAATTCCTTGTTGATAAACAGTATTTGATTTAATGATGCTATAATTATAATACGGTGAGTTTACTTGATCAGGTCTAGGAGAAGTTGAAACAACAATTTCTCCTGGTTGCAGATACTCCCCTTTTTCCATGGGTTCGTTGAAGTCAAGATTACAGTTAGTGTATTTTGTAAGAACACCTGTAGTATCATTGATGCAAACATATCGAGTACTTAATCCTCCAGATGTAGCTAAACCTGTAAAAGTAATTGTTCCAGAAGAAGTTATACCAGTAAGACTTCCAAGAGTACCAGCAATAGTAGAGTTTCCAGTGACAGCAATACCGCCTGATGAAACAGTAAGAGTAGTTACAGATGGGGCTGTAGCAAATACCATAAGACCAGAACCTGTTTCATTAGATATAGAAAGAGCAACATTTGCAGATGCAATAGAAGTAGTTAGGGCGCCACCAGTAGTAGTAGAGACTAGTCTGTCAGCGGTAAGACCAGAAAATGTAATTGTTCCAGAAGATGTAATGCCTGCTGCTGCAGCAATTTGCCCGCTACTATTTATTTGAAATTGAGATGTTGATCCTACTGAGAATAGATTTAAAGGAGTTATAGTTCCGATACCTACATTACCAGTATTAGCACCAGTTACTATGGCGTATCTAGTGCCAATACTACCTGAAACAGTTGGATCGCCGATAAATAATCCGGTCCATGTGGTTGCTGTTCCTGCTGTAACTGTACCTGATAAATATTCAGTAATAAATGTAGTAACAGTATTACTGGTACCACCAGAGAGGTTTATGGCAGGATCATAAACAGTTCCATAAAATGCAGTTTGTGCAGAGTTAATTGCTCCAGTAAGGTTATTGTTACTACCAATACGAAACATATATTGACTAGCAGCGGCTAGTGCTGTAAATGTATAATTATTATGTAATACTGCTTCTGGTGCTGTGGTTCCTATACCCACTTTACCATTTCCTAAGATTGTAAATGCTGCTGTATTATCATTATTAGCTATTTGAAGGACGGTTTCCGTATCTGCTAAATCTTGGACTCCTGTTCCGTTAGCTTTTGTACCAATCAGAGAGATAGCTGGAGTAGTATCGGTTGGATTTGATGATTGAACTCCCTTGAGTCCCAGAGCAATTCCAGAAGCATCAGCTAGACCTGTGATCTGGGCACCGCCAATAGTAGTAGATATTGACGAGATATGGAAAAAAGTATCAGTTTGGGCGAGAGTAGTTACTCCATGAAGCACATCATCATCGGAGAGAGCAAATGCTGGTGTATTCGTTGCATCGTAGATTTCAAAGATATAATCTGGACTTGCAATTCCAATACCAACATTACCGCCCATAAATTCAAAATAGTTATTTGTATCATCAAATGTGATATAAGGTTGATTTGCCCCGCTCCCGTTGCCAATCCAATCACCATCTCCAAGTTGGATATCTTCTGCACCAGTAGGATAAAGATAAGTACCACCATCTGTCCAAAGAGAAGCTCCAGCAGCTATAGAATCAAAGGAAACCCAGCTGGCAGAATCTTCATCACGGTATTCAAGTTCACCTGATGTTGAATTAAGTTTGAGTCCTGGATCATTAGTATAAGCGAGTGAAGCATCTTCAAAGAAAAGATATTCTTCATTAGATGTAGTATTGATAAAAATGAAGTCATCAGTATCACTATTGGCATAGAATTGAATATTGCCTGAGACAGCTTCGCCAAGGTCAATTTGAGCGCCGTTTGCACCAGTGATATCCCCACCAGAAACAGTAAGATCACCCTCAACTGATAGATTAGCGACATAAGTACCATCAGGGTTATTAATAGTTAAAGTGGTATTTGCAGCAGTGCCGGTAATATAAAAAGTTTCATCAGTGCCAGTGTTATTTGCAACTAGCTTATTAGCGTTACCACTATAGTTTGTAATTTCATCACCTGTGATGCTATAGAAGGTATTACCGATAATAGTATTATTAGATGAATTTGTACCTCCTAAATCAATACCATCATCAGACATTGTAACGATTGTATTACTAGAGATTGTATTGTAGTCTGCATCGTCAGCAAATAATATACCATCAGCTGCAGTTTCGATCATGTTGTTGCTATAAGTATTATAGTCACTTCCCTGTTCCTGGATACCAGCAGTGGTGATGCTTTTAATGCTATTACCACTTATCACATTGCGGTTTGAAGAAATATATATCCCTCGGTAAGAAGAACTTGCTCCATGGAGATTGTTGTCAGTGATGACGTTATCACCGCCACTAACACAAATACCACATTCATCAGCGTCATTACCCCAGTTATAAACAGTGTTGCCGTCTATAGTGGAGTTGTTGCTGGTAGTAATATTTATGCCATCAGCCTCTACATTATATACATGGTTTGACTGGATAATAGAACGGTTTCCACCAAGACGAATACCATCCCACGTAGAACCGTGAACATAGCAATTGGATATTGTAGTGTTATTACTATCTATGATTTGCATACCCCCATAGCCATCCATTACTTCAACGTTTTGAATTGTGGTGTAGTCATGTGAACCTGTACCGTCGATAGTAACGATACCAAAATCAGTACTAGCAGTACCGTCTTGGTCAA
>Ga0315294_10001387_pt1 | contig 26310 bp, 21 predicted proteins | sample YL17G13_40_MG_FD_203626 | JGI IMG/M metagenome (GOLD analysis project Ga0315294, IMG submission 203626) | Sediment microbial communities from Yellowstone Lake, YNP, Wyoming, USA - YL17G13_40 | ecosystem: Environmental > Aquatic > Freshwater > Lake > Sediment | place: USA: Wyoming | collected... | reverse complement strand
GTCCTGTGGGTTTTCTCAAAATATTTTTAGCCAATAATTTAGCAGCTACCTTAATTTGAGAAGGTAACAAAATATTTAGCTTTAAAAAATTCTTACCGATTAACTCTTCTCTTTTATAGCCAACTAAATTTTCAGCAGCTATATTACCATCAATGAAATTCCCCATCGTATCACTCAGGTAATAGGCATCTGGTGCATATTCAAATAATATCTTTAACCTTTTCTCTAGATTTTTTAACTTAACTTTGACCTGTTTATTGTATTGGCTGATATCGATAATGCTTTCTAATAGATACTGGTTTCCATTTAGATTAATCGTTAGTACTGTTTTTATGATTGGTATTGGCTTACCATTTGAGTCTAATAAGAATGATTCACTATTTATTACCTTCCGTTTTAGATCAGTAACGGGACAGCTCTCTTTCTCGTCCAGGCAAATATTCTTATGGCATTCTAATCCTATGAGCTTTTCCTTTGGAGCACCAATAATTTTCGAAAGGGCTAAATTTGTATATACAATCATGTGAGTTTTCGGATCGATAAGTAAGATCCCAGTGGGTATTAAATCTAAAGCTAAAAAATTTTTGTTTAAATTCATATCCAATTTAAGAATATCCATCATAAAAAACTACTTGAAAAATTAATATTTCCTTTTATTCAAATATTATCGGTATAATTTCAGTAACATATGAGGATTTTTTGATGGCTCAATACTTAATCACAATAATGTTTGTTCTTATCCCCTAATTATCTATAGAAAGAGATAGAACTTGGTCAAAATAAAAAGTTCGAAATGTGTCCACTAAGGGCAGCCACTCTTTTTAACGTAGTATTAATTAAAAATACGCATTCATTAAGATAAGACTAATCTCAATCCATAAAATATTCTTGAAAACTCAAAAATAATTTAATTGTTATATATTTAATATTATTTCATTAAATAGAATTACGCAGTAATGTATTTATTTACTCAGTGGAATTGTTTTGTCAACAAAGTTTAGGTATATGAAATTTAAGAAAGAATCAGACTCTTAGATTAGGTGAAAAAATCGAAAAATCAAATTCCAAGATTCCAAATAGACTGATAAATGAAAAAAGCCCCTATTTAATTCAACATGCCAATAATCCAGTAGACTGGTTTCCGTGGGGAGATGCAGCATTTGATAAGGCACTGACCCAAAATAAACCTATTTTTTTATCCATAGGATATTCAACTTGTCACTGGTGCCATGTCATGGGAAAAGAATCATTTGAAGACAAAGATGTGGCGATACTTCTAAATAAATATTTTATATGCATTAAAGTTGACAGGGAAGAAAGGCCGGATATCGATAGTATTTATATGAAGGTTTGTCAGATGATGACAGGAAGTGGCGGATGGCCGCTGACGATTATCATGACACCGAACAAGAAACCATTTTTTGCTGCCACTTATATACCCAAAGAATCCAGATTTGGCAGAACAGGTTTAATGCAATTACTGCCTAAGGCTGCAGAACTATGGAAAACAAATAGGGAAGAACTCGAAAAAAATGCAAATCAGATTATTAATGAATTGAATAATGTCCCAGATAATGTTTATGAGGGAGAACTTGACAGGAATATTTTAGCCGAAGCATATAGTCAGTTGTCAACTATTTTTGACGAAAAGCACGGTGGTTTTGGTAATGCGCCAAAATTTCCAACTCCCCATAATCTTACTTTTTTACTTCGCTACTGGATGCTTACAGGGAATGGAAGATCACTTTATATGATTGAAAAGACTTTAAAGAAAATGCGATTAGGAGGTATTTTTGATCAAGTAGGGTTCGGTTTTCATAGGTACTCAACAGATGCGAAGTGGTTTGTGCCTCATTTCGAGAAGATGTTATATGATCAGGCACTGTTAGCAATAGCATACACAGAAACATTTCAAGTGACATTAAATGATGAATATAAAGAAAGTGCAGAGCAAATATTTGACTATGTATTACGTGATATGACTGATAAATGTGGCGGATTTTATTCAGCCGAAGATGCTGATAGTGAAGGAGAAGAGGGGAAATTTTACACATGGGAAATTGGAGAAATAGAAAAACTTTTATCTAAAGACGATGCTGAACTTTTTATTAAGATCTTCAATCTTAAGGAAGCTGGTAACTATAAAGATGAAGCCATTGGACTATCAAGTGGTAAAAATATTTTATTTTTAGAAAAACCAATTCATCATTTTTCTACTGATTTCGGCATGTCAAAGGAATCATTTGTTGAACGTTTGAAGACTCTGCGACATAAGCTATTTTGTTATCGCGAAAAACGCATTCATCCTCAAAAAGATGACAAAATTCTAACTGACTGGAACGCTTTGATGATTGCCGCCCTCGCTAAAGCAGCAAGAGTTTTTGGGAATAATAAATATAAACAGGCAGCAGTAAAGGCAACAGATTTCATACTTTCAAAAATGCGAGATAAAAATGGAAAACTTTTTCATAGATATCGGGATGGTGAAGCAGCAATAGGTGCATTTTTAGATGATTACTCTTTTTTAATCTTTGCATTAATAGAGCTATATGAATCAACTTTTGAGGCCAACTATCTTAAGGAAACAATTAAGTTAAATAAAATATTGTTGAATTATTTTTGGGATGATAAAAACGGCGGATTTTTTCTAACTGGAGCCGATAGTTCTGATATCCCAATCAGAAAAAAAGATATATATGATGGCGCATTACCATCTGGTAATTCAGTTGCAATGTTGAATATGTTGAGATTGAGTAGACTAATTGGTGTTTCTGAATTAGAAGAAAGGGTACATGAAATAAGTAAAGCGTTTTATAAAAATATAGTTCAATCACCCGCAAGTTGTCCTCAAATGATGTCTGCACTTGAATTTATGTTCGGGCCGGCTTTTGAGGTTGTAATTATTGGTGATTCAAATTCTACTGATACAAAAATGATGATAGATATATTAACTAAGAATTTTTTACCAAATGTGGTAGTACTGTTTATTCCATCGGAAGTAGAAGAACACGAAATTACCAATATTGCGAAATTCACAAAAGACATGAGAACTGTTGATGGTAAAACAACAGCTTATATATGTAGAAATTTTAATTGTGAACTTCCAACCACAAAGATAGATGAAATGATTCGCTTTCTGCATATTAAATCTGGCTAAGATCGTTGGATTATATAATATTTGATAGTTTTTAAAAGATTACTTTTTGTAGCCGCTCAAAAAAAATTTTAGTATTTGTTATAATGGAAACAATAATTAAAGGAGGGATATAAATGAAAGTCCCTGACACCAAAGAAAACCTCATGAAATGCATTTGCATGAAATGCCCCACTCACAACAAATGCATGAAGGATAATATGCAAGGACTCTTCTGCGCACGAGGGAAATCAAGTTGTGATTTTTCTAAAAATGGTTGTCTTTGCGGCGAATGCCCGGTGGGAACTGATTACAAACTCAAAGAATACTACTATTGCGAAGTAGGGCCCGCAAAATAGTTTTTTATGGGGAGGATCTATATTCTCCCCTTAAATTTAATTAAAAGGTAAATAATAATGAAAAATGGATATGATGATTTTTCCTCTTGGAGGGTAAAAAAGGGTTTTAAGGTGGAGAAGTTCATTGGGGGGTTAAGTCTTCCTGTAAATATTTGCTTTGCACCTCAGATTTACAAAAATGATGACCCTTCGTTTATTTATGTTAATGAGCTTTATGGAAATGTTAAGGTAATTACGAAAAATAATAATATTAAAATTTTGGCCGAAAATCTATTAAATTATAAACCCAACTATCAATTTCCTGGTACAGGTGAGTCTGGATTAATCGGAATTACTGCTGATCAAAAAAGTGGAGATATATTTGTATCGTTGATATATGAAAAAAATGGTATGGTCTTCAATAAAGTAATAAACATAAAAACTGAGGACGGCTTATCTGCTTCAAAATATGAAACTATTATGGATGGTATTTCTTCAATTAAGGCTGCTCATCAAATCCAAGCACTGACTATTGGACCAGATAATAAGCTATATGTTAATTTGGGCGATGGTATGGAATCAAAGTCCCCACAGAATGACAATGACCTGAGAGGGAAAGTGCTAAGAATGAACTTAGATGGCTCTATTCCAGATGATAATCCGTGGCCAAATCGCTATGTTTACGCTAAAGGATTTAGAAATCCATTTGGCGCAGACTGGAGAAATTCAGATGGTCATTTATATGTTTCTGATAACGGTCCTGCCTTTGATGACAGGCTTGTAAAAGTAGAAGCCGGAAAAAATTATGGCTGGCCAAAAAGCATGAGAACAGGTGCTATTCATATATGGGAAAGGACAGAAGCTCCTACTGGAATAGCCTTCATGCAGGGAAACCAGTTTCCTAATGAATATAGTGATCATCTGTTTGTGGCACTTTTTGGAAAAGCGTGGCACCTTGGAATAACAGATAAGGGGAAAAAAATAATTGAATTCATATTAGATTCAAATGGGAAAGTGTTGTCGCATGGGTTGTTTATGGAATATATAGGGGAAGGTCCAGCAAGTGTTGCAGGTTTGGCATTTGGACCAGATGGACTTTATTTTAGTGATCTACACGGTGAAGATCCAAAGAATAAGCATGCTGGAAATATCTACAGAATTACTACATCTTAAAATGAATGATGTAGCAATTTATCGATCATTACTTTAGTTGACTATACATTAGAACAGGATGAATTATTTTAGAAACGAGGGATTATAAATAATTCAATTGTCTGATCTGCGTTTTAAGTAAAACTTCTGGTCTTTATTTAATTAAACTATAAATTGGTTTAATTCGACCTTAGAGTACAAAATAACAAAAAGCAATAGGTGGAATGCTAATGAAGGTAAATTTCAATCCTTATGATAGATGATTGATAATTTTTGTTTCTTTTATATTGAAAAATAAACTTATTATAATAAGAACAGCTAATCCTGAGCTGCGATTTCTTTTTGATATCTCCATTACGCTTCCTCTTTATTACTCCTCATAAAAAGTGACCGCTAATGCACCGGGACCGACATTATTTCCAACTATTGCTCCTATTTCTGCTCGCATAATTTGTTTTGGATGAAATGTCTCCTTTATTCTTTCAGCCATTTCATCTCCTTCTTCTTTTGCGTCAGAGTCGGAAACAATAACCATTAGTTTACCTGTATCTTTAACCATATTTTTTATGGAGTTTATAAGCTCATTTTTTGCCTGACTAAATCTTCTTGTAGTTTTAAACTGAGTAACTTCTCCCATATGCAGTGTCAGTATAGGTCTAATTTCAAGAACTGACGCAATCAATCCTTTGGCTCTGCCTATTCTCCCACCCATTATTAAGTATTTTAAGGTGCTTGGAATAAAGAGAACTGTAACTTTTTGCTTTAAATCATTTACAGCTTTTAGGATTTCTTCCTTTGATTTACCTTCCTGTGACAGCTCAGCTGCCTTTATTACGAGTATCCCCAGAGGCATGTGCACTAATTCAGAATCAATAACTTCTATGTCTTTATCAGACAATTCTTTACGTGCCATATCTGCAGAGCTAAAAGTCCCTGACATCTTTTTTGAGATATGGATTGAAACTATATTATCATTTTCTTTTAAGAGTTCGCTGTAAACTTTTACAAAGTCTGACGGCGTTGGTTGGGATGTTGTTGGCTGCTTTTTTACATTTTTTAATCTTTCATAATATTGCTTGCTTGTTATATCCACTCCGTTATCTAAATAACTTTTGTCTTCAAAATTTACATATAAGGGAACTACCTTTATTCTGTATTTTTCAATTAAGTCTTTAGGTATATCCGCAGTGCTATCAGTTACTATTGCAGTTTTACTCATGTTTCACTCCTAAAACTATATTTATAAAATAATTAGACTAAAGTTTAACAGACTGGCCATGAATTTTCTGTAAAAAGCTCTTTAATTAAATCTTTGAAAAATTTCGGAATTCATGTATTGACTTTTGACAATTAAGTTATATTATAAAACAGTTTTATTATTGTAAATATTAAACAATTAAACAATAAGGATTAGATTAAAAGTTATGGATAATCACTATATTATTCAGGTCGAGAATTTGACAAAGAAGTTTAATGGATTAGTTGCAGTTGACGATATATCTTTTTCCGTAGAAGAAGGCGAGATATTTGCATTTTTAGGACCTAACGGCGCCGGCAAGACAACCACAATAAAAATACTTACAACACTTCTATTGCCAACAAGTGGGAAGATAATGCTCAATGGTTATGACGTATTATCAGATAAAGGCAAGGTTCGAAGTTCTTTCGGGATTGTCTTTCAGGACCCAAGTTTGGACGATCAGTTAACAGCCTATGAAAATATGCAATATCACGCTGTTCTTTACCATGTGCCATCCAATTTACGAAAACAAAAGATCAGAGATCTGCTGACGTTTGTAGAACTATGGGATAGGAAAAATTCACTTGTTAAGACATTCTCCGGTGGAATGAAGCGAAGGCTTGAAATTGCAAGAGGCTTTCTGCATGATCCCAGGGTGCTCTTTTTGGACGAACCCACACTTGGGCTCGATCCTCAAACAAGAAAACACATCTGGGATTATGTTAAAGATTTGAACCAGAAAGAGCATACCACTGTTTTCTTCACCACTCATTATATTGAGGAGGCAGAACAGATTGCCCAGAAGGTTGCAATAATTGATTATGGGAAGATCGTCGCCCAGGATAGACCATCGGAATTAAAGCGCAAAACGAAAACCGCCTCTCTGGAGGAAGCATTTTTAAGTCTAACCGGAAAAGAAATCAGGGAAGAGAGCGCCGAAATTGCAGACAAAATGAGGATTATGATGAGGAACAGAATGGGAAGAAGATAAGATGAACATAATATATATAATTTGGCTCAGGCAGTTAAAAAGGTATTTTCGGGCAAGAGCAAGGATCGTTGGCTCACTTGCACAACCACTGTTATTCCTGCTCGCGCTGGGTTTTGGCTTTGGACCTATTTTCCAGAAAGCAGGGGAGGGAAACTATATTCAATTTATAGTGCCCGGAATAATAGCCATGAGCATTCTTTTTACATCAATCTTTTCGGGAATTGAAGTCATCTGGGACAAGCAGTTCGGCTTTTTAAAGGAGACATTAGTTGCCCCGGTTTCCAGGACATTGATAATGATCGGCAGGACGCTGGGCAGTGCAACAGTGGCAGCGCTGCAGGGTGTTATTGTCCTGGTGATTTCATATGCGCTTGGATTTCGGGTCGTGAATTTAGCTCTTTTACCAGTTTCCATTGTTTTCATGTTCTTAATTTCATTATTTTTTACGAGTATCGGCACGGCAATAGGATCAATGCTGGAAGATATGCAGGGATTTCAACTCATCATGAATTTCCTGGTCATGCCGCTGTTTTTCCTTTCGGGGGCGCTATTTCCCCTTGACAAGGTGCCCAAAGCACTCAACATAGTTGCTGCCATAGACCCTTTAACTTATGGGGTTGATGGGCTAAGAGGAACTCTTATCAGTATGACACATTATGGTTTAACAATAGATTTATTAGTTTTGGGTATCCTGACAATTATAGTGGTTGCCATAGGCAGTTATTTGTTTTCCAAAATTCAAATATAGGGTTAATGGTTATCTGGCTCAGCGTAAGTTTCCAGAAGTTTTAGTATGACATAAGAAAAGGGTTAATTGCATGTCTGATGATATCCTGGACAAAATTGCAGACGAACTGGTATCACTTTTCCCACTGTTTTTTAAAAACCTTATGAAATCCAGTAGAGGCAATAAGGATCTGGAATTATCCCGTGTTCATGTGGATATCATGTTTATTTTAAATGAATTTAAGCAACTGACTATGTCGGATATCGCAAAGAGGTTATTTATTTCAAAACCATATAATACACTGCTGGTGGATAGACTCATTGATCTGGGGATGGTGGGAAGGTTTCCCGATGATGAAGACAGAAGAATAATAAATATAAGGCTCACTGAAAAGGGAATCAGATATTTAAAAGAATACAAAGAATCCAACAAGAAGAATATAAAGACAAAACTATCTATCCTGAACGCAGATGAATTAGAGCAGCTATTGTCCTCACTTCAAAATATCAAAGAAATTATTTCAAAAATATAGGCTGAATAAATGTAGGATAAAAATTTTATGAACCTCTATAGAAGGGAATCATATGAAAAAAACGATTGTTAAGTTCGCTTCAGTTAAATTCGATAGATTTGATGCTGATGCCACATTGCCTGCTAAGTTCAGCCGGCTGCTAAATTCGGTACCCTTAAGCGAAATGGTTAAAGGGAGAACTGTAGCGATAAAGATGCACCTGGGCGGGAATTTAGGATATACGACAGTTCATCCGTTATTTGTGAGGATATTGATTGATGCATTGAAGAATGCTGGGGGTAGGGTCTTTGTCACGGATGTCTGTTATATGGAAAATGATAATTTTGGTGTGCGAGGGGCAAAATTCAGGGGCTACACGGAGGATATATTAGGAGCCCCGATCTTCCCGGTGACTGGTGCCTTTGATAGGTATTATTATTCCAGGAAAGTTGATTTCAAAACTCTTAAGGAGATTCAGATTGCGGGACAAATTCATGATGCCGAGGTGCTGATAGTTCTGTCCCATGTTAAAGGTCATGGAGTCTGCGCATACGGAGGGGCATGTAAAAATATTGCTATGGGTTGTGTAACACAGAAGACCAGAGGTGATCTTCATGCCCTTGAGGGCGGTATAAGTTGGGATGAGGAAAGATGTGATCATTGCGAGCTCTGCATAAAATCGTGCAGGTATGGAGCGAATAAATTTTCAGAGGGCGGAAAATATGAGATATTCTTCCATAATTGCACCTACTGCCAGCATTGTGTTGAGGTCTGCCCGAATGATGCCATCAGCTTTACGGGCAAAAAATATGTTGATTTTCAGGAGGGCATGGCAATAGCAACTGAAGAGATTCTAGGTACTTTTGATAGAAACGGGGTTTACTCCATAAACTTCTTAATGGACATCACGGCGCTGTGTGATTGCTGGGGTTTTTCAACTCCGTCTCTTGTCCCCGATATCGGGATTATGGCGTCGGATGATATCGTTGCTATTGAGAAAGCATCTCTTGATGCAATTGAGTGTGATGATGTTTTGCCGAATTCTCTTCCTGAGGGCAGGGAATTGAGAGAGGGTAAACATCTGCTTGAGCGGATTTGGGGCAAGGATCCGTACGTGCAGGTTCAAGCACTTGAGAAGCGGGGCCTCGGCACGAGCGATTTCGAGATTGAGGAAGTCAAATAGTTGGGTAATTACAAATGACTAAGGAAATAAAAAAAGAGGCTGGTTCCGAGCAGAACCAGCCAAAGCGCATTTTGTGGAGCTATAAATCTATCTGCCTTTCTATTTGTCAAATTGTCGAAATCAACAGAAACAGATTTACATAACTATATTATAGCTAAAATATGAAAATCCTTCTTTTTCATTCATAAATAACTAAATTTGAAACAGCATCGTAAACTGCCATAGTTAAGCTTTCTGAAGGAATATCTTTTTTTCAGGTTGCCTGCTGCACAGGCAAAACAGCAGAGCATGAATTGACAAATATAGTATATTTGAGAATATTAAAAGGAGAATTCAATTAAAGGGCTAAATTAATTAGTGGAGCTTAACATATTATTTGTGGTTAAACTATGTCATTTGGTCAGATGAAAAGAGCGATAAAATTTATTGTATTCTCTGTCATTGCAGTATTTTTGATATCCATACCCTTCACCATAACCCCTGATTTACAGGTGAAACCGGCTAAATTGTATGCTTATGACGGCACGGTCGCTGCCGGCATTTCGGCTAAATTTGAGATGAAGAGCAAGCCAGTTAAAGTTGGTCGAAATGTCAAGGTAAGCGTGAAGGTGAAATATAATGGCAGCAAGCTTGCAGGTGCGAAGGTTAAGTTTGTTGTTACAAATAACGCGAATGTACCTTTATACGAGAGGATATCAAATACGAACAGGAGGGGCTACAAGAAAGTAAATATCCCCACTGGTTATATGCAAAAAGGCTCCACGTATAATTTAACAGCCTATGTTTACATCGATGACTGGTATCAAGTCGGATCAGGAACAATTACGACAAAGGGATCGCCTCCCCAGGGCACGGGAGGTTTAGCTTCAACCGTAATTGATAATAACACGAGCCTTATCGGCATTAGCCCTGCTTCAAAAGAACAGCTCCTGAGCATATTTTCAAGAAGGGGCTCAAATAAGATAGAGAGGGCGAGCAGGCTTGCCGATCTGTACATTATGTATGGAACGGTATTCAATATAAGGGCTGACATAGCTTGGGCACAGATGGCGCATGAGACCGGCTTCCTGAAGTTTGGCGGTATCGTGCCAGAAAGCGCAAATAACTTTGCGGGGATCGGAGCTACGGGGCAGAGGAATTCTGACGGCAGCTATAAATATGATGTTTTTGCCAGCGAGGAACGGGGAGTCATCGCGCATTATGCGCACCTGGCCTGGTATGTTTATCCTGATCACCTGAATAACGGTTATTGTAATTCAAGCTATGATCCAAGACATTTTGGCTCGGGCCATAATTACAGGGGCAGCACGCTCGGTGTGCTGAATGGGACCTGGGCAGTCGGAAGCACTTATACAAATAAAATCATCCAGTTTGCAAACGAAATATATAACTGAACCTCTTTCATTACTTGTCATTCTTGTTTTAATAACCCTATCTTCTTCAAATTGTTCAGGCAATGAGGCTGGATTAAATCTTACACCAGTGGATTCCGAGAGATTGGTGGAGCAGGCGGTTGGGTCAAACACGGAAGAAAAAGTTGAGAGCTTCGAAGAAGATGAAACTTCAACATCAGACCTTTCGCAGCTAAGCGAAGAGCGTCTTTACTTAGAGGCAAGATATTATAGCTCTCTTGGGCTTCGCGAAAAGGCAAATATATATTTTAGAGAACTTGAGGGTAGGGATTGGGCACTGGCAGATCACGCCCTTTTTTATTTTGCTGAGAATTTATTTGAAATGGGCGAATATGAGGCTGCGGGCGAAAAGTATGATCAGATCTCTTCTAAACACCCGGCATCGATATTTCTTAAAGGTTCACTGCTGAAATCAGCTATATGCCTCTTTGAGGAGAAGAGATTCCAGGAATCAGTAGCAAAGCTTAATTCTGTCCTGCTGATGGACCTGGACTATGCTGATTCCGCTGCAGCAAGGCTCTATTTAGCCAGGAGCTATGAGGAGATGGGAGATTTTGCCAATGCTGGAATGGCTTATGTTTCGCTCTGGGTTAACAACCCCACTACAGAAGAGGCCGATCAGGCCAAATCGGGGATCAATGAATTCACATCTTTGGGAAAAGCGGAGATAGAGATTAATTTTGAGCAGAGAATTAAACGAATATCAATATTGATTTCAAGATATTATTACTCCGTGGCGCTGGAGGAGCTTACGATCTTAGAAGAAGAGTCAAAAGATGCCGACCGGGATGATATTTACAGGGAGGTCAGGCTTCAAATAGCCAGGGTCCTCTATAACCTCGGTTATTACGAGCGCGCGATAGAGGAGTTGAAGAAGAATTATGGACTATTTGATGAAGCGGCTGTTCGGGAGGAATCAATTTACTACATTGCCAAAAGTGAGCTGAAACTTGGTAATAGGGATGAAGCCATAGGCTGGTTTGAAGAGGAGTGGAGGCAATTCCCGGATGGGTCCCTGGCAGCAAGTTCAATGTACGAGGCCGCAAATGCTTATCTGCGGGATGATGAGGAGGATAAGGCAGCATCAATTTATGAACATTTAATCGAAAAATATCCCAATAGCGATCTGGTGGTTGATGCACTCTGGCAGGTAGGATGGATCAACTTTAGATCGGGTGATTACGAAGAAGCGCTTAAATATTTTTCAGAGATGGAAAGCAGGTTTCCAACATCAGTGCTCTATGAGCGTTCAGCTTACTGGTCAGCAAGGGCTTCGCAGAAGTTGGGTGATGCTGAATCTGCTAAATTATATTTCAATAAATTAATGATGCGCTCACCTCTCTCCTATTATGGTATTCTGGCAAAAAGAAGAGCAGAAGAATTCGGGATCAAACTTGACCAGATCCCAAAGCAGCCGCTCTTGCTTCAATCGAATAGCCAGAATGGTGAGGCAGGTCTTCATCTGGAGAAGGCTGTTAAGTTGTTCGAACTGGGGCTGAGGACGGACGGAGTAAGCGAGTTCATAAAGGCAAGATCAGTAAAAACGGATGAAAAATATTTTTGGTACGATGCAGCTCTTATTGCTTATGGTGAAGGCCTTTATGATCAGGCGATCAGCGTCTCGAAGATCTATTTTAAGGATGCAGTTGCTGGTCTGACTGAGATGCAGGATCCGTTATTTTGGAACATGGCTTATCCGCAGGGATATATGAATGCTGTTACATACGAGGCAAAAAAGAATGACCTTGACCCACTTATTGTTTACGCGATTATAAAAGAGGAGAGCAGCTACAATCCACTGGCTGTCTCATCTGCTGGTGCTGTTGGTCTTATGCAGATTATGCCTGCTACCGGGGAATTTATTGCTGGTAAAATTTCCTTAAATAATTATAATGATTCTTTTTTAACAGATTACCGGGTAAACGTTAAGCTTGGATCATGGTATTTAGCTTATGTGCTCTCTAAATTTGATTGGAATCTTGTCAAGGCGCTTGCTGCCTATAATGGTGGACCTGGAAATGTTTCAAAGTGGGAGGAAAAAATTGGCGATCTCGAGGATGATGAATTCATCGAGTCGATTCCTCTCTGGGAGACAAAGGAATACGTGAAGAAGGTATTAAGGAGTTATTGGGAATATAAAAGGATATATGGCAATGGAAATTAATGGCATTGCGTAAATTTTTTATTTCTTTTTTTATATTGGGCGTAACGGTTTCTTTTTTTGGTTGCGGATTTTCACTGGTACCACAATCAGTAGATACAGCTGCTGATTTAACCTCAAGCTCGACAACTGAGCTGGATGGGACTGTTCCTGAGACCTCATTGACCGAAACCACTGAGGAGCAGGCGAGGCCAAGTGACGACGGGAGTATCAGCATAGGCGTCTCATATTCGACGTTGAAGATCGAGAATAATATTCTCTGCCAGGAAGGGATGAGAAGCAGGGCTGATGAGCTGGGAGTAAGCCTGATTGAACGTGATTCAGGATTCGACCCCGAGAGACAGTTGAGAAATGTCGAGGAATTAATCAGCATAGGCGTGGACGCAATAGTAATCCAACCAACTGATCCATATTCGCTTTCGCCATGTTTGACCCTTGCGCGTAATTCAGAAATTCCGGTATTAGTCCTGGGCGATGTCGAAGTATCAGGTGCCTTTGTTAATATCTTAATTAATTATGAGGAAGCAGGACGGATTCAGGGTGAATATATTGACACCATTTTTAAGAAGAATGCCAGGGTTGCGTTGATAAAAGGGCCTGAAGAAGAGAAAGAGACAATTGAAATGAGAAGAGGCCTGTTGGGTGCGCTTATGGAATCTGAGGATATTGAACTGGTCTTTGAGGCCGACGGGAACTGGGAGAGATCAGAGGCAGCGGCTTTGACCGAGTCAATCGTCCGTCAGTTCGGTGATGTGAGGATTATTATTTGTCAATCTGATGCGATGGCAATGGGCAGCTATGAAGCAATCAAAAATATGGGTAAGCTTGACAAATTTACCATTGTTGGGTTCGGTGCAAACCTGGAAACGTTAAAAGCAATAAAAGCAGGAGAGGTTGAGGCAACTGTTGACCCTGAATATTTTGAGACTGGGGAGCTGGCCATTGATACTGCTTACGGGGTTGTGATGACAGGATTAAAAGATAGTAATAATCTGATCCGTGATTATGAGGTGATAAACACTCCGTTGAAATTGATTACAATCGACAATGTCGATACGACAAAGTCCTGGGGCACGATTCAATTAGATGAAAAGAATTAGGGATAAATTGTTTTTCTGTGGTATTGATGTAGGCACGGGGGGCGTCCGTTCGTTAATTGCGGATGAGAGTGGAAAGATATACTCAAGAGCCTTTGTAAATTTTCCCAGTGATTTTAACCTGACACCCGAACCGTACTGGTTTGAACAGGAACCGTCTGTATGGTGGGCAACGACAAGAGTATGCCTGCGCGAACTGCTCTCAGGGTTCAAATCGCAGGGCTACGATCCCTCGCAGATTGATGCGATAAGCATTGATGGCACTTCGGGGACGGTCGTTTTCCTTGATAAAAATTATCATGCGCTCAGAAACGCGATCATGTATAAGGATATCAGGTCACAGGAACAATCGCAGCGGATAAATGAGGTTGCGTTTGATTTTACGGAAAAATTGGGTTATTTAATTCAGCCCTCATTTGCGATCTCAAAGGTACTCTGGGTAAAGGAAAATGAAGCTGAAGTTTACAGGAATACGATGTATATCCTTCATCAGGCAGATTATATTTCTGCAAAGCTTACTGGTAAGTATGGTGTAAGCGACCATTCTAATGCCTTGAAGATGGCTTTTGACCTGGTGAGTTATAGTTGGCCAGGTTTCATTGAAAAAGAATTGGGGCTTGATCTGGAAAAGTTTCCGATCATCCTGAGGCCAGGCGATCTGATTGCACCGGCTTCACTTGAAATCAGGCGGGAGTTTGGGTTTAAGTCTGAGACGATGGTGGCAGCAGGAATGACCGATGCAAGCGCCTCAGCTATTGCCTCTGGTGCAGTTGAGCCAGGTGATTGGAATTCAACATTGGGGACGACGCTTACAATAAAAGGGGTCACAAAGAATTTGATTAAAGATGATAAAGGGAGAGTGTATTCCCATCTCCATCCACAGGGATACTGGATGCCAGGCGGATCCTCCAGTTCGGGAGGGGAGGCGCTTTCTGTACACTTCGTCAACAGGGACCTTGCTGAGATAGATAGGCAGTGTTCCAGATTGAGTGGGTCATCCGTGGTGATGTATCCGTTATTAAATAGGGGCGAAAGATTTCCATTTAATAATGTCAATGCGGAAGGATTTGTCATTGGCGAACCAAAGGATGAGCTAGACTACTATCTTGGACATCTGGAAGGCATAGCGTTCCTTGAGAGGTTATCATATGAGGTGCTTTCTGAACTTGGGGCTGAGATCGGGGATACTGTCCATGTCACAGGCGGGGGCAGCAAAAGCTCTCTGTGGAATCAGCTTCGCGCGGACGTGCTGGGCAGAAAGGTCATGAAGCCGAGTGAGGAGGAAACCTGCATGGGCAGCGCCATCATTGCCGCCTCAAAGACGTATTTTAAAAATGTCATTAAAGCCGCGAACTCGATGGTAAACGTGGGAAGTGAATACCAGCCCAGAGAAGAAGCGGGTGGTAAGTATGAGGAGAAATACAATTTATTGATAGATGAATTTAAGAGACGAGGATATATATAACTATTTAAAGTGTGCGGGACGTGGGAAAATCTATCGATAGGTGAATCCGCACTATTATAGCAATATTGAACTAACAGATTTTTACATCACCTGAGGTTACGATGGTCTTCTTGCCATCCCGAATTATTGTTATTGATCCATCAATGTTTGCGCCGTGAACAAAACCCTCTATTTCTATCCCGCCTGGCTGTCTGATATGGACATGCTTGCCCATGAATTTCGAGCGCGCATGCCACTCATCAAGCAAAGGTAGAAGGTTGCACTGTTGACACATGATGTAAATTTTGTCGAAATGGTTTAATACTTCCGCAAGAAGCTCGGTCCTGTCAATTGGGGAATTCGAAATCTGTTCAAGGGAGATCGCAGTTTCCCTTATCTGAGATGGGAAATCCTTGGTTCCGTGGCTAATATTTATTCCTATCCCCAGGATGACTGTGATTGTCGGCCTGCTTAAAAATTGGGCTTCGAGCAGTACCCCGGCAATCTTTTTTCCGGATGCAAGCAGGTCATTTGGCCATCGAATTGTCAGGTTATTGCCTTTAATCAGCGGCTCGATTGCTCTGTGGAGCGCAATGCTCGCAGCGAGAGGTAAAAACGTTATGTAATTTTGCGGAATGGTGGGGAGCAGTATTGTTGAAAAATAGAGCCCCTTGCCTTTTGGGGAATACCATTTTCGGTAGTATCTTCCACGGCCGCAGGTCTGCTCATCAGCAACTACTACAACTCCTTCTTCGACACCTGACCTGACCAACTCCCAGGCGCGGTCCTGCGTGGAGGTCAAAAGATCGTGGTGCTCAATGAGATGAGTACCTATTATTTTTGTTCTTAGCAGGCTTGGGATCTGTCCGATATTCATGGGAGTCTGTGAATCGGAAAACTATTGTGTATTTTCAACATTTATAAGAAGCAGGAGATCTCCCTCATTTACTTTATCGCTTGCCTTAATCTTGACCTGTGAGACCTCTCCATTAACCCTGGAGACAATGCGGGTGAGCATCTTCATGGCTTCCAGCACGATGAGTGTTTGGCCTTCCTGGACGTGGTCGCCCGGTTTTACCGCCACGTCGGTGACAGTTCCTGTGGTAAGTGAGTGTACCTCTCCAACTTCCATGAGCGCCAGCATCTCCTCGCGCGTCAGGAATTTTCTGTGTGCGCTATCATCGTAGCCGGTGGGTTCTCGCTTTTGGGCAGTGAACGGGTAGGATATGTGGTCGATGTTGATCCATGTGGTGATCTTCCCGTCATCAGACTGCTGACTTGGGCCAAAGATGATCCTGTGCACCTTGCCGTAATGATCAGTGAAATCGATCGCGTCGTTTACCTTGAAACCATTTTCGCACAACCATACTTCGGGCGGCAGCACATACGTGTGACCAAATTCATCTTCAAATTTCATGAAGTCAACTGCGTCCTTTGGGTGCTGAAGATAGAGTATGAGTTCTTCTGTTGTTGCTTTTCGTTCGATTTTTCTCTCCAGGGCCATCCTTTCATGCTCAAGGTCTATTAGATCGACTTTTTCTGCTCCTGACTCCTGTTTTATGATCTGGCGCCATTTTGGGCCAAAGGCTGCTCTGTATATTGAATCATCTGGGCGATAGAATGGGAACGGCCCGTATCGCTCGAGCAACAAATTTTTTAAGTCATCGCTTGCGTTCTGATATCGCACTCCACTTAGAGTATGGGAGACAGCGGTTGTCCATAAGATTTGTGAACCCGGGGTAACACTCCATATATTCCCCAGCTCGCGTTGTACGCGGGGCAGCTCATTTAAGAGTATTTCCGTCATGCGGTCGAGAAAGCCACCTTTCTGGGCTTGCTCAAAGCTTGAGCCCATCGCTCCCCCTGGCAGTTTGTGTATCTGTGCTGTCGGGTCAAAACCCTTGAACTGGGATTCAAAGATCTCGTAATGCTTTCGTATCGGCTTCAGCATGGAGGAAGTCTCGATGATTGCTTCTATATTTATTCCTTCAGCAACATACCCCTCGTCCTCCAGCGTCTGAATTACAGTAAGCATGGGTGGGGGGCCGAAATAACCCGTCATCGCATGGTCAGAAGCATCGACAATCTTAGCCCCGGCTTTGACCGCTTTCACTATACGCCCGATCTCGTTCCCATCCGTGTTGTGACCATGATAGTTGATTATCAGGTTCGGGAATTCATCAAGAATAGCTCGAATCAGTTTTCCTATGCGGGCAGGTGATCCCAGACCTCCATGGTTTTTGATAGCAAGGATTATGTCCTTACCAGTAACGCTGACTATCTCCTTTACTTTGTTAACATAATAAGCGTCAGTATGTTCAGGTCCGGTTGAAAAGCAGACCGCGGGTTCGAGATAGCAACCGGCCTTCTGAACTTCTTCGAAAATGGGCAGCATATTTGGCAGATGATTTAGAAAATCGAATACGCGCCAGACCTGGACATGTTTGGCGAACTCCTGGACCGTCAGCCTGATCACGTTCTCGGGATAAGGTCGATAACCAAAGAGGTTGATGCCCCGGCAAAGAGTCTGGAATAACGTATTTGGCATGCGCTCTCTTAAAAGCTTTAGCTTGAGAAACGGATTTATCTGTTTTCTAAGCATATCAACGTGGATGGATGCACCACCTGTGATTTCAAGTGAAAACAGCCCACATGCATCCCTTGTCTCGGCAACCGCAAGGTCGGTATGCGGAAGTATCCGATTTTTAAAATCTGACTGTGACAGGTCGCGCCATGTGTTGACCATGAAGTAGCCGCGCGACTGTCGCAGAATTTGCAGACCGTCTTTAACGCTTGTCTTTAATGTTATCCTCATGTTGCCTACTAAAAGTAAAGTTAAATTGCAAAAGGATTGTAGCCGTGATGATGTATCTCGGCTAACAGTCGAGCTATTTTTAGCTCCTCCCGATCCAGGACCCTGTATTCGAAGAGCTCAGGATGAGAATCCAAATAACCTGTGTCGAATTTACCGCTCTGAAAGTCCGGCTCAGATGATATATTTAAATAGAAAGGTATGGTGGTTCGCAGGCCAACGATCACAAAGTCCCTTAATGCACGACGCATGCGATTTATTGTTTCAGGCCACGAGAATCCGTGTACTGAGAGCTTGACCAGTAATGAATCATATTCGTTTGGTATCGTGAAACCCTGATATACAAAACCGTCAAGGCGGACACCGGGGCCTCCTGGTGATTCGTATGCTATTACAGTCTTCCCGACTTCGGGAAAGAAATCGTTCTGGGGGTCTTCTGCATTTATACGCAGCTCGATCGCATAGCCATGTACAGAGACGTCTTCCTGGCGAATATCAAGTGGAAGGCCCTCTGCTATTCTTATTTGCTGGCGCACTATATCGATATCGGTGACCATCTCCGTTACCGTATGCTCTACCTGAAGTCGCGTATTTAGCTCGAGGAAGTAGTAGTTGTTGTTTTCATCGACAAGGAACTCTACCGTACCGGAGTTGACATAACCAATTTCCTTGCCTGCTTTGAGAGCAGCCTGGCATATCTGTTGTTCTTTATCTGCTGGGAGCAGGCTTGGTGCTAACTCAATGAGCTTCTGGTGCCGTCTCTGTATGGAGCAGTTACGCGTACCAAGGTGAATGACGTTTCCATGTGAGTCACCCAGTATTTGTACCTCGATATGCTTGGGGTTTGAAAGACATTTTTCAAGGTAGATGCTGTCATCATTGAAAGTTGACTGTGCCTCCTGGCGTGCAAGCTGTATCTGGGCAATCAGGCCATCTTCTGAATCCACTTTCCTGATGCCCCTCCCTCCTCCTCCAGCAGAAGCCTTTATCATCACAGGGAGCCCGTATTTTTTAATAAATTCTTTCGCGATTGGTACCTCCTTGCCTTTTGGCAGGCTATCGGTTCCAGGGACGCATAGAATGCCCATCTGCTTCATATTGCGTCTTGCGATGATCTTGTTGCCAAAATCTCGAATGAGGTTTTCAGTTGGCCCTATGAATACAATTCCTTCATCATTACAGGCTCTTGCAAAGTCTGGATTTTCAGCTAAAAAGCCGTAACATGGGTGAATAGCCTGGCAGCCTGACTTTTTTGCAGCCCAGATTATTTTTTCGATGTTGAGGTAGTCCTCTCGAGGTCCATCTCCGATCCATACAGCTTCATCTGCTACGCGGATGTGGCGTGCCTCGTGGTCGGGAGTCTCGTACACGCCAACAGCAGTTATCCCTTCCTCGTGAAGTGCACGCATAACTCTTAACGCAATCTCGCCCCGATTTGCTACAAGTACCTTCTTAAATTTATTAGCGATTTTTCATCCCTGCCATTTCACCCTAAGAATTATACTTTATTAAGCAAAAGCGGAATATTCAAATTAATGACCAGGACCAAATTGTTAAAAAATAATAAGCTCAAAAATAATGTGGCAAAACACTTTATATAATGTAGCTGCTTTAGTAAAATACTGTTCCGACGTCTAATTACCAACCAATAAAATGGAGCCAGATAGATGAGCGAAAGCCAGATAAGACATGATATCTGTGAGGTCTGCAGGCGGATATGGGTTAAGAACATGGTTGCCGCAAATGATGGTAATGTGTCAGTAAGACTGGATAAGGATAGGATTCTTATCACCCCAACAGGAGTAAGCAAGGGGTTTGTAAGTCCAGATCAGCTACTTGTAGTTGACATGGATGGCAATAAGCTCTCAGGAGAGCTAAATCCATCCTCAGAAACAAAAATGCATCTTCGAGTCTATCAAAAACGCTCTGATGTAAACGCAGTCGTCCATGCACATCCAGTATCAGCAACAGCATTTGCAATTGCCGGGATACCGCTTGATAGATGTGTCCTGCCAGAGATAGTGATTACCATGGGCTCCATACCCATAGTTGAATATGGCACACCATCTACGTATGAGATACCGGATAAACTTGATGACTACCTTGAAAACTATGATGCTTTCCTGTTGCAGAATCATGGTGCGCTTACAATTGGGCCTGACATATATGCTGCGTATTTTAAAATGGAGGCGCTTGAGCTTTACTCACAGATACTCATGAATGCGTTTTCGCTTGGGAAGGTGAATGTCATGTCCCCAGAGAATTATGAAAAACTACTCCAGGTCAGGGAGAACCTGAAGGTGGGGGGTAAGAACCCAGCCTGCCTGACATGTGAATTCGCTGCACTAAAGGCGATGAAAGATCGTGATCAATTTTCAAGCCTCTCTATAGAGGACTTAACAAAGCTGATCGCGGAAGTGATTATAAACGTCTTAAAGAAATAAGATTTGATTTCTTGGTTTTTTTCAGTTTTCCTTACTGATCTCGTTTTTTTAATTTGTCTATCTTTGTGATTATATGTCTAAAGCTAAAACATTAATGATTCAGGGCACAGGCTCAGGTGTTGGCAAGAGCGCCATTGTTGCTGCTCTGTGTAGGATATATGTTAATTTTGGGGTTCGGGTTGCACCATTTAAGGCGCAAAATATGTCATTAAACTCAGGAGTAACAGCCCTAGGTCATGAAATTGGCAGAGCTCAATATTTCCAAGCTCAAGCAGCCGGAATTGAACCGGATGTTGATATGAACCCTCTGCTTTTGAAGCCTGCCGGTGACCGAAAAAGTCATGTGATATTGCAGGGTAAGCCCTGGGGTTTGCTTAAAGCGGGAGATTTCGAATTAAGGAAAAGACTTTTTCAAAAATTTATTCTGGAATCTTTTGAACGTTTATCTCACACGTACGATATGGTGATAATTGAAGGAGCAGGCAGTCCTGCTGAGATAAACCTGAAGAAAGGTGATGTAGTCAATATGGAGATGGCAAAAAAGGCAAAGGCTCCAGTTTTGCTGATTGGTGACATAGACAGGGGCGGTGTTTTTGCCTGGCTGAAGGGCACGATAGACCTTTTACCTGATGATGAGAGATTATTAATTCAGGGATGTATTATTAACCGTTTTAGAGGGGATATGCGACTTTTATCACCAGGCATAGTTGAGTTTGAAAGATTGAGCGGCAAAAAGATAGTCGGAGTTATACCTTTTGTTGAACCTAATGGGATAGATGAGGAAGATGGCCAGATTTTTACCGATAGGATTCAGATGTCATCTAAGCAGTGTTCAAAGAGGAAGATAATAAGGATATCGGTAATAAAACTCCCGCATATATCGAATTTTACTGATTTTGAGGTATTTGGTGAAGTTGAAGATGTGGAGTTAGAATTTGTTAATCTGGATGGAATACTTAGCAATCCCCACGTTTTGATATTACCTGGGTCGAGGAATACCATAGAGGATTTAAAGTTGCTGCGGGAAGCCGGCATGGACAAAAGAATCAGTGAAGCATTTCAAAATGGTGCTGTTTTGATTGGGATTTGTGGCGGATACCAGATGCTCGGTGAGGAAATATCTGACCCCAATTTAATTGAGGGAAGCGAAAGCGATATAAGGGGTTTGGGGTATTTAAAAATAAGGTCAGAATTCTATCCCGAAAAAACACTCAAAAGGGTGAGCGGGAAAAGCCTTTTATACAACTGCCCTTTTGCGGGTTATGAGATTCATCATGGTCGAACCGAGGGAAGCGAAGAAAGATTTGCTATCCTCGAGGATGCCGGTGGGGATAAAAGCAATCTCGATGGACACTATTCTTTTAATGGCAGGGTTTGGGGAACATATGTTCATGGTATCTTTGACAACCCGAGTTTCTTGAAAGCATTTCTGAATGCTGTTATTAAATCGGATTTTATCAAGTTTGAATTTAAGCCAAAAGCACGGTGGCAGCATTTTATTAATTTCACAAATATTGTTAAAGAATCACTGGATCTGAACTATATCAATAAAATAGCCAAAATTCACATCAAAAGCTAGGTGTTATTCTACTTTTGGTATTACATAGGGACCATCTGGGATTACTGATATCGTCGTATTTTCTCCATATTTCGCCAGTGCTCTTAATATCGATTCGTTGATGTCTGTGGTCTTTTTGATCAAATGGGATGGGAAATCTTCGTCTTTAATTCCTCTACAGTAGATTATGATATCAGCTTTCCTCTTGGCTTTTGCTAACTCCTCAACCTCCCACTGGTCAATGACAAAGTGGTTATTATCGTAGAGTTTCCTGACGAAGGCTTCCAGATCGGTTGTGGCTCTGAGCAGTTCGGAAAAATCCTTGCTGCCAATTCCCTCTGAGCATTCGGAGGCTATAATTATAGTACCGCCCTTTTTCACAAGCGGAAGGGCACCAACCATGCCCTTTACAACCTGATAAAGGGTGACATCTAGTGGGTAGCCGCCGTTGGTTGTAAGCACCACGTCAACCTGTTGTTTGCATTTTATTTGGGCGACTTTTTTGGAGAAATCGGCTCCTTTCAGATATGCCTCTTCCAGATCGCCGCTGAATACTCCGATGACTTTTCTGTCTTTGTTCAGGACGACGTTGCAAATGAAATCGACTCCTGCCTTTCTTGATATCTCCGTAGCCATTTCGTGCAGAGGATTACCATCGAGATTTCCGCTTCTGGCCTCCTCCGGCTCGAGTATCTCTGGGCTGTGCGCTCCGCGAATTGTATTGATGGAAGATATTCCAGGACATATTCCTTTTCTCCCGCCGGTGAAACCTGCCATGAAGTGAGGCTCGATTGATCCGGTTAATATTTTCAGGTCTGCTTCAAGAAAAGTCTTATCCACTTCAATTGGTACTCCTCTTTTGGTGAAGCCCAAAAATTTATGGCTTTTAGTGTTTCTCGCATCGTGATTTACTATGTTGTATCTGCTGCAAATTTCAGCTCCCATCATGTATGTCAGCTCATCACCCAAGTTTGGCCGGTGTAGTCCCGTTGCTATCAATAGAGTTACGTCGTCAACGGATATTCCTGCTTCATGAAGCGTCTTGAGTATTGGAGGCAGTATAATTGAGTTTGGGACAGGCCTTGTTATATCAAATACCACTATGCAGGCGTTTCTTTTGCCTTTTGCGATTTCATGTAGTGATCTAGACCCAATTGGGTCTTGAAGTGACATTGATACTGCAAGAGCAGGATCATCAATTAATGGGATTGGATACATCTCGATAGCTTCGACGAAGTTCTTGCGCGGGATTATCGCTTTTATTGACCCTTTACCAAAAGGGATATTAATATTTATTGTTTCCATATAGTTCCTTCCAGATAAACTTTTCAGAAATATTTTATTACTTATTTATGAATTGTTGGTAAAGCTATTTGGTTATTTCTTAAATTGAAACTATTGTCAAATACAGATTTTAAAGTGGATGAGAGATCCGAAAATGGACTTATCCACGAAATTTATGCTTTGAGCTCCCTGAACTGTGGGGCTGATTAATTGACCGTTCTTTCCTGACATGTCCTCCCAGAAAAATACAGCATCAACTTCAAAGTGGGCCAGAAGTTCAGAGGAGCGGTCTATCCAGAAGTCAGCCAAGAAGTTTAAAATGTCCTTAAGTAAGTTTGGTTTATCATAATAGGCATATAGAAGGTTTGTTCACCCATTAGAAATCTTATGGATCCGTAAAAATCCACTGGACCACCCAACAACCCCAAGGGGTTCACTCCAATTTTTGAATTTTTCCTTGAGCTAACCTAAGTTCCCTTTAAGCCTGCCGCAAACCTCATCTGGAATCTTTCCCTTTTTAATTCCTCCCAATCCTTTTCATCCCTAACTGGCCAGTCCAGGAACTGAGGCATGCATGAATCATCTTTATAGATCTATTTCCTGATTCCATCTGTGTCAATTATTTCTCTATGTAAGTCATCTTCTCGCAGTATCTGAAGCTCATATTTTGGGTATATCCAGTAATCAAACGGGATAAGGTCTATGCCAGGATCGAAGTCGAAATATGAACTAATATCATAGTCCCGTAAAGTTTCTTCGTTGAAGCTCGGCATGGGCCAGTAGAGAGCGGGGGTCCTACAACGTCCTCTCCATAGGTTATCTCCCCGGGCAACCCCTTTACTTTGGACAATCCCTCTTTATACCACCTGTTTATGACCCCACCCCAGTATCCAAACTCCCAGTTCAGGATTCGATCTACGGGTTCAAAGTTTAAAATCTTGGTAAACATTTCTTTTGAGTTCATATAATCTCCATGTAGATAGAATACTCTTGCTATACACTGTGTGTTATGCAATTGGAAGGTTCTCACAACATCATCGCTGGATTCTCAAGCATCTCCTTTAGATCAGATAGGAACCTTGCCCCATCTGCTCCATCAACAATCCTATGATCACAGGCAAGGGATAGGGTCATAAGCGGCCTAGCGCAGATGTTTCCAACTTCATCAACAACTGAGCTCATCTTTATCATCCCTACTGCAAGTATAGCAGCCTGGTTTGGTGTTATTATGGGTCTAAAGGATTCTATTCCGAACATTCCTAAATTTGTTATCGTAAATGTTCCACCGGATAGGTCATCTAATGTCTGTTTGCCATCTTTTGCTCTTTCTGTGATGTCCTGACGCAATGTTGAGATCTCAAATAAACTTAGCCTATTTGCAGCTTTAAGCACGGGCACAACTAGACCTCTATCGGTGGATGTTGCTATTCCTATGTTTATGTCATCATAGATAAGTATGCTATCTTCTTTTAGTGTTGCATTTAGAAGTGGGTTTAACTTAAGGACTTGCGAGGTGGCCTTAATTATTATGTCCGTGTATGTTAGGTGTGATTTCCCCAGGTAAGCCTTATTAGCTTTTTCTTTAAGGCGAGATGCCTCACTCATATCACATGAGAGCTCCAGATATATGTGGGGGGCATCACTATAGCTTTGCTTCATGCGAAGAGCGACAATCTTCTTTATGCCTGTTAACTTTAGCTCTTTAGAGACAAGAAGAGCTGGCTCGGACACCATATGGGCTGCTGTGTCTACTTTTTGCTCAGAGGTCTGAGCTGTTTGAATGGCTTGAATAGCAGACGCTGATACTATCGCAGAAGTAACTTCTTTTACAGCCAACACATCTTCTTTTATGATCCTTCCGCCAGGGCCACTTCCCTTTATTTTGGATAGGTCAACCCCAAACTCTATAGCAAGTTTTCTTGCAAGAGGGGAGGTGATGATCCTGTCCTGCTTTCCTATACTAAAATTGGGTGTTTGTGTATCAGCTCCGCTCCCATCCTGGGTTATAGGTGTATCTTTCAGCTTTGGAGATCGAGCTGCAGAAGCTTTGGTTATTTCTTGAATTATAGATTTAGCTTGATCCTGGTTATCTAAGAATAGCTCCTCATCCTTATCACCTATATATGCTATGATGCTTGTTACAGTGATTTCTTGCCCCTCACCTACCATGATCTTCCTTAGATATCCAAAGTCTATGGATTCGACCTCCATTGTGGCCTTATCGGTTGTGACCTCAAAGAGCGGTTCTCCCTTTTGGACATATTCTCCCTCTTTTTTGAGCCACTTCTCTATTACACCTGTCTCCATGGTTAGACCAAGTTTTGGCATTATCACTTCTTTGGGCATAAAAAGTATCCTCCTCTTTTAATGTATTAGAATATCATCAGTAACCAATACAATGACTTCATCGATAAACGTTTCCAGAAGATCCTTCCAGAGAATATCAGGAGTACGGGCAGTATTCTGGAATATTAGGTGTACCGCTCTGATATTATGGCATAAAGCAGTTGTGGTATACCCAACTATCTTTTTTATTGTTTGTGAAATCCTTTCCCGTCAGTTCCTTTTGGATTCATAATCTTTATTAAGATGCCATGGTCTATGGATACAGATATATTTTCCTGATGGCCAAGTTGCCAATTAAGCATTACTGCTTTACCCAATAACGTCAATACTGCTTTTCTATTCCCAGCATGTTAACCGTTTTATTTAAGTAACGTAATTTTGGCGATGATAACTTCTATGCCTTTCTCCTTTATTGCATCGATTATATGGCTAGGAGCGTTTTCATCGGTCACTATTACGGATACTTTTTCAATGGGT
>Ga0315294_10001386_pt1 | contig 26310 bp, 20 predicted proteins | sample YL17G13_40_MG_FD_203626 | JGI IMG/M metagenome (GOLD analysis project Ga0315294, IMG submission 203626) | Sediment microbial communities from Yellowstone Lake, YNP, Wyoming, USA - YL17G13_40 | ecosystem: Environmental > Aquatic > Freshwater > Lake > Sediment | place: USA: Wyoming | collected... | reverse complement strand
TTTGTCCCCCAGTCATGGGGGAAGTTGAAACAAGAGATGGGGGACACCCCCAAATCCCCCGGCAGGAAGTATCCTGCACCTCTGCAGAACGGGCAGTCGTGTGTGAATCAACTCCCTAAATCCACCAGTCTGGGGGAGAATTGGAAATTAGGGGACACCCCTAACCCCCCGGTCCTTCCGCGGAAGGACACCTCTTTATACTTGCGTCGGTATGGGGTTCAACTCTATACCCTGGTCTTGGAGAAGGATTTGAGTTAGGTGACAGCCCCAAACCCTCGGCAGGTTGGCAACTTCACGGTTTCCTTTTCTTCTCGAAGTAGAGTATATAGCCGGTGGCGATGGTTTCAAACCCCTGATCGTCTACCTTCATATCATTGGCATGGTGCTTTTTGATGTAGTCGCCGACCGCTTTACCGATTTCGGCGCGTTTCTTTCCCTGTCCGAGCGCTTGCAGCACTATGTCTCCTAGGGCGCGAGCGTTCTCTACGGCTCTGCTCATGCACTTGCCCGGATCGCGCTCGATGCCGCCGTGTGAGTAGATGAGCATTCTGATATCCAGATCGCTATGCTGCAGCTTGTCTATCGTCGACAGGTAATTCTCCAGATCGAAGCTCATCGGCGCTGCTGTCGGCAGCTGATAGCCCGGCATTCCCAGCGCTTCGCCGCAGAACAGCCCCTTTATCTTGTGGTCGAATATGGCGATGTGGTGCGGCGCGTGGCCTGGCGTGTAGATAAACTGGAGGTCCCTGTCGCCGGCACGAATTATTTCGCCGTCATCGACCGTTTTAACCTGTGATTCCGGGACTGCCGTTATAGGCCCGAAGTCATCCTCGAAGTTGTCGCCCCATACCATTTTGACGCTGTCTATTAGGCGTGATGGATCGATGATATGTTTTACGCCTCGCGGATGTACCAGCACTGTCGCCTCGGGATAGAGTTTTGCCAGCACTCCGGTGCCTCCTGCATGATCCATATGGATATGTGTCGGTATAATGTATCGAAGTTTCTTAATCCCTAGATTTTCTAGGGTTTGGTGTATTGGTGGAATACATATCGCCGGTCCTGGTTCGATAAGTGTCTCGGCATTTGCGATCACGAAGGCAGTTGGATGGAATTGGGCTACACCCACCGGCGTCTCGATGCGATAGATTCCTTCGATTATCTCTACAGCTTCTGGCATAATGCTAACAACATATAGGAAGGGTATGAGGTGTGTCAACCCCCTGTAATCCCCCGGTTTCGGGGGAATCGTTATCCAAACCCCCTGCTAGTCCCCCATACTTTGGGGGACTTAAGAAGATTTAGGGGACACCCCTAAAACCCCGGTCCTTCCAGGACTGGAAGGACACCTCTTATTGTCGATGTGTCGAGGGTTGATTATCCAACCCCCTGCTAGTCCCCCATACTTTGGGGGACTTTGAGTTAATCTGGGGGACACCCCCAGTTCCCCCGTCAGGAGAATGTCTCCTGAACCTCTTATCCGATATGTCATTGCCTGACTTGATCAGGCAATCCAGTGGGCGAGGCGAAACTCGTCTCTATGTCTGAATTATCCAGTTAAGCCGGATGATGACGACAGTTGTCCTGCACTTCATATGGTGAGCTTGACAACTAAATATCGGTGGGATAGTATCAGGTTTGGTCGTGCTAGGCGGGGAGTCAGCGGTGCCCTGTACCCGAAATCCGCTATAGCGGGGCTGAATTCCCTCCCAAGGTCTTAGTTCTGTCGGGAGTTGTCTCTGTTAAGAGGCGTTGAAGATTGGGTCCTGCGCGGCAGAATGCTACGAAACCCGTCAGGTCCGGAAGGAAGCAGCGGTAAATAGCGCTTTCTGGGTGCCGCAGGATTGCCTGGTTGGAGCTGACTGGCAGGGGCAATCCGCGGGGTAAGATCGACGGTGGGTGCACGACCTTTTTCTATTTATCGGTTGGGGTTACTCTGGTTAAGAGCTTATCAACCCCCTGTATCCCCCAATCTTGGGGGAATAAAAAAAGAATAGGGGACACCCCTAATCCTTCCGCGGAAGGACTGCCAGAGGGTGATCCCTCTGGACTTCCCGATTCTGATGAACGATGGTTTGGGAGGCAAGTTTGGGGACACCCCACAAATCCCCCGGTCCTTCCGGTATCGGAAGGGCACTATTTTAGGGGGGTTCCTTAGAAAGTCGATATGCTTCTCGATCGTACGAAGAAACAATTACAGCAGCTTGACCTCCGTGCCAAGAAGGGGCTTGGGCAGAACTTCCTCGTTGACGAACATGCGCTGGGTAGCATTGTCTCCGCGGCAGGGCTTACCCACGATGATCTGGTCGTTGAAGTCGGCCCCGGCCTAGGGGTGTTGACCAAAGAACTGGCTGCGAGTGCTGGCCGGGTCATCGCTGTTGAACTGGATAACGCGATGGCCGCGGCGCTTAGGAAAATGTTCGCGGGGTCGCCGCATGTAGCGATCGTTGAGGCGGATATATTGAGTTGGGCGCCCGAGTCGTTCATTCCGGACGATATTTCGTATAAAGTTGTCGGCGCGTTGCCGTATAACATAGCATCGGCGGTGCTGCGTCATTTCCTCGAAGCGAAGCACAAACCCGCGCTTATCGTCGCCGTCATGCAGAAAGAGGTCGCGCAGTCGGTTGCTGCTCAGCCGGGGGATATGGGCATTCTCAGTGTAGGTGTGCAGCTTTACGGCCGTCCTTCGATAGTAGAGTACATTTCGCCGACTGGTTTCTATCCGCAGCCAAAGGTCGATTCCGCTATCGTGCGCATAGATGTTTATCAGGATCCACCAGTTAAGATAGAAGATGAGGTCGTATTTTTTAATGTAGTCCGGGGAGGTTTCTCGACTCCGCGCAAACAGCTGCGTAATTCATTGTCTCATGGTCTCGGTTTAACGCCGAAAGAGGCGGGCGCTTTGCTCGATAGTGCGGGGATAGACCCGCGGCGACGGGCGGAAACGCTGAGTATCGAGGAATGGGCGGCGCTTTACCGCGCCTTTGCAGGGAAACAATGATTAAGGCATACGCGTACGCTAAAATTAATATTACTTTCGAGGTGTTAGGCCGCCGACAGGATGGCTATCATGATGTGTCCACTATTTTGCAGACGATAGATTTGAAAGATACCATTGAGTTCGAGCTTGATTCGTCGCTCAATATCGATTGCGACAATGTTGAACTGCGTTCGTCTGATAATCTGGTGCTCAAGGCTGCGAGCCTTCTTAGGCAGGAAACTGGATATAAAGGCGGCGCAGCGATATCGTTGAAGAAGTGCATTCCGCTTGCTGCCGGGCTTGGCGGAGGCTCCAGCGATGCGGCAGCTACATTGCATGCCTTAAATAAACTCTGGAAGCTGAAGCTGTCGATCGAATCTCTGGTCGAGCTGGCTGCTGCTCTTGGCTCCGACGTCCCGTATTTTCTCCACGGCGGCACGGCTCTGGCTGAAGGTCGCGGCGAACGGATTACGCCGTTGCCGCCACTGCCTCAGTCATGGGTCGTACTGCTTAAGCCATCGGTGCTTGTTCCCGAGTTGAAGACGAAGGCCATGTATGGCGCGCTGCATCCGTCGCATTACAGCAATGGGGAGCATACGAAGAGGGCGGTATCGGCTATCGGCAGGAAGAGTCCTGCACCTCTCTTTCAGAAGTTTCCTATGTATAACACATTTGATGCTGTTGCCTTTGAAATGTACGAGGGCATGGAGTGGTACTGGAAACAATTTATGTCGGCAGGCGCTCCTGAGGTGCATCTGGCGGGTTCGGGGCCCACGCTGTTCACCCTGCTACCTGACCGCGGGCGGGCGGAAGAATTGCATCGTTCATTACTTGATTTGGGGCTGGAGACTTATATTGTCAAAACTATTTCACGGTCTAACTGATCGTCTTGCTGCGTTCGTTCACCATTCCTCCTCCAGGGCTGATCAGATGAGCAGGAGGCAGCGCTGGCTGCTTGGGACGTTGATCGTCGTCGCTATAGGTGCCCTTTGCTATGTAATCCTCGGCTTATCTTTATCTGACCACATGGAGGGGTTTAAGGAGTGGGGCGCGTTCGGCGCGTTTGTGGTATCGTTCATCGCCAGCACATCCATATTCCTTCCTGTGCCGGGGTTCTTCGTCGTCGGCGCTATTGCGGCGAGCGATGCCTCGAATTGGGTTACGGTGGCTGTGGCATCGACTGCGGGTGGGGCGCTGGGGCAGTTCACATCGTATCTGGCCGGCTACGGCGGCCGAGTGGTCATACATAAAGAACAGTCCGCATGGTACCGCAGGGCGGAGGGCTGGATGAAGCGTTACGGGAGCCTGACCATTTTTATCTTCGCGCTCACATTCATGCCGGTGGATATGGTGGGGATTATAGCAGGGGCGCTGCGTTTCCCCTACTGGAAATATCTTCTGGCGACGTTTTTGGGGTATCTGCCGAAGACGCTTGTCGGATGCTATCTTGCTCATCGTGGTTTTCAGATATTGCCGTCGCTGAGGGAATCGTTGGGCAACGTGCCGTGGTGGGGTTGGGTGCTGATCGCAATCGGCATTGCGCTTATTATTGCGGGCGTGGTATTGCTCTGGCTGAGGCGGCGGAGAGCCGAAAAGCAAGCCGATCAGCAGGTTCAAGGCTAGGAATTTATGATTAATTGTTATCAACCCCCTAATCCCCCTCAGTCCCCCTTTTATAAAGGGGGATTTAAGGGGATTTTATTTAAAATAGGGGACACCCCTTTTGCGGTGGGTTTCAAATATCAAACATTAAAGGGCGAACACATAGGTTCGCCCCTACGGGGGAACGTAAAAAGATTCAGGGAGAGTTCGTACCCGTCATTCCGGCGAAGGCCGGAATCCAGGACGAGGGCGATTCTAATCCCCCTTTTGAAAAGGGGGATATCAGGGAGATTTTATATGACGGCGGGTTTTAATCAAACATTAAAGGGCGAGCACAGGGGCTCGTCCCTACGGGGATACAGCCGAAACCTCCGGGAAGGGCTCTCGATTTGGCGGGCGGAGCCCGCCCTACAGATAAACCCTTCATTTTTCATTGGTCGTTTGAATGAATGATACTTTCGTTTCACTTGATCTGGAGACTACAGGCCTCGATTCCGTAAACGATGAAATAATCGAGGTCGGTGCCGTCAAGTTCCGCATGGATGGCGTGATCGATACTTACCACTCGATGGTGAAACCGTCACGTCCGCTGCCGTACCGTATCCAGATACTCACGGGCATAACAGACCGCGACCTGGCGAAGGCGCCGAAGCTGCCGGTCGTGCTCAATGAATTAGTCGCGTTCATCGGTGACGCTACAATAATCGGTCAGAACATCGGGTTTGACCTGGCGTTCCTTGCCGAAAAGGATGTGGCGCCGCGGGGCCAGGTTTACGATGTTTTCGAGCTGGCGACCATCGTTATGCCTGCGCTGCCTGACTATCGTCTGACTACCCTGGCGGCTGAACTGGGCGTATCTTCTGTGCAGTATCATCGCGCACTTCATGATGCTACGGCGGCCAAGGACGTATTCCTGGCGTTGCTCGATAAGCTGCGTTCCTGCGACCCGTCGATAGTTGCCGAGCTGGACCGTATTGGCGCCGGAGCAGACTGGCCCATTGGCCGCCTCTTTCGCACCGTATCGGAGGAGAAGCTCGGAGGTGTATTTTCCGTCACCGGTGAGCCTGCATTGAAGATGTACAGCTTAGCCAAAGAAAAGGGGGAGCGGTTACGTTCCAAACCTAAGCGTGAAACGCTCGATGTGAACCGGCTGGCAGCCATGCTGGAGGATGATGGCGAGGTGGCCAAATCCCTGGCCAGATTCGAATATCGCAAAGAGCAGCAGGTGATGATGCGGGCTGTGGCTGAGGCCATGAATAAAAGCGGAAGGCTCATCGTGGAGGCGGGCACGGGAACGGGCAAATCCATCGCTTACTTATTGCCGGCGATCTTCTTTGCAAGCAGCAATGGTCTGCCCGTGGTGGTGTCGACTAACACTATAAGCCTGCAGGAGCAGCTTGTTGGCAAGGACATACCGGATCTGGTGAAGGCGCTCAATGATGTAAAGTTCCGCTATGTGCAGCTTAAAGGCAGGGGCAACTACCTCTGCATGCGGCGCTGGAACCTGCACAGGCGCGTGCGCTCCCTGACGCGGGAGGAGTCCAGCTTCATGGCTCGCGTTCTTATCTGGCTGTCGCAAACGGAGAGCGGGGATCGCGCCGAGCTCAGCTTGAGGAAGGATGAACAGTCGTTATGGGGCCGTGTAAGCGCCCAGTCGGAAAGCTGTCTGGGGCCTCAGTGCCCTTATCAGCGGCGCGGGCATTGTTACCTTTACAGAGCCAGGCGCAGTGCGGAGCATGCTCATCTGGTAGTCGTAAATCATGCCCTGCTGCTGTCGGACATCGTCTCCAACAGCGGTATATTGCCGGACTACCGCCACCTCATAATCGATGAGGCCCACAATCTGGAGGAGGAGGCCACGGAGCAGTGGGGATTGAAAGTTGAAGAGCGCGACCTGAGGGGCTATTTCGACCGGCTGGGCCAGCGCGATGGCGGGGGGCGCTACAAGGGTCTGCTCTTTGAGCTGGCGGAACATTTCAGGGGCAGCGCCGTTCCGCTGACGCGCCAGCATGAAATCGGAGAGATGGCCGGTGATGTATATCAGATGGTGGAGAGGGGACGCGATCACCTGCTTGAGCTGTTCGATGCGCTCTGGAAGTTCTTAGGTGTGCATGCGGAGGACAGCAGAGGTTATGAGCGCCGTTTGCGCATCACTTTGGAAAAGCGTCAGGCTCTGGAATGGCAGGGAGTTGTGTTCGCCGGAGAGAACATGGACATGGCGTTACAGGACATAGGCGCTGGACTTGAACGCCTGCTCGCCGCCATCGATCCGCTGGACAGCATGCTAGATCACGATAATCTTGTTATAGAGATATCTTCTGCGATACATCGCGGGCAGGAGCTGTGCCGGGGGATAGGCTGGGTTTCTTCCGGTGAAGAAGAGGACAAAATATACTGGCTATCCGCGCTTGAGGAATATGTCACCATGCATGCGGTGCCACTGGAGGTGTCGACGGCGCTGGAGAAAGATTTATACACCAACAAGGAATGTGTGGTATTGACCGGCGCTACTTTAAGTGTGGAAGGCAGTTTCGAATACATAAGGGATCGATTGGGGTTCAGTGATGCCAGGGAGATAATGCTCGGCTCCCCATTTGATTATGAGGAGGTGGCGCTGGTTTACATACCGGATGATATCCCTGAGCCGAGCGCGCGGGGTTATCAGAAGGCAGTTGCAAAGGCATTGATAGATATCTGTCGTGCCGCGGAAGGAAGGACCCTGGCCCTGTTTACATCCCATTCCGCTCTGCGCTCCAGCTATGAGTCCATTCGCGGGGAGCTTAACGGGGAGGATATCCTGGTCCTGGCGCAGGGTGTCGATGGCTCGCCGCGCCAGCTGATACGGGCACTCAAGGAGGATTCACATACCGTGCTGCTGGGCACCTCCAGCTTCTGGGAGGGGGTGGATATCGCGGGGGACTCCCTGAGCGTGCTGGTGATAGCCAAGCTTCCGTTCAGTGTGCCCACAGATCCGATCTTCGTATCGCGATCCGAGCTTTTTACTGATCCGTTTAACGAATATGCTGTGCCCCAGGCGGCGCTGAAGTTCAAGCAGGGTTTCGGGCGCCTCATTCGCAGCAAGAGCGACCGTGGTGTGGTCGTCATCCTCGACAGCAGGATAAGGTCGAAGAAATACGGGGACGTATTCCTCTCGTCGTTACCTCTCTGCACCGTTAAGGCTGGCCATGCAGGTCGCCTGCCGGAGGAGATCAAAGCATGGCTGGAGAGAGGCTAACTCGGCGGCTGCTCGAATTGGATGGTCGCGTCTTTGATCCAGGGATTCTCCTCAACACATATCTTGCATACAAAGCCCATTCCGGTGGAGCGGGGATCGAACCATATCTGTCCGCAATTATCTACAGGTTTATCGGTGTTCCACGTCATGTGGAAGCTCCTGCTGCATAAAGTGCAATGGGAAACGTTCTTATCGTCTAAGGGCTCGCCACAAATGCTGCATATATCGCTCATTTTGCAGTCGCCTCCTTTTTATTATTTAAGTATTTGATTAGGATTAAGTCAACCCCCTGATATCCCCCTTGAAAGGGGGAAACAACATCCAAACCCCCTGTTGGTCCAAGGGCGAGGCGAGCCTCGCCCCTACAGCGGGATTAATGTAGGGGCGTATGGCCATACGCCCGTGGGATACCCCCAAACCCCCAGTCCTTCCAGTACTGGAAGGACACCTTTTCTCGAACGCCCCCTTCGGCTGCGCCTCTTCCCCCTCTTTAATAAAGAGGGGGACAGGGGGAGTTCGCACTCCCCGTCGTTGCCTGACTTGATCAGGCAATCCAGAGGGCGATTCATGAATCGCCCCTACACGGGTATCTTCTTTTCGTCGAGGTAAAGGGCCTTCAGCAGGAAGAGTCCCACAATTTTTAAAGGTTCCTTATTGATGGGTTTGCAGCCATTGCTGCACAAATGCCCTCTCATCTTCCCGAGTACGGACCAGTCCGTCCAGCTTTGCGTCCTGGAGCGCCTTCAGTATCCTTCCCAGGCGGGGTCCCGTCTCAACGCCCATCCTTTTAAGCTCATCCCCATTGAGACGTATCTGGATATATTGTAACTCTTTGAGATATCTCTCTATCTGGCTGCACACGATCTGGGATTCATTGGAGAGGAAGCAGGCTGATACAGCCTCTACAGGATAGCGTTTGAGGAATCGATAGACAGTGCTGGGCGAAATAGCGGGATCTGCTAGCTTATGGATGCCATCATTGATCTTGGCTACTCCGAGCACAATGCGTTTCCAATCTCCGGACAGGTTGAGGCGTTCGGATATCGCTTCGGCGTTATCCCTGCTCAGGTCATAACTCAGCAGGGCGAAATACACGGCGGGGCTCGATATATGCCGCCGTCGTGCCTCGGCGAACCTGTCCGCGAGCCATTGATTGATTTTCAGCGAGCTGTTGATTTGCCGCAGCACACCTAAACCATCGGCGCGGGCTAAGGCTTTCTCCGGGCGTTCCTCCATTGAAAGCAGCTCGAGCTCGTTTCTTAAACGATCTCCGCTGATGGTGTTCAGCATGGCGATGTTCTTGCGCAGCAGCCGCTCGGTGCCGTCCTCGATATTGAATCCCAGCCTCTGTTCGAAGCGTATCGCCCGAAAGATCCTAGTCGCATCGTCATTAAAGCTTTTCTTGTGCAGTATACGAATGAGCTTCTTATCCAGGTCGGTTGTGCCGCCGTGGAAATCGAGGAGCTGTCCGAATGTGGCAGGGGACAGATCGACGGCCATGGCGTTAACGGAAAAGTCCCTGCGGCTTAGATCGTCTTTGATCTTTGCAGGTTGAACCGTGGGCAGCGCGCCGGGGTGTGTATAGGTTTCGGAGCGCGCCGTTACGATATCGATGGTGAATTCGCCCTGGCGGAAATTAGCAGTGCCGAACTGCTGGTGTATCGTTAGCTTACCCCCGGTCCCTGCTGTCAGTTGACGTGCGAATTTGATAGCGTTGCCCTCTAGCACCAGATCGATGTCCAGACTGGGGCGCTTCAGCAGCAGGTCGCGGACCGTTCCGCCTACAAGGTACAGTTTATAGCCATTCTCCACAGCCTTATCGCCTGCCGTGCGCAGGAAGAGGACTATTTCCTGAGGCAGCTGTTTCTCTATTTCCAATTTCATGTTTCTCACAAATCCCGATTATATCATAGTCGTGTATCGATTTATCATCCAACCCCCTGTAATCCCCCAGACTTGGGGGAATCATTATCCAAACCCCCTATTGGTCCCCCATACTTTGGGGGACTTTAATAAAATTAGGGAACACCCCTAAAACCCCGCCAGAGGGTGATCCCTCTGGACTTCCCTTGTTATTTCCCTCTCCCCTTGATGGGGAGAGGGCTAGGGTGAGGGCTGTGACACCTCTAAAACCTCGGTCCTTCCAGTCCTGGAAGGACACCTCTTTCTATAATCTCGTGCATGGAAGCAGTTCCTGATCATTTCCTAGTTAGAATAATGATACATATTTATATCATTCTTACCTTGACAAATCGAGGCTAGGACATTATTTTTGAGGGGGGCTTAAATTGGATGAAATAACTAAATTAGAGGCTACATTACATGTTTCCTTTCGTAATTCCGCGCTGCTGCAGCAAGCTCTGGTGCATCGATCATATCTTAACGAAAACACCGATTTTAATCTGCCTTCAAACGAGCGCATGGAGTTCCTCGGCGATTCGATGCTGAGCGCCATTGTCGCGGAAAAGCTGTATAAAGATTATCCCGGTCTCTCTGAAGGCGATATGACCAAACTCAGGTCGGCGCTCGTCCGCAAGGAGACTCTGGCGCGCATAGCCAGGCAGCATCTGAAGCTGGACGGCTATCTTTATCTGGGGCATGGCGAGGAGACCAGCGGCGGGCGTGTCAGACAGTCGATTCTGGCCGATGCGCTGGAGGCGGTGATCGGCGCTGTCTTTCTGGATCAGGGGTTCGAGGCTTGCCGCAATCTGATACTGAGGCTGTATGAAGGGGAGGTGGAGAAAGCCGTTGGCGCTAGTCTGACTGCGGATTTCAAGTCGCAGCTCCAGGAGGTGACGCAGTCGAGGTATCATGAGATACCTGAATACCATGTTATAAGCGCCGAGGGGCCGGACCATGCCAAGGAATTTATCGTTGAAGTGGTCGTTGGCGACAGGGTGATAGGGAAGGGGAGCGGGAGCAGCAAGCGCGAGGCCGAAAAAGAGGCGGCCAAGGCTGCGCTGGATGCCGGGACTTAATGGTTTGTCGACTCTTCACATGCCGTTTGCAGCAGTTTTGTGTTAGGATTATAATCTGATTTGTCGCCGGCTTTTGTACGTTAAGGGGTGATTCACATGGCTTACGAAACCATTCTACTAAAAAAAGAATCTCACATCGCTACACTCACCATGAACCGTCCTGATAAGATGAACGCCCTAACCAGGAAGATGCTGCTGGAGATGGTCGAAGCGGTTTCCGATGTGTCACAGGATAAGGATATCAGGGTCATGATCCTCACGGGCGCAGGAAAGGTTTTCTGCTCCGGCGCCGATATCAGTGGTGGTGGATGGGATGCCGGGCTGGCGGGCAGCCCCAACGAGCTGCACTACAACATCCGTACCAGCTACCAGAAGGTGGCTCTCGGCATACAATTGATGGAGAAGCCGACTATAGCTATGGTCAACGGCGCTGCCGTGGGCGCAGGCTGCGATTTCGCCTTTGCCTGCGACATGCGCACCGGCTGCGACAGGTCTAAATTCAGGAACAGTTTTGTCAAGGTAGGGCTGATCCCCGGCGGGGGAGGGGCCTGGTTTTACACGCGGCTGCTCGGACTTGGTCGAGGTTTGGAATTCCTGTTCACCGGCGATTTCCTGGAGGCGGATGAGGCGTTGCGCATCGGCGTGCTGAACAAGCTGGTCGCGGGCGATCAGCTGGAGAGCGCTACGATGGAACTGGCGAAGAAGATCGCATCGAACCCTCCGCTGGCCGTCCAGATGTCAAAGAAACTGGCCTACAAAGCGCTAGAAACTGACCTGGAGACGGCGCTGGAGATGGCGGCCCCGTGTCAGGCGCTGGCGCTGAGCTCCGAGGATCACCGCGAGGGCGTGAGCGCCTTTATGGAGAAACGGGAAGCCAAGTTTAAAGGGAAGTAATTTTATAATCGAGGAGGAAGCCTTTGATTGATGAGCTGAAGGTCTTTACCGGCAACGCGCACCCCGTTCTAGCTAAGGGTATCTGCGATTATCTGAAGATACCTTTGGGCAAAGCCGAGGTCTTCGAATTCGCCAATGAAAATACGTTCGTTCGTATCCTGGAGAACGTACGAGAGCGGGACATCTTCGTCGTACAGCCGATATGTGCCCCGGTAAATACGCGGCTTATGGAACTGCTTATCATGCTTGATGCGCTGAGGCGGGCTTCGGCGGGGCGCATCACTGCGGTCACACCGTATTATGGCTACAGCCGTACCGACAAGAAAGATCAGCCGCGCGTGCCCATAACCGCGCGCCTGGTGGCTGATATGATCACCGTGGCCGGCGCCAACAGGGTGCTGACCGTGGACCTGCACGCGGCGCAGATCCAGGGCTTTTTCACCATCCCTGTCGATGAACTGACTGCATTAACGCTCCTCAGCGACTATATCAAGTCCAAGAAGTTGAAGGATATGGTGGTGGTTGCCACCGACATTGGTATCACCAAGCACGCCCGCGATCTTGCGACCAAGCTCAATACACCGCTGGTCATCATTGAGAAACGCAGGATAGGCAATAACGATAGCGCCGAGATGCTTAACATAATAGGTGATGTCGCCGGGATGACGGCAATACTTATCGATGATGAGATCGACACTGCGGGCTCCCTCGTCACAGCTGTCGAAGCCCTTACCAAGGCCGGATCGAACGCGGTTTATTCCCTATGTACGCATCCGGTGTTCTCTGGCCCTGCGATAGAGCGCATATCCAAATGCCCCGTCAAGGAAGTGGTAGTCACCGATACGATCCCTGTTCCGACGATGAAACGCAATGGAAAAATAACCGTTATATCAATAGCGGAACTTCTGGGTGAGGCTATACGGCGCATCCACGCCGGTGAATCTATCGGGGCTATGTTCCAGGACTAGAGGCTTGTTAATTATATGGGCGAGAGGCTGGTTGATGTCTATCACGCTTCCGGAGAGGCCGAGGCCTACATAATCAAAGGTAAGCTGGAGGCCAACGGCATCCCCTGCATTTTGAGATCGAATGCCGCCAGGTCAGTGCATATGTTTACCGTCGACGGCATGGGTGAGATTAGAATTGCCGTTAACGAATCGATGGCTGAGGATGCGCGGCGCTTGCTTGAGGAAGATTCCCGATTGTTGAATGATGGGGAAGACGCGCCAGAGGAATAGGGCGAACACATAGGTTCGCCCCTACGAGGGGTCTGGATTCCGGCCTTCGCCGGAATGACGATTGAAAAAAGGGGTGCAGGAGGAAAATCTCCTGCCGGGGTATTAGGGGTGTCCCCTATCTTTTTCCCAATTCCCCCAAGAATGGGGGATAAAGGGGGTTGACCACTCAGCATGATATTTATTCAAATAATTGTAGGTGTATATGTTTAAATGGCTAGGCGGGCTTATAGATTCCAACGAGAAGGTGATCAAGCGCTTCGAGCCTGTGGTCGAGGAGATCAACTCGCTGGAAGCGCAGTTTGAATCGCTGTCGAACGAGCAGTTGCGTTCCAAAACCGATGAGTTTCGCAAGCGGCTCGCCGGTGGTGAGGAACTCGATGATATTCTGCCCGATGCCTTCGCCGCGGTACGCGAGGCGGCCAAGCGCACCATAAAACAGCGCCACTTCGATGTGCAGCTTATAGGCGGCATGGTGCTGCATCAGGGGCACATCGCAGAGATGAAGACAGGCGAAGGCAAGACCCTCGTGGCCACCCTGCCCAGCTACCTGAACGCCCTCCCCGGAAAGGGCGTGCACGTGGTCACGGTCAACGATTACCTTTCCAAGCGCGACTGCTGGTGGATGGGACCTATCTACAATGCGCTCGGCCTCTCGGTGGCTACGATACAGCACGAGGCCTCGTTCATCTTCGATCCTGCATATACAACAGAGGATAAGGCCTGGCCGCACCTGCGGCCGGTGAAGCGCCGCGAGGCATACGCAGCGGACATTACATATGGCACCAACAACGAGTTCGGCTTCGACTATCTCAGGGACAACATGGTCGTCGACCTCTCGCAGTGCGTGCAGCGGGAGCTTAATTACGCCATCGTGGACGAGGTCGACTACATACTCATCGACGAGGCGCGCACCCCGCTGATCATCAGCGGCCCGGCGCCTGAGGCCTCGGACAAGTACGCCGTGTTCGCCAGGGTCGCCGCCGCGATCGAATCCGGTAAGGATTATGAGATCGAGGAGCGCGAGCGGGCGGTGAAGCTCACCGATGAGGGCATGTCCCGGGTGGAGGGGCTGCTGAAGACGGAGGGATTGCTCAGGAGTCCTGACCTTTATGACCCGTCGAATGCCATGCTGATGTACTATCTGGAGAGCGCGCTCAAGGCGCGCGTCCTGTTCAAGAGGGACCGCGAGTATCTTATTAAGAACGGCCAGGTGATCATCGTCGATGAGTTCACCGGCAGGATGATGCCCGGCCGCCGCTACTCGGAAGGCCTGCACCAGGCCATCGAGGCCAAAGAGGGTGTAAAAGTACAGCGGGAGAACATGACCATGGCCACCATCACCTTCCAGAACTACTTCCGCATGTATGAGAAGCTGGCGGGTATGACTGGCACGGCCATCACCGAGGCCGAGGAGTTCCACAAGATTTACAAGCTCGATGCAGTGGTTATTCCTACAAACAAACCGATGGTCAGGGAAGACCATTCCGACTTTATATATCAGAACGAGGAGGCCAAGTTCCGCGCCGTGACCGAGGAGATTAAAAAACTTCACTCCGAGGGCAAGCCGGTGCTCATAGGCACGGTCTCCATCGAGAAATCGGAGCACCTCGCTGAAATGCTCATGCGCAAGGGTGTGCAGCACGAGGTGCTCAATGCCAAGAACCATGAGAAGGAGGCCGCCATCGTGGCGCAGGCCGGACGCGTCGGCGCGGTGACGGTGGCCACCAACATGGCCGGACGCGGCGTGGATATCATCCTGGGCGGCAATCCTGAGGGCCGTGAAACATCCGACTGGCAGAAGGAGCACGACCGCGTCGTCGAGCTGTGCGGCCTGCATATCATAGGCACGGAGCGCCACGAGGCCAGACGCATCGATAACCAGCTGCGAGGCCGTTCCGGACGCCAGGGCGACCCGGGATACAGCCGCTTCTACGTGTCGCTGGAGGACGATGTGGTGAAGCGCTTCGGCGGGGATCGCATCAAGGGCATCATGGAGCGCTTCAAGTTCGATGAGGACGTGCCTATAGAGAACGCGATGGTGAACAAGGCCATCGAGAGTTCACAAACCAAGATCGAGGGCTACAACTTCGATATCAGAAAGCACCTCGTCGATTACGACGACGTGGTCAACAAGCACCGCGAGGTCATCTACGGGGAACGCCGCAAGATACTGAGCGGCTCCGATGTCAAGGCCAATATCACGTCCATGGTGGCCAAGGAGCTTCAGGGTATCTGCGCTGTGTATCTGGATAAGGGCACCGCGGCGGAGATCGATGCCGCTGCTTTCCTGAAAGATATAGGGAACATGTTGCCGCTGCCGCCGGAGCTTAATGCGGCTGCCGTCAAGCAGATGGACCGGGTTGCCATCGAGGAACGATTGCTGAAACGCATCGATGAAATATACGAGCAGCGCGAGAAGGAGTTCGGCGCCGATAAGATGAGGCTGCTGGAGCGCCTGATCATGCTGCGCATGATAGACCGTGCCTGGGTGGAGCACCTGACGTCCATGGAGCAGATGCGCCAGTCCGCCGGCCTTGAAGCTGCAGGCCAGCGCGATCCGCTGGTTGTCTACAAGCAGCGCGGGAATGAAACTTTCCAGGCGCTGAAGGCGGGCATAGAGCACGACGTGGCTACCACTATTTTCAGGGTAAAGATCGAGGAGAAGCCCTCGCCCTCGCCCATGGCTCAGGCGGCCAAGCGCCCTGAGAAGGCCTCGGCGGCTAAAGGCACGCCGGGCAGGAACAATCCGTGTCCCTGCGGAAGCGGGAAGAAATATAAAAAGTGCTGCGGGAAGTAGGGAATAGTAATTTGTAATTCAGTTGGAGGAATAGAACATGACCAGTGAGACTAACAGGCGCATTATACAGTGTCCGGTTTGTCACCAATCCTTAAAAGTGACAGTCAGTGCTACTAGAGTTCCACAGCACAGCAGCCGAGGTCTCCCATCCACTACATGTCCAGGGTCACGTAATCCAATAAGTAATTGATTGGGAAGTAGGGGGATGCAGGAATCTGTAGAAATATGTAATCATTGCGGACGGAAAGTGTCTTGGGGATCAGGATCGTTTGCAAATCGCGTGCCTGACTGTAACGATATCAAGACTCGAATAGTAAATGGGCTTCACTATCCTCTTGGTGATTTTGTTTGCGCCGACTGCGATTCAAGAACAACTGATGATGATTACGACGAGTTCCCTACGTTTAGTGTGAATTAGATAGGGTGTTCAGGAGGCATAAGGTGGCAAATTACTGGCTAGCGATTGGCAATCCTGAAAACTGGGTAACTGCTTTTGAGTATAAGAACACTTGGGGACTCAAACCTACACAGAGGCATTTGTGGGAAGGGTTATCTACAAATGACCTTGTATTTTTCTATGCTACCCAACCAGTAATTGGAGTGATCGGCTATGGTTCTATTACAACAAAATTCTCTCAAGATAAGCCTTTGTGGCCGCAAGAAACTGCAGAGAATAGAGTAATCTGGCCGTTAAGGTTCGAGTTTGATGTAGAGAAATGTCTTCAATCTGAGGAATGGCCGAAAGCCAAAATCAATTCAGAGGAAATAAAAAGGCGCACTCGCTCTGGCTTTCAACGGCTTAATGAAGACATTGCTAAATGGATAATATCACAATTCAAATCTGTTCAGTCAACAGAATACATACAAAAGCCTGCATCAAGACCAGTAAAAGAAACTGGGACTGAAAAACTCCTTATACCTACTCCTTCTATTCACAGTGCAGTTCAGTCGAAGCTGGTTGAGATTGGTAAAATCCAAGGCTTTCTTGCTGACCCTGAATATCCAATTCAGATTGGTAGTAAAACAAGCAGACTCGACGCTGTATGGAGAAAACTAGCTTATTCTGTTCCAACCTATGCTTTTGAGGTTCAGGTTGGTGGTGATGTAGAACATGCACTGGGGAAATTGAAGCATGCATTCGATTTATGGAATAGTAATATTTTTATTGTCGCGTCAGAATCAGATCATAGGAATGTAAATAATTTACTTTCTGGAACTTTTCATGAAATCGATAACCGTTTGAAGTTTATTGATTTGGACAGAGTGGAAGAACTCTATCAACGTAAGAAGGCTTATTTCGAGCTTGAGAAAGAATTGGGGATAAAGAGCTGAGAATAAAGAGACAATGTAGGGTGGGTTTCCAACCCACCGCTATGAAATAGCTGGCGGGTTACACTTCGTTAAACCCGCCCTACGACTTCGGCTCGGGGAAGAAATATAAGAAGTGCTGCGGGAAGTAGGAAATACGAAGAAAAGAGTCTTTGTAATTTTCACAGTTGGAGGAATAGAACATGACCAGTCAGACTAATAGGCGCATTATAGAATGTCCGGTTTGTCACCAATCATTAAAAGTTACAATCAGTGCCACTAAAGTCCCACAGCACAGCAGCCGACGTCTCCCATCCAGTACATGTCCGGGGTCGCGTAATCCAATAAGGAATTGACTGGAAGGTGTAGGGTGAGTTTTCTAACATGACCAACGCTGCTATCGCTAAAGTCTTTGATGAGATCGCCGACCTCCTTGAGATGAAGGGGGAGAATCAGTTCAAGATTCGCGCCTACCGTCAGGCGGCGCGCACCATCAAGAAGCTGCCCAACGAAGTTGAGCAGATGGTGCGCAACGGGGATAGCTTGCAGGACATACCGGGGGTCGGCGAGGCCATCGCCAAGAAGATCGATGATTTAGTAAAGACCGGTCATGTTAAAGTGCACGATGAGCTTAGATCTGAGTTCCCGCAGGGGATTCTGGATATTTTAGCGTTACCGGGCGTCGGCATCAAAACGACGTTCCGGCTTTACACCGAGCTGGGGGTCAAGTCGGTAGCTGATCTTGAGCAGGCCATAAGAGAGGGGCGGGTAGCCTCGATGCAGCGGATGGGGGAGGGGGCGGCTCAGCGCATCTTGAAAGAGATAGAATCTGGGGCCAGTAAACATAGTTGTTAGTTTATCATTGCGATGCGGCAATCTTATCGTTTGTGTGGTGTGGTGGTTGTAGGGGCACAGCATGCTGTGCCCCTACGGGAGACGTACGAAACAATGGCAGTCGAATGTAGGGGCGTATCGAGATACGCCCTTTCTGGATTGCCCGATCAAGTCGGGCAATGACAGTTGATTATTAGCGGGGGTGTCATGGCGAGGCGGAAACGGTCGCAAGGAGACAATAGCATCTCCACCGAGAACGAATCGGTGCGGCACTTGCGCGAGTCGATCGCCGGGGGCACGCACTGGTTCACCGCTCTGCTCGAATCCATAGCCTTGTGGACGCTCACCGAGGAAACCCACAAAGACAGGACCTACCGTTACCTCATCGGTGGGGAAGCCTTTGACTGGCTGCTGCTGGCCGAGCGGCTGCTGGCTGAAGTAAGCTCCCTGGTGCCACAAGACGAAGTTGTCGAATTGCTGTTCTACGCCAGGCTGCCCGTCCAGATGACCGATGAGGAATTCAAAGGGCTGATCGGCGCATCCAAGTACAGCGCACAGCTGAACTATTTCTACGGGGTGACAGTTGAGGAGGCGCTCATGCTCGCTGTTGAGGAGGAGGTGCGCAAGGAGCAGTCCGCGCGGGGCATCATCGACGGGGAGGACCTGGTGGATGAGGTCCATCAGCGGGTGTACGGGGCTCCACGGGGGGCGTTGTTAAGTCAGTTCCGCAGGGAGACGGGATATTCCGATAGCAGCTCGATGCAGTTCTACGAGCTTAAGGAATTCACCTACTGGCTGTTCAAGTTCCGCGTGAATCACTCCAATAAAGCCCGCATAGCGAGCGATACGGCGAAAGGCCTCAAGGAGCTGGAACGTCAGCGGAAGAACATGCACAAGCACCGGGAGTGATTTTGAAGAGATTGCTTCGCTACGCTCGCAATGACAGATGTGAGGTGTCCTTCCGCGGAAGGGCCGGGGTATCAGGGGTGTCCCCTATTTTTTAAAAATCCCCCTAAATCCCCCTTTATGAAAGGGGGACTAAGGGGGATTGGGATACAGGGGGTTGAAGAGAAAGCAGCGGGATAGGCTCATCGCTCAAACAGGATCGTATGTATATTTAGCCTCTAGAAGCACCTGCCCCATGCCGCCGCATTCGACCCCAACATCCATGCAATGCCCGAAGGGGAATGTCGGTATGGGGTCCAGTCCTTCAAAAAGGCGGTCCTGAATGAGCCACATCGTGTGTGCCATGAACGGCATGAGGTACGGGCAGATTTTATCCGGGCACTTTTTGGTTATCATATATCCTTCGCCGTTGAAGTAGAACTTCTCGCCGGCTTTGTGTCCCACGTTGCAGTTGTGCGCTTCGATTACCTCGAAGATAATGTTGGTCCTTATGACATCGGTTATGGCCTTGGTTTGCAGGATTTTGTGCGAGAGCGGGTGTTTCTTGAACAGCTTCATTTCGGCATCGGTATAGCCTACCCGCTGTTGCACTGCCTGCCAGATCGCATCGTCGACTTTCTCTAGATTTCCCATAGTTTCCTCCTTAAATCCAGTTCCGGTCCCTGTTTTGTGAAACTGTACCACACGGGTTTATGCTATACAACAGCCGGAGCCGAGATTTGTCGCGGAACGCCCCGTGAAATTTTGCGGATGTGTTTGTCATCCTGAGGCGCAAAGTCGCCGAAGGATCTCGTCGAGATTCTGAGCGTAGCAAAAGAATAACAGTTGTAGGAGCGGGTTTCAAACCCGCCCCTACGAAAGACGTAGGTCGATGGCAAATGCGAAGCAATCTCTGGTTTTTGTGAGATTGCCGCGGGCACGATGTGCCCTCGCAATGACGTTTATCCGTCGGGTGCAACCCAAACCCCCATTTAAAGTAATTATTTCGATTTAAAGGCCTTGACTGCGATGCTGGCTATTATTGAAGTGTTGCCGCAGCAGCCTTTTTCACCTTTGGCGTTGTCGACCTTGGTCTCAACTACCTTGGGTTTTTTGAAACCTGCGTCGCTGATTTTCTTGAGGTAGACCTTCTCATCCAGCGCGCCGCCGATGCAGCAGGCCCACTGCGATAGATCCTGGCGCACCGATTCCGGCAGTTCGCCGTGGGTCACCATGTCGGAGACGCATAGCCTGCCGCCGGGCTTGAGGACGCGGAAGGCCTCGCGGAACACGGCGTCCTTATCGGGCGAGAGGTTGATGACGCAGTTGGAGATGATGACGTCGATGGACTCGCTGTCGATTGGCATATGCTCCATCTCACCAAGGCGGAATTCGACGTTCTTAACACCCATTTTTTCGGCGTTCATGCGGGCGAGCCGTATCATTTCAGGCGTCATGTCCAGCCCGATGACCCTGCCCTTCGGCCCAACATTTTTGGCTGCAAGGAAGCAATCGAGTCCCCCACCGCTGCCCAGGTCCAGGACCACCTCCCCTGCTTTGAGCTCGGATAGCGCTATCGGGTTGCCGCAGCCGAGCGATGGTATGTCCGCGGAGATGGCTGACAGCTCCTCTTTGGAGTATAAAATATCGGCGTTGCTGATATCGATTGGTTCATCGCCGCAACAGCAGCTTAAGTCTTCCTCAGGCGGCTGGCAGCAGGAAGTATGCTGCGCTGCTATCTGGCCATAGAGTTCCCGTACAGTGGCCTTTATTTGTTTTTCCTTTTTGTCGTCCATCGCTGCCTCCTATATATCTTACATTATCATGATAACAGAAAGTGGTGAGTGATGGTCAATCCCCTGTAATCCCCCTTGAAAGGGGGAAACAACATCCAAACCCCCTGTTAGTCCCCCATACTTTGGGGGACATTTATTAAATTAGGGGATACCCCTAAAACCCCGCCAGAGGGTGATCCCTCTGGACTCCTCAGTTCCGATTAAAGATTGTTTTATGGGAAAGAGGGGGATACTCTTAAAACCCTGGCCCTTCCAATTCTAGAAGGACACCTATATTTGAACGCCCCCTTCGGCTGCGCCGCTTCCCCCTCTTTAATAAAGAGGGGGTTAGGGGGAGTTCGCACTCCCCATCATTGCCCGACTTGATCGGGCAATCCAGAAGTGGCCCGCCATTTGTTCCGCAGCGGTGGGTTTTAAACCCACCCTACATTAGAGCTCGGACAGGCGCTCGTTCAGCGTGGCGAGTTTATCTTTGAGCGCGCCGAGCTTTTCGCGCTCGCGCTCCACTACGTGCGATGGTGCTTTGGAGGTGAACTTCTCGTCGGCGAGCCTTCCTCCCAGACGGGCTATCTCGCCTTCGCAGCCATCGATCTCTTTTTTGAGACGCGTGCGCTCAGCGCCCATGTCGATCATGCCGGACATGGGCAGTATGACCTCGGCGCCGTTAAGCACGATGGTCTTGGCTTTATCGGGGCGCTGCTGAGCCGTGTCGATAATGGTCAGCGGGCGCGCCCGGGCCAGTATCTCTATAGCTTGAGCCTGCGCTTTGATGGCGGGTTTCAAGTCGGTCGCGGCAATAATGGCCTCGATCCACTTAGCCGGCTCCACGTGCAGCTCGGAGCGCGTGTTCCTGATGGAGCGCACGATATCGATGATTATGGCCATCTGTTTCTCGATATCATCGTCGATGGCGGACGGATCGGCTGTGGGATAAGATGCGATCATTATGGATTCGGCTGGCACGCCGGGAAGCGTGGGCCTAAGGTTCTGCCAGATCTCCTCGGTGATGAAGGGCATCGCCGGATGCAATAACCGCAGCGAGCTGTCGAGGACGTGGACCAGCACCGGCAGCGGGGAATTACCCTTGTCCTTCAGGCGCAGCTTGGATATCTCGATGTACCAGTCGCAGAACTCGCCCCAGACGAAGTCGTGTATCTGACGCAGCGCCTCGCCGAACTGGAAGTCCGTCATGAGGGAATCGACATTCGCGATCATGCGGTTGAGGCGGCTCAGTATCCAGCGGTCCTCCGTCGTCAGCTTCATTTGCGACAGGTCTAGGTTTGAGTCTTCCTCGATGTTACCAAGGATGAACCGCGACGCGTTCCAGAGCTTGTTGCAGAAGTTGCGCGAGGCTTCCATCTTGCTGTCGCTCAACCTGATATCGTTTCCCGGCGAGTTGCCGGTGGAAAGCGAAAGACGCAGCGCATCGGTGCCGTACTGTTCGATGACGTCGAGGGGGTTGACGACGTTGCCCTTGACCTTGCTCATCTTTTCGCCCTTCTCATCGCGCACCAGGCCGTGGAGATAGACGGTGTGGAAGGGCACTCTACCCATATTCTCGATGCCCATCATTATCATGCGCGCCACCCAGAAGAAAAGGATGTCGTAGCCTGTTTCCATCACCGACGTTGGATAGAAATAGTCGAGGTCTTCCGTTTTGTCGGGCCAGCCCAGCGTGGAATGCGGCCAGAGCCCTGAGCTGAACCACGTGTCGAGCACGTCGGGATCCTGAACGATATTCTTTGATCCGCAGCTGGCACACTTCGTCGGTTCGTCGACGCTTACGGTCAGCCCCTTGCAGTCGGCGCAGTACCACACTGGTATGCGGTGTCCCCACCACAGCTGGCGGCTGATGCACCAGTCGCGGATGTTCTCCATCCAGTTGAGGTATGTCTTGGCGAAGCGCTCAGGGATTATCTTTATCTCGCCGCTTTTCACAGCTTCGATGGCCGGGGCGGCTAGAGGCTCAATCTTGACGAACCACTGGCTGCTGGCCCACGGTTCGATAATGGTGCTGCAGCGGCTGCAATGGCCGACGGCGTGCTGGTGATTGTCGATTTTTACCAGCAGCCCCTCGCGCTCCAGGTCGGCGAGTATGCGCTTGCGGCACTCGAATCGGTCGAGTTTTTGATATTTGCCGGCGTTCTCGTTCATCGTTCCGTCTGTGTTCAGGATGTTCACCAGCGGCAGCTTGTGGCGTTTGCCCACCTCAAAGTCGACGGGGTCGTGCGCGGGCGTGATCTTCACTGCGCCGGTGCCGAAGGCCGGGTCAACCGCCTCGTCCGCGATTACCGGTATCTTCCTCCCGATCTCGGGCAGTATCGCCGTCTTGCCTATAAATTTGTTATTGCGCTCGTCGTCCGGGTTCACCGCCACCGCCGTGTCGCCGAGGATGGTCTCGGGTCGTGTAGTGGCAACGGTTATCTGTCCCCCTTCGACGAGGTTATAATTGACATAATATAGGTGCCCCATGTGATCATCGTGGTCCACCTCAAGGTCGGATATGGCGGTGGTGCAGCGCGGGCACCAGTTGATGATGCGCTCGCCGCGGTATATAAGGCCTTTCTCGTAAAGTCGTACGAAGGTGGTGCGTACCGCTCTTGAGGGCCCGTCGTCAAGCGTGAAGCGCTCGCGGCTCCAGTCGCATGATGTGCCGAGCCTCTTGTGCTGCTCCGTGATGCGGCTGCCGTGCTTCTCCACCCATTTCCATACATGCTTGAGAAATTCTTCCCGCCCCAGCTCGTGACGCGTCTTGCCTTCCCGCGCCAGTTCCCTCTCCACCACGAACTGCGTAGCAATTCCGGCGTGGTCGGTCCCGGGCAGCCATAGCGCTGGCTCGCCCTTCATGCGGTGCCAACGCACCATAATATCCTCCATAGTGGCGGGGAGCACATGGCCGAGGTGCAGCTCGCCGGTGACGTTGGGGGGCGGCATAATAATTACAAAGGGCTGCTTCTTGCGGTCGATCTTAGGGGTAAAGTAGCCCTTCTCGATCCAGAACTGGTACCATTTTGTTTCCACATTCTTGGGATCGTACGCTTTAGGTATTTCAGATAGTTTTGTTCCCATTTCCTCGCTATTCTCGTGTTTCTAGTGATGATTTGATGGGGATCAACCCCCTATATCCCCCAATCATGGGGGACTTTTTAAAAAGCTGGGGGACACCCCCAGTGCCCCCGTCAGGAGGAATCCTGCACCTCTTTTTAAACGTGTCATTCTGAATCATTCCCCTGAAGGATGAAGAATCTCGACGAGATCCTTCGGTCGTTTTTCTCCCTCAGGATGACACTTGGTGTCAACCCCCTGGCCCCCAGTCTTGGGGGACTTCATTTAAAGATAGGGGACACCCCTAAAACCCCGGTCCTTCCGTGGAAGGACACCTCTTTTCCGAGTCAATCGGTAGGGCGGGTTTAAAACCCACCCTACATCTATTGGGGCTATCGTGTAGGGGCGATTCATGAATCGCCCGCAGTGTCTAGCTCTTGCCCTCAGCTCTCTTTCTTAGATTCATGATAGCTACCACGCGGTCCAATATTTTATCGGCTACCTCCAGCTTTGGCAGCAGCGGAAGCCTGGTCACCTTGCCGTCGCTGTCGATTAGTATGACCCTGTTGCTATCGGCATCGAAGCCGCTGTTGGGTTGAGTGATATCATTGGCCACAATAAGGTCCAGGTTCTTTTTGAGCCGCTTCTCCCTGGCATTTCTCAGCAGGTGTTCGCTCTCCGCTGCGAAGCCAACACGGATCAGATCGCCTTTGATCGCGCAGAGGATGTCCGGGTTCTCCGCCAGTTCCAGGCTGAAGGTCTCTGTTTCGTTCCTCTTAATCTTCTCTGTCGCCGCCTCTTTGGGGCGGTAGTCGGCGGGGGCGGCTGCCATGATAACCACATCGGCGTCGGCAGCGGCCAGGATGCATGCATCCCGCATCTGGATGGCCGTCTGAATCCTGATCAGTTTCACGCCGACGGGCGGAACAAGTGCAGTAGGAGCGCTGACAAGGGCCACTTCGGCGCCGCGGTCCCGTGCCGCCTCGGCGATGGCATAGCCCATCTTGCCGGAAGATCGGTTGCTGATGTGGCGTACAGGGTCCATAGGCTCCTGCGTGCCTCCCGCGCTCACGAGTATTTTTACCTTTGCCAGGTCGCCATAGCGACCCAGTATCTGGTGTATGGTGCCGCGGATTTCATCGGTCTCTATAAAGCGGCCGCGGCCCCATTCGCCGGAGGCCAGACGCCCCTCGGCAGGGCCGACAAAGGTCACCCCCCTTGCCTTGAGCTTCTTGATATTCTCCTGGGTGATAGGATTTTCATACATATTGGAATGCATCGCGGGCGAGATAAGTATCGGAGCTTTTGTAGCCAGCACGGTGCAGGTCAGTATATCGTCGGCGATGCCTGCGGCCAGCTTGGCGATGATGTTGGCGGTCGCCGGAGCTATGGCTACTACGTCGGCTTGCTCTGCCAGCGATATATGCCAGTCTTCGGCTCCGCTGTCCCTGTCGAACATGCCCGTGATGGTTGGCTGGTTGGTGACCCGCTTGAAGGTGAGCGGCTTGACGAATTCCTGAGCCGACTCGGTCATTATTGTAATGACCTTGGCCCCGTCCTGCGTAAGCTTGCTGGCCAGATCGGCCGCTTTGTAAGCAGCTATGCTGCCCGTAACTCCCAGTACAACAGTTTTATTTTTAATCATCGCTCCTCTCCTACCGATTCATCTCATGAATCAATCTTAGTCCGATGAGCGTCAGGTCTTTATCCACCTTGTCGATTATCTTGGTCTCGGATGCAAGCAGGGCAGAGAGGCCGCCGGTGGCGATGACTCTCGCTTTTTCGCCCAGTTCTTTGCGTATGCGCGTAACAAGGCTTTCGATGAGTCCCACATAGCCGAACATGATGCCTGACTGCATGGCCTCGACGCTGTTCTTTCCGATGGTTTTCTCGGGGGCGATAAGCTCTACGGTCGGCAGTTTTGATGTGCGTGTGAAGAGCGCATCCGCCATTATTCCGATGCCGGGAGCGATGGCGCCTCCCAGATAATCGCCATTTTTGGATATGACATCGAATGTGGTAGCGGTGCCGAAGTCAATCACAATCATGGTGCCGCCGTACAGGCGGTGAGCCGCTGCAGTATTCACGATGCGGTCGGCACCGACTTCCCGCGGATTATCTGTGCAGATGCGCACCCCTGTCTTTATGCCTGGGCCTACTATGAGCGGGGGGATATTATTAATATATCGGGCGCACAGGTCCTCCATGGTTGCCAGCAGGGGCGGCACGACGCAGGCGATACTTATCTGATCGATATCCTCAAAGGCAAGGCCGGCACCCGTCAAAAGGCTCGATAGTAAAACGGCATATTCGTCAGCCGTCTTTTTTGTATCTGTGGCCACGGCCCATGTTGAGACAAGCCGGTCGCCGTCGAAAACGCCCAGCGTTATGTTCGTATTACCGATATCAATTGCCAGTAACATATCAGCCTTCCTTTATGAGACCTTTGGTTAAGTTTTATCAACCCCCTGGCCCCCAATCTTGGGGGGATTTTGTGAATTTGGGGGACACCCCCAAACCCCCCGGCAGGAGAATTTCTCCTGCACCTCTACGTATCGACGTATAAGACGGCCAACCCCCTACCCATTCTTGGTCCTTCCCATTTCGGGAAGGATTCCGCGGAAGGACACCTCTATTTCAATGCCCCCTGCGGCTTCGCCGCTTCCCCCTCTTTACTAAAGAGGGGGTTAGGGGGAGTTCGCATTTGTCATTGCCCGA
>Ga0315294_10001385_pt1 | contig 26324 bp, 23 predicted proteins | sample YL17G13_40_MG_FD_203626 | JGI IMG/M metagenome (GOLD analysis project Ga0315294, IMG submission 203626) | Sediment microbial communities from Yellowstone Lake, YNP, Wyoming, USA - YL17G13_40 | ecosystem: Environmental > Aquatic > Freshwater > Lake > Sediment | place: USA: Wyoming | collected... | reverse complement strand
AGGTTCTGTTTAGCGTGCAGAAATTTCAGTATGTCCGGATGTCCGACGCTCATCATGCCCATGTTTGCGCCGCGGCGATAGGCACCCTGCTGAATTGCGTCAGTTGCTTCGGAAAACACCCGCCAGAAACTTATTGGCCCTGATGTTGTCCCTCCGCTGGAAGCCACCCGGTCGCCTGTCGGCCGTAATCTGTCAAATGAAAATCCGGTGCCGCCGCCGGCCTTTTGAATCAAAGCGGTTTGTTTGATTGCCTCGAATATTGCTTCTATGCTGTCTTCAATCGGCAGCACAAAGCAGGCGCTGAGCATTCCGCTGGGCCGATTAGCGTTCATAAGAGTAGGGGAGTTGGGCAGAAACTTGAGCGAAGCCAGTAAATCGTAAAATGTTCCGTGCCATTTTTTTATTTCACTCTTGTCGGCGCCGTATTTCGCTTCGGCCCCGGCTACCAGCGAAGCAACCCTGCTGAAAAGCTGGGCTGGTGTTTCAATGCACCTGCCCTGGTGGTTTTTGACCAGATACCGGCTTTGCAGGATAGTCAGCGCATTATCGCTGAGCTTTGGTGCCGGCCCAGGCGCTGGTATGATGTCAAACTGGACCATAAAAAACCCCAGTCTTTACGAGAACTTGTGTAAAACTAAAATTTCTTGAGCCATTTGAGCCTGAAGACCTGGCGAATTTTTTCGGTAAATCGCAGCCCCAGACGCTGTGTGCTGGTCTTAAACTCGATTCGCTGCAGGTCGGTTGTATTTGGCTTTGTCGGCGATTTGCCGAATATCGATAACAACTCTCCCGCCCAAAACCCCAGAGCCGAACCTTTTTTTTTGCGAATAGACATTTTCCAGCAGTTATCTTTGCACTGCCAATTTCAGGCAGGACAATAATTCTTCGCCGGTCCTGCTGTAAAATTCGGATTTGCCGAACAATTGGTGTCTTTCCAGAATCCGGCACTTTGCATCGTAGTACCTCTGCACAGCTCCGACTCCGCCTTCCGCATCGCCGCAGGTTTTATACTCCCCATCCGAGAGCCATCTGCTAATCTCGTCGTCGTACTCAGCCGGGTAAATAATGGCCGCGGCAAATTTGTCGTCGCTGTATTTAACCAAATGCACCTTGGCTCTGCATGGCGGACAGGTCCTGACGGCTAAATTGACCAGCTCTTTGAAATCCTGCCGGGCAGTTTCAATATTGTCTGAATAAAAGAACATCCCAGCCTCGAGCTGAAAAGTCTCCGGCCTTACGCCTTTTAGTTCGAGCCTGCCATCGGGATAGGCCTTGTGTATCTTGTACGCCTTGCCATTTTTGTATTTCTCACTTTCCAAAATCTCGGCTACTTCCTGGGCAGTAAAGCCGACACCGGCATGGTCGCCAAAATCGAAGACATACAAACCAACATACTTATCAGGGTTTTGAAGGTTGGGTAATTTCATAATTTATTTAGCTTTCAGGCGTGCAAACCTTCGTTTTCCCACCTGAATAACCATACCATCTCTGGGGGTGATTTGTTCGTTGGGGTCGGTGATTTTTCTGCCATCAATAGTGACAGCACCTTGGTTTATCATTCGCTTTGCTTCGCTGCTGCTGGGTACAAGTTTGCAGTGGACTAACAGTTTGCTTGCCATAATCGGTTCTGCAGATATCAGAATTTGCGGTATATCGTCGGGTAGTTGCCTTTGTGCGAATACCTTGTCGAACTGTTCGGCGGCAAGCTGAGCATCTTTGTCACCGTAGAACTGGGCAACGATAGTTTTGCCAAGCAGCACTTTTGCCTCTTTCGGATGTGTCTTGGCAGGATTAATAAGCTCGGCTATTTTTTCAGCCGGCAAATCGGTTAAAAGGGTAAAATAATTTTCCATCATTTCATCGGAGATACTCATGATTTTGCCGAACATATCGTTTGGCTTGTCGGTCACGCCGATGTAGTTGCCTTTTGACTTGCTCATCTTCTCTTTGCCGTCAAGCCCGACAAGCAAAGGCATCGTAATCACAACCTGTGGGTTCTGCCCATAAGCCTTTTGAATGTCGCGTCCGATGAGGTTATTGAACGTCTGGTCTGTGCCTCCAAGTTCAACATCGCTCTTTACCACAACCGAATCATATCCCTGCATAAGTGGGTAAATAAATTCGTGGGTATATACATCGATATTACTTTGCAGCCGCAGCTTGAAACTGTCCCGCTGGAGCATTTGCGCAACTGTTTTCTTGGCAGCCAGTTGAATCAGCTCCATCAGGGTCATTTTTTCAAACCAGGCGCTGTTATATTGCACTTCCAGTTTATCTTTCGAGGTGTCGAGGATTTTGCCGGCCTGCTCGAAATAAGTCTTTGCGTTTGTTTCGATTTGCTCGGGCGAGAGCATCGGGCGGATTGTGTTTTGGCCCGTGGGGTCGCCGATTCTTGCGGTGTAGTCGCCGATTATCAGTATGGCCTTGTGGCCGAGGTCCTGGAACTGCCGCATCTTTCGCAGTACCACTGTGTGACCCAGATGTATATCAGGGCTGGTCGGGTCCAGGCCGAGCTTGATTCGCAGCTGTCTGCCTGTTTTAGCCGAATCACCGAGTTTTTCAGATAGTTCCGCCTCGGTAAAAATCTCAATCGTGCCGCGTTTTAGAAGCCCGAGTTGTTCTGCAATTTTCTTTGTCATCGATTTTCTCTGCTGATTCAGGATTTACGGAAAACAAAATTATAAAGCATAGGCAGAAAATAAGCAACAATCAGGTCTTGAAATGCCAAAAGCGGTTGAGAATATGGTGTTATTTTGCTGCTTGGGCTGTCTTTGCGGCCTTGGTTTGTTTTGTGTATGAAACAGACACGGTCACGTATAGAACGGCCGTTGCCAATATGAGAATGATGCCTATGACTTCCATCTGTTTCTCGGTGGCCAGCCACCCGAGCGGATTTGTTCTGCTGGGCCAGAATATTTTTGTCTCATTGTGGCTAATGGCATCAATAAGGACGTGAAACCATACACCAAGAACTCCGGAGATAATCATCTTCCACAGGCTGGTTTGGTAAGGCAGACGAATTATTTGCATTATTCTTTTAAATAGATGCCGCAACGGATACATTGCTGTCCCGCCGATAATGCCAAGTATCGCGCCTCCCAGCAGGGTATGAAGATAGTGGTGATAGGGCCGACCGTGTCCGAGCAGTATTACGACCAGCACCTCAATATCAACAAGGACATTCGCCAGCATAAAGACTGCGATGTCAATATACTTTCTAAAAGATAGCCCTATAAATCCACTCGGCCCAAAATGATATGGTGTAAACGCCATTGTGTCTCGTTTCTAGAACAGTGTCTAATCGCCGGTTAAGTACCAGTCTTTTTGCAGGTAGTTTTGTACATAATCTTTTATAGCATCTTCAAGGGAAATGGGTTGTTTTCTGCAACCGGCCTTGCGGAGTTTGGCGACCTCGGCTTGCGTGAAGTATTGATATTGATTGCGGATAGATTCGGGCATGTCGATATATTCGATATTCGGTTTTCTGCCCATGGCGGCAAAAACCGCTTTTACCAAGTCGTTCCAGCTTCGCGCCTTGCCCGTGCCGATATTAAATAGTCCCCCCGTTTGTGGATTGTCCAGGAAAAACAGCGTCATGTCGACCGCGTCTTTGATGTAAACAAAATCCCTCGACTGCTCGCCATCTTTGTATTCCTTCTTATACGATTTGAATAGACGCACCTTGCCGGTCGCGTTTATCTGTTCAAAGGCCTTTAAGACAAAGCTTCGCATGTCGCCTTTATGGTATTCATTCGGCCCGAAGACATTGAAGTATTTCAGGCCCACAATTTTCTTTAATAGACCTGTTCTGTATGCCCACAGGTCGAAGAGCTGTTTGGAATAGCCGTACATATTAAGAGGTCTGAGCTTGTCGATTTCAGCCTCTTTGTCGCCAAAGCCTGCTGAACCGTCGCCATAGGTAGCGGCACTGGAGGCGTAAATAAAGCGGACATTAGCTGCCGCCGCCCATTGAGCAAGGAGTTTACTGTACTGGTAGTTGTTCTCTATAAGGTACGATGCGTTTGTTTCAGTTGTAGATGTCGAAGCACCCATGTGCAGAACCGCTTCGATAGAAGGGCCAATCTTATTTCCGGCCAGCGTTTCACGAAAATCATCTTTCTCCTCGTAATCGGCGAAAGACAGGTTTCGCAGGTTCTTCCATCTCTGGTCGCTGCCAAGCTGGTCAACGACGAGAATATCCGAAATCCCGCGTTTGTTTAATCCGGCAATCAGCGCCGAACCGATAAAACCTGCTCCGCCGGTAACTATTATCATTTGCAAATCCTCTAACCAGTCATCCAAATAGTTTTATAAGCTTAAGTCTTGGTCTTGGTTGTGTCAAATGTTTACCCCAGCCGGTGAACATAAAAAAACCGCCCCCAAAACGGGCGGTTTGAAAAAAGTTAATCAGAAAATTTTATCTGATTCTCAGCACAGAGCAATATATGTTGCAATTGCCAGAATCAGTATCCGCCTTTTGGTAATCGTGAACGGGAGTACAACCTCGTAATAAAATCTTTTCATCGCCCCTCCGAAAAACTAATGTTTTTACGGTCTTAATTCTTATTGTGCTGTCATTATAACCAAAAAGGGTATTGCAAATCAAGAAAAAACAGACTTTTTATTGTAAATGCCTGCAAATAAAAGGGTTATGATTTAAAAATTTAGCAGCTCTTTTTGTGCTCAAAATGCTGCCGATTCGCCGGTAAACGCACACAGTAATGTTGTTTCAGCCGGGAAGTTTTTCTGCGTTGAAATCCTGCCTTATGCTAATTTGCTCACCGCTTCGGCGACCAGTTTTCCTATCGGCATATGCTGCGGACAGCGGGCCTCCGCAAGGCTGTAATCGGCGATAATGAGTTTGCCTCTTATGTCATTGGGGATTTGAGCGAAGAGTTCTCTTGCTCTATCCATGTCACCGTAGCTGTTGTAATACATCAGATACCGCATAATGTCGCTGACGTATGGCATTCCCGGCAGGGCTGAATCGCAGATGTAGGCGCAGCCGGCACAATAGCCGTCACAGGTTGCCTGTGCGTATTCCTTAAAGACCGCCATATCTGCCTGGGTGAGTTTGGTTTTGTCAAGTGCAGCGGCAACATTTGAAGTTAATATGGCGACATTTTTCATCCCAACACACGCTGAGCTTATCCTTTTGTCTTCCAGCACAGCTTTTATCTTTGCCTGCGCCTCGGTAAACCCTAACTGCATGAAGTGGCTGAATGGTTTTTTCTCCTCCTCGGCCGCATATACCTCGCCGCCTGCCTCCAGTTGTTTGCGCCCCTGAGAGCTTAAAGCCACGGACTTCATCGCAACTAAGCCAATCCCAGCTTTGTGACAGGCATCAATCGCTGCCTGCATTTCGGCATCCTGCATCAGTCTGAAATTGTAGGTTGTCATTATCGCATCGACCCAGTCAACCTTTGACGCCGTCATCAGGCACTGCGCCATGTTCTTGTGTGTGCTGAAACCGAAAAACCGAATCAATTTCTTTCTTTTTGCATTTTCCACCCACCGCCTTAATTCGTCCGTCAATTCAGCAGGGTCGGACAATCCGTGAACGCCGAAATACAAGTCGATGTAATCGGTGTTCATTCTTTTGAGGGAAGTGGCACACATTTTCTCTATTTCCGCTATACTTTTTGCCTTTGCTTTGCTGACGATGAACAGGTTTTTTCTGATGTCCGGATTCTTGGATATGTATTTGCCGATTCCTATCTCGCTGTTTCCGCCTGAATAGCCGTGAGCTGTGTCCCAGTAATTGACGCCCCACTTTAAGGCCGTTTTCAAGACGATTTGGTTCTCGATGGTGTCAAACATTGTCCCAAGTGCCAGCGCTGATACTTCAACGCCGGTTTTGCCTAATTTTCTTCGCGGCACCTGCGGGAATTTTGGCTCTTCAGTTTTCCCGGCAGCATTGGGATCTGCGACCTTCGGCTCATTTGGACCTGCCGGACTTTTGGCCGAGGCAAAAACAGACCCAAGACCCGCAGCTCCAATTGTCTTAAGAAAACCCCTTCTATTAATTTTGGTTGGTTTGTCTTTCATCGCATGACCTCTGAAAATAATTAACGTTTAAGTAGCAGTCTTCTGTCGCTGCTTCTGGTTTCACCTTCTGCAGAAACCCTTACAGCTCTTTTACCGCTGACAGGGCACTCGTGTTCGCAAATTCCGCAGCCGATGCATTTTTCAATATCAATATAAGGTTTTTGCAGTCTAATTTGAATTTCTATTTTACTGCCTTGTGCAGGGATTTTCCCGAAATTTTCATCAGGTGAAAACTCTATAGTGCTTTCAGTGTTTGCTGTGATTTTTCTTTTTTTCTCACCTTCGACTGCACAGTAGTAATCGCCGCTGGCAAACTTGTTGGGCAGAGTAGTTTGTTCAACAGTTTCTATCATTTTATCGGTGGCGACCTTGACTGTCAAAATCCCGTCTCTTATTGTATTGAAGCACTCCTGTGTATAAATTGCCTTTGGGCTGACCGGGCAGTTTTCCTGACATACAATGCAGGGTTTGTCCATCGCCCACGGAAGACATCTGTTGCGGTCAACAAAGGCGGTGCCGATTTTGATTGGCCCGGCACCGGCAAACTCGCCCAGGCCTTTTTTCTCCAGCAGCGTAATCGCCCTGATAGCCGAAGTCGGACAGACCTGCCCGCAGGCCACACAGTTCAACTGACAGCCGCTTGAGCCGATTCGATTATTCAAAACAGGTGTCCAGAGGTTTTCCAGTCCTCCCTCGATACCGCCGGGCTGGATGACGTTTGTGGGACAGACCCGCGTGCATTGGCCGCATTTGACGCATCGCTTTAAAAACTCTTCTTCCGCTAGTGCCCCGGGCGGGCGAATAACCTTGTGATGCCAGTTCCTGCCCAGTTTATTGCTCAGCCTCACTGCCGGCACCGCAAGGACGCCGCTGGCAACTGACAGCACAAAACCCCTGCGGGAAATATCCGGGCTCGTTTCTCCTGCTGACGACCGCTGCGTTTGGTAATTGATTAGTTCATGCGGGCAATCCTGGCGGCAGTTAAAGCAAAGCACACATTCACCTATCTTTATATTGCCGCTGGGTTCGCACCCGCCTTCACATGATTGTTCGCACAATTTGCAATTGATGCATTCAGGCTGATTTTTGCCAATCCGCCAGATGGCAAATCTGCCCAAAACAGCAAATAGCGCACCGAGCGGACAAATAAATCTGCAGTAAAACCGAGGAATAACCAGATTGAGCAATACCGCAGCCAAAAATATTGTAAATATTAGCCATGCTCCTTCGTAAAAACGGCTCGAGATATTAGCTGCTCTATCAGCAATTGGCACCAGCACGAGATTGAAAGAACGTGTTATCAGCGATATGGGATCAAGAAGTCCTGTCTGCAAAGTAGCGGCAAGTGATGGAAACGCAGCCGCAGACAAAAACAATACCAGAACCAGATATTTTATGCACTGAGCCTTTCGGTACTTGTTGAGCTGGACTTTTTGCGATGCCGATTTTTTTTTATTGGCCCATAAACCTACAAGATGATGCAGCGACCCGAAGGGACAAACCCACCCGCAGAAAAATCGGCCGAGTATGATTGTCGGCATAACGATAATCAATGACCAGATGAGAGTTCGGTAAATGGTGTGGGTGGTCAGGGCTGTGCTGATTGCGGTCAGCGGGTCAAGCTGCAAAAACCAGTTGATTGGCCAGTTCCGCAATTGCCACAGCTTGTCACCGACTGTGCTGACTATGCAAAGCCAAACAAACAGCGAGAAAAAGAAAACCTGGCTTATTCGTCTAACTGTAACTATTCTCATAATTATGTTTTTAGTCTACCGCAGTAAGTATCGGTTTAAGAGATTCGTAATCAGTAGTCCCAGCGCCGGCTGCCTGGGCTTTTTTCAGGTAGGGCAAATCAGAGACCGTCAGACCCAAAAGCCCGGCGCCATAGGAATCAGCGGCCACCATATCACAACTTGCAATCATGGTGTTTGTGCGTTTTAAATCTGAGATTGAACCGCCGGTTGGCCCGTTAGTCACCATGGTTTCTATGCCGTCCAGTATTACCAGCGTCGGTTTCACCATCATCGCCAGCTCGGCGATGATAGTGTTAATGTCCTGGTGAAAAATATTCCGCCGTCCACCCAAAAGCCCATACCAGTTTTTCATTACCATTGAAGCACCGCTTCTGTGATGGTTCTTGACCGGCGAGATACCAATCAGTTTATCTGCTTTTTCGAATGGTCCGAAGAAAATAGGCCAATTCTTAATGAGCGTGCCTCCAGGGAGCGTCGTAGGTTTGAAGAGGTGATTGCCCGGCAAAACAATTTCGGCTCCTGCCTGGGTTGCTGCCTTGCCTATGCCGCTTATGGTAAAACAACTTGCAGGGTCGTTGATGGGATTGTCGGTAACGATGACCTTTTTTGCGCCGGCTTTGTAGCAGAGTTTTACTACTTCAGCGACCAGGTCTGGGTTTGTTGTTGCGCCGAGCATTGGCGGTGATGCAAATGCCGCATTTGGTTTAATTACGACTATGTCCCCGGGCTTGGCAAATCTTTCTATGCCGCCAAGCAGTTCTATCGCTTTGTCAGCGGTTTTTACCCTGTCGGAACCGCTGACAACACTCATTACCCGACCCTGCAGGCGCGGCACAGAAAAATCCCGCAGTGCCACCAGCTTTTCGCCGGGGACATCAGCCCCCGGGCCTTTGCTGTCATAAAGCAGGCAAGAGATGGCACCGGCAGCAGCAATCGAGATTCCTGCTTTAGCTGACCGGCTTAGAAATTCCCTTCGGCCAAATTCCGTATCGTTCTTTTCAGTTATTGGTCACCTTTGCTTGTTTGAGCTTATTTGCCAGTTTTGCCGCCAAATTTTCTGCGGATGGCTGTTTTTCTGCCTCGTGAACGCCGCCGACAAATGACCCTGTTGTGAAGATAATTTCGGTAGCTCCGGAAAAATCGACAACTTTGTATTCAAGAGTTTTATCAAGCGCCTGTTTGGCGGAGCCGCCGTTATTAATCAGAAAATTATAATAGCTTTCAGCAACTTTTTGGGCGTTCTGGGGGTTGGCCTGTCGGCTCAAAAATGCGGTAATAATTTCGCTGCCGAGCTTGTATCGGCAGGTAAATGTGTCGGTCAATTCTTCAAAACCGAAAGCACCTTTCAAATCAAGCTTAATACTGCCTGCAACCAAGTCCTCGGCTGGAAACAATTCAATTTCAGGTATCCTGGTATCATCGACTGCTAAATTTTTCTGAATCTTTTGACCGACTTCTACTATTGCCTCGAGCAGCCGAGCCGATTCAGAAAAGCCGACAACCTCAACGTAATATCTGCCGTGGGCAAGATACAAGGCATTGCTGGTTGTATATGCGAATGTAAAGTTTGGCAAATTTTTTACCTCGGGTCTTTTTTGGACGCTGTAAACAGAGAAAGCGTTTCTAGCAGTTCCCATGTCATAGATATAAAGCTCCATCACCAGACTCTCGTCTTTTGTGCCGACAAATCGCAGGGTAGACAATTTCTCAAATCCGGATTCGGTATAAAGAGGGGCTTTGCCGTCGATTTTCTCGTAAAGGTTATCAGCATTGTAGGTCTCGGTTTTTGTAACGGGTCCAAATCCTGCCGGGGCCAACGCAGCGAGGTTTATTAGCTGGTCTGTCTGTCCTGATTGTGTGTCGGAGCCGGTTATACCGAACCGGCTCATATCGTAACTAGATTGCCGAATAAGCACTATGACCGCTAAAGCAGCGAGTACCGCCAGTATGAAGGCACTTATCAAGGATTCGAACCGTTTGACCTGCTGCCGAGCCAAATTCATTAATTGCTCCCGGACTTAATGATTTACCTGGAAAGACAGCGTTAGTATAATTTCCGTAAGCAGTTGTGTCAATGTAAGTAATTTTGTCGAGCGGTCCAAGGCAATTTTTTTATAAGTGATATTTCCGGGTCACCCCACAATTGTTTGGAAGCTGGTGATATGAAAGACAAAGGTGTCTCAAGAAGGTCGGCCCTCAAGACAATGAGCGTGATAGGTGCTTCATCGCTGTTTGGTGCGGAAACGGCCGCCGGCAAACAGGAAATCATCAAATATACCGATACAAAAGGCAGCTTGTCTGATGTGCGAAAAGCGATACACAAAAAGGTTTTTCAGACACCGTTTGTCGACACCCACGAACACCTGCCCGAAGAGAAAGAGCGTCTGGCGGGCCAGGGACATCCTCGACTGAAGAGTGACGACTGGACGGTTCTGTTTAGTCTGGGTCTCAGTGCTGATATGGAAGTGTCAGGTATGCCCCGTGTGGTTAAGGACAGATTCTTTTCGCCGGATGTTGACCCATTGGAAAAATGGAGGCTGCTTGAGCCATACTGGCCGTTCATTAAAAACGACGGTTATGGGCTGACTGTGCGAAAAACCATCAAACGGCTCTATGATGTGGATGACCTGTCGAATGAGACGATAAAAAAGGTGCAGAAAAGCTACCAAAAAGTTCGTCAGGCTGGTTTTTACAACCATATCCTTCGTGAGTTGTCCAATATAGAGTCCTGTCAGGTTGATACGCAGATGCCGCCATTTGTGGAGTCCGATATGCCGAGTTTTCTGATGCACGACATAGACATCACGGCAATGGTTGACATCAGGGATATACCGGCCATCAGTAAACCTGCGGGAATAAGCGTCTTGTCGCTGTCGGACTGGCACAAAGTGATTGACTGGTGGTTTTACAAATATGGCCGATACGCCGTTGCCATCAAATCTGCAAACGCATATAAACGGGATATTGATTTTGACAGGGTTGACGCTGAAAAAGTCGAGGGTCTCTTTAAAAAGAAACTTGACGGCCAGGAACTTTCTGAAACCGAAAAAAAGGCCCTCGAAGACCATATATTCTGGTATGCGGTGGATAAAGCCACAGAGCTGAACCTGCCCGTCAAGATACATACCGGCTACCTTTCGGACGTGAATACTATGCCGCTGGGACGTGTTGCTCAACACCCTGCTTTGGCATCAAAGCTCTGCTATATGCAAAGGGACAAGGCCACCAGATTTGTCTTTTTCCACATCTGCTATCCTTACTATGAACCTATGATTGCTCTTGTTAAACAATACTCCAATGCTTATGTGGATATGTGCTTTTCGTGGATGATGAATCCGGTATCTGCGAAGGAATTTCTGAAAAAATTTCTTGTTGCTGCGCCTGCAAATAAGATATTTACGTTTGGTGGCGACCTTCGAGCAGTCGAGATGGTTTTGGGTCATTCAACGTTGGCAAGGGAGGGTATAGTTTTGGCTATGTCAGAGCTGGTCGAAGAAGGCTGGTTGAGTCTGGATGATGCCTTGAATCTTGTTGAACCTGTAATGCATGGAAATGCCCGGCGGGTTTTTGACCTCTCGCAAAAATACGAAGTGCTTAGTAAAGTCAAATGGACATAATGAAATCGCTTGTTTTGTTGACTGAACGGTTGAGTCGGCGGTATAATACCTGTATGAAGTAGTTTTTCAAATAAGGAGAAAAAATGACTGAATATATGCGAAGTACACTGGCTTGGATGCCCGGCGGGTGGGAGTGGATTGTTATACTCATCGTCGCACTGCTCATATTCGGCAGACGACTGCCTGAAGTTGCCCGCAGCATAGGCAAGAGTCTGACCGAGTTCAAGAAGGGCATTCGCGAAGCCGAAGAGACCAAGGATGAAGTGGCAGATGAAGTCAAAAAGGCTAAGGATGACGTAGTAAAACAGGCCAAGGACGCCGCCGGCCTAAACGACTCCGACAACTAGCGCACAGCAGTTGAGACTTTTCAAATTCGTTCTTACCAATTGAAATGGGTGACACCAGTAAGAAAAATGACCTTCTCGATTTCACTATGAGCCTCGGCGACCATCTTGAGGAATTGCGCCTTCGGCTGATTCTGGCAATGGCCGGCTGGGTGGCGGCTCTTGTATTCTGCCTGTTCTTTGGCAAGGTCATAATAGCTTTTATTGAAAAACCCTACATCAGTGTAATGGGCAAAGATGCTCGCCTCCAAAGCCTGGCCCCCGCGGACGGCTTTACCACCTATATGGAAATAGCGATGATTTCCAGTGTGGTCATAGCGTCCTGGTGGATTTTCTATCAGCTTTGGATGTTTATCTCGGCGGGACTTTATCCCCATGAAAAACGTTTTGTCCGCATCGCTGCACCTTTTTCCGCAGGCTTGTTTGTCATTGGAGCGTTGTTTTTTATTTTTGTGATAGCGCCTGTTACCCTCCGTTTCCTTGTGTTGTTTAACAAAGAAATCCTCGGCGTCAGCTCCAACTTCACCTTCCAGAACTATGTATCCTTCATAGCTGCCATGATGCTGGTTTTTGGTCTTGCGTTTCAAACGCCCATAGCCATCTACTTCTTAAATAAAACAGGTCTGGTTTCGATGCAGGCCTTGGGCAAGTCAAGAAGATTTATTATGCTCGGCGTCGTTGTCATAGCTGCCGTTGCTACTCCCGGCTCCGATGTGTTTTCCCTGTTTGCATTGGCGATTCCGATTTATCTGCTTTTTGAGCTTGGCATATTCTTAAGTTACCTTTCAAACCGCAAATCGCACCGTAATACTATTGCCGGTGACTGATGCTGAAATTAGGCCAATTGACTCTTGATGTGCCGTTCTTTCAGGCCTCTTTGAGCGGACACAGTGATTATGCGATGCGCAAGTTGGCTGCCAGTTACGGCGCACCATTAACCTTTGCCGGCGTAGTGTTGGCCAAGAGTGCTGCGCACCCTAATGTGCTCAACAATCCTGCCTTTAGGCCGCAAGAAGATGAGTGCCTCGTAGGAGCACAGATCCTCGGTGACGAGCCGCAAATAATGGCAGGGGCGGCAAAGACTCTTGTGCAGGCAGGTTTTTCTCTGATAGACCTTAATTTTGCCTGCCCCGCACCTAAAATTCTTCGCCGTCGCAGGGGGGGATTTCTGCTCAATGACCCCCAGACAGTAGTGGAAATTTTTAAACAGGTTCGAAATTCTGTGACTTGTCCGGTCCTTATGAAGTTGCGCATCGGCTTCGACGACTCATCAGCTTCGCGAGATAATTTTTGGAAGATTGTTTCGCAAGCCTCAGCCGAAGGTGTCGATGCCCTGGTGGTTCATCCCAGAAGTGTTCTTCAAAGATTCAAAGGTTCAGCCGATTGGCAGGTTCTGGCAGAACTGAAGCGCAAGTTTCCGAAAACAACAATTATTGGCAGCGGCGATTTATTCGATGCCCAAATAATCGCCGAGCGTCTTAGAACCTCCGGCATCGATGGTGTCACCATCGCCCGCGGCGCTATCGGCAACCCGTGGATTTTTCGTGACCTGCGTGCTGTCCTTGAAGGCAAACCCGTCCCTCCGCCGCCAAGCCTGGATGAACAGGCAAGTGTAATGCTAAGGCACTTTGAGTTGCTTGCCGGATTATACCAGCCCAAAAAGGCCCTCAGGTATTTTCGCAAGTTTATTGTCGGCTATTGCAAACTTCATCCGCAGCGAAGAAAGGCCCAGAAGGCCCTTATAACCGCTGCCGACAATAGTCAACTGTTTGCCGCTATCGTCCAATGGTATGGCGTAAGCTGAAAATTCCGGCGCCAGGACATAATCTTCGTTGGTGAAAAATGCTTTTTCGAATTTATGGAGCCTATTTTGCCGACATAATGGATGAGTGGAAATTAAGTTTAGCGAAAGGGGCTTTCAAATGGATAATTTTATGACTGCAGCCGTCGAAGAAGCCAAAAAAGGCTTGGCCCAGGGCGGTATTCCAATCGGTTCGATTCTGGTGAAGGATGGGAAAATCGTCGGCAGGGGACACAATAAACGCGTTCAGGAAAATGACCCTGTCTTACACGCTGAAATCGATTGCCTTCGCAACACAGGCAGAATCGGCAGTTACAAAGGCACCGTTCTCTACTCCACCTTGATGCCATGTTATCTTTGCGCAGGAGCTGTTGTTCAGTTTGGAATCAAAAAGGTCATTGCCGGCGAATCGCAGACTTTTCAAGGCGCCAGGGATTTTATGGAATCCAAGGGCGTGGAAGTCGTCGATTTGAATTTGGGCGAGTGTATGCAATTGATGCAGGATTTTATCCGAAAGAACCCCAGGCTCTGGAACGAGGATATTGGAAAGTTATAGAATTTCTTAATTTCCAGGCGATTTATGCGAATGAGCAAAAAAGCAGATGAAAAGTTTATGACCCTTGCGATTGCCAGGACAAAACAGGGCATTGAAAAAGGTCAGACTCCTTTCGGCGCTTGTATTGTCAAAGCCGGCCGAGTGATAAGCTGTGAGCATAATACGGTCTGGAAAAGCACCGATATCACCGCCCATGCCGAGATTTGTGCGATTAGAAAAGCCTGCAAAAAACTAAATACCGTCAGTCTCACGGGCTGTGTTATCTATTCTACCTGCGAGCCCTGTCCTATGTGTTTCAGCGCCTGTCACTGGGCTGGTATCTCCAGAATTGTCTACGGCGCGAGAATAGCCGACGCAAAAAGATTCGGATTTTCTGAGCTGTCCATCTCAAATAAAAAAATGAAAAGCCTGGGCGCTGGTTCAATCAAAATCAAGGGTAATTTTCTCAGAAAGGAGAATATAGGGCTTTTCAAACTTTGGTTTGCCAGAAAAGACAGAAAGACGTACTAGCAGCTAAGCTTTGTGCTGTTGCTGCTTGTGTCAAAAAATCTATTGCGACTAACTGAGGGCAATCTCGTCCTGATAGTTTGGAACAGTTACCTTCCAGCCTGTTTTTTTTCTGATGTAATCGCCGAAGTTGTTTGCGCTTTCAGGTTCGCCATGCACCACGAAGATACCTCTGGGAGGACTTTGAAGTCGGGTCAGCCAGCCTAGCAGTTCATCCCTGTCTGCATGAGCTGAAAAACCATTGATTCTGACCACCTTTGCTTTTACCTGGTACTCCTGGCCCAGTATTCTGACTTTCTTATTGCCATCGACGATTTGTCTGCCGAGTGTGCCGACGGCCTGGTATCCGACAAACACTATTGTACTTTTCTGTCTGGAAATGTTGTTTACAAGGTGGTGCTTTATCCTGCCGCCGGTGCACATGCCGGAACCTGCTATGACTATAATAGTTCCTTTTATATGATTAATCGCTTTTGACTCTTCGGCTGTCTCAACCATTTTCAGCCCCGGCAGGTTAAACGGCGACTGGTGTCGCTTGATAAACTCCGAGGTCTTTTCGCAAAATAGTTCCGGGTGATTAGTAAAAACCTCGGTGATTTTTGTCGCCATCGGGCTATCGAGGAAAACCATCAGATGTGGTATTGCATTTTTAAGCAGCAGTTCGTTTATATAATATAGAAGCTCCTGGGAGCGTTCGAGCGCAAAACTGGGGATAACAATATTGCCGCCGGCTTTTTTCGTGGAGTTTATGATACTGGCAAGCGAATCCTCTATATTTCCGTATTCCTGATGTAATCTGTCACCGTAAGTGGATTCAATCAGAACATAGTCGGCCTTGTGAAAAACGGTTGGGTCGCACACGAAAGGTTTGTCCGGCCTGCCAATGTCACCCGAGAACAAGATGATTCTTTCTTCTGCGTTTTGATTTGCCTTTACCTTTATTATCGATGAACCCAGCACGTGACCTGCGTCATAGAAGGATGCTTCAACCCCGTCACCGATTTTTACAGGCTCTTTGTATTTCACGGGAGAAAAGAATGGGAAACACGCCTCGGCATCTTCGGTTGTGTAGAGTGGAACTACCGGCCGCGGACCTTCTCGGCCTTCCTTCTCATGTCTTTTGCGCTTATGTTCAGCGTCTTCTTCCTGCAATTTGGCCGAGTCCAGCAGTATAATCCTTGCGATTTCCGCCGTGGCACTAGTGCAGTATATCCTGCCCTTGAATCCTTCCCGAACAAACTTCGGTAACAAGCCGCAGTGGTCCAGATGTGCGTGAGTTAAAAGGACAGCATCAATACTCTCCGGCGGTACCGGAAACGGGTCCCAGTTTCTTTCTCTCAGCTGCCGTTCCTGATAAAGTCCGCAGTCTACCAGAACCCGGGTTCCATTAACGTCCATCAGGTGTCGCGAACCAGTAACGTTGCCCACGGCGCCGAGAAACTTCAACTTTATTTGCATACTCTGCCTCGCTGCGGTTTAAGTACGTTCTTCTGCTGCGGATTCTACTCCTAATAACTCTATTCGACAAGTTTCTATTGCTGGGTTGAAAGATTTGTTGCATATATAATCACGTTCGCTAACATATAACCCAAATTGCCGGTGTAAGGAGATTATTTATGTCCGACGACAAAACGTTGGGCAAAATTTGTGCTCTGTGGGCGGGGCCTGTTGCTGCCGCAGCAATGGGATTAACGCTCAGTCTCGCTGGCTTGGCAGCTCCGGCATGTTGGACAGCAGCGGTCACAACCCTCTGTGCTGTTTGGTGGATATTTGAGCCGGTGCCAATCCCGGCTACCTCGATAATCCCGTTTGCACTATTCCCCTTGCTCGGCGTGCTGGATCACAAGCAGGTTGCCAGAGGCTATGGGGATAGTACTATTTTGTTGTTTATGGGCGGGTTTATGATAGCTCAGGCCGTGGAAAAAAGCGGTACTCACCGACGGCTCGCACTTGGTATGGTAAAAGCGGTCGGCGGAAAAGGGGGAAGGCGTCTGGTTCTGGGCTTTATGCTTGCTGCCGTTGTGCTAAGTATGTGGATATCCAACACAACCACCACACTGATGCTGCTGCCGGTAGCGCTGGCGGTGCTCGAGCAGACCGATGACCAGCAGAGAAAGGTCTTGTCGGTGCCTTTGATGCTGTCCTTGTGCTTTGGCGCCAGCATCGGCGGTATTGGCACCCCAATCGGGACTCCGCCGAACATAATATTCATAGGCACTTACACAAAAGTTGTCGGAAAGGGATTCAGCTTTCTGCAATGGATGAAAATCGCTATACCAGTGATGGTTATTATGACTCCCATCACCTGGCTGTGGCTGACGCGCAAGCTCGGCAAAGCTAGAGCGGTTGTTATCCCGGACCTTGGTCCGTGGCGATTTGAGGAAGTTGGGGTAATGATAGTCTTTGTGTTGACGGCGCTGGCCTGGATATTTCGCGCCGACCCATTTGGTGGCTGGAGCGGCCTGATACATGCGTCTGGAGTTGGGGATAGTACAGTCGCGCTGACGGCAGTGGTGGTTATGTTCCTCTGGCCTAATGGCCGCAGCGGCAGATTGCTGGACTGGAAAAAAGCTTCAGAAATCCCCTGGGGTGTCCTGCTGCTGTTTGGCGGCAGCCTTACAATTGCAGATGCTTTTGAAACTTCCGGTCTCAGTAGGGCTATCGGCAGTTCGCTGACGGGTTTGAGCACCTGGCCTATGCTGGCAATGATGACTACGCTGGCCGTCAGCGCCGGGTTTCTCACAAATATAATGAATAACACCGCTATGGCGGCGCTGCTGATGCCGTTGCTCGCTGCAGCGGGGAAATCAACCGGCCTTGACCCTATCTTGCTGATGATGCCGACCGTTCTTAGTGTCAGCTTCGCATTTATGCTGCCTATTGGAACTCCCCCCAATGCCATTGTCTACGGCACAGGTCATGTGTCTATCCGCGACATGGCCCGTGAAGGATTTATGATAAACCTGGTCGGTGCAGCAGTGGTAACTATAATCTGTTATCTGCTTTTGCCGGTTTTTATAAAAGTTTAGTTTGGTGCGGTTGAGGAGATTTTATGGCCGAGAAGAAAACGGCAAATAAATTAGCGGCTATGTTTGCTGGGCCGGTTGCAGCGGTGGTAATGGGACTGGCATTGGCTGCGGCCGGTTTGAAATCGCCTGCGTGCTGGACGGCGGCGGTTACAACATGGTGTATGGTATGGTGGATATTTGAGCCTCTGCCTGTAGAGGCCACTTCCATACTGCCGTTTGCGATATTTCCAATAGTGGGGGTGCTTGATTCCAGGCAGGTTGCCGCTGGCTACGGCCACGAAATGGTGCTGTTGTTTGTAGGCGGGTTTATGATTTCTCAGGGGCTGGGAAAAAGCGGCGCTCATAAACGACTTGCAATCGGGATGGTGCATCTGGTCGGGGGCTTGGGCGGTCGCCGTCTCGTGCTGGGATTTATGCTTGCGGCAGTATTGCTCAGTATGTGGGTATCCACAACGGCCACGACACTAATGTTTCTGCCGATGATGCTGGCGGTGCTGGAACAGATGGATGAAAAAGAGAGAAAGGTGGTGGCAGTTCCGCTGCTGCTGTCGCTGGTTTTAGGCGTTAATATAGGTGCGATGGGAACCTGTGTCAGCACTCCGCCGAACATTATTTGCGTGGGGGTATACAAAGATGTGACAGGTAACGTAATGAGCCTGGCCAGATGGATGAAAGTGGCTCTTCCTATAGTAATATTATTAGTGCCTTTTACATGGTTGTGGCTGACGCGCAAAATGGGCAGGTCACAGCCGGTCAAACTGCCGGTACTTGGGCCCTGGCGGACAGAAGAACGGCGCATAATTGTTGTTTTTCTGATAACTGTTGCAGGATGGATATTCCTCGAGGGACCTTTTGGAGGCTGGCAAAGATTACTGGGGGTCAAAGGCATCGGAAATAGTACAGTTGCCTTGTTGTCGGTTATGATAATGTTTCTGTGCCCTAACGGTCATGGCAGCAGATTGCTCGACTGGAAAACTGCTTCGAATATACCGTGGGGATTGTTGCTGATGGTCGGGGGCAGTATGACTATCGGTGCTGCTTTTGACAATTCCGGCCTTAGCAAGGTTATCGGTGACAAGCTTGTCGGAAGCGGCAATTTGCCTTTATTTGCAATCGTAGCAATGGTAGCTGCAGGTGCAGGAGTTTTAACTAATACGATGAACCATACCGCGATGGCGGCACTATTGATGCCGCTGCTTGCCGCTACGGGAAAATCAACGGGCATCGACCCAATCTTTTTTATGATGCCGGCTGCAATCGGTATAGACACGGCGTTTACGACCCCTATAAGCACGATGTCTAATCTGATTATTTATGGCACCGGTTATGTGCCTGTCCGCACGATGATACGCGAGGGATGTATTCCCAACCTTGTTGGCATTATACTGGTGGCACTTATGTGCTATCTGCTCCTGCCGAGATAGTACTGATTATTTAAAGCCACAGAGGTTCCTTCGACTTCGCTCAGGGCAGGCTCCGAGGACACAGAGAGTTAGTCGCAATGACAATAAGTAGGAATTTACCGTAAGTAGTTTTTTCTTGAAAATCCCGCTATTGTGGTGTAGATTTCCTGCAGCGGTTTCACCTTGACTTTCGGACTCAGTAGGTTCATATAGAAGAAAACCGTCTATCTTTACCGGATTATACAAACTGTATAATTATTGTTAGAGCAGAACGATTCAATTCATCAGGGCAACCAGCGATGAAAAGAAACGCAGGGAATGGAGTGTTGATACTCGAATGCATCGACTATAAGAGTGACCCTGGATCGGAGGGGCGTTTTCTCTCCCATATGTTCAAGCTTATGGAGGTTCCATCACAGTATGTGGAGGTCCGCACACGGAAACAACTACTGTCCTTAATGGGTTGCAGCCCTTACAACTACATACACATCACTACCCACGGAGTTGTATCTAAAAAGTTTGTCGGCTGGTGGACACCAGATAGCGAGGTCGACAAAGCGAATTTGAAATCACTGGAAGGTAAGCTCACTGGCAAGACTCTCGTAAGCACTGCCTGCGGGTCTGGCGAAAAAGCGTTCTGCAAATATATAGTTCACAAACTTGGGTGCAAGTTCTGCTTGGCTCCGAAAAGAAAACCGAAGTTCCATAACTCCATTATGTTCGCCCATATCTTTTATCACAAGCTGTTCGTCCTGAATCAAGGTGTGAGGGAGAGCTACAAAGCCTATGACAGAAAATACAAGAATCCGCATCAGTTTACGATTTACCCACGGAAGAATCGCCTCGGCGAAGCTCAGCACGCTTTGTGTTCCAGCGGTCGGTGAGGGCCGATGATATACTAAAACGTATAATTTTACGGTCAAGAGATTGATAACCTTTTTCGTAAACTTGGAGATATAATGTTACGCTCCTTTTTTGGATTTAAATGGCAAGAGTCGAAAGCGCATTTACTTCTCTTGAGTAAGTTTCTTTGTCCCCATACAATCGAAGATTACGCAAATGCGGATTATTGGAAACACGTATTGGGCGAAACTCCATCAAAAGCTATCAATCGCTTCTTAGATGAGGGTATGCTAAAACGCACAGATATTGCCAAAAGTCTTGAATATAAATATAAAGTTTCAGACTTGAAGAAGATGTTAAAAGAGCGCAATTTGCCCGTGTCGGGGGATAAAAGCGATTTGATTTCACGGTTAATTGAGACGGATCCAAGCGGAATGGAGAAAACCGTTTCTGGGTTGAATATACTGATTTGTTTCGAACAAGGTCATCAGATAGCGGATGATTATTTAACAATTGAAAAAGAAAAACGGCTCAATGTTGAGCAACAGGTTTTAGATGCGATTCAGAATCGCAAATTCAAAGAAGCCAGTTTGTCGCGTTCTTCGTTTGAAGCCGAACAAGTATTCCCAAGTGGAATAGGTATTGATTGGCGAAATCCCGACACCACCCGCGACATTGCGGTTCTAAAAATAATATTTGATAGCAATCCAAAGATTTTAAAAAATCTTAACAACAAATGGTTAGAGCATTTACGTCTTGCGGCAGGAATGATGTACTTGTGGGGCACGGGTGTGGCAAAGGGCTGGCTTCCACCGAATTTAGAAACCGAATTAGTTATGGATGGCGATACGGCAGCGAGAATGATTGAGTTTCACGCTTTGCATCAAGTAAATTTAGCACAATATCGGGAACGGGGGGATAAATCGGTCGAGATATCAACAGCGAACGATGGCCTGACCTGCGAAGCCTGCAAGAAAATAGCGGGTAAGAAATTCAAAATTGATGAGGTTCCAGAATTGCCCTATGAAAGATGTACTAGTGAAGCGGGATGTCGTTGTACCATTTAATTAGAGATGCCTATTTTCTGATGCTTTCAATATCCCCATTTTTCCAAAGCCTACTGTTCTGTCGCATATAATTCGAGAAGTTGTCATTCCTCACTTGATGCGGAATCCGGTTTTCGGGGAGTCTGGATTCCTGCTCCTTCGACTTTGCTCAGGACAGGTTTCGCAGGAATGACACCCATCAATCGAGTTACGACAAAACACTACCCTGCCCATAACTGGCCGGTTACAATTTACCGAAGATTTTATTGCAAATCACCACTCTAAGACTTATAATACCTACCCCAAAAAACGTGGTGTAAACAGCAGAAAAATGCGTATCAAAGGCGCAGGCGAATATGGTTAAAAAGGCGTTCAGGATATTGAAGGCGACCTTCGGCGTTGTTACCAACGAGAAAAAGCTGCTGGACGAGCTTTTCTTCGGCGTCTATTACGAGTCGCTGCTGACGGATTTCCATAAGGTCGAAGAGATAGAATACACCGATAGTCTCGATTTCTATATCACAATGCTCGATGAGCCGGGTATGCCTTTTGATATTACCGTTGAGGACAGGCGTATATTTCTTACCGGAGCGGTTTTAAAGGCGACAAATGAAAGCTCGGATTTAAGATACACCCTTTTCGGCAACGAAGGTCTTATCTTCCGCTATATCCTGATGTTTCTTGAAAAGCATTATGATATTTATAGTTTCCATGCCTGTGCTCTTTACAATGAAAAGACCAATCATATGTATATCGCTCCGGGCGGCGCAGGCAGCGGCAAAACCTGTCTGATATTAAAGGGTCTTGAACTGGGCCTGAAGTTGTTTTCTACCGAAATGACTCACTTTTCTTTTGTCGATGGTTTGACGCTTTATAAAGGTTCGCTGGTTGATAATGTAAGAATCGGCAACTTAAAATACAGTTACCCGGCGCTTACAAACCAGCTAAAGTTAAAACTGCCTGAAACTGCGGATGAGTGGGGAAAGAAAATAGCAGTTGATTTAAAGGACACGCAGACAAAATTTGATTCAATCAGTAAAGCTGCCATAACAGTCATTTTGCCGCATATAGAAGAAGGACGGGATAAAACTATTGCCATCGATGTTAAAAACAAAAAAGTTGCCGCAAAAGCGCTGTTTGATAATATCAGCGATAAGATTGCCAACAACGTATTGCTGTATGACACCGCCCCTCTACTTGGTTTTGATAGTCCTGTTCTTATGAAAAATCGGCTGCGTGCCGTGGATAAATTCCTAAGCTGTGTCAGTCGTATTGTAAAATTAACCGCTGGTTCTCAGCAGTGCTGGCAAGGGATTCTGCCGTGACGGCGGTTAAAAAGCAACGAATAGTTTTTTGGAATGTTATTATTAGCTTGATATTGGAAGGAGAAAAATAATGGCAAGGGCGTTTCAAAAGTTTGTCAGCGTTCCTAGGAAAAATGGCGTCATCATGGTGATAGAAAAAGAATTTGGTCCAGATGGCGCAAAAGATTGGGCGAGCCTGACGGCAGGAATCGTTAACATCGTCAAAATCACATTTGGTACGGGCGCACTTTATAATGAAGAGGTATTAAAACGAAAAATCAAGGTCTACAAAGACGCAGGCATCAGCCCGATGATTGGCGGAACATTGACCGAGGTGGCAATACTAAATGCGGGAGGCTACTCAAAGGCCAATCTGCAGGGGTATCTTAAATATGCCAAGTCTCTTGGGTTCACACATCTTGAATTTTCCGATGGCACCATCTATGTCCCCGACGAAAAAAGAAGCAACATCATCAGGATGTGTGTTGACGCCGGCTTTAATGTCATATCCGAGGTCGGCAAGAAAGACCCCGAAAAAGATAAACTGATTACGCATGAAAAACGCGTTGAGCTTATGAAACAGGACCTCAAAAACGGTTCTGCCATGGTGATTATTGAGTCCCGCGAATCGGGCAAAGGCATCGGCGTCATGGGAAAGGCCGGCGAGGTCGATTTCACGGAGCTCGACGCCATTCTTGATGCTGTTGGTCTTGATAAAACAATGATAGAGGCCCCCGAGCGCTCGCAGCAGCAGGCCATTTACTTAAGATACGGCCCGATGGCCAATATTGGTAACGTCCAGCCAAAAGATGCAATTGGAGTAGGCGCGTTAAGGGCTGGTTTGCGGGGAGATACCATCGGCGCGCTGAGAAAAAAAGATTGGCAAAAATATCACAAATCCGTAAACGCGCCGGCTGAATATCAAATTTAAGCAAATTAGGTAAGCAAATGGATAAATTTAGTTACCAGCTTGTAGAGGATGTCGCAAAAGAGCTTTATATCCGCGCTCTGAAGCTTTTGCCTCCCGATGTAAAGGAAGCTCTTCAGCGTGCGTATAAGCGGGAGACAAACCCTACCGCCAGGACGATTTTTGAAACAATCTTCAAAAGCATAGAGCTGTCCGAGACAAAAGACATGATTCTTTGTCAGGACACCGGCCTTCCCATCTACATGGTTAAAGTCGGCAGCCGATTTCCCGTCGATGGTGCCAGGGTCACCACTGCTCTTACCGAGGGAGCCAAGCGAGCCACACTCGAGTATCCCTTCCGCGGCAGTTCCCTGCATCCTGTAACGCGGGAAAACCCGCAGACAAGCGTCGGCAAGGGCCTGCCGATTATATACTGGGATTTTGATTCAGAAGCTGACTGGCTCGATATCCTGATGATGCCGAAAGGCTCTGGCTCTGAAAACATGAGCGCCATGAAGATGTTTATCCCCGCCGATGGATTAAGCGCCGTTAAAAAATTCGTTATCGACACCGTGGTCGCATCAGGCAGCAACCCATGTCCCCCGGGAATTATAGGCGTCGGCATTGGTGGAACTGCCGACCTGGTGACATTCCTTGCGAAAAAGGCAATAGTACGCCCTGTCGGCAGCAGAAACCCAGACCCATTCTTTGCAAAATTGGAAGAGGAGCTCGAAGAAGCAATTAATAGTACAGGCATCGGCCCTATGGGTTTGGGAGGTGACATCACGACCCTTGCCGTGCAGATTGAGTGGGCATATACTCATATCACGCAAAACCCTGTAGCGGTCAACACCCAGTGCTGGCCCGCCAGACGTGCCAGGGCCAAAATCTGGGCCGATGGCCGGGTGGAATATGGCTTCTAGACTTGGAGCCAGAGGAGCAGCATAATGGCATCTTATACCTTAAATACTCCGTTCGATGAAAAGACCATGCGTTCTCTTCATGTCACTGACCTTGTAACCATCAACGGCCACATCTTCGGCATGCGGGATAAAACCATGATTCATATCTTTGACAAAGGCAACGAACCTCCTGTTAGCCTGAATGGTTTCCCGATTCTTCATACCGCTCCGAGCCTCAAAAAAGTCGGCAATAAGTGGAAAAAAATTGTTATCGGCACCACCACAAGTACTCGCATGGACCGATTCTCGCCTGCCCTGATGGGAAAATATGGCGCGCGGGCATTCATCGGCAAATCCGGGCTTTATCAGGCAAGTCTCGATGCCATGAAACGCTTTGGCGCTTGTTACCTTGCTATTGTTGGCGGTGCTGCTTCCCTCGAGACAACACAAATCGAAGAGGTTGAAGAAGTTTACTGGCCGCAGTTGCACCCCGAGGCGATCTACAAATTCAGAGTAAAGAATTTTGGTCCTTTGATTGTTGCCATGGACTCACATGGGAACAATCTCTATGCAGATGTTCGCGCAAAGGTACAGGAGAAGCTTGCAGAAATCTACCGCAGGTGCAAAATTAGCACATAGCAGATTGGCAGTGCATAAATCGTCCATCAGGCCGAAGTAGTTTTTCCCTGGCGTTGGGCGATACAGGATGTGGACCTGTGGCCCCAACAGCTGAGGCGCCAACTTTATCCATAAGTGCTTACCTTTGTTATTATTACGTGCATTTTTTTGGTGTAAAAATGCATTTAAACAGTTCGAATTCACTGATAGGAATGTAAAAGTATTTAAAGACTTATTTCACATCCTTGAAAAGTTGAAGCATCGTTGCTATAGTGACTGGACCGGAGAAGGGTTATTAATCCACTGCGTTTAATAACTTCTAAGCTGTTTATTTCGTAGCTTCGATTCTGTGACAATTACTGTTGGTGGCGAAATGGATAAGCCGAAAGAACAGACAAATTCAGAGATTACTCGCCGAATGGTACAGTCCCCTGACGAGAAATTCGTCCCTACCTGTAACTTATGCGGAGAAAAACATTGGCCTCATCATCCTTTGGTTCCTTGTTTTAATTTGAAAAAGGCAAGAGAAAAGGCAAAGGCCGAAGCAAAAGCCAGAGCCATGGCTGAGAAAATTGCCAGGGCCGAAGCCAAGGCCAAGGCCAAAGCCGAAAAAAGGTCCTATGCTGAGGAAATTGCCGAGGCAGAAAAAAAGCTTGAAGCCGAAACCGAAGCAAGGTCCCTGACTGAAGCTGTGGCAAAAGCCGAAAGAGATGCAAGGCTTAGGGCCGAGGAAAAACTCGCAGCCTACGCTCAGGCAATAGACCAAGCAAAGAGAAAAGCCGAGGCCGAAACAACAGCGAGAGCTGAAGCGGAAAAAATAGCAAGGTCGGAATCTAAGGCCAGAGCTGAGGCCCAGGAAAAAGCCAGGTCGTATGCCGATGCGCTGGCCGAGGCGGAGCAAAGACTGCAGGCCGAAGTGCGAGTAAGAGCCCAGACCGAAGAAAAACTAAAGGCAGAAACTCAAGCAAGATTAAAAGCTCAGGAAGAAACTCTGGCCGAGGCAGAGGAAAGGGCCGAAGCTCAGACAAGGGCAGAGGCTGAGGCAAGAGTCGAAGCGGAAAAGATGGCCAAGTTAGAAGCCCAGGCGAGGGCAAATGCTGAAAGGCAGGCCAGAGCTGAGGCTGAAGAAAGGGCAAGGGCCTATGGTGAGGCAATCGCCAGTGCCGAAGAGAGGATGAAGTCATACGCTCAGGCCAAGGCCGAGGCGGAAGAGAAACTGCAGACGGAGAGTAGAGCGAGGTCTGCAGTTGAAAGTGAAGCAAGGTCCGAGAGAGAAATAAGAATTAGGGCCCAGGAGCAACTTACCGCTTACACTCAGGCAAAAGACCAGGCCCAAAAAAGGGCGGAGTCGGAGGCTGCAGCCAGGGCACGAGCACAGGAGCGAGCCCGAGAAGAAACTCAGGCCAGGATCAAGGCGGAAGAGGCCCTTAAGGCTGAAGTTTTGGCCAGGACTGAGGCAGAAGAGAAGCTTGAAGCCCAGATGGAAGAACGGGCCAGGATTGAGGCTCAGGCAGCCGGGGCGATAGAGCAGGTCAAGGCTGAGTTGGGAGAGAAGCTTCAAACCCAGATGGAGGAGCGAGCCAGGCTAGAGGCCCAAACAGATGAGGCTATAGAAATAACGAAGGCCGAGGCGGAAGAAAAGGTC
>Ga0315294_10001384_pt1 | contig 26348 bp, 5 predicted proteins | sample YL17G13_40_MG_FD_203626 | JGI IMG/M metagenome (GOLD analysis project Ga0315294, IMG submission 203626) | Sediment microbial communities from Yellowstone Lake, YNP, Wyoming, USA - YL17G13_40 | ecosystem: Environmental > Aquatic > Freshwater > Lake > Sediment | place: USA: Wyoming | collected... | reverse complement strand
AGCAACATGCCTTATAGTATTTTGGCCTGAATCACAAACTGCCAATACTCGTTCCCGTAAGTCTATCGAATATGCTTTCATGAAGAATATATCGGATATGGGAACACGCAAACTTGAATTGCTCTAGACGGGACCGGCTGTCTGTAATTTCGGCGATTAGCGTCTCGCCTCACAGACGACAACTGACCTTGTTTTTTCGGATGTACTTCAGCAATATTTGCCATGAGGATTTTCAGGGTTTTGCCATTGAGGTTATGCGTCATTTCCCTCGCGGAGTCATCTGGATTCTGGATCGCTGGAGCGTTCATCGTGCGGCGGTAAGCCGATTGCGAAAACGTTTTCCACGATGTTTCCGTGTCGAGTGGCTTCCACCCTACGCCCCTGAACTTAATCCGGTCGAGCAGGTATGGACGCGAACGAAATATGGCCGGCTGGGCAACTACATTCCGGAGGATTTGGACGCCCTGTGCCGGTCCGCTCGACTGGCGTTGCGACAACTTGGCAAACAGCAGACAAGTTTGAAATCGTGTTTTGTACACGCTAAACTAACACTATGAAATGCTTAATTATTTATTCAATAAGCAATAAAATGAATGTAGTTTTTTCTGGAGGTGCGGTGTTAAATAAAACTGCTTTTGCAAATAATTTTTCAGAAAAAGTGTAACAAATCTGCAATTTAATCACACTTAATAATAGTGTTTTTAAGAACTGCAGCATAAACCCAAATTTAACGGTTTTTATTGAGAGGTAAGAATTATGCGTAAGAGTAAGATTTTTTTAGGTTTGGTGATAAACGTCATTATATTTGCAGGAGTTGATGCTTGTTTTGCAGATGTACTGACACAGTTTCAACAGGCGGCAGCATACAGGGACGACGGTTACTTTGACAAGGCCGAGGAGCTTTATAAAAAGGTCATAACCGAGAATCCCGGTACCAATAACGCCCTGAAGGCACAGAAAGAACTAGTTCTTCTTTCTCTGAGGATGCAATACCATGTCCAAAGCACTATTAACGACCAGGCTGTTCTTGGCAAACTGATTGCGGATTTTTCTGCAAACTCTAATTTGCCGGCGGCACTTTATGAAATCGCAGATGAGTACGGGAAAGTCAGAAGACATGAAAAAGCCAAAAGTCTTTATCAGCAGATAATTCAACAGTATCTAGGCAGTGTTTATGCAGCAAAGGCGCGGCTCGGCATTCCTAAAACCGACATACGGGCCCTTATCGAAGTCAAAAGCGACCAAGCGGCAAAGGCAGCGATTGAGAAGTTTATTTCTGATTATTCCAACAGTCCCCACATAGCCGAGTCGCTACACGACATAGCGTTTCAATGGCGATGGAGCAAAAATTTTGCAGAGGCTATAAGAACTTATCAGTATGTTGTAGACCATTGGCCAACTGCTGAATATGGGATGTGGTCGCAAATGGGGGTTGCAAAAGCGAATGTTGAGAGTGGTAATTTCGATGCAGTCAAACCTGCTCTTAGTAAGCTTATTCAAAACTATTCCGGCAATTCAGGTCTGCCAGAGGCACTGGAACGAATCGCCATACAATATAGAAAAGCGAGCAAATTTGCCGAGGCGAAGGCCCTTTATCAGAAGATAGTGCAGATTGACCCCAACAGCAGTTTTGGTGGCAGAGCGAAGGTCAAGGCGGTTGAAATGAACATTTTGTCTGATGTTGCTGCCGGCAAGGATACCGCCGTTAGTGCAGCAGTGGATAATTTGCTTGCCAACTTCGCAGGCAATCAGGCGGTTGCCGATGCACTCAGAGATGTTGCGTGGGAGTACGACGAAGAGCTGGGTAAATATCAGCAGGCAAAGGCTATTTATCAGAAAATAATAGACCGGTATCCCGACAATTACCGCGCAAGCAAGGCTTTGATAGAGATAACAAAGGGACAGATACTTGAGCTTGTCAAAGCCGGCCAAGATGACAAAGTTTTGCCGGAGATAGATAAGCTGGTCGCTACGTATCCCAACCATGCTTTTTTGCCCGATACTTTATGTCAGATAGCAAGCAACTACTACAAGAAAGCTTCACAACCTGATAGCAATCAACCCAACATTATCTACTTCCGCAAAGCGGCAGAAATATATGAGAAGGTGATAAATGAGCTACCGGCATCACGAAGCTTTTTGCCGCGGGCTTGTTGTTATGCGGGCGATTGTTATCGCGAATTGGGGGAATATGAAAACGCAATAAAGTCTTATCAGAAGGTTATAGATACCTACCCGACTTGCGATATGGCATGGAATGCATTGTTTATGGTCGGACAAACTTATCAACAGATAGGCAAATTAGGCATTATCCAGAAATCAGAGGCGGATGCACAAACAAAGGCTGCTTTTGAGCAACTTTTGGCTAAGTATCCCGATTGTAAGGTTGCTGCAATCGCTCAGAACTGGTTATCGAGTCAAGTTAAATAAAAAAGCTATTGACCGGTCAATAAGGAGAGGACAAATGAAGTATAGTCTATCGGCTCTAATCTTGGTTTTAACCGGATTATTTATAACTGCTGAAGAAAGCTATGCCTGCGGTGGTGGCGGCGGTGGCGGTTGTTCCGTACCTTCTGCGCCTGCCCTTTTAACCCCGGAAACCGGCGCAACATGTAGATACGAAGGCGGTATAACATTGAACTGGAGCGATACTTCTATAGAAAGTTATTACCAGGTTTATTGCGGAACTGACAATCCACCTCTTAATTTTACGCAATACGGGGCTAACACCATATCGCATTTTACAGGTTCCCTAAATGAACATACGACATACTACTGGTATGTCAGAGCCGGTAACAGTTGCGGCTACTCCAATAGTGAAATCAGAAGTTTTACAATCGGACCATGTGATGAATACGACCCACCTACCCCCAATCCAATGACTTGGGCCATCGTGCCGCATGCAGTTAGTTCTGGCTCGATTTCGATGACAGCTACAACGGCTTCCGATGCAAGTGCTGTGCAATATGAGTTCGCGTGCACTGCCGGCGGCGGTCACAGCAGTGGCTGGCAGGATAGCCCTACATACGTTGATAATGGTTTGCAGCTTGGTATTGAGTACGAATACCATGTTAGGGCAAGAGACATGTCGGCGAATCACAACGTGACCGACTGGTCAAGTACCGAACAAGCAACAATCTCGTATAGAGTAACAAACTTAACTCGAAACACTCATTACATTACTATTCAGTCCGCTATCAATGATGTAATTAACAACAATGAGACAATTGAGGCAGGTCAAGGTGTATACTACGAGAATGTTCAATTCAATAACAAGCTTATTACATTAAAAAGCACATATCCTGATAACCCTGCTGTTGTTGCAGCAACTATAATCGATGGCTCAAATTCGGGCAGCGTAATCACCTTTAACTCTGGTGACGCAAGTTCTGAAATAACCGGTTTTACAATAACTCGTGGCTGTTCCGAGCAGGGGGGAGGAATATATTGTGTAAGCGCATCACCCGCAATCAACAAATGCGTTATTACAGCAAACATATGCTACGACAAAGGCGCCGGCATGTTTATTTACGCAGCCTCTCCAACTATATCAAATTGTACCTTCAGCGGAAATTTAATACCTTACACTTATTCCCTCCCTAACCCGCTTTGCGGCTTCGGCGGTGGTATCTATAGTGGTATATATAGTAATATTACAATTACCAATTGTACCTTCAGCGGAAATTCGATACAAAGGGGCTACCGTGACGGCATAGGCATATGTAATGACTATGGAAGTAATGCCACAGTTAACAACTGTATATTCACTCAGAACTCGAGTGGTGACGCTCGTGGTGGTGGAATGTACAATAATGGTAATCTGTCTGTTAACAACTGTATATTTAGTCATAACAACGCACAGTGGGGAGGCGGGATTTATAACGATACTTATGCCAGTTCGACGATAAAGAACTGTGTGTTTTTCGGAAATCGGGGCTGGTATAATGGTGGCGGGATAGTTAACACAACCGGCAGCCCTTATATAAGTAACTGCACCTTTTCTGCTAACCAAGGGGGGTGGAATGGGTACGCCGGCAGTGGAATGTGCACTTATTCTGGAAATCCGACTGTAAAAAATTGTATTATGTGGGGAGATGTTCTTACTGAAATTACCGGTTCAGCAACTGTTAGCTACAGTGACATTCAAGGCTGCGGCGGAGGCAGCAATAATAATATTGATCTCGACCCCAAATTTGTGGATGCAGCTAATGATAACTATCATATTAGAACCGATTCGCCCTGTGTAAATGCAGGCTACCCGAACGGCAATTACGATGGTCAGACGGATATCGACGGCGAACCGCGAGTTCAAGGTACAAACGTTGACATCGGCGCAGACGAGACTGGATATCCAGAACTGCCCGGCCAGGCAAGCAATCCGAGCCCGTCTAATGGGGCAACAAACATCAGTATAACAAATGACCTGAACTGGACAGCTGGCTCAGGCGCAACATCGCACGATGTTTATTTCGGTACAAATTCTTCGCCGGGTACAGGTGAGTCTAATGGCAATCAAACAGGTACAACCTATGACCCTGGCACATTAAGCAATAATACTACTTATTATTGGCGTATAGATGAGAAGAATGCTAGCGGCACAACTACTGGCACAGTCTGGAACTTCATTACCGCTCCGCCGCCGGCTGCACCGACAAATCTTAAAGCAACAGCAGCCAGCACAAGCCAGATAAACTTGCAATGGACGGACAACTCCACGGATGAAACTGGTTTTAAAATTCAACGCAAGGTTGGCACAGGTGCTTATGAGCAGGTAGCAACTGTCTGGGCGAATGTAACCAGCTACTTAGACACAGGGCTTGATTCATCAACAATTTACACTTATCGTGTGTGTGCATATAATAATAGCAATGGCGACTCAGGCTGGACAGCAGCAGTACAGAATTCACCTCTTCCCTTAGCACCAACGGGTCTCTCAGCAACTGCCGGAGACTGTTCGGTAAGTCTCGGTTGGACTAACAGTACCGAAACAGACCTTGCTAGTTATAGATTGTATCGCAAATCGGATTCCTCAACAGCTTTGGGGGGCGGTGATAATTATATCCAAATCGCGAGTGGTCCGATTTCAAATACTTATACAGATACTACTGTCAGCAATAATGTAACATATTACTACCTAGTAGCTGTCGTAGATACTTCGAACAATCAATCGGCGTACTCAAATGGAGTCTCGGCTATACCGGAAGACCATACTGCTCCTGCGGCACCGGCAAATCTTACTGCCACTGCAACCGATGGTTTGGTAAGTCTAACCTGGAATCATAATGCTGAACCTGATTTTGCGAGCTACAGAGTATACCGCTCAACAAATTCCAACAATGGGTATAGTCAAATTGAAAGCGGCCTGACTTCAAATGCTTATATAGACAACGCTGTGACCAACGAGACAACCTATTATTATGTTGTAACTGCTTTAGATACAACAGGTAATGAGTCGGTGTATTCAACTTGGGTGGAAGCTACGCCGCAGGATCACACGCCACCCACACCAAGTTCTATGGAATGGCTGATTGCACCGCATGCAACGGGAACAACATCAGTTTCAATGACCGCGACTGTTGCTTCCGACCGAAATGGTGTAGAGTACTACTTTGACGGGATGGATGGCAACCCAGGCGCTACCGACAGTGCATGGCAAAACATCAATGTTTATGCAGATACAGACTTGCAGCCGGGCACAAAATACAAGTACAGAGTTGCGGCACGTGACCCGTCAGGTAACCAAACTGGGTGGTCGATATCCGTAGAGGTGATTACCCAACTGGTTCCGCCGACAAACTTAACGGCCACAATAGACAATGGTTCAATAAACCTGACTTGGAATTACAATACTGCATCTGAACCTGAATTTGCCGGCTACAGGATTTACCGCTCAACAACTTCCGGCAGCGGCTACACTGATATTGCCTCAAACCTGCAACAAAAAACCTATACGGATACCCAGAATGTAGTCAATGGCACAACCTACTATTATGTGGTAGTGGCAGTAGACACATCAAACAATCAATCGGCGTATTCGAACGAAGCCGCCGCTTGGGCACACGACCATACTGCACCAAGTGCACCCGAAAATCTTACAGCCACTGAAAATGATGGTTCGGTAAGTTTAACTTGGGACCATAGTGCTGCGACTGATTTTGCCAGCTACAAAGTATATCGCTCAACGACTCAAGGAAGCGGATATAACCATCTCGCAAGCGGCTTGACTTCAAATTCCTACACAGATACTGCCGTCAGCAATGGGACAACTTATTATTATGTAATAACTGCCGTAGACACATCAAATAATCAGTCGGCATATTCGAATGCGGCCATGGCAAGACCACATGACGATACTCCCCCAGCAGCACCGACAGGTCTTTCAGCAACTGCAGAAGATGGTTCGGTAAGACTGGCCTGGAGCAATAATAATAGGGAGCCTGATTTTGCCGGCTACAAAGTGTATCGTTCAACAGACCCCGGCGGCGAGTATAGTTCAATCGCAAGTGGTCTTGCCTCAAATAACTACATAGATAATGACGTATCCAATAGTACGACTTACCATTACGCCATAAAAGCCGTTGATACTTCTTCGAATGAATCCAACCCATCAGAAGCAGTGTCAGCCAAACCCTGTGATACAGACCCCCCTGCAAAACCTACTGGCCTGACGGTAACAATTGATGGCGGCTCGATAAAGCTTATGTGGGATACTATCAATGAAAGTGATTTAGCAGGTTACAATGTTTATCGCGGTACGACCGATGATTTTACGCCATCATCAACTAATAAAATTGCAGAAAGGTTGAATGCAAGTAATTACACCGACAACAGTGTGGTCAATGGTATTACCTATTACTACAAGGTTAAGGCGATAGACGTTTGTTTGAATGAATCGGCAGCATCAGATGGAGCATCGGGCAGGCTTGTCGACCGCGTGTATAACAAAACTCGTGGTCTCTGGTATAGCACTATACAAGCTGCAATTGATAATGCGACACAAAACAACGTAATCAAAGTATCACAATCTACATATAATGAGCGATTAAATTTAAGCAATGTTAACGTGGCTTTGAGCAGCAGTGACCCAAACAACCCTGCTGCAACTATAATCGATGGCGGCGGGGCAGGTAATGTTATTACATTCGGCACAGGAAATAATTCAATATTAAAAGGCTTTACTATTAAAAATAGCGGAAGCGGCAATAATGGTATTTATTGTTCTTCCGCCAGCCCTGTGATAAGCAACTGTATTATTGAAGATAACGGCAATGGTGTATACTGCGATTCGGCTTCATCACCAACCATTAAAAACAGCTTGATACACGGCAATAACAGTGGCACCGGCATTACAATCGCCGGTTCAGCCACAGTTATAAATTGCACATTAACGGGCAATAACAAGGGTTTTGATTGTATCGGCAGCGCAGCACCATCAATCAGTAGTTGTATTGTTTGGGGTAATACCAGCAATAGTTCATGGGGTAGTAGCAATGTAACATACAGTTGTCTTCAGAACGGACCTACAACAAGTGGAGGTAATATCGGTAATAACCCTCTTCTCGATGCCGGCTATCGCTTATCATCAGGCTCACCTTGCATCAACAGGGGAAAGCCGGATTATATATCTGAAGCAGGTGAAACAAGTCTTGGCGGCAATAAACGTATTATGGGGGGCAGAATTGATATGGGTGCTTACGAGAGCGGCAAAGTGATATATGTCAGCGGCGCCATCGGGACACCCGGGGACGGTTCAAGCTGGATGCAGGCGAAGAAATATCTGCAGGATGCGCTGGCTTCTGCTGTTGCCGGCGATGAAATTTGGGTAGCAGCCGGAACTTATAAACCTGATGAAGGCTCAGGCCATACAAATAATGCCCCATCGGAAACCTTCCAAATGGTCGCAGATGTAGCTGTTTACGGCGGTTTCTCTGGAACCGAAACCGCTCTTGAGAACCGTGATTGGTTTATGTATAAAACTATTTTAAGCGGAGATATTGATAGTAACGATATTTCTGATGGTTTACCTGAGGGGACTAACAGTTACCATGTAGTCACTGGTGCTGATAACAGCATTCTTGATGGTTTTGTTGTTGTAGGAGGTAGTGCCGATCAATCTACTGCAGCAGGTGGAGCAGGCGTCTATTGTATTAATGTAAAAATGACACTTAGAAATTGCATAATTGAGCGAAATATAGCTGATGATGGCCGTCTTGGAGGAGGTATATACAGCGTAAATAGCAATCTCAACTTAATGAATTGTCTTATTCATGGAAACATGGCTACAGGTAACCATGCCGGAGGTATTTACCATAAAGATGGCGGAGCAATGGAATTAACAAACTGCACTATTGTCTCGAATGCCGGCGATGGCGTGCATGTCGATAATGCTTCTTTGAATATCCGTAACAGCATTCTCTGGCATAACCGAACTGTATCTGATGACCCAATAAATTATCCCACCCGTGAAATTGTCCTGGCAAATAACGGGACTGTTAATGTGGCTTATAGTAATATAGAGGCTGGTCAATCTGGAGTAATCGGCGGTGTTCCTGTCTGGGGGAATGGAAATAAAAGCGATACTCCCGAATTTGTGTCGTGGGGTCATTGGGATTGGCGGTTAGCTAATGGTACAGGTTTAGTTGTTAATGACACCCATTTTCCTGTCGATCCGAATCAAGTAATCATTTATGATTTTGCGTCTCAACCCGCCGATTTTGGAAAGGGTAATAGTAGCGACGAAGATTGTTTTGTTGCAGATTATCTTGTTGATAAAAAGCCGTTTTGGGACGGGACGCCAGGCAACACCAGCACACTTCACGGTAAAGACGATTTTGATTTATGGTGGAGCACAGCCACTAACAGCAATAAAGGACTTGGCCATTTCAATTTACCAGTACCTTGGGTATGCAAAGATGATGGCAAAGGAATATTCGAGTTTAATTCTGACCATTTCTTCCCTTTTACGACAGGTAAGTTGGGATCAGGTGATCAATCAATGGCGATTTGCACGGTGGAGACTTGTGAGCATTATAATGATCCAGACCACCCCCATAACTGGTATTTTACTTTGCAGTATCATACAACCTGTACCTATATTCCAGGTATGACATTGTATTTTAAGGCAAGTGATGATTTATTTGTTGCAATTAACGATAGAATCGTCTTTGAAAGAGGGGGGTATTATGTCGAACGGCCTTCGGAAACAGAATTGACTTTTAATCATGATGGGACAGTAACGGTCCATTACGTTTGGTCTAACCCTGTGAAGCAAGATGAGACTTATGCTTTTGCATTAGATTCAGGTGCTGTCTATGACTTTGACCTCTTTTATGCCCAACGCCACAAGTCCGATACTGGAAAATATCCAGTATTAGTCGTTCAAAGAACGGGTTCAGATGATGAAGTGTCACCGTTCTATGTCTCAGGCGATTATCATTTGCAGGCTGGTTCGCCGTGCATAGATGCCGGAAATAATGATGCGGTGCCGGTTGGAATTACGACTGACCTTTTCGCTACTTCGCGTTACTTCGATGACCCGGCCACGACTGACGATAGCGGCAATCCTGGTGTGCATGGGCCGCCGATTGTTGATATGGGTGCATACGAGTACAAAACCAACCAGGAGCCGCTTGTAAATGCGGGGACTTATGACCCGATTAGGCTTCCCACAAGTTCAGTCAGTTTAGACAAGGCAGTTGTGAGCGATGACGGCCTGCCAAAGCCGCCTAAACTTGTAACTACCGTCTGGTCGAAGGTAAGCGGTCCGACGGATGTTACATTCGACGACCCGACAAGTTTACATACAACCGTAAGGGGTCTTACATCAAGTGCTGATGTTTATGTGCTGAAACTAACAGCCAATGACGGCCAACTGGATTCGCAAGGAGGCACAACAACGATAACCGTTCTGCCGGCTAATACCGCGCCAATTGTCGATGCGGGAACATACAATCCTATTGTGCTGCCGACAAATTCGGTTAATCTCGATAATGCTACTGTCAGTGATGATGACCTGCCTGACCCGCCGAGGAAGGTAACCTATTACTGGGAAGTAATCTCACCGACTCCAATTATACCTGGCGAGGTGACATTCGAACCGAATGCCTATGTTATGAAGCCGAAGGTTAATTTTCCCACCAACGCAGCCAAGCAGTATACACTGCGGTTAACGGCCAGTGACGGTGAGCTGACAGCATCTGGTAATACTACCATTACCGTCTATCCGAAGCCGTGGGTCGATGCCGGCGATTATCTACCAATTACACTACCTACGAATACTGTCCAATTGGACGGACAGAAAAAAGACGATACAACAGGATTGATACATTCGTTTGGCTGGACTGCGATAAGCTGTCCTCGCGGCGGTTCGGTAATCTTTAGTGATACACAAGGCTCAAGTTCGCACATCCATGATCCTGTAGCAACATTTATTGGAAATGTTGAGGGGACTTATTGGTTAAAGTTTAGTGGCTATCGTAATATTGATTGGACGGATGAGGCAGCTTCAGATATTACGGGTATAAAAGTGCAGCGAGGAGAAGGGCAGGTATACAATCAGGCACCAAATGTTAATGCCGGGGAAAATAATACAATTACACTTCCAACACATTCTGTTAATCTGAACGCCACCGTTACCGACGACGGCAAACCATTCAATCAGCTGACATTGAAGTGGTCGGTAATAAGCCACCCAACCGGCGCCACCGGAGTAGATTTCTCACCCAGTGATTCCGTTGAAGACCCGTTGGTAACATTCCCCGAAAATGTATCGGGGGATTACATACTTAAACTGACTGCCAATGACAGCGAGAAAACCGGTGAAGGCGTACTTGTGATTAGTGTTAAACAAGTGTGTCCTCAGGTAGATGCGGGCGATTATGATACAATTATACCGCGGTCGGGGGACGAACCCGTCATACTGGAGTTGGACGATGCTAAAGACGGATATGATGGTGTCCCCTCGCCGTGTGAAACAGTAACATACCGATGGAGTATTCTGTCTGGGCCCTCTGGAGGAACAGTGACTTTCATCGATAGCGATACTGTACTTAATCCCACAGCGGCTTTTACCAAAGCCGGGCGTTATGTATTGCAATTAGAAGTCACTTGTGGGTTGTGCACAGTTTCGGATAAAACTGTCATTTACATTGGTAGTCCCGATGGTTACACTCTTGCAGTTGAAGCAGGTGAAGACAAAGAAATAACCCAGCCTGCATACGTGGATTTGGATGATGCTATTGTTGAAGTTATCGGAGGCACTCCGCAGCAGCCGATAGTAACGAAATGGACGAAAATTGACGAGGGACCGGGCCTTGTGCGTTTCGATGATTACACTGCTGTTAACACCAGAGCCAAATTTTCCCACCCGGGGACATATACACTGCAACTGGAAGCTGCCTGCGGTCTTGTTACCAAAAAAGACCAGCTTACCGTAAAGGTAAAGCCGAATACAAAGATAGACGGCTGTAATCTGCACACCCTTATTGTTCCAGAGGAAAACAATACTGTATTGGCTTGCGGTGGAAATGATTATGGACAGCTTGGTAATGGCAATGTTATGCATCAGGAATTACCTCTGCCGGTATTGGCTGGTGAACAGGTGCTGTCAGGTTATCTCAGCCAGATTGATGCTGTCGGTGCCGGCTCGCACCATTCTTTGGCGCTCGATATGAACGGCAATGTGTGGGCATGGGGAAATAACTATTACGGACAACTTGGTATTGGAGAAAATCATCAGCCCGCATCAGGCAGTCAACCGGCCGAAACCAAAAAACTAAAACCTGTGCATGTACACGGCGGTGAGATGGACTCAGAAGCAAAGTTTATCCTAAGAGGAAATATATTCGCCAGCACTACATACGCAGGTATAGATGCTTTTTGCATTCGCAGTAACGGCAACTATGTTTTATCGACTACCGGTAATGGCTGTGGTATTCCTGACGCAATTCTCGGCGACAGCGCCAACAAGTGGGCCAAAGGCCTGATGGTAGACCAGGCTGATATTGTCGAATACGACCCGGTAACAGATACCACAACACTGTTATTCCAGGGAAGGACCGCATTTGAGTATTACGACGAAGAAAATGCCAAGCTAAACATCGACGCAGCTTTTGTTCTCAATAACGGTAATATCATTTTATCACATAACTTATGCGGCTCCCCCCGCTACCCCGCTGTGAAATTGGGAGGCGTAGAATCCGATAGTCCTAAAGACCTGATTGAGTACAATCCGAGCAAAACTGAAATTGTGGGAGGTCTTCAACCATTGACCGCAAGACTGTTCTTTGACGGCGATTTACTCCCATGGGTTAATGATATTGATGCGGTCTATGTCTGTGACGACGGTAGCATCATAATATCCACCTCTGGCGCAAGCAACAGAATACAGAATTTATTTTTATCTGACGGTGACTTGGTCAAGATAACGGAAGATTTTATTAACGGCCCCATTAACGCTGAACTTTACTTTGATGGAGACAATATTCCGGGTGCCGAAAACATTGTGCCTGTTTACATATACGACAACCAAAACATTATTTTATCTACTACAGAAAACAGCGCAACTGTCGGCCCTCTGAGCTTCTCCAGAGGGGATCTGGTTAAATATAATACAAGCACAAACACTGCAACGATGTTCTTCCCGAAAACCAAGTTTCTCGGTTACACCTATGAAGATATCGATGCGGTCTGTGTCCGTGATAACGGTAATATCATTTTATCAACCAGCTATCATTTTAATGGCACGACAATCGGTAGCCTGACATTTTATGAGAACGACCTCGTTGAGTATAATCCCAATACAGGTATCGCAACGCTGTTTTTTAATGGCAATTATGAAACACATAAATTATTGTACAATGGCGTATGGCGTGCAAACATTGATGCTGTTTACGTTTTTGATAATGACGATATCCTTTTATCAACAAGCAGCGATGCGACACTCTGCGGCCTGCCATTTACCGCAGGTGATATTGTAAGGTATGTTCCGAGCACAAACACTGCAACTTTGTTTTTCAGCAGCAGCTCGTTCCAGTGTAGTTGGCCGATAGATATTGACGCAGTCTATGTCCGTGATAACGGCAACATTCTTTTGTCCACCACCTATAATGCTGCGCTCGGCGGCCTGATATTCGATGGTGATGACATCATCGAGTACAATCCGGGCACAACTACTGTTGATGGTCTTGCGCCGTCAACCGCCAGGCTGTATTTCGACGGCGCATTGCTCAGTAATCGTAGCTACAACAGGCAGGTTGATGCTGCCTGTATCCTTCCTGACGGAAACCTTCTTATATCAACCAAAGTTCCCCCTCCCGGCGATTCTGGTCACCATTATGCCGAATTGAAGGGGCTAAAAATATACAATGACGACCTCGTTGAGTACAAACAAGGCTCGGCTTACCTTAAAGACATCGTTGCTGCTACCGGAAGAAGCGGAGACTCTTCCTTGGCTGTTGACTGTAATGGTCACGTGTGGGCCTGGGGTAAGAATCAACTTGGCCAGCTCGGTATCGGTAATGGATTCCGTGGGTGGTGGGGGTTCGAGCAATATCTTCCTAAACAGGTCGTCGGAGGTGAGCAGGGCGGTGATTATCTTGAAAACATAATCGATGTATCCGGAGGCTGGTGGCACTCTATAGCATTAGAGAAATTAGGTACTAATGAGCAGCACAGAGGAAGAGTTTACACATGGGGTCTTAATAATTATGACTGGTATTTCTACGGTTCATCGGGAACTCTCGGAAACGGTAGCAATATTTTTGATAGCAATACTCCTGTAAAAGTTTTTGCCCCTGATCGTAATGGCTATCTTGAAAATATTGTCGCTGTTTCCGCCAATTTTTCCATTTGTATGGCATTAGAGAAGATTGACCCTGAACACGGCCTGTATGGAAGGGTTTTTATGTGGGGTGGAACGAGTATACTTCCATGGCTCGGCGACGGAGTCACCTTTGACAGCAACATCCCCATAATAGTTAGTGCCGGTGAACAACACATCGAAAATTCCCCTGACCCGCAACATCTGACAAATATCGTAGATATTTCCTGCGGAGCAGGTTTCTTTATGGCCCTCGATATAAACGGAGATGTCTGGACTTGGGGCGGTAATAACGTCTGGGTTTGGGATTTCTATCTTAACTGCTCTCCAACGTGTGGTCATTATGAAGCCGGGGGCGAATTGGGTGATGGTTCGGAAAAACAAAATGTACCTGACTTTTGTGGCACATGTTATCCAAACCGCGAAACACCCGTTCATGTCGTTGCTCCCGATGAGGAAGGGTACGGTAGTGAATATCTCAAAAATATTGTCGCTATTTCCGCCGGAAATGTGCATTCTTTGGCAATGGATGCCGACGGCGTTGTCTGGTCCTGGGGTTATAATCAATATGGGGAACTCGGTATCGGTACGACTGGTTGCCACAGTCGGCCTCAGCGAGTGTGGATGTCCGCCGTCTATAACAGCACAAAACAAAAATTTTACGATACTATTCAGAAAGCGATTGATGATGCTGCCGACAACCACGAAATAATAGTCTGCCCCGGCAGACACCCCGAAAATATTACCATCGGCAAAAAAATAACATTGAGAAGTATTGACCCGAATGACCCTAATGTGGTAGCCGCTACGATAATCGAAAGTTTTAGTAGTGATAAACCGGTTGTCAAATTTGACACAAATAAATCCTTTACTTTGAGCGGATTCACAATTACCGGTAGTTACAATGGTCATCCGGGAATACAGTGTCTTCAGGGATCTCCCGTTATCAAAAATAATTATATCACAGGCAATAACGACAAGGGGATAGCCTGTGAATCTTCATCTTCACCTACTATCATAAACAACCGCATCACCAATAATGGCCTACAGGGGATATATTGTAATTCATCTGTATCCGCCACTATCACAAACAATCTTATTATTGACAATATATATTCCGGTATATATTGTTCCAGCGTACCTTTATTTAACATACAAAATAATTTTATATGTCACAATAACCTAAGTCTATCCCAAGGTGAAGCCGGGATTTATATTTATAATGCCGGAGGGACATTGAAAATTTACGGTAACACAATTGCCTCCAATAAGTTAAAGGGTATTTATAATTCCGGCGGCAGCAATCCGGATATAAAGCACAACATCATCTGGGGAAATGGCAACAACTATCAATCTGATAACCTATATAAATCATCTGGAACATTTAATAGCGTAAGCTTCTGCTGTGTCGGCGGAGGGTATTCAGGCACAGGGAATATCGGTTCCAACCCATGCTTTGTAGACGCAGATGCCAACGATTACCATCTTCTGGCGACCTCTCCCTGTATCAATCCTGCAACTTCTACTTACAGCCCCACAGATGAGACAGATATTGACGGAGAGCCGCGTAAGATGGGCGGAAAGGTTGATATAGGAGCGGACGAATATCCGCCGCTTAAAGTATTTGCTGGTGAGAACAAGGTCATTACCCTGCTTGATATGCCTCTGGCATTAAGCGATGCAGCAGTTGAAATTAACGGCCAGATAAATAATCCTCCGCTGCCGGAAACATGGACATATCAGTGGACCGTAGTTAGCAAACCACAAGGAGCAACTGTAACGTTCAGTGATACATCGGGCAGCACATCATCCCTACTTAATCCTTCCGTTACAGTTAATCTGCCCGGCACTTACATATTGAAACTTACGGTCTTGAGTAACGGTGAATTCTGCGGCGTGGATACGGTAACTCTCTCGGTGTCCTTTGGGGTCGATGCCGGTAATGACCAGTACATAATTCTGCCTAACAATCAGGTAACCTTGTCTGGTCGAGCACCGGCAGCCACACGCACGACGTGGGAATACTGGGGCGGGGAAGAAGTGACGATTGCTAACTCCACCGGATTGACAACCACGGTTACACTCCCTGACAACGTGATAGGAATCTACGCATTTTGTTTAAAAGCTTATAATGAAAAGAACCAGCTGGTAGCATGGGACACAGTATATGTTACGGTCGGTTGGTATATGATAACCGTAGAAGCTGGTGATTCAAAGACAATCCCCTATCATCCTTCCGATAGTGAGGTAGATTTAACTGATGCCAGCGTTGCTTTTGACGATACACTGATAGACCCTGAAAAGGTTACAACACTCTGGTGGTACGGCGGCCAGCCCGGTCTGGTATATTTTGACGATCAGGATAACATTAATACTACGGCGAGATTTAACGCCCCCGGGTCCTACACATTAACGCTCGACGCATACATAGACGGTCTTTTCTCCGGCAGGGATACCGTGCGGATTACTGTAGAACCTGAAGATACTTCTTCACCGCTGGTTGAGGCCGGTCCGACCCCATTGGGAAGGCAGTTGTCAGGCAGTGGACTTGCACTTCAACTGGATGGTGCCTGGATTTATGATAAAGGAATATTTAATCCTCCGGACTTAACCCCATCCTGGTCCCAGATAAGCGGGCCAACATTGACATTTAATACTTCGGAAATCAATCCTTCTGTGACATTTACCGAGGCCGGTTCGTATGTATTTAAATTAGAGGCTAAAAATGGAGACCTAGTTGTTGGAAATAATGATACGAGAATAATCGATGTATTCGGTGAAGAAGGGTTAATAGTAGATGCCGGTCTCCCGAAAACTATTATAAAGCCGGCTGGCGGCCCGGCAGAGGTATTTTTACAAGATGCCAAGATAATAGTCAAAACCACCGGCATAGTTAATGTTGAGTGGAATGTTGTTGGAGGTAACCTCGGCAGCGTAAAATTCTTTATCGAAGAGCCAGGAACAACTATTCTGAATCCGAGAGTGGAGTTTTCATCGGTGGGTACTTATACCCTGGTGCTGTCCGGTACGCAGAATGGACAGACCCTAATCGATGAGGTAACTGTTACGGTCCTGCCGCACGGCGGCGTGGCAGATACGGAAGACCCTGTTATCGAGAACTTCTCTGCAACGATGAATGGAGTACCTATAAGTCCGTCAGAAAAAATCTGTGGTAAAATCAATGTCAATATTGCAGCGAGGGACGCTATCTCAGGAATACAAAAGATAGAGCTCAGATGGGATAACCAGGGCGGCCTGTTGATACAAGAAGTCATCAGTGAGCCGAGTCCGGATTATCCCAAACAGTTACAACTTGACCATGAAATTAACACTCTTCTTCTACCTAACGGCCAACATACACTATTTGTTTGTGTAACGGACGCTGCAGATAACAATACTATTGCTACATTACAATTTACCAGCACCGGATCATCATCTGCGCCCCAGCCCCTTGTTGCGGAGATAACCAATCCTGTCTTCTTCGAGGAAGGCTCCTCTAATCCCAAGACAAACCCCTTGCCGGTTGTGAGCAACGGGCTGTTCGAGCTTACAGGTTCTGCTTATCATCCCAGCGTGCCCGGTGATGTGAAGTATAAGATAGAGTTGTTCAAATCTCAAATAGGCATATTTGAGCCGAATTGTTGGAATGATTCGAGATATGCTTTACGCCATGATTATTTTGTCAAACAGCTCGTACCGGAAGATGGCTTTGTAATCGGCCGGGTCGAGAGTGGTACGTTGGCCACTCTGGATTTCACCACAGTCGAGAATGGCAGCTACGAGCTTCTGCTGACTGTAAAGACAAAAGGGGGCGAACTTGAGAGTTATGCCCATATCGCTTTTGTCCTGGATTGTTCTGTGCGTGTGGGTAACGTCAGATTCACTCAGGAGGACCTGGCCATTACAGTCAACGGAGTGCCTTTGAGCGTAAGCCGCACTTACGACAGTCTGCAAAAAGAGCAAAATGGTGATTTTGGATACGGCTGGAGCTATTCCATAACCAATATGGATGTCAGTATAGATGAGGACAGATTTGACAGGTTCAATCTGGAAGATATAGATGGTACCCCTGTAACAAGAAGTGTCAGGGTAGGCTCGAATGACAGTCGCGATGTGACCCTGACTTTGCCTGACGGCCGGAGAACAACGTTTCTGTTTAAACTCGAACCTGCGGGAAGCGGGGCATATCTCGCTGCGTATGAATCGCCGCCGGGTGTCAATGCTACTCTCATAACCAAAAAACCGGAGATACTGCAGTATTATTGGTTAGGAGGATACTGGTATTGGAAAGGCCAGGGACCGGCGTTCGTCGGTGCTTACATAGACCCTGCCAATTACGATTTTTCAGGGTATAAGCTTACCACCGAAGATGGCACGATATACCATATTGAGCGTAAGAGCTATGTTAGCGACGTTAGCGATGGTGATTGGTACTGGATGAATGGGGTGCCTTTCTTTGCGGTAATATACGGTCAGCCTTACTTGTCGAATATTACAACCGCAAACGGTGAAGAAATCGACCTCAACATCAACGAATCGACCCTGAAAATAAGCGGTAACGGCATTGAGCATAAGGATAGAAGCGGTGTAGTTACCAAGGCCATAAAGGTCAAATATACAAATAATCGAATTACTGAAATATATGGGCCGGGGGAAAGTGAAACTTCTGGCGCCCCTCCTTCACTGAAATATGAATACGACGCCGCCGGCGACCTTACAGAGGTTCACAAACTCGTCAATAAGGCTGTGAGTCCGCCGGCATACGAAATCACAAAGTATACTTATGAAAGTCACTACGTTAAGGACATCAAAGACCCGCGAGGCTTAAAGCCGGTTCGATATGTCTATGATGCCGGCGGTCGGCTGGTAAAGATAATCGACGCCAAAGACAAGGAGATACTGCTTGGCCACAATATATCGGGCAGAACCGAAACCGTAACAGACCGTTATGGTAATCTGACAATCTATCAGTACAACGACCGCGGCAACGTCATTTCGACCATTTACGCCGACGGCAACGAAACGACGTATGCTTACGACGACCCCGTCAATCCCGATAAGCCGACAGTCGTTACAGACCAGCTGGGAAATCAAACCCGGTACGTATACGACACCCACGGCAGGACAATCAGCATAACTGACCCGGTCGGCAACGTTACACAAAATGATTACGATGGATTCGGTAACGTAACCGAAATGAGACAATTATTTACGCCGGACCTCAATGAGCCGAATGATATAGTTCCGGTCTCCCGCGCCCATAACGAATACGAAAACGGGTTGCTTACTGAAACTAAGGTTTATGACCCGTGTGATAATTTGGTCAGTTGGACTACTCAATCTTATGATGGAAGCAATCACCTGTACGAAGTCCGACAGATTGATCCTTGCAGTGTTCTGGATGATATTGTTACCACATACGACTACAACCAGCCGAGCAGCAATTCGCCTGATAAGCCTTATAGCATAACAGACCCAGCCGGGCAGACGACATATTTCACATACAACAACAACGACGAGCAGATTGAATCGCGGTATCACTGGATAGATGCCAAAGATTCGGCAAACTACTGCAACGTTTACATAAGCAGCGTTTATGATGCTGCCGGCAGAGTTATCGAAACTATACGTGAAATCAATGAGGTCGGTGGTAATGTAACAGCTTATACGCGGACACTCAGCCGGACTGTGTATAACTCGATAGGCAAGGTCAATACTGCGTATGACCAGCATGGAAATTACACGCGGTACGAATATGATGAGATGGGTAATGTAGTTGAAACTCAGCTCTTCGACAATACCGATACGTTAAAGACTATTACTCGAACTCTGTATGATAAGGAAGGCAGAGTGCTTGTTGCCGTTGGGCCTTATAAGGCTGGTGATACGCCGACAGGGACAGAGAACGTATATGACGCATTGGGCAGATTAGTTGAGACGCGCAAGTGGGCGAACGTGCAGATAACAATTGAGGATGTGAAAAACAGCAATAACGAAGTGGTTGGTAAAAAAGCAACCGAATGGACGCACGATGCGCAGATTTCTTATACACGCACGATTTACGATGTTGATGGAAGAGTAAAGATGACAATTACTCTTGATAAGGATGGTTACGAAAAACCAACTACGTACGAATACGACAATGCTGGTAAGCAAATAGCGGTAATTGATCCGAACGGGCATAACGTTACTTACACAACGAATGGGCCGTGGCATATTATCCAGTCATTTACGCTTAATGGCACGCATCGCACGGAGACGCATTATGAAGGCACACGCAGAGATTCCGTTACTGACGCAAGAAATAACACGATTTCATTTATCTATGATGCGATAGGCAAGTTGCTAAAGACGACTTGCCCGGCGACAACACAGAATCCGGTGACATACATTCATATTGAATACGATGGCCTTGGCAGAAAATCTTTTGAAAGCGAGCAAACTTCTGAATCAAATCCTGCAAACGCACCCGGCAAAATGTTCGGATACGATGCGGCAGGCAGACTTGCGGATGTCAACCTGCCTGAAGTGCCGAACCCTGATAACGGCAATCAGTTGACCAGTCCCCAATACCGGTACATATCGGATATTTACGGCAATTCGGTCGGCATTTTGGATGCAAAGGGTCAATTAACGGTGCTGCAATATAACGAGTTAAATCTGCAGACGCATAAATATCAGCCGTTTGCTGTTGCTAATCCCGCGGCGATAACTAATGCTGCTGCTGTTTACAGTGCATTAGCAGGTGCCTCGCCTGCCCCTGCCGTAGAGACAAGAGAATACAATGTCCTCGACCAGCTTATCAAAGTGACGGATTTCAAGGGACAGGTTACGGGATACCTTTATAATAATCGCGGCTTGCCGGAATATCAGAAATACTACGACAGCGAAACGGACTATCCCGATGAGCCGAACAGCGTTGTTCGATACACATATGATAACCTCGGCAGAAAAGACAAGGTTTATAAGGATGACCGGCAGGTTGAAGAATATTCTTACGATCCAGAGGGACACATTTTGAGTGTCATTACACCGGAGGGGACGGTCAATTATGAATATGACCCCATTACCGGCAGGCAGAAAAACACCAATACGGCTTCCGGCAGGGTCGATACTGACTATTCTTATGATTCAATAGGTCGGCTTGCCGGAATCGCGACGGTCTCGGAAAAAGTATATTATCATTACGATGCGGTCGGCAATCGCCAGTGGCAGTGTATCGATAAGGACAACAATTTTAACGGTTCAAACCCGGACAATCCGACAGGCTATGAAATCAAAACCGGCTATACGTATGATTCGTTGAACCGCTTGACGAATATGGTTCATATGAAAACAGGCGCAGTTAATCTGTCCGCGTATAATTACACTCTTAACGACAATGGCAGCAGACACAGCTTAAGCGAAACACTCAATGAGACCAGAAACATCACTTACGGTTATGACAACATTAATCGGCTTACAAGCGAAACGGCAAGTTCATCCGGTAACGGATACACCTCGACTTATCAATACGATATTGCAGGCAATCGAACAGTTCGAGAGGTCATTGTGAACTCACAACCTCTGACGACCACTTATGATTATTATACGGGGACCGACAAGCTTCATACAGAGACACACGATGGGCCGGTATATTCGGTTTACCTGCACGATAAAGACAAATATTATGCTTATGCAGGCACGAATGGCGGTTTCTATTATCGCGATACTCAAGGCAATGTAATAGGCAATCTACGTGCGTTCTTTGTTGGCCTGCCTTCAGTATGGTCAAGATACCTGTTTATCCTGGCTATGGCTGTTGTGCCGGTATTACTGTTCGGACCGGGTCTGTTGCGATTAGCTAAACGATATGTGCTAATGCAGGTGATGCCGGTGCGGTTGCGCGTGCCCAGAAAGGGAATCTGCCTGTTTGTTGCCTTTGTAATGCTCTTTGGGCCGGAGAACTTCCAGCAGCTTGCTCAGGCTGAGATGCAGTATGCAAATCTTAGCACGGCAAGCTGGGCCAACGGCGATACCACGATAACCTATACCTACGATACCAACGGCTCGTGCATTACCAAGACCACAAAGATTACTTCAACACAAATCATCAAAGATATCGTTACCAATCATTACAGCCTTGCCGGTCGGCTGGATAAGGTTACTACCAATGCTCAACAAAGCACAGAAAGCGTCGTTGAATATATCTATAACGATGACGGTATTCGCGTGCGTGCCTACAGCTATGACCAGCCGACGGGCGGCGGGACAAAATCAAACGAAAAGACCGTAGTCTATCTGATAGATTCTTACAATCATACGGGCTATGCGCAGACACTTGAGGAATTAACATTCAATAAGGCCAATCCGAACCCCATTACCGAGACACCGGACTCCGTGCGCACGTATCTAATCGGGGACGATGTCATCGCTCAAACAACCGATGGCGACACTCAATATCTGCTTTACGATGGCCACGGAAGCACACGTCAGTTAGCTGAATATGATGGTTCTGTAACAATAGCGGATAACTATAGTTACGATGGTTATGGCGTCCTGTTGCAAAGCGGGGAAAACTTCCCGCCAACCGGCACACAGGTCCCAGGCAAAGTAGCTCCGCAGCAAACGAGTTTGCTCTACGCCGGCGAACACTTCGACACCGACTCTCAGCATTACTACTTACGGGCCCGATGGTACGATTCCCTAAACGGCCGCTTTAGCCAAACAGATCCGTTTGCGGGAAGCCCACAGGACCCACAATCGCTACATAAGTATTTGTATTGTCATGCCAATCCAGTGAATGGAATTGATCCCAGTGGCAACGAATTTAGCCTACTTTCAATAACAGGAACTATGGCAAATATTGCTTCAATTTTCATGAGATACTATCCTGTCTTAAGAATTGGGCTGGTCATTGCAGATATATTGACTGCAACAAAAATCGTTCTAAAGGCGATAACACAAGGGATATCCTCAGTTACGGCTGGAGAATGGACACAACTTGCATTGATCACAACGACGGTTTTTATTGGTGGTAAAATAGCAAGACAAGTTGCCAAGAGTTTAATAAGTAGGGCTTTGGGAATACCAGCCGAAATTTTACAGTCATTCAAGGGATTTTCAGCTTTCGTCAAGTCGAAGGGCATTCTTCTTGAAATTGATGATATGGCTGTATATACTTCAGAGGGGACACAGAAACTTGGAGAATTTTACTTACGTGGAGAAGGGCTGAATCCTAAACCGATAATTACATTATATCAGGGCGGCCATAAAGTTTCGACGTTAATTCATGAATTTGTTCATTATTTCCAGTGGAAATATTTTGTAGGAGGAACACGACTTGATTGGGAGAATTTTATAAATATCAAGAATTACGAACGGTATCTGGACAAAGTTGCTTACTTTGTTGGTGACGTCTTTTTGAAATGATGACTAAAAGCCAGTTTTTAATAAGGGTAAAGTTTTATGGATGAGTTTATGAAAAAACCTCATGAATTTGTTTTTGATAAAGTTCAGAGAAAATGGGCCAATAAGCGTTCTAAAGGATTTTGGCAAAAATTGCTTGAATTGGGAGAAATTAAGCCCGTTGCTATAGAGATTGTTCAGACTGACAGTTTGGATGAAAGAACCAAGTTATGTACCGGAGAAACGTTAAACAGGTGGATATACGATAATACAGGATTACAATTACTCCCCCCAAATGCTGATACAAGCGAACAAGTACTTGAATACTGCTATTATTGTATAGATAAAGATAAAAATAAGCTTGCGATTGTTTGGGCAAACATCCAAACAATTGCATCGAGGCGGAAAAAGATTCATTACTTTCATACTGGTTCGATATATGCAATTACTGAGTGCAACGGAGTGGAAGATTATGAACTAATTGGTACTTGGATAGAATAAATACTTTGACACTGTCAAAAAACTGGAACGCGACGTGATTGGCTGAATTTTATTAATATTGAGAAATATGAAGAATATTTGGAACATGTTGCTTATTTTATTAGAGACGTCTTCTTAAAGTGATAACAAAAAGGGTAACTATTTAATAAGGATAAGGTTCTATGGATGAGATTATGCCACACCCCCATAAACTTGTTCTTGATAGAGTCCGGAAAAAATGGGCATCCGAACGTTCCAAAGGTTTTTTTAGGAAACTGCTTGAATTAGGAGAAATTAAGCCCGTCGCCATAGAGATTGTGCAAACTGACAGTTTGGATGAAAGGACCAAGTTATGCACAGGAGAAACATTAAACAGGTGGAGATACGATGATGCAGGATTACAATTACTCCCCTTAAATGCTGATACAAGCAAACAAAAACTTGGATACTGCTATTATTGCATAGATAAAGAGAAGAAAAAACTGGCGATTGTCTGGGCAAACATTCTACCGATAGCGTCAAGGCGTAAAAAAATTCATTACTTTCATACTGGTGAGGTATATGAAATTATTGAACGCGACGGAGTAGAAGATTATAAGCCAATTAGTTGTTGGATAGAATAACACAAAAGATTTGTTTTGGGCAGGATAATCGAGACCCGCAGATGGTCGAACGTTTCAATCAATCTTGTGGATTTGATGGTCGGCGGCGTCAAGGTCGGCAAAAAGATACCGGATGGCGTTGAGCCGGAGAATGCGTGGACTAAAGGCACGCTGCTGTCATACAGTAAAACCAAATATGACATCGCAGGCAGAGTCGAGATGACGATAGCTGTTGATAAAGATGGTTATGAGCAGCCGACAAGCTACGAATACGACAAGGCTGGTAAGCAAATTGCGGTGATTGACCCGCTGGGACATAACGTTACATATACGCAGCAGGGTCAGTGGCATATCATCGACACCGTAGAACTTAACGGCACACATCGTACTGAGACGCATTATGATGGGACACGCAGGGACTATGTTACCGATGCCGAAGGCCGGACGACTTACTTTATCTATGATTGTCTCGGTCGGCTTATAAAGACGATACACCCTGCGACAAGTCAAAATCCTGTAACTTATACTCACATAGGCTATGATTCGTTAGGCAGAAAGGTATGGGAATCGAAGCAGACCATCAAGGCTGATGCAGGTGAGCTGACGGACGCCGATAAGAAATACTTCGAATATGACTCTGCCAACAGGTTAACGGCAGCGGTTTTATCGCCGATAGCGGACTCGGAAAACGGCAACGTTTCGACCTACCCGCGATATGAATACAAATATGACACATACGGCAACCTGACGGTTATATGGGACAAGGTCAAAGAGCATGCTTCAGGCGCTATTAACTATGACAGCAAGCGTGAGACGAAATTCACTTACGACCATTTGAATAACCAGGTGTCCCGAACGCTGCCGGGCAACCGGACCGAACACAGGCAGTATGACCAGTTCGGCAGGGTTGTCAGGGCGACAGATTTCGACAGGCAGGATACGAAATATGAGTATAACGGTCGCGGCCTGCCGGAGTTCAAGAAACTTTACGAATTTGTCGACCTTAACTCTGACGGTGAAAATGACAATTATCCTGCCGGCCCGGCAAAGGTGGTGCAGTATATGTACGACAATCTTGGCAGAAAGAGCCAGGTTATCGAAGACAGGGGAACCACCACATATCGCTATGACGCAGAAGGGCATATTCTGGTTGTTGCTTCGCCGGAAGGATACGTCCGCTACTTCTATAACAGTATAACCGGCCAAAAGACCCAGACACGCTCATATAGTGTAGCCGCCGATTTGGATACCGATGTGCTGGCAGGAAGTAATAATGATTTTACGAGAGTAGAATACACTTACGACCAGCTTGGCAGATTAAAAGAAGTCAAAACGGTCAAACGAGACGGCAGTGTTCTGGCCGCGCCTGAAGTAACAACATACAACTATGATGCCGTCGGCAATCGGGACAGCACTATTTTGGCAAATAATGTTACCGCTGATTATACTTATGATAACTGCAACCGGCTGACGAATCTTACAAACACACACAACATCAACGGTGTGCTGTCTTCGTTCACGTATACATTGTATCCTGATGGTATGAGGCATACGGTCAATGAGACTTTGAAATATCCGGGCGGGGCTGCCGAGACACACAACATCACCTATACCTACGATGACCTCAACCGGCTGACGCAGGAGTCGGCTGATACAAACCCGACAGGCAGCGGTTATACCGCAGATTATACTTATGACCTTGTCGGCAATAGGCTTTCGAGAACCGTTGCTGCCAATGGCCAGACGCTTACGACCGAATATCAGTATTATAACGATGGTTCAGACCGGCTGTTCAAAGAGATACATACCGGCCCTATGGCTGCTGTCCCTATCGGCGATGAGCGGTATTACGCCTACGCAAATTCCGGCGGCAACGGTATATTTTACAAATCAGCCGACGGTAAACCGATAAGTGCGATAAAGGCATTTTTCATGGGCCTGCCGACCGAATGGTCGCTGTATCTGTTTGCCCTTATATTGGCGCTGGCGCCTGTCAGCTTCATTAGTCCCGCTGCAGCAGCATACTTAAGGCGCTCCACGCATACGCCGCTGAAAAGACA
>Ga0315294_10001383_pt1 | contig 26350 bp, 21 predicted proteins | sample YL17G13_40_MG_FD_203626 | JGI IMG/M metagenome (GOLD analysis project Ga0315294, IMG submission 203626) | Sediment microbial communities from Yellowstone Lake, YNP, Wyoming, USA - YL17G13_40 | ecosystem: Environmental > Aquatic > Freshwater > Lake > Sediment | place: USA: Wyoming | collected... | reverse complement strand
TACGCGTTTGACATGCTGAAACAAGGAACTCAGATGTTGATGAGCCTTGGGTATAGGACGTTTGCAAGGAAGCTGGACGTTCAGATAGCCAAGTACGAAGCGATGCCTGAGCCGAAGGTTTCGCCAGAGGAAGAACCGGAAGAGGAGCCGGGAGCGAAGCCCGTCGAGAAGCCGGGAACCGCGCCGGAAGAGGAGCCCAAGACGTGATTAAGCTTGACGAAAATGCTTTTAAACCGGGAATGCTATCCGCTCTTCAGCCGCTGCACGCGAATCTGAAGAGAGGCGATATTGACTTTGAAGACGGAAAACGTGCTCTTATTCACCTTATTCGGACGTATGCGGCTGTTCCAAAGATTGGGGAAGAGCTGGTTGTCCAAGTAGATCGTCACGCAAAAGACGAAGCTGCGCTGATTAGAAGCATTGAGACTCTTCTACTTATAATGGGTGGGACTCCGCAGGCGCAGGCTCTTTCCGCAGTCGCCGAAACATCAGAAGAGGACCCAGACATGGACAAGGACATGCAGGAACTCAAGTCGGGGTCCAAGTACATGGGAATCTGTCCAATCTGCAAAAAGCCCATTACTGGAAAAACAGATACCAAGGAAGCCGATAAAATTGAATACTGGCACGGTAAGAAGGCTCACGCCGAATGCGTAGCCGCCGAGAAAGAGACGGCGGGCAAGGAGAAGGAACCAGAGCCCGCAGCGGTGACCGAGACAATGAGCTACGAGAGCATGGACGCCGCTCTCCAGAAGCTTGAGGCCGAAGAGGAAGCAACCGACCAGCAAGAGTCAGGTGAGAGCTTTTCTCGTCAGCATTATAACGTCGTTGCCAATCTTCTAAAAACCGCCAACGACAAGGACGAGATCGCAGCAGGACTTGCGGACCTCTTTGCAAGTGATAATCCGAGATTTGACCGCGAGCGTTTCTTTAAGGCAGCGGGGATTAGCCTTGCGGAAGAAGAGGAGACCGAAAAGAGTACCGCGCAGGATTTGCACGACAGAATGGTGGCGAAGGCAAAGGACCAATTTAAGTCGTCCGAGTTTGAAGGGCTCGACTTTGATATAGAGGCGGCTATCTACTGGCTAGCTTCGGATTATCATGGCGGGCAGTCATCGCCGCTTTATAGTATTTTGTCTACTTCAGAGTTTAAGCCGGGGCCGTCGCATTCTTCCGTCGATGACGAAGGCGAAATAGCGAAGGAAATTTATGATATGCTAGCGAAAGAGTTTGCCCGCGAAATCAAGTAAAAGTTCTTAAGACGACACGCTTAAGAATAGAGAGGAAAGAAAAATGCCAATAGATCAGGGCAAGCTGAGCCAAAGCCTTGAAAAGGCTGCTAAGGCTTTTGTTGGCAAAGAGGGAGTCGGTTCGTATGAGGATGAAGTTATTATCAGCCTTAATAAATTGGCCACACCAATACACATAGAATACAGGCCCAATGACGACGAATTTTACATCTGGTTTGAATATGAGACCTCCTTTCAAGCGGGTGGCGAAGACATCCCACCATCTAGCGAGGATTTTGAGTCGGTTAGCGACTCGCGTTCCATGGAGTTAGCTGAGAAGGCGCTAGAGGATGAACTGAGAGATGAACTAAAATCAGTACTAGACAGCTTCTTCATTCCGCAGTATGATTACGATGTTCACTTCTCCAAGTTCGGAACCGTAGAGATAGAAGTTTACCCAAAGGGAAAGTACGATAAGAAAGAAGATTCGTGGCCTGCGGACATGTCGCGCCCGACAAAAATCGTTTCGGCAGGAAACAAGATGGAAGGTGACAGGAAACATCTGCCAGAGCCGCCGAGACACCGATCTCCCATGCCTCCTCGGACTGGAGGCCCCATGGGGAAGCGTACCGATTACAAACCAGCTGAAAGACAAAGAGTCAAAAAAGACATCGAGAGGGAGTTAGATTACAGAGAAGCCGCCGAGACAGCTCTCGCAACAGATATAAAGGAAATCGCCAAGAAGGAAGTTCTCGTGCACACTCCGACGGGGGATGTCCAGTTTGATGTTTGGGATGATATTATTGATCCAAGCGCGGACAGCGTCGAAGTCCGGAATTACGTTGATCTTAAGACGGGTACAACTCGTTCAAGCCTGAAGTACCCGATGTCTAAACTACAGAAATTCTTGGATGCTGGAGACGTAGAAATAATCGGTAGCCAGAGAGCACGTAGCTTGGCCGAGCAGATCGAATTGCTAACGCGTGCGCTTTCAAGGTTCTGTTCATAACAAAGCGGAACTGAGTTCCGCTTTTTTATTCTCCTTTTCTGTGCTGAATAAACATATGGAAAACGAGAATTTACCTGACGAAAATTTAGAGGATGAGGAAGAGGAGAAGGAAAATACGACCCCTTCTCCGACGCCTTCCCCCGCGCCAGCTCCTGCGGCTCCTCCGGAGTCTAAGGGCCAAGCTCTCATAGAGGGCTCTAAGGCTTCTGGCGAGGTAAAGAATCGCCTTACCTACAAACAGCGATTTGAGCGGCGAGAGCGGATCAAGGAGTTCCTTGATAAGGGGATTACGAACGCAGCTAAGATTGCCGGACTTCTTGGCGTCACAGACGTGACTGTCAGAAAAGATATCGCAATTATTACCAAGGAGAGAAAGACCGGGCTGACAAGAGAATCTGCTCCGGAACATGTTGGAACGCTGCTCGGGCAGATGGAAGAGATCATCAAGAATTCAACGATGGATTATCTTAATATCACGGGGAACGACCCAAAGAGTAACGCGGCCAAGGCGTCTTTGTTGCAGACGGCTCTTCGAGCAATCATGGCCAAGAGCCAGCTTCTAATGCAGACTGGGGTTGTTCCTCCTGATATAACGACCATGGACAAGATTATCGAAGCCCAGATGATTGAATCCAAGGCTAAGGCGATATTGGACCCGAAGATAGCTGAAGTCGTGACGAACGCTGACAGCCGCAGAAAGGTTCTGGATGTTGTTGAAAAGCTGAGAGGCGTCAGTCCGGAGGTAGCTGCTGTCGTTATGGAGAGGCTGGACGCCAAGGAAGAACAAGACAAGATTGACAAGGAGCATCCAACACCTGAGCCGCCCAAAGAACCACCCCAACCGTCGTCCCCAAGTGAAAAGCCAGTTGCATGATTATCAAGAACGTAGAAGGCCGGTGGCAGACCGTTCGGACGGACTCGGAATCCATCGAAGGTCTGTTCGGTGCTATCGACAAGATGTCCGTGGAAGAGCGGAAGCTTCTGCGGATGGTTTTCTCACAGTTGTGCAAGAACGAGACAACGGTCATCAGGACACTACAGAATCTGGAATATGAAGAGCCGCCCGCTTCTCCCGAAAAGTTCTTGACGGACCCGTACTATTTTGGTGAAGTTGGGAAAGGACTTTATCCGTGGGTAAAGGAAGATATTGCGAGACTCTTTAACCAAGGATTCGAAGAAATCGTTCTAACGGGAGCACAGAGAACTGGAAAGGACACCTTTGCGCACATTGCCGTAAGCTACCTTCTTCACCTGTTGCTATGTTTGAAAGATCCAGCCACCAGCTACGGGCTGGCAAAAGGAAGCATGATTCACACTGTGTTGCTGTCGGCAACGCAAGAAATGGCCAAGGAAATCGTGTTTGGCGGTTTGATTGAGAAAATAAAACAATCGCCGTGGTTCTCGAAGTTTGGCAAGTCGATGAAAGTCCTTTCGGAAGAAATCCGGTTTCCGAAGGGACTCGTGGTGAAGGGCGCGGAATCCACCGACTTAGGCGTGATCGGTTTGTCAACGTGCGTGACGGGAGATACCAGAATAAACACGCCGCTCGGTGAAAAAACAATCGATTATCTTCTGATAAAATACGGCAAGGAGAAGTTTCCCATATTTAACTATTCCGGCGATATTGTGGAATCCGATCTAGCGTTTATTACAGAGATGGGGGTGAAGCCCGTCTACGCTCTAAAGCTCACAGATGGGTTTTCTTTAAGAATTACAGGGGATCACAAAATACTGATAGATCCAAAATTGATGCAGTATAAATCGCTGTCCGAGCTGTCCATTGGGGATTCCGTGTGTTGCGAGCTAGACCTGAAAGTCGTTTTTAGAAAGATAGAAGAAAAGATGCTGGCAGAGGACTGCAAAGTATATGATCTGACTGCAAGAAAGAATCCAAATTTTATTGCCAATAGAACATTTGTGCATAACTGTGCGGTAATTATTGACGAGGCCAATATCGGTCGAAAAGTAAAAGCGGTTCACGAAAGGAACCAGCTTACAGATAGAACTGAAGCAATTTATCAAGCAGTCAAACGGCGCATTAGAACTACATTCATGAAGCAGGGGCGTCCGCCGACGCTTCTGATGACCATCGGGTCACGTCGCTATCCGTCCGACTTCGTGGAAAGAAGAATTCGTGAATTGCAGAACGACAAGAGTGCACTCTGTAAAGATCTCTCATTGTGGCAAGCGAGAGGCTTGGAAAATTTCAGCCCGAAGATGTTTAAAGTTCTCGTTGGTAACGACACGATCCCGTCACGAGTTCTTCCAGAAGGGGAGCAGCCTCCGCAGGGCATGCAAATTATTTCTGTTCCGTATGATTTTTACAAGGACTTTGTGGATGACTGTGAAGGGTGCTTTACTGGGGATACGCAAATATCTTTGCTAGATGGCAGTGAAGTCGCTATTCAAGATTTGGTTGGAAGAAAAGAATTCTGGACGTATTCTTATACATCAGATGGAAAACTTCACTCCGGACGAGGTCATTCAGCAAGGCTTACGCGCAAGGATGCACCTATAGTTGAGGTACTTCTAGACAACGGAGAGAAAGTAAGGTGTACGCCAAATCACAGGTTCATGCTTCGCGACGGAACCTATAAAGAGGCGGGTTTTCTTCAAGCTGGCGATAGCCTAATGCCTTTATACCGAAAAAGAGACAGGCATGGGTACGAACTAGTTAAGTCTAACGTTGGGGGCAAGTGGGTTTATACGCATCGCGTCGTGTCACGGGAAGCGTTTTTTAACGGTGGGCAAATTCCAGAAGACTTGGTTATCCATCATCGAAACTTTAAGATAATTGACAACAGCCCGGAAAATCTTGCGCCACTAACGACTGAAGCGCATATTAATATTCATAAGTCAAATTTGATCAGATCAATTCACAGTCCCTACGCAAAACTGAAGTCCGTTTTTACAAGAAAGCGAAAAGTCTCTGATGATCCAAGTTATCGAAAGATGTTGTTAAAAAATTTAAAAATTGGTCTCGATAAATATGTTGGATCGGACGCACATCGTGCTACGGCCTCAAAGATCGGAAAGTTTTACGGATTCGGATCTAATAATCCAAACATTCTTAGGGCAAGAAGCGAAAACGGAACGAGGAATATTACTTTGTTAAATCTGTCTTCAAATAATCCGTGCTACAAAGAAGAAAATCGTAAAAAGGCTTCTGAAAGGCTAAAGCGCATGCCAATGGAGGCGCGTCTTCGTTCGATACAAACGGTCATACATAATAGATTTCACAAAGGGCCAAAAGAGGGGTGTCTTCGCTGTGCAAATCCAAAACGCAGACGTCCGAAAAACATTCCTCCAATGTCACCATTTGAGTGCAGCCAGCGAGGGGCTCACAAGTATTTTCATGAAGGCCCATACGAAACCTGTCAGAAATGCCACGGGCCGAAACCGCTTAAGATAAAGTTTTCTTCACCAGCAGAGGCTGGCCGATTCAATATGCACAAGCGCTGGAAGCATCCCACGTCTTTTGAAACTTGTGGGATTTGCCACAGAAAACAAAATGCAAAGTACAGTACGTGTGTTCATGAAAAGTGGCATTCGGGAGAATACGAAAATTGCAAGAGTTGTTTTCCTGTAAATAATCACAAGGTTGTTTCTGCTACGCCAGCTGGGGTTGCGGACGTTTATGATATTACAGTAGACACGTACAATAACTTTTCTTTATCTTCCGGGATTGTAGTACATAACAGTCTTCGGGATATCGGTGGAATTTCAATTCGCACACTTTCACCGTACTTCAGTAACCAGAAGATGTTACGCGAGATGTTCGATGAAGGACGGTCGCATCCGTGTCGCACGGTGGAGTGGAGAATTGACGAGCACTTGGATATCCAATGGGAAAAACTTACTCAGGTTGTTGGCGGAAAAATGCAACCGATATTGTTTCCAGACAAGGCGAGATGCATCGCGATTGACCTTGGAAGAACGAAGAACCCCACTGGTTTTGTGTGCGGGTTCGTCAAGGGCTTCAAGACGGTCGAAAGGAAGCAGCCAGATGGAAGAATTTACCACGAGAACCAGCCATACATAGTGGTAGAGTTTACACTTCGCATAAGCCCGGTGGCAGGCGAAGAGGTGAAGTTCTGGCAGGTTAGAGAACTTCTATTTAAGTTTATCGAGCACGGAATTCCTATAAAGTACGCGGTCATGGACCATTGGCAGTGTCTAACTGGTGATACACGAATAATTCTTCTTAGTGGTAAAGAGATCCCGATCAAAGACTTAGAGTCTCTATATCCAAATAATACCCCGTTCTGGGTTTATTCTTATGATACCAAGAATGGAAAAGTTGTTCCCGGAAAAGCGAGTGCGGTTGGTAAAACAGGAGAGAAAGTTCCAATAGTAGAGGTGACTTTAGATAACGGAGAGAAAATACGTTGTACAAAAAACCATCCGTTTCTTCTTTCAAACGGAACGTATAAGAACGCTGAGGGGCTTAAAGAAAACGATTCACTCATGGCGGTTTACAGAAGAATAGACGCTCAAAAAGTTGTTAGCGTCCGCGATGCCGGGTTTGAAGACGTTTACGATATTTCTGTAGATACCTATCATAATTTTGCGGTCGTTTCTGGGCAAGAGAGGCTTCTCGAAAAGCAAGGGCTCAATTCGGGTGTTTTTGTACATAATTCGGACGATTTCGCCCAGCTTCTAACAGAACAAGGAATTGAGACGACTAAAATAAAAACAGACATCAATGCATACGAAACTTTAAAAAATGCTGTTTACGAGGGAAGAATTCGGACGTATCCGTACAAGCCGTTGCTCGATGAGTTGTCGATGCTTGAGTACGACGCCAAGAAGATGAAGGTGGATACAGCCGTCGAGGATTTCGGCAACATCCACCACGACGTAGCGGACTCTGTCTGCCTTCTGGTGAACCGGCTTTCCAAGGGGTTCCGAGCGCAGGACTTCTCGCCCGTGTCACCCGAGACGGACTACGTGAAACCACAGGGCGAGAATGGGCCGTATCAGACAGTAGGGATTGGTGAGACACCCTTCGAGCTTCTTCCGGGGGAGAAATCAGCCATGCAAGAGAATGCACAGCCCGAGCCCACACAGGCTTTCCCCTCCTACGGTTTGATGTTTAACGGAAAAGAGACGGGGTGGGGGGACGAGGTTAATCCAAAGACGCCGCAGGGGTATGTTCCAATATCAAAACAGCCTATTATTCGGCTTGAGGTTTTAGCGCAGGAATTTTGCAGCCGAGTCGGGATTGACAAACTACCCACCGTGACGGTAGAATCTATAAAAGCATTTCTGTTTGAGAAACAACTGACTGACCATCGTTACGTAAACGCGATAAAATCGCACATAGAGCGGGTCTATGTCGATAAACTGGGAGGCAAAACAATATGAAGAAGCCGGAAGATCTCTTCGAACAGATGCATCGACTTCTTCAAGAGATACACGCTCTAAAGAAGAGCGGAAATCTTTTGGCAGAAGGAACGAGTCCAGCCAATATTAAAAGTGTTATTCACAAGACCGAGAAGCTGGCGGACACTTGGAATACCGTTTATACCAAGTTTAGAGTGCTCCGCGCAAAACTCAGAGACATCTTTTCAACGTATGGAATGCAGACGCTTCCAAAGCGTGGGAAGTACGCAAAGTCCACGAGTGATATCCGGCAAGTCTCGGAAGGGCTTCTTGCTGAAAATCTTAAATGGACCGCTTCCCGATTTGTGGGAGAGTTTGAGAATCACGTTTCAAAGCAATTTCCAAGCCTCAAGCTTCGTATTGAGGAAGTAGAATCTGCAGCAGATGTAGCTAAGTCATTGGGTGACGAGAATCTTAGAAGCATGGTGGAAGAGCTTAATGAAGCCTATCTTCCCTTTGACTTGGCTGTGAGTGATCAGCTTTTTGGATCACTGACTAACATTATCCGCTCTGTCGAAGCTATCGTTGACAAGCATCTTCCGCCCGAGCAGCGGCTGGAAAGACTTCCGCGTGAGGGAAAGGGCAAGGGAAAGTATAAGGCGGAAAAAATCCAGCGCCTTGAAAAGATAGAGGCAAACGCGAAAGACGCAGCAATCAGCTTAGGCGGAATCGAGAGCAACACGATGGGCACCAGAACAGAAATAACCGATATCGTTTCGTCCGCGTTCAGCATGACTCCGCCAGACAAAAGAGTTGCCGCCGAAGAGGAAGAAGACCCGTCTATGGAGCCCAGAGAAGTTCCCGATCCAACCATTCAGCGTCAGCGCAGGACGTGGATCAAGCTGAACTGGCTGGACGACCCCGAGATTACGACCGAAATTAAACTCTAAGTAAGGTGACAGAAATGGGAATGATCGACACGGTTCGCAATCGCATCAAGTCTGTTTTTAGCCGCGAACGGACCAACATCGAGAGGGCGACCGACCTGTCTGTCGGCGCACAGCCTGTCGGATTTGACACTGCATCTATTTATGGCCGCTACGGCATCGAGCCTCTCGTAGACTATCTCCGCATCGAGCAGGAACTCGTTTCGCGGTACATGGATTATAATGAGATGTGCGTGTACCCGGAACTAAGTGCCGCGCTGGAGTGCTACGCGGACGAGTCCTGCCAGTTCGACATCCTGACGGGAAGAACCGTTTGGGTCGAATCGGACGACGCCTTCGTTAAGCATGTTCTACAGGAACTTATTGACAAGGGTCTTCAGCTTGATGAAGAGATCTGGGGGCTAAGTCACGAGCTTTGCAAATACGGAAATTGTTTTTCCGAATTGCTTTGTACGGGTGAAGGCGTGATTGGTTTGAACGCCCTTCCTCCGGAGACAATCCGCAGATACGAAAAGGGCAAGGGCATCCTCGTCGGATACGCCCAAGACCCACGCGGCGTGTTCGGCGTCACGGTTGAAGACGTCGAAAAGGCTCTTAGCGGACATGATCCGACTGCGACTGGAATGGCCTATTTTGAGCCGTGGCAGATTCTTAATATGCGGCTGATGGGTCTTCAGCGGCAAGCGCCTTACGGCCACAGCATTTTAGAGAGCGCAAGATGGTTGTGGAGAAGGCTGCTTTTGCTCGAAGACTCTGCGCTTTTGTATAGGCTGACCCGGAGCCCGCAGAAGTGGCTCTTCTACATCGACGTCGGAAAGCTTCCGCCGAATCAGGCGCTCGGTTATCTTCGCAGAATTAAAAACGAATTCACGAAGAGTAAATTTGTTAACGAACGCGGGTGCTTGACGGGAGATACCTGTGTTGAGACTTTGTCTGGCAAGATTAAAACGATGAAGGAGCTTGCGGACGAAGGAAAGGAAACTTGGATTTATTCATACGACATAAAGAAGAACAAGGTTGTTCCTGCGCTTGCTAGCGCCCCAAGAAAAACCTCCAGTAACGTTGAAGTCTGGCGAGTTGTTTTAGATAACGGAGCGGTTGTTCGCTGTACTCCGGATCACCGATTCCTCCTTAGGGATGGAACATGGAGTGAAGCGAAAGACTTGAAGCGTGGAAGTTCTATGATGCCGTTCCATCTTATGCGCGGGAGTAAAGGAACATACGGATACGCAAGAGTTAAGCACGTCGGACGTGGACAATGGCAATTTGCTCATCAGATGGTTGCCGAAGAAGTACTTGACCCTAATTATAAAGAAAAAGGACTGGTTGTTCATCATCTCGATTCAAAAACAAACAATGATCCGCGATTCCTTGAACTCTTAGACCCAAGAACACACACTTTGGTGCATTCTGACAATCTACTTCCGCGTCGTGTCATGGGTTGGAAGCGCAAGGTGCGCGAAGACGCCAATTTCAGATTTGAGCTTGGGCAGAGAATGATTCGTAACAATAGAAAGTGGATGCAATCTACACGAGGAGCCAGAAAGCAGTTGATGGAAGTCCTTGAAAGCAAGGTTCGGTCAAACCCGGATTGGAGCCTTCGGGACTATGCGGATTGGATGAATGTGTCTGAAGATACTACGCGTCTTTTTAAATCTCTGAGATCTTCAACGAAGAAGATTTCTAAAGAAACAATTTTTCAATGGATTAAGAGCTGCGGGTATACCGGTGTGCACGACTTCAAGAACGACTGTGCGAGGAAGCCGAGAAAGTCTAAAAAGTTAGTCAAAGTCGAAAATCACAAAGTTGTTGAAGTTTGTTTTGACGGTTACGCAGACGTCTACGATCTGACGATTGATGGTACAGAGAATTTCGCTCTTACCGCAGGGATCTTCGCGCATAATTCGCTCGATATGCGTTACAGCCCATTAGCTTCTGACGAAAATTTATTTCTCCCTGTTGTAGATGGAAAGAGAACGACGGAAGTCGAATTGATGGCGACACCTGAATGGCAGGTGATGGACGACATCAATTACTTCCGTGACAAGTTGTTTACTGCCATTCGGATTCCGAAAGCTTATCTGGCTGCGGAAGAGGTTTCACGGTCAAGGACGCTTTCACTCGAAGACGTCAGATTTGCCCGTTCCATCATGCGTATTCAGCGTGAGCTGAAGAACGGAATCAAGCGGCTCTGCAAAGTGCATCTGGCCGCGATGAACGTTGATCCCGAAAAAGTTAACTTTGAAGTTTTCATGACTGTTCCTTCATGGGCTTACGAAATGGCACAGATCGAAGTCCGTTCGGCCCGCGCCGATTTCGCCGAGAAGGTCGGCGACCATCTTTCCGAGAGAGCCATTCTTCGTCTCGTGTTCGGATTCTCGGACGAAGAAATTAATGCACTCCGTAAAGAGCGCAAAGAGGAGATGCGCGAAGCGGCGGAAGCCGAAGGCGGCGGCGGAGCAGAGCCCGAGAAGAAGGCTCCCGCGAAGACAGAAGGCTCTATCATGGATCTCCCTCGGCTATCCCGTGTCGCCGCGAAAGACGAAGAAAGAGAAGACAAGAACATGCGTATTCTAAAAGAGAAAATGGACGAGATGCTTGGACAGAACAAGGACATCGCCGAGAGTCTTGACCAGAGCAAAGACTTCATGAAGAATTTGAAGACGTCAATTATGTTCCAACCTTATCGAGGGCAGCAAAGGGTTGTCAAGTCACTCGGTATGGGTCCTCGAAGAAACGCATAGTTAAAAAATTGGAACTTAGTTCCGAAACCCCCGAATAAAATCGGGGGTTTTTGTTTTTATAGAATCCGTTCATGGGGGATTGACAACGTAAGATATAAATGTTACTTACTCTTATATATTACTTGCTCCAAGCAAGTATTGATTGCAATCACCGTAGTAAGTCTATCCGTGTAACACGGAGAGATAATCATGACTGAGATACTCGCCAAGCCGGAAAAGATGCCCGCCGACGATAAGACTGGGTATGTTTCCGCTGGCCAAGAGATACAAGATCCTTTTACTCGTGCCACGCCGAAACCTCCCCAGAGTCCGGAAGGCGGGATGGGAGAGGCCGATTTTATTAACGCCGCCTTGAAGTTAGTTGAATTCGGAATCGGGTCTTACGAAGAAGCGGTTCCTGTTCTTCTCATTGCCCGATCCTCAAATCCCGCGTTTGATTACGGCGCACTGAAGAGTGTTGTATCTGAACCAGCAAAGCAAGTCGCGGAAAGCCTTAAGAGGAATTCCGCGCTCATTAAAGAACTTTTTGAACACTCCAACGAGCGCAGACTGGTTAAGATCGCAAGCGCTCTCGGGGCAGTTAAAGGGATTCTCGAAGACAAGGACGGCTGGGTGGCACCGATTGCCACCTTCCACAAGCATGCCATTGCGATCAATTCGAAGGGCGATATCTTCCGCGTGGAGTTTGATGAAGCTAATGACGCGATTCGTGTTATTAAGTCCGAGAAGATTGCAGAGGGTCACGCCACGAAGGTTAATCTGAGCAAGACGCTGTTCGACGCAGCCACCGCCCTCGTGGAAGGGAAGTCCCACAAGGCCAAGGTTCACCTTCGCGATCTGCTCTACGCGACCGAAGGAAACGATGCACTCGAATTCTCCAAGAATCGCTTCCAGCACGTTCTTGACAGCGTAAAGCAGTCTTCGTTCTGGAAGAAGCACGTTCGCGAGAACAGCGCAAAGATCAAGAACTTCCTTCGTGGAGAGCTTCAGGAACTCAATAAGCTCACCATGAAGCCGAAGTTCCGCAAGCTAACTCTCGGCGAAGTGAACGAGAAGTTTGTTGAGCAGTATAAGACGCCGGTCCAGAAGGCTCTTTCCGAGCTGGTGGACCGAGTTGAATACATGCAGAAGGACTTGCAGGAAACCTATGCCAAGGATCAGTGGCTTGTTAATAGCCTAGCGTCTTACGACCGCCAGTTCGGAGCGCAGACTTCTAACTTCTTGAATCGCTTCGTCGGCGATCTTTCTAGCTCGCTGACGTCTCTTGCCGAGAACGTTCGGCCCGTTTCGAGCGAGCGGGACATTCCATTCCAAGCGATGGTCTACGACACTCTGGCTGAAGAGTTCCCGAACTACGCGCTCGCGTATCTGTTCGCCAAGAAGGCATTGAGTGAACTGAAATCTGGAATTTAGCAGCCTGATAAAAGGAGGAATGGACATGTACGGACCCGTTCGCCCCATCGGTGAAAACTTGAGGTCGTGGGGTCTGGTTAAGTCAACCCCGAAGCCTGCAGGCAAGCCGGTTATCGCGGAATCCAAGGTAAAGCCCGCCTCCAAGGCGGCTGCGCCTCTGGCCCCCGCGAAGAAGGCTGAGAAGAAGCCCGTTGCAGCCAAGAGCCGCATCGAGGCCCTTCTTGAGCAGGTCGAAACGATCTCTCAGGAAATGAAGACAGTATTCTCGGAAGTTCCGTCGCCCAAGGTCCGCAGTGTTGTCGAGAGCCTTGAGCACATCCAGAAGGTTTCCGACTCCGTTGTGAAGAAGTTCGGCTGGAGAATGGACGAAAAGAACAAGACGATTACCGAGCTGTTTAAGGCGCTGAGCGGGAAGGCTGACGAGATTCGTCAGGCTGTGTTCGGTGGTGCTCTCGCCGAAGAGAGCGCCGTCCGCTCTGATGCAAACGAGCTTCTCAAGAGATTTGTGAAGGCGGTTGGTATCGTTCGCAAGGACTTGGGCATCAGCGAAGAGATCTTCAAGGGGCTCGTGCAGGAAGCGTCGAAGATCCAGTAACCCTGAGAAGGTAATTAAAAATGCCTACGATTACAGAAACTCAGAAGCAAGTCAAGCTTCTTGTCGATACCGGATCGGTCTTCGGTAGCACCGGCAAGAGACTTGTCATGGAGCGGACGACTGACGGAAGGATCTTCCTCCGTGGCGAGCTTGGCCACACGGACGTTCCGACATCGAATAACCGCGTTTATACGAAGGAAGTTATTGAGAGAGAGATTTCAAAGCTTCAGAAAGAAGCCAAGGGCAATAAGCTGTACGGCGAGTTGGATCACCCTGCTGATGGGAGAACCCAGTTCCAGCGCGTGTCCCACATTATTCGTGACCTCCACGTTGCCCCCAACGGGGCAATTGTCGGGGAGCTTGAGCTTCTGGGGACGGCGCGTGGGAATGACCTTGCCGCCATCATTAAGGCGGGCGGCGCGGTCGGAGTTTCCTCTCGTGGGACTGGAACAACGCACAAGCGCGATGACGGCGTGGATGTCGTGAACGACGACTATACGCTTATTACTTACGACGTGGTAGCCGATCCCGCGCATTCAGGTGCGTACCCTGATGTGTTTTTTGAGTGGAACGAGGCGAAGAATTTAGGGAGGGTCGAAATGTCTGACTTTGCAAAGGACGTTCAGGGCGCAGTGGCTCCCGCAGCCGAACCCGCACCCCAGTCCGCCGCTTCCGATGCTCCCGCTTCCGACGTAAAGCCACAGGGTGATGAAATGATCACCGTTGAGGCTTGCTCGGCGCAGACAGCACAGGCAGTGGAAAAGGCGGTAACAGAGATGCGAGATCAGGTTCGCGCAGAAGAGCGCGAAGCGATCAAGGAGCAGGTGCAGAAGGAACTCATGGCTCAGGTCGAGTCTGTCAAGCAAGAAGCTTTCGAGAGTGCAAAGAGCGAAATTATGAGCGACCCTAAGATTGCTGACGCAAAGAATCGTATTGCAGCAATCCGGTCCATTCTCGGTTCTTCGGACGAGACTCTCGTTCCGAAGGAAGAGAACGACAAGCTAGCTGCGACGATCAAGGAGCGCGACGAGCAGGTTGCCGCTCTTACCGCAAAGGTTTCTGAGTTTGAGAAGAAGATCGCGGAATCCAACATCGAGAAGTCCAAGCTCGCCGAGACGGCTCGCAGGTCTTTCGTGAAGTCCTACGTTGAGAAGCGGATTTCTGATCTTCCGGACAAGGAACTTGTCCGTGAGTTCATCATGAAGTCCATTTCCGAGCGGGATGATGCGAAGACCGTCGAGACGAAGGTTGACGAGGCTGTCGGGAAGTTCAAGAAGGCCATTGAGTCGAAGCAAGAGCGCTTGAACGCCATTTCTGCCCAGATTCGTGAGGAAGTTAAGAACGAAACGGGCAAGCTGGCGTCCGAAATTGCTGCGCTCAAGGACGAAAACAGAAGGCTCGCTGAGCAGAACGGGAAGTTGAAGGATCTGACGAAGACCGCAACAGACGCTGCTCGTGAGGGACTCCGCACGGCTCAGTTCGAGTCCAAGATCGCGGGTCGCCCTGATCGGGCCAAGCTTCTGAAGCTGTTTGAATCGTCCAACCCGAAAGACCTCGACGCGTTCATCGCCGAAGCGACGGCTGGAACGAAGGATAGCGAGCTTCTGAAGCAGGTGCAGGCAGGTGTTACAAAGTCCTTTGGTACTGGTCGGGTTACTAACCCGGATGGAAGTGCTCCTAAGTCTATTCTTAGCGAAGGGAGGGGCGCGAAGGAGACCCTGTACGGCGTAGACATTAACGTTATGAGAAAACTGGCCGGTGTCAAATAAATAACCTTTTTTTGCAAAGGGAGGAAGAGCTATGAAGTTGACAGAGGACACGAACAAGGCGTTGCGCGATGCACCGTCTGTTGCGAACGACTACTTCATGAAGCCCATCATTCGCAAGTGGGAGGCCACGGGCCTTCTGGCGGGCATCAATGAAGAGTATCGTCGCCGCGTGACGGCCCTGTTGCTTGAGAACCAAGCTCAGGATCTGGAGCGGATGGACGAAGAGACCCGCGCCTTCATGGTCGGGCCTTACACGAAGTTCATCTTCCCCACCGTTCGTCGCTCGTGGCCGCAGCTCGTCGCGTACAACCTCGTGTCGGTCCAGCCGATGACTTCGCCCGTGGGCGCGGTCTTCTTCTGGCGCTATCGTTACGGCACGAACAAGGGTCCGACGGTTGCCGGGACGGAAATGATCGCTAACTTCGACAAGAACTACTCGTCCGAAGACGTGATCGGCGAGTTGATCGCCGCCAACGGAGCGGGCGCTGGTCCGTTTACGCCTACTGCGAGTTTCAAGCCCGTGAAGCCCGGAACGATCCGCATCTTCCAAGGCGCAAACCTTGAAGCCGTGGACCAGAACGGCGCTTTCATTGCTGTCCCGACTTCTACGGGTGCAGTCGCCGGAACGATTAACTACGCAACCGCACTCGTTGCCGGTCTGACCGTCAACGGCGTAGGCGTGATCACGGCTGACCTCACTTGGTCCTATCGTTATGACTCGGAACTCAATCCGAGCATCGGTCAGGTCAACATCGACGTGCAGCGCATCCCCATCGAGGCCGAAACCCGCAAGCTGAAGAGCCTGTGGTCCGCTGAGGCGGCGGAAGATCTTCGCGCTCTGCACGGCGGCGACATCGAGGCCGAACTCGTGGCTGGCGTGGCCAACGAGATTTCGCTCGAAGTGGACCGCATGATCCTGTCCGACCTGCTCCTCGCCGCTGAGACTCCGGGAATCGAAGGCTGCCCGTTCCCGCCCTCGACCTCGGTGTTCGATGCACAGCCCCCGGCGGGCACCGTCGCTCGTGACCATCTCTGGGCGTTCATCGTCGCGATGAACAAGGTCGCGAATGACATCCACAAGAAGACGCTGCGTGGACCGGCCAACTGGGGCGTTACTTCTCCTGACGTCGCGAGCTTGCTCGACAGCACTCCGTTCTTCACGCCGGACGCGTCCCAGAGCGTGTACTCGGGCGCAATCGTGAAGGTCGGAGCCGTTCAGAGCCGCTACACGGTTTACAAGGACCCCCTGTTCCCCCGCTCTAAGGTTCTGATGGGGTTCCTTGGACCAACGTTCCTTGACGCGGGATACATCTTCGCGCCGTACATCCCGCTGCAAGTAACTCCTACGTTCCTTGACCCGAACAACTTCGAGTTGAGGAAGGCTCTCCGCACGCGCTACGGCAGACGCCTAGTCCGTCCGGAATTTTACGGGACAGTATCGGTCGTGAATATCGATAAGGCTACTCGGGCCGCTGAACCGATCCTTATCAGCCAAGTTCAACAGCAGAATCCGTAAGGAGACTGCTTAGCGAATTTGCCAGATTAGTAGTGCAATCTGGGCCGCTTCCGAGTAAAATCGGAAGCGGAGCAAATTGCACAATGGCAAGACCGGGAAAAGAGATTAGGTGGGACGTTCTGAACGGCGGTTGGTCTGCCGATTTTTCTTGGATGCTCGGGCTTACCTTTGGCGATGGAAATATATACAAGTCAAAAAAGAATTGTAGAGTTTCGTTGAGTGGTAATTCTAAAGAGGCCGATCTTCTTGACAAATGGAAAGCGCTGATTTGTCCTTCTGCTCCGACTTGCAGAAAGACAGAAAATGGAATAGAGACTTACTTCGGATCAAGAAAAGTTGTTGAGTGGTTTGAGAGTAACTGGGGTTTGTGCGGCGACAAGATGGGCTGCTTGAAGTTCCCGGCCAATAGAATTCCAAAGGAATATCTGAATCATTTCGTGCGTGGCTTGATAGATTCTGATGGAAGCACGTTCATTGAAAACAGGGCAAAACACGGATGGAGGGGAAACGATTCCCTAAAAGTTACATTCAGTTCTTCAGTTCCGGGCTTTACGGAAGACCTGAACAAAGTGTTGATTTCTGAAGGACTTCCGGAAGTTTCTGTTAGTCCAAGCACGAAGAAAGACAAGTATTCCGAAAAGATTTATACTCAGTACAAGCTTTCGTGGGCGGGTTCTTCCGCCCTAAAAGTTGCAAATTGGTTGTACAACGGCTCGTCTCCGGGGAATCGCGGGGATAACGGGTACAGGGTTTATCAGTCTTATCTCAAGATCGCCGATGAGATCGATAAGCCTTGCGGGTGCGGCAGGACGCCGGTCTTGAAGGAATCCGGGATTTGCCGAACCTGTCTGGCCGAGAAGACTAGGAAAGAGAATCCGCGACCGGCGTGCAAGTTCGGTTGCGGGCGAGTTTCCGAGTATAGAGAGATGTGTCATGCTTGCGCCCGTCGTGTGAAACGCAGCTTACTAAAGTCCGCCAGTTAGGTAAAGTGCTTATGAGCGACGAAAACGACATTATTAAGCGTTTGGCAGAGCTTGAGAAAATGGCCGAAAGTGTAGAAAATCTTGGTAGCGAAAAGGCGGAACTAAGTTCCGACGTGAACTTGGCTCCGATTGTGACGCCCATAGTCGAGGAGCCCGCTCCTTCGGTTGCAGCTCCTGAACAGTCAACTCCTTATGCTGCCAGCCCTGCTGAGCAGCCTGCTATAGAAAAAAGGCCGTCCGGAATTTCGTTAAACCCTCAAGTTTTGGAGATTCTAAAACATACGTCCGGGGCACTCGACTTGATTATCATGGGGATTCAGGCCAAGATCGTGCGTGCGGGCCTTCACGAGAATACCGAACAGATTGGCGCTCTTTCAATGGTGCTGGCGCACGTGAAGAACGCCAAGATCAAGACTGACTCCCTGCTAGGCTAATTCGGCCTAGACGATTTTTGCAGAGTGCCCCGTGGTAGAGAACATTATTCCATCTCAGCCTTTTTCTACCCCACCCGGCGTAGATTCCACAACCAAGATTCCGTTACAAACCGCTGCACGGATGAAGGATCGGGATGTCATCGAGAACACACGAAGATTCTTCGGGTATCCTTCAATAACTGTTGAACTGACAGAAGACCAGTATGCGGATGGGTTGCGGGAGTCAAAGCAGTGGTTTGTGGATAACTGGGGCATTATGCGGTTCCGGTTGTTTGATTTGTATGCCGGAATCCGCGAGATACAGATGACGGATGACGTTCGGGAGGTGCAGGAGGTTCGATTCGAGTCATTCCGTCTTCCGCCTCTGGTATTCGATAAGGACTTTCCGTTCTTCGCGCCGTTCCCAATGCGGGCGGAAGGCGGAATCTGCTTTTCTTATCCAACGGGTCTCTATAGCGGGATCGTCCAGCAGTTACAGTGGATCTCCACGCTAAAAAGAATATTCTCTGCGGAGCCTGACTGGGACTACGACCCGATCACGCAAGTCCTTCGCATCTATCCGGCATTCGAAGTTGGTGAGAAGCGGATGGTTGTAGAATACACGTCAAATTCTATGGAAATTGAAGAGTTGTTCGGAGAGGCGCTGATTACGTTCCAGAAGTATTTTCGTGCACACTGCAAGGAAATCCTCGGCCAAATCCGGTCGAAATACGATTCGCTTCCCGTGGCTGGTGGAACCGCGTCTTTGAACGGAAGAGAGCTGGTCGAGCAGGGGCGCGATGAAAAAGCTTTGTTGACAGAGTGGGCTCATCAACGCCAAGGGCCTTGGAGATTCCTTCGAGGCTAATAGAATGTCTATAGTTATAAACTGGAAACCCAGAAAACATAGCTTGGAAACATATGAGAAGATCCGCGATCTTCACTTGGCAGGAGTTGGTGCAAATGAGATTAATACGCGCCTAGGAATCGGAGTCGGGACAGCTTATGATGTTTTGAAGAGACTTGGTTTAATGCGTTCTCGCTCGGAAGCGCGTACTCTTGAGTGGCGACAAGGAAAACATAGAAATCCGTATACGAACGGATTTAATCTTAAGTATTTGTATGATGAAGATCTTTTCAAGAAAGATACGCCCGATATGGCATGGGTGCTAGGCCTTATATTGTCAGATGGACATGTTAGAAGAAATAACTGGTGCGTTTCCGCTTCTGAGGATATTTGTCAGAAACTTATAGCAATAACAAAGGGGGGCCAGCTCCAGAAGAGGCCTGATGTTAATGTTCATAGCGCAATTATTAGCAATTTAAAAATGTGTGAAGATTTGCGGTCACGTTTTGGGATTGAGCACGATAAGTGCACAAGTTTGAAGTTTGTAAACCTTGAAAAGCCACTTATGCCGCATTTTGTTCGTGGGTTTTGGGATGGAGATGGGTCGTTTTCATCGATTCTTCCAAAGGGAAGAACCATAACAAGATTTATTGCTTCCTTGGCCATTGCCGCAGAATCTTTTATAAAAGACCTTTTTTCGTACTTAAAGGATGCGAAAGTTGTAAAAGGTGGATGTATTTATTCTTATGTTAATAAAAATAGTTTTTCAAGGAACCTAAGGCATACGCTCAGCTTTGGTACGGCAGATAGCTTGTCTTTAAGCGATTGGTTTTACCGAGATTCAAACGAATTCAATCGTGGAGACCTAAATTATAACAAGTGGATTAAGTATCAAAGAGACCACGCGGATGTCTTTAATCGGATGTTTTCAAAGAAAACCGTGGCAGAGTAACTTACTCATAGTGGGTTGAAAAAATTTAGTAACTTCTATATAATAGCCTAGCATATAGGGGATTAGAACATGACCGATCCTCGCGCAACGCAGCGTCCGGAGCAACCTGCAGGCGAGCCCAAGCTGGGGGGGTCTCTCCTGCAGAAGTGGCAGATGTACAATGCCAAGAAAGAGAACGAGGCCCCAGACGCTTCCGCACAGCAGCCTGAGAAGGAGAAGCTGATTCCTCCTCCGAAGCCCGCTGGCCCGCCAGAGTCTGATATCATGGAGGCGCTTCTGGACGCCTTCGAAGATGATATTAACTTTGGTGATCCGAAGCGCGTGGGGAGATGGCTGTCCAGAAACAACTATCCGAAGGTTGCTGAGTGGGTAGACAAGCTTAGCCGCCACGCCTATTACGAGGCGATGGCCGGATTCTTCAAGAAGCTGGCGGGAGTTCGCAAGCAATCTCCGGGATTGCTGGCTGGAATTGACGAAGCCGAGGCGATTCCAGATGACATTAAGCTTGACCCTGCGCCTTCTGCTGATGCTCCTCCTGCGGAAGAGCCCGTGGCGGACGAGCCAGAAGTACCCGAGAAGAAGCCAGCGACTTTTGATATCAATTCTGCGGTCATGGACATGTATCTTGAAGGGATTGATATTACGCGTCGGTCCCAGCTTATCGACGCTCTCGGTAAGAATGGCCACGACACAGAAGTAGAAACCGTTTCGTCCCTGTCTCTTGCGGAATTCTACACGTTCCTGAGCGACTTCTTCAAGAAGCTTGCGGTATCTCTCGGGAGCGACGGCGAGGCGGCTCTTGATCTTCCGCCTGCGGGATCAGAAATAGATACGCCTGCCGAAGTTCCACCTCCGGAAGAGACGGAAGCGGAGGGGGAGGGTGACAAGTTTATGCTGGAGAGGGAAATGAAACTGGATTTGGAAGCACAGGCCATTGCCGCTCCGGAGGAACTTGCCAACGAAATGCTCGACGTTATCAGCCAGAATACGGGCGACAAGGCTGCGGCCAAGAAGGACGTCAATGTTATTCTGGCACAGCTTGCAAGAGGGAAAAAGATTACGAAAGAGATTCTTAGCAGTGCCGCTTACAAGTCCGAGAATCCCGAAGAGCTTGAGGCGGCACTTGTGGATATCCTTTCAAAGCACGACGTTTCTGTTGACGACAGTTCCGACGAAGACGCGTCTCAGCGTGAAGGACGTCTTGGTATTCCCCTGCCTTACAGCAGAAAACTTAGGAGAGACAAAATGTTCAAGGTGGTAGAGGCCCCTGAAGAGTTGCTTCCGGGCGAGATCAGTGAGGCGAAGCGGATGGCACAGGCGTGCGTTGACGGCGGAATCCCTCTGGCCGAAGCCGCCCAGCGCGTGGCCAAGAAGCTCGGGACTGAGAAGCACATGCCCGAGAAGCTGATCAAGGATCTTGAGACGTACCTTGGCAGCATGAAGAAGGCCAAGAACGAAGACGACGAGCCCGTAGACGAGCCGAAGGACGAGCCCGCCGAGAAGAAGCCCGCCGCCCCCGCAGCTGAAAAGGATGAAGAAGGGGACGAAGAGGAAGAGGGCAAGAAGAAGGACAAGGAAGTTAAGGACGAGCCGCCGGTTATCACGGGAGATCAGGCCGCGCCTCAGGCGGCAGCCCCCGTAGCGCCAGCAGCTCCAGTGGTATCCCTCCCAACGGCCCCTGCGGTTCCTGCCGCAGCGCCCGTTGAAGCTCCCGAAGAGGTTCCCGCAGAAGAGCCAGCGGAAGCCCCCGAGAAGGACGGGGACGAGGAAGACGAGGAAGAAGTTCCGGCTGAAAAGGCCGATGAGCCGAAGGCCGACAAGGACGACGACAAAGAGCCGAAGAAGGACGAGCAGGACGACGAAGACGATGACGACGAGGATGATGACGAGGAAGGCGACGAGGACGAGGGAAAGAAGAACGAGACGAATGACGCGCTTGGCGAGCTTCTACGCCTTGCTCTCGCCCCGTCAGGGAAGCAGTGGGGTTCCGGCACCGTTACAGAGCGCAGGGCTCCCAAGTTCATCGCCATCCTGAAAGAGGAGACCACGGGCGCTGGAGTCGGTGGCGCTCGCGATACCGGCGTTCTCGATGTGTTCTCTTATGGTGGGTATCTCGAACGCGCTCTCCCTTATCTTATTGCCGCCTCGATGAGTCGCTTCGAGGAGGACGACAAGGCAAAGTTCGTTAATATTTACCGGAAGTTCACCGAGACCAACGATATTACCGAGATGACGAAGCTGGCGGGCGCTCTCGCCGACGTCGTTGAGTGGGGCGATGCCACTCAGGAAGGCGCGGAGCTTGTTAAGAACCTTCGCTTCATGTCCGATTTCATGAACGTTCTTCGTGGATCGGTGGACTATAGCAAGAAGGCGTTTCCGGCCATCTAAGCTGGACTTGCCATGAATAAAACAATCGAAGCGCTGCTAGTAAAGATGGATACGCTGGAAGAAGAGGGGCAGCCGCCTGCAGCGCCGGTTGCTCCTCCTTCGGAACCCGTGATCAGCGTCCTGCCCCATGGGCAGGAGCAGCAGCAGGTCTATCCATCACTGCAGCAGTTGATGGGGCAGTTCGTGAAGGACTTGGAACTCTGGGAGTCGGTGTTCGCCACGCTTCCAGAGGATGTACAGGACGAAGTCGAGGGTATTCTGTATCAGGCCGACGACGCAGAAGAGATGCGGCCATCCAGTATGCGACAGCTGGCTGTGATCTTTAACGGAAACGCCAAGGACAATAATGCGGTTCGTATAGGGAAGGCGATTCAGTTTCTTGCCGACGCAATGGAGTTTGCTCCTGCGGCGCAGGATATCATGATCGATTCACATGTTGGTGAAGCCGACGCCGATGAAGAGGGTGAAGGCGATGAGGGCCAATAACCCATGCCCGCTGATACTGGAAACCTTTTTTTTCGGCCCGAAGAGCTGGGCTTCTTCGATAGCATAAACGCGGAGGCTCAACGGCTAACTTCGCCACGTGGCAAGTACTACTTGAAGATCTTGCCTCCAGTTACTCAGGACGAGTCCCGCTTCCAGCGGGACGTTTTATACGGGGAACAAAAAAAGAACTGGAAGTTTGCAGGGCCGCTGATTATGCCCGTTCATATGCAAACTCCAGATGAACCGAAGGAGTTCGAGGAAAACAAGGGCGGAAATCAGGACATGTCCGCCACAGCATATATTAGCCGAAAGTTATTCGAGGAAACTATTCCGGAAGATATTGCGAATGTCCTTATTGCCGCACGTGGCTCCATTATTCCGGACGCGGGAGACGTGATTGCAATATGGACGACGCACCAAGGCGACGTAGCCTTTTGGGACGTCGAGAGCCTTGAGCGCGACCAGTTCTTGGGAGATTTGCCGCTTCACCTGCAATGGCGTATTAACCTGCAACGCCGCAGCCGTTATGAAGCGGAGAGACAGTTTGGTGCCGACCTGACGATGGGTGAGCCCATCGTGATTATAGACGCCGAAGATTACGATTTCCACGAGCGCACGGAAAAGTTAAAGCCGCAGGTTCCAGCGGAAGGAAAGTTGTATCCGCTTCCGCCAACTGTGCACCATGCGCCTGAGGCTGAAAGGAAGACTCTTTATAGAGTGAAATCGACCGATCAGCCGAATCCGCCGCATACAATTTAGTGGGAGAAAAAAATGGCACACTTCCTTTATCCCCTGCGAAATCCAACGCCCCAAGAGAAGGACGCCTTTGCGCTTCCAAGGGAGCAGGGGTTGACGAAGGTTCATCACGACCGTTGGAGCATCGGTATCGGGAGCAGGCTAATCGCAAAGTGCCCTTTCTCCGTTGGTGATCTTCTTTGTCTTCAGAACGAAGAGTTCGTTGTCGTAGACAAGGCCAAGAGTGAGAATAGGTATACGCTTCGTCTCGTCCGGGACAACAAGATCGCTATGGAAGCAAACGCAGAAGAAGTGGATACGCACTTCTATGTTTGTCCGGGGCAGGAATACGAAGTTAATAATGCTGACGTGAAGAAGCTCCTTGGTAAAGCCCAAAAAATCGAAGGCGACGAGAAGCCAGAAAAGCCGGATAATGATCTTCAAGGCGCAGACGAAAAGAAGGGAAAGAAAGATGGATCTAAATAAAGAGCTTCTTGAACTTAAGGAAGACCTTGAGGTGACTCAGCAGGGTCCTCCTCTGGGTGACTTCCTTTCAGCAAAAATACACGAAGCGTTTACGCTAACTGCTGACAAGATGGCGCAGATTGGGCTTGTCACACAGGATGAACGTATTGCCCTTTCCTCTGCGATTGGGGACGCGCTGGACGCATTCAAGCAAGCTTGCTCGGAGAAGTGCGGGGAAGTCTCTGCAAAGCCGCTTTCACGCGATATGGCGATGACACTGATGTAGGAAAAATAGATGGATCGTTTAGCAGAACAATTCTTCGAGTTATACAAGAGCGTACCCAAAGCTCTGTCTCCGGTAGATCTCATGAAGAACGTTCGGGAGCTAATGAAGCGACACGGAATTAATTCTACGCAAGCGATGTCAATGAGCTACGCTATCGCCGTTCATGATCCGGACGTGGAAGACGGGACCAAGGAGTGCCTCAAGCGATTCTTGAAGCCAGAGGAAGTGGAAGAGGCGCAGAAGCATCTGGAATCGCTGGAGTCACTTGAAGGCGGCTCTTTCCCCTCGTGGGACGCTGAGTTCAAGGCTGCTTATCGGGTAGAGCTGGGGAAAAGCGCTATCTTTACGCCCGACGTTGACCCAGAACAGTATCCAGCTGAGTGGAGCGCGATTGTTCGTGAGGTTCGCTTCTTGGACGGAGACCGTTACGCGTACAATAAATTTAAAACAAAGCTGCAGAGTGGCGGGTATAGCTTTGCCGGAAAAGGTGAAACCGATAAAGAGGCGCTTTCGGATCTGATTTCGAAATTATCCGAAAAGGGTTTGGAAGGAAAACTGAGAGTGTGGAATACACAGACAAACAAAACTACTGAAGTTCCGCTGGAGCGGGAGGTCGAGCCGGAAAAAGAGATCGTCCCAGTCGAATCAGATATAAGGAGAGACGCCGTGGACAATGGAAGCGAATATCTCGAAGCCCTCGCCGAGCTGGACGCTCTCACAGGAAGAGCCCCAGTTCTGGCTGAGTCACAGCGGCCAGACATCGCGACGGTCATTGGCGCGATGGAAGAGGATCTGGAGAAGGCGGTCCTCGTTCGCCTCGCAGAGATGTTTCGCGGGCTTGGCTATGAGCAGTGGCCGTCTGACGAGGTTGGCGAGAAGGACATGAAGAACGTCATGGAGGCGGTTAGCAAGGGTCTCAAGGACATGAGCGGGAGAATGAGCGAGCTGATCAAGGGACAGATTGAAGCTATCAGGCAGGGGCCAGAGAAGTATACAGAGAACCTTTCTCGCTGGCTCGCGGGGGAGTCGGCCATCGTTGACGAGGGAGAGGAAGAAGAAGGCGACGAGACCGATGAGGCCAAGAAGAAGTCCAAGGCCGCAAAGGCCGCTCAAGAGTTTATTTCCGCCGAGATTAGCAAGCTGGTTAAGGGTGGTATGGATCAGCAGCAAGCCATTGCAGCTGCGCATTCTGCCGCACGCGACAAGGGGATGGAGGTTCCAGATCCGAAGAAGGAGTGCGGCGACGTAGCGCCGGTCCCTTCGGATGACCAAGAGCCAGTTCCAGAAGACGATCCAGAAGAGGTTCCCGAGCGGGAACCCGAGCCGACTTTAGAGAGCAAGAAGGTGAAAAAGTAACCGAGCGGGAACTTAGTTCCGATCCTATAAAGGAGAGCAAAAATGAAGTTCCGTTCAGAAGCTGCCGACCAGATCAAGAGCCTCTTGGAGTGGCAGAAAACCGCCCAGAAAGAAGAGACCGGGGTTAACGTGTCCGGCCTCATGAAAGACATCCTTGTAGCCGAGCTTGACATTGACCCCCGAGAAGCCGAGCGTCTTTCCGAGATTTTTGACAGCAAGCTGACCGAGCAAGCGTTTCTAAAGACTCATAACGGGACCACGTTTACAAAGGTGCTAGAGTCGTAAGTAACCCCCGTTCGGGGGAACGGTAATGTCAGTACCTATAAACACGAGTATTCAACAACAACTGGCTTCCCAGTATCAGGGGAATCCTTTTTTTCTTCCGTGGGATCAGGTATCCGGACAGTTTGGTCGTGATCCCGGTAGCGTCTTTATAGACGACTTCGACTTGGGTATCGTAAGGACGATGGGAGCAATAGTTGATGCCAGTTCTCCTGTGAATGAGCCAGCTTTCGTTCTTCTTGTAAAGGGATTAAAGCCAGAGGGTCAGAGGGAGCTGGAGCCGCTTGAAGAGATCGTTGTTCCGGTAACCTTCGGGCATCCGGAATCGTATATGAGTATTTGGAAGTTGCCGGGTATTTTCATCCACAGGGATCAGATCGAGCCAGATTTACAGAGGTATTCTCAGGAGCTTGAGGGATTCAGACTTCCGGCTCCAAATACGAAATATTCAACAATTGAAACCCCATCGGGGGATGTAACTGGACCGAACGAAGTTTACAGCAAGATACGAGCAGAAGCGTATAACTTCTACTATAATATTGACTTGATAGCGAGATACCGGACGGACGCAAACATGCTGTTGCGAAACGTTCTCCCGAGCTTTAAGCAG
>Ga0315294_10001381_pt1 | contig 26367 bp, 20 predicted proteins | sample YL17G13_40_MG_FD_203626 | JGI IMG/M metagenome (GOLD analysis project Ga0315294, IMG submission 203626) | Sediment microbial communities from Yellowstone Lake, YNP, Wyoming, USA - YL17G13_40 | ecosystem: Environmental > Aquatic > Freshwater > Lake > Sediment | place: USA: Wyoming | collected... | reverse complement strand
TCACGTATGTCCGGTCGCAGCGGCATTGCTGTAGCTTCACGGCTGAGCGACATCAGGAAGGCGAATGAACACAGAAGCGTGACCAACAAGACCGCGATCTTGCGCCCTTGTCCCGACCTGAATCCCATAGTTGTCCTCCTGGCTACTCCCACTCTATGGTCGCGGGCGGCTTGGAGCTTATGTCATAGACAACCCGGTTTATGCCCTTCACTTCGTTTACGATCCTGCTCGATACCTTCGAGAGCACTTGCGGTGGAATCTTGGCCCAGTCCGCGGTCATGCCGTCCCGGCTCACAACTGCTCTCAACGCGATTATGTTCTGATACGTCCGTTCATCCCCCATGACCCCGACAGACTTGAGCGGCAGGAGAACAGCGAACGCCTGCCATATCTCGTCGTAGAGCCCGGCCGATTTCAATTCCTCCATGAATATCCTGTCCGCCAGTCGCAGCCGCTCCAGCCGCGGCTCCGTGACGTTCCCCAGGATTCGCACCGCAAGGCCCGGCCCAGGGAACGGATGACGCATGAGCACGGAGCGCGGCACGCCCAGAAGTTTCCCGACTCTCCTCACTTCGTCCTTGAAAAGCTCCCGCATGGGTTCGACGAGCATCAAACTCATCGAGTCCGGAAGCCCGCCCACGTTGTGGTGCGTCTTGATCGAACTCGACGGCCCCTTTTTCGAGACGCTCTCTATGACGTCGGGATAGAGAGTTCCCTGTATGAGGAAGCGCGCGTCCCGATGCCGCCTGCTCGCCTCTTCGAAAATCCTGATAAACTCTTCACCGATTATCTTGCGTTTTCTCTCCGGGTCGATCACCCGCGCAAGCTTTTTCAGGAACCGCTCGCTCGCGTCGATTCTCTCCACCCTGAGATTGAATTTCTCCTCGAGTGTGCGCGTCGCAGCTTCGGCGTCGTCGAACCTACCAAGCCCGTGGTCGACGAAGATGCAGGTGAGTCGCTTGCCGATTGCCCGGTGCGCGAGCACGCACGTGACCGACGAATCCACTCCGCCGCTCAGCGCGGCGATGGCGTGGCCCTTCCCCACCCTCGCACGTATCTCCTTAGTTGATTCCTCGACGAACTCCTCCAGCGACCACGTGGCCTTGCACCCGCAGACTGTTCTTATGAAATTCCGGAAGACCCTGTCTCCGAACTCAGAATGTATGACCTCGGGGTGGAATTGAATCATGTAGAGTTTGCGGGCCTTGTCGAAGGCCGCACCGTGTGGGGAGCCCGCGCTGTGGCCTGAGAGCACGAAGCCCGCCGGCAGTTCCGTGACAATGTCCCTGTGGCTCATCCAGACAGTGAGGGTCTCCGGGACGCCCTGAAGCAAAGGGTCGGTTGCTGTGATGGCGTGAGGACTGCCGCCGCGAGCACGGGCACCGTGAGCTGCTCTCCCTTCAGACGCTATCAGCACCTCCATGCTCACCGCTCTGCGCGCGCGGGCCTCCATCCACTGCCTGATGTCGTCCGCGTCCAGCTTCCGGAATGTCGTTCGGCCGTACTCGCCCTGCTTGCCGGCGCTGACCTTGCCCCCCAGCACGCGGCTCATGGCCTGCATGCCGTAGCAGATTCCAAGAACGGGGATGCCGAGGAAGAAGATGCCCTTGTGCGGAAACGGCGCCCCTGCCTCGAAAGCGCTCTTGGGCCCGCCTGAGAGAATAAGCCCCTTCGGTTTCTTGGCGAGGATTTCTGCGGGACTGATGTCACAGCTCACGACTTCAGAGAATACGTTTTGCTCCCGTATCCTCCGCGCTATGAGCTGAATGTACTGAGAGCCGAAGTCGAGTATAAGAATCGTCTCTCTGGTCTTCGCCATCAAAGCGTGTCCTCGGGGAATATCGTCAGTGAACGTCTTCGGAGAGTCTCCTTACGGAACGCTGCAAACATCCAGCTCTGCAGCCCCCCCGAACAGAATCCCCAGACCGAACGTGTTCGTCCGCGGCAGGCAACCCCAAACAAAGACGGGAGGTCTCATGCCCTCCCTACAGCAATTATACCCCAGGAAATCCAAATCGGCTAATGTTTCAAGCACTTGGGCGATGCACCGCGATTGTAGAAGGTGCCTCGCCCTTCCGAGTTCAGGACAACATACCAGCATGAGCGATGTCTGAAGACGCGCCAGGATGCGCCGCCTCAGTGTCTGAAGCACCGCCGGCCCGTGAAGCAGAGCACGATGTCGTGCTCGTCTGCGGCCTGTACGCATTCCGCGTCTCTCACTGACCCGCCCGGCTCTACGATTGCCTCGATCCCCGCTTTCGCCGCCACGTCAATGGAATCCCTGAACGGGAAGAAGGCGTCCGAGGCGAGCCATGCTCCTGTCACATCGTGACCCGAGCGCTTGGCCTTGTGGAGGGCCATCTCCACTGAGTCCACTCTGCTCGTCTGGCCCGCTCCGATTCCAAGCGTCCTGTCTCCCTTCCCGGTTGTGTCGCTCCTCCCGAGCACGATTGCGTTGGAAATCGTGTGCCTGACCACTCTCCACAGGAAAAAGAGCCCGGCCAGCTCTTCAGGTGTGGGTGTTCGCCTTGACACTACCTTCCAGTCCCCCGGATTCTCGGGATGTGAGTCCTCCTCTTCGACCAGAACCCCTACCAGACCCGAGCGAAGTATGAGCCGTGGTGCTGTGGGCCTGCCGAACAATCCAGCTGGTAGCTCCAGCAAACGGAGGTTCTTTTTCTTCGCGAATGCCTGAACGGCGGCCGTATCGAACCCCGGCGCGGCTATGACCTCAAGGAAGAGAGAGGACATCTCGGTCGCGAGCTCTGCCGTGACTTCCCTGTTCACGGCCACGACGCCGCCGAACACGGACAGTGGGTCGCAGTCCCTCGCCAGACGGTATGCAGTGAGGACATCCTTCGAGACAGACACTCCGGACGGGTTCCGGTGCTTGATCACCACGCACGCCGGCTCGTCGAACTCCCTGCACGCGGAGACCGCCGCGTCCAAATCAAGAAGATTATTGAAAGAGAGCTCCTTCCCCTGGAGTTGCCTGCCAAGCGGGAGCCCTCCCCTTTCTTCGTCCGTTGCCACTTCGTCAGGCTCTACATAGAAAGTTGCCTTCTGATGAGGGTTCTCCCCGTAGCGGAGAGTTTGGGCACGTTTGTACTTGAGGTCGATAGACTCAGGAAGCACGCCCAGCGCCGTCTGCGGCGGCACCGGAACTCGCGCCACGGCGCTTGCGCTCTTATCACGCAAGTACCCCATGACCAGCCGGTCATAAGCAGACGTGATTTCGAACACACGCGCAGCGAGCTGCGCAGATAGCTCGACACTCACCCGTGCTGCGAGCTCACCCGAGACACGGTGGCTCTCCCGCACGCCTGCCGCGGTGTCCTTGTGGCACGGAGGCGTGTCTGTCCCACTCTTCGCCCCGTTCGCCCCACTCTCCCCGCTGCCGTCCAGACCTTGGCTCCCCGTGGTCTCACCCACGGCCCCCTTACGACCATCTTCCTGAGCGCGCTCCCACCCGAGTATGTCCTCCATCACCTTCCCGTATGCACCCGGCTCAGGCACCGGGACCACCCAGCGGGAGTTCTTCGCCGCCGCCCGTATCGATGCTGGGCCGCCGATGTCTATCAGGGACACCGCCTCGCTCAGAGTGTGCTCTGGCGTCACATTCTGGAAGGGATAGAAGTTCACCACGACCATGTCTATCGACGGCACGCCTTCCTTTTCCATGTGCGCGCATTCTTCTGGCTTCGAGCGGTCAAAGAGAATCGCAGCATGAAGCCGGGGACTCAAGCTCTTGACCTTGCCAGACAGGATCTCCACCACGCCTGTCAGTTCCTGAGCAGGCCGAACTGGAACGCCGTTTTCCTGCAAGAAAGAAGCGGTCCCACCAGTAGCATAGAGCTCCACGTTCCGTTCGGCCAGGAACCGCGCGAACGGTACGAGCCCCGTACGGTCAGACACACTGACGAAGGCACGTTTCACAGAAATCGAATTGTCTGCCATCTCTTGTTCCTCAGGGCTTCCTGAAGAGTCGGAGCCGCTGCGTGTGCTCCATCGCGCATTTCCCTTCAAGAATCGCTCTGGCCCGGGGTCGTTGAATCCCGCGAGCCACTATGGTCCGAAAGCTCTCGCGCGATGCGGTCCGCTCAGATCTCCCTTGTACCGCAAATCCGCTCCATCGCATCCAGATATCGTTCGTGCGTCTTCGTAACCACGTCTGGCGGAAGCGGCGGGGCGGGAGGGTTCCTGTCCCAGCCAATTGAGTTCAAGTAGTCCCGAACGAACTGCTTGTCAAACGCCTCCTGCGGCTGGCCGGGCACATAGTCCTCCAGCGGCCAGAAGCGTGAAGAATCGGGCGAGAAGAGTTCGTCAATCAGCATCACTTCCCCGTTGAACAGCCCGAACTCGAACTTGGAATCAGCCAGAATGAGCCGGCGGCTCTCGCAGTACTTCGTCGCAAACGAGTAGAGCGCGAGGCTCACACTTCTGAGTTTATCTGCGAGCTTCGGTTCGAGCTCGTCCTTCATCACGTCGAAACTGATGTTCTCGTCGTGGCCAGAGGACGCCTTCCGCGCCGGCGTGAACATCGGCTCCGGGAACCGTTCGGATTCACGGAGCCCGGGCCGCACCGTCTCCCCGCATATCGTGCCCGCTTTCTTGTACTCAGCCCAGGCAGAGCCAGCGAGGTAGCCCCGCACCACACACTCGAAGTCGATTCGCTCTGCCTTCCGGACCAGCATCGTGCGTCCGGACAGCACCGTCGCGTAGTATTGAAAGGGCTCCGGGAACTCGTCCGCGCTGCAAGTGATGTAGTGGGTGGGGACGATGTGCCTCACCTTCTCAAACCAGAAGGCCGAGAGCTTGGTGAGCACGACACCCTTGTCCGGAATGCCAGTCGGCAGAATGCAGTCGTAGGCGGAGAGCCGGTCTGTGGCGACTATGACGAGACGGCCGTCCGAGGTGTCATAGACGTCCCGCACCTTGCCGCGGCGAAAAGGCTTGAGCTCGCCTAAGGAAATGTCAGTGAAACTACCTCGCATATGTCGCGTCTCTGGCGGTAGACGAAGAACCCATACCTGCTAGCATTCCCCAAGCGGCCTGGGGAGTATCTGAACCCTGCGCCCCCTTATCAGAAGTCGCCCCTCGCTGAAAAGCGCAACCGCCTCGCAGTAGATTCTGTGCTCTTCTTTGAGGATGCGGGCGGAGAGCGTTTCTTCCGTGTCGTCCTGCTCAACAGGCACCACGGCCTGGAGGATGATAGGCCCACCGTCAACGCTGTCGTCCACGAAGTGCACCGTGCAACCAGCGAACCTCACTCCCCTGTCGAGAGCTTGTTTCTGAGCGTGAAGGCCGGGGAAGGACGGCAGAAGCGCCGGGTGGATGTTCATTATTCGTCCTGCGAAGACAGAGAGGAAGTCAGAGTGGAGCACGCGCATGAAGCCGGCGAGGAGAACGAGGTCGGTCCCGTGCTCTTTGAGGCAGCGAGCGTATTCGAGCTCCCTATCCGGTTCGAGCTTCGTCTTGAACTTGCCCGGGTCGATATGGACCGCGGGGATGCCGGCCCTGCGGCCACGCTCGAGGGCGAACGCGTCCTCGACATCGCTCACGACCACTCTTACGACAGCCGGAATCCGAGCCTCAGCGCACGCGTCGATTATTGCCTGGAGATTTGTTCCCCTACCGGAGGCAAGCACGCCAAGCCCGAGTTTCTTCAACGGAGCCCTCCCCTGTCGGGACGTGAGCGTCGTCTCGCAACTACGCGGCAGTTATAGCATGGGGACAAACGGGCCGCAAGTGGATTTGGAATCACTAGCAAACGCCTCAGCGCTATTCAGCGCTGGCAACTTGGCCGCCCCATCCGCTGCCGACCACCCTCGCAAAATTGAGTCAACTTGATGGAACCCAGTGAGCCCCACCCGGGTCTGACCGGCGCAACCACACAACGCGTCACCCGCTGTTCGCACATACCCAATCTTCGGTTCATGCCGTCAGGATCAACCATAACCCACATGGCTTTGTGTTCAACAATCGATGTGTTAACATTATAGGAGTGGCGAAACTGCCGGACGGTCCTGCGAGCGAGAGTAGGCCCAGATGAAGATTCGAGATGTCGTCAGACTGATTGAGGCTGACGGATGGTACATCGTAGTCACCAAGGGTAGCCATCGACAATATCGGCATCCTACCAAGTCTGGGCGTGTCACGATTGCGGGTCGTCCCGCGGACGACCTAGCCCCAGGCACACTCAATAGTGTTCTCAAGCAGGCTCGGCTGCGCAGGCCAAAGAAAGGAAAGACGTAATGTATCGATTTCTCATCATCATCGAGAAGGCGAACGGCAACTTCTCAGCCTACTCGCCTGATCTGCCTGGCTGTGTCGCCACGGGCAAGACTCGCGCACAAGTCGCTCGAAATATGTATGAGGCCATTGAGATGCACGTGCAGGGCTTGCTTGAGGATAGACGACCTATTCCGAAATCTCATTCTTTTGCCGAATACGTTGCTGTTCCTTCGGTCAAGACAGGTGCTTCATGCCGCTAGAGGGCGAACCGACTCACCCCTGATGCCATCGCAGATGCGAATCCATAGGTAAGGCCCATGAAACTCCCCCTCTACCAAGTAGACGCGTTCGCTTCTGAGTTGTTTTCCGGTAACCCTGCCGCGGTGTGTCCGCTGGACAAATGGCTGGATGACCGGACACTCCAGGCCATTGCGGCGGAGAACAACCTCTCCGAGACTGCCTTTTTTGTCCGGAGTGGTGCCGGCTTCGAATTGAGATGGTTTACTCCGCTCATAGAGGTGGCGCTCTGCGGCCACGCGACGCTCGCAAGCGCATACGTTCTGTTCAACGTCTTGAGCCGGCCGCAGGACTTAATCTCCTTCCAGACTAGGAAGAGCGGCATACTCACTGTCACGCGACGAGGTGAACTAATCGAGATGGACTTCCCTGCCAGACCGCCTAACCCGATGGAGGAGCCGCGTGAACTCAAGGAGGCGCTTGGAGCAACTCCCCAGCAGGTCCTCGGCTCTGAGGAAGACCTGCTCGTGATTCTCGCGGATGAGCGCAGTGTCACGGAGCTCAAGCCCGACTTTACTGCTCTCAGCAAGATTGAACGCCAGGGTGTCATAGTTTCAGCCGAGGGCGAGCGGAGTGACTTTGTCTCGCGTTTCTTTGCGCCCCTTGTCGGTATCCCTGAAGACCCGGTCACAGGCTCGGCACACTGTGTGCTCGTCCCCTACTGGTCGCGCATCCTGGGCAAGCAGGACCTCCATGCGCTGCAGGTGTCGAGGAGAGGGGGCGAACTGTTCTGTCGAGACCGTGGCGAGAGAGTTTCTATTGCCGGCAAGGCAGTCCTCTATCTCGAAGGCTCAATCACCATCCCTGACGCCTGAGACAGTGGGACAGCAAAAACGGTCCCTCTTACCCCTTCATTCTTTGGCGCTTCACCGACATACTCTTGAATCGTTGACCCGGTCACCTCTCGCTTACTTGGGCCCCTTTGCTTCTGACTTCGGTGTCCAAAAATCGGTGGACGGTCTGCCCTCCTCAAGGCAAAATTGCGCGCGTGCGCACAAAGAAGAACCTCCAGAGAAGCAGACGACAAGACAAGGCGCGGATGACGTGACCGGCTGATGAAACGACGTCTGTCACGCAACGCGCCTTAAGGAGGACAATCACCGTGAGCTCAAGGACACTGCCCTCAGTCGCCGAAATGGAACGTGCCTACAAGAAGAGTGATGCCACCTACGACGGGATCTTTTTCCTCGGGGTGCGCACCACCGCCATCTTCTGCCGTCCCTCATGCCCGGCCCGAAAGCCACTGCCTTCGAACGTGGAGTACTTCCCCACCGCTCGGGAAGCCGTGTTTGCCGGCTACCGGCCCTGCAAGCGTTGCAAGCCAATGGAGCTGCCAGGAAGCCCGCCTCGCTGGGTCAAGAAACTCCTCGCCGAGGTGGAGCAGGACCCGACCCGGCGACTTACTAACACAGATCTCTCCGAACTGAACATCAATCCAGCAACTGCCAGGCGCTATTTCCTCAGACACTATGGTATGACCTTTCAAGAGTATTCACGGGCGCGACGTCTGGGGAGAGCGCTCGTCCAGATCCGTGACGGCAGCGACTTCGACGAGGTCATCCTGGGACACGGGTACGAGTCGCACAGTGGATTTCGAGAGGCCTTCGTGCACGCATTCGGGAAACCTCCTGGCCGCAGTCGCGACCTCAACTGTGTGGTGACTTCGTGGCTGGAGAGTCCTCTGGGCCCGCTCGTCGCCAGCGCCACGGACGAAGGCGTCTGTCTCTTGGAGTTCACTGACCGCCGGATGCTGGAGACCCAGTTCAAGACTCTCCGACGGCTCTTCTCATGCACGCTCGTGCCCGGGAAAGACAAGCACCTCGCCCAACTGGAGGAGGAACTGGCCGCATACTTCGCGGGCAAGCTAAAACGTTTCAAGGTCCCGCTCGTGTATCCGGGCACTCCCTTCCAGCGCAGGGTCTGGGATGAGCTTCTGCGCATTCCACACGGGAAGACGCGCTCTTACGAAGACGTGGCAGTGGCGATAGGTGCAAAGGGCTCCCACCGTGCCGTGGCTCGCGCGAACGGTATGAACCGCATCTCGATACTCATCCCCTGCCATCGGGTGCTCAACAAAGACGGGCGGCTTGGCGGCTACGGCGGCGGGTTGTGGAGGAAACAGTATCTCCTGGATTTGGAGCGCGAGAAGCGCAAGACAGAGACCTAACCCTGGCCTGGGCCCAGTCGGAGTCATAGAGGGACCTTAAACGGGCACGCTGAAGCGGTCGCTCGCCCCCGGACTGCACCCGACGATCTTCCTGGATTCTGCCGGCGCCACATCAATCCTTTCGAGCGGGACCGGGTTCTCAGGCACTTCGGGACGACCTAGCCCCTCGATTTTCCTTTTGCCCTCCGCCGTCGTCAGTCTATACTCAGGGCTTGTGTATCTTGACACCTTATGGTTGCCCGGTTTGACTGACCAGCTCCACATACTCCAAACCCTAAGAGGAGGCGGTATGCAGTTCCTGAGAACCAAAGTTACGTTCCCTATCACCGAGGCAGGGCGCTTGCGCCAGCCGGCGGCACGGATGTTCCGGGGGATGGCGTTTGCCACACCGGTGCTCGCCCTCTCCCTCGTCCTGCTCACCCTCGTGCCTTCCCTTGCCCTCTCCCAAACCCTGGAGGAGAAGGTCCGGGAGTTCACCCTAAGAAACGGCATGAAGTTCCTCGTGGTCGAGCGGCACGAGGCGCCGGTAGCGTTCTGCGCCGTCGCGTTCAACGTGGGCTCGGCCAACGAGCGCACCAACATCACGGGCATCTCCCACATGCTTGAGCACATGATGTTCAAGGGCACGGAAATGATGGGGACGAAAAACTACAAGAAGGAGATTCCCTACATCCAAAAGACCGACGAGCTCGGCGAGAAGACGATTGCGCTCAGGAGAGAGATGGGAGAGTGGCGCTTCAAGCGCTTCCACGATTTTTCGCTCCAGGTCGTTGAGTCCTTCCCCAAAGAGGAGAAGGAGCGAATCGGCTCGAACAAGTTCGAGCAGAACAAGCTCATGGCCGAGAAAATCCGCTCCATGGCGAAGCTCCCGGACTCTCTGGCCACCATCCCCTACCTCACAGAGGACGGGGGCGTCAATTACCTGGACAAGTACCTCGAATACGAGCTCGCCTGGGGCGAGATAGCGAAGCTCCTGGACGAACAGCGTGAGTACATGGTGAAGGAAGAGCTCTGGGGCCTCTACATGAACAACGGCTCGCGCTTCCTCAACGCCTTCACGTCCAACGACGCGACTGTCTACCTGTGCTACCTGCCGTCCAACCGGCTCGAGCTATTCATGGTCATGGAATCCGACCGCATGGAGGCGCCCATCTTCAGAGAGTTCTGGTCGGAGCGCGACGTAATCATGGAGGAACGCCGGCTGGGCGAGAACGACCCGGATGAAGTACTGGATCAGGCGTTCAACGCAGTCGCTTTCACTGCAAGCCCTTACAAGTGGCCTGTCGTGGGCTGGATGAGCGACCTTCAGACAATCGACCGAAAGGAACTCGCCAATTACCACCACACCTTCTATGCGCCCAACAACGCTGTCTGTATGGTGGTGGGCGATGTCAAGCTCGAAGAGGTCCAGAAGCTGGCGAAGAAGTACTTCGAGACGATTCCCTCTCAGCCCGCGCCTCCGGGCATCGAAACGCGCGAGCCGGAGCAGACTGGCGAACGCCGCGTGGTGGTGGAGCACTCGGCCAACCCGAAGCTCATGATGGGGTTCCACAAGCCCGTGTATCCTGACCCGGACGTGGTCGCAATCTCAGTGCTCGAGAGCATTCTCACTGGTGGCCGCACGTCGCGATTCTACAAGACCATCTTCGAGGAGAAGCAGCTCACGGCCTCTGCGCCTCAGATGTACGAGGGGCCTGGCGACCGTTACGACAATCTCATAGTGATAGTGGCTGAGCCGAGACATCCGCACACACTCGAGGAGGTCGAAAAGGCCATCCTGGAGGAACTCGACAAGATCAAGAAAGAGCCTGTCACTGAGCGCGAGCTTCAGCGCGTCAAGAATCAGCTCGACGCGAGCATGATTCGCTCGCTCGGTTCAAACGTCGGCATCGCATTCCAAATCGGCTTCAGCCAGATCTTCTACGGCGACTATCGTCTCATGTTCAGGAACCTCGAGCGCGTGAAGAAGGTCACTGCAGAAGACATCCAGCGCGTCGCCGACAAGTATCTCACCGCGAAGAACCGCACGGTGGCCTACCGGGTGCAGATAGAAGAGGAAAAGAAGCCTGGCGCCGAGGAGCAGATCGACATGCAGGCATTGATGCAGTTCGTCCAGACCCTCCCTCAGGAAGAGAAGATGGCGATATTCCAGAAGTTCCAGAGTCTGCGCACTGACGCGGAACGCGAGGTCTTCGGCAAAGAGCTCTTTGATCGCATGAAGGCGTCGCAGGGAAAGAAGTAGAGGCAAACGCCTCATTTTCGCGGCCCGCCTGCAGCAGGCAGTGGGTCACCCGCCGGAGATCTTCAGTTGCAGGAATCCAGCGGGAGCCCTGCGGGCTGACTCAAGGATAGACATGGCAAGGAGAAGAACAATGCGCAATCGAACGTTCATGATCGTCCTCGCGGCCGCGCTGGCCGTCTGCGTCACCGGGCTCGCGTTCGCGTCGCCTGCGTTGGCGGCGAAGCGGCCTCACCCCACGAAGCTCGCCTACCCTGCGCTCAAGCTCGCTACCCCGCAGGCAACAGAGATATCGCTCTCGAACGGGCTCACGGGCTTTGTCGTCGAGGACCACGAGATCCCGGTCGTTGACGTTGCGATACTCGTGAAGACCTACTTCCCCGACAAGAGCAAGTTCGGCCTCAACGACATGGCCCAGTGGGTCATCCGTAACGGCGGAACTGCCACGTGGCCCGGCGACAAGCTCAACGACGAGCTGGAATACCTGGCCGCAAGCATGGAAGTCTACGGAGGCGGTCTCACCACCATGTTCGCCTTCAACTGCATCAAGAAGGATCTCCCGCGGGTCCTCGACATCTTCGCTGACTTGGTCATGAACCCTGCGTTTCCGGAGGACAAGATCGAGATGCGGCGGAACACCATGCTGGAGGACATCCGCCGCCGGAACGACGAACCCAGCGGTGTCTCGCGCCGCGAATACGCGCAGCTCATCTACGGGGACCACCCCTACGCGTGGGAGACCACGCCTGAGAGCGTGAAAGGCCTGACGCGCGACGACCTGGTCAACATCTACAAGACCTACTTCCATCCGAACAACGCGATCATCGGGATAAGCGGCGACGTGACGAAGGACGAGATCGTAGCGGCTCTTGAAAGCGCGCTCGCCAATTGGCAGCCCGCGGACGTGACTGTTTCACAAGTGCCCGATATGGCGGCGCCCGCTGCCCCGACGTGCAACTACATCTACATGGACATCAACCAGGCCTACATTTCGATGGGCCACGAGGGCATCAACCTCAACAACCCCGACCGCTGCGCAGTCAACATAATGAACTTCATACTGGGCGGCGGCAGTTTCACGTCGTGGATAACCGAGAAGGTGCGGAGCGACGAGGGCCTTGCCTACAGCGCCAACTCGCGGTACTCGGCGGACCCGTGGGTCAAGGGGCTGTTCAGCGCTTCGGCCCAGACCAAGGCCGACGCCTGCAGCCGCGCCATCACCATCATACAGGACCAGATCAAGCGCATGCGCGAGACTGGCCCGACCGAGAAGGAAGTCAAGAAGGCGATCGAAACTTTTGTGAACAGCCAGGTCTTCGACTACGAGTCCAAGGCACAGGTCGTGCGCCGTCTCATCGACCTCCGCTACCAGGGCCGGCCGCTCGACTCGCCGGAACGCGACATCGAGACCTACGGCAAGCTCACGGTGGCGGACATCAGGAACGCGGCACAGAAGTATCTCCGGCCGGACGATCTCACGCTGCTCGTGGTGGGCAACAAGGAACTGTTCGACCGTCCGCTGAGCGAGTTCGGGACGGTGAACGAGATAGAGCTGAAGAAGGAGTAGGGGCACCGGGATGCGGACACAGTAGGGTGGCGGGCGTCCCGGGACTGAACTTCTGGCCAAGGCGCTGTCGGCCGCGGACGCCGCCGGGGCTGGAGAATCGGCCATCCACGTCATGTTGAATGGACCTGGCCGATGGTATCCCCACGGGGATGTGCTCGGGCCTGTCGAACCCCACAGCTTGCTGGTCCACGAGGTCGCTGTGCGTGTCGTAACCCGGTGTGTTGCGCATGGTACGAAAAGCACCCCATGACCGCAAAATCAGCCCCGGCACTGTTGACGGAATGCCGGAACCGTGCTATCATAATCATGGCTGATGGTTCGACCTCCGTTGGCCTGACAGGGTGCCCTGCCCTGCAATACTTCAATCATGTCTTCGATTGACTCCTGCCGAGGCGCGGTTCATTTTCTGTCTGATGGCCCCTGGGTTTATTGACAGTAGCTGTTGCTTTGGCTATACTGCCCCGATCGTCTTGCGTGCGCCAGATTGTGTTGGGTGTTGTGTTGCGTGCGTCTCGAGTTGCCTCGGCTGGGCCGAGCTTGGGGCCGACCACCCAGAATGGAGGTTGACACTCGCCTTCAGGTCTAGCTATACTACCCTGATGGCGGAAATCGACAGCATCGCGGCGATCTGTTGAGCCAAGGCAATCTTGATACTCCAGCGATTGCCAGCGATTCACAACTGATTCTAATCAATTAAGGCTCGTGGCCCGTTGCGGGCCGCCGGTGCGGTAACCCCGCCCTGGTCTGGCCCCCCTTCCCGGGAGTGGAACTGTCCCGGCTCAAACGGGTTCATGAGGGTGAAAGGAGGGATCGAATCCAGGTCAAGCAGTCCGGTGTGCTTCCGATTGGCGAGGCCCTGCCCCGCCGCGGGATTGACATCAGAGCGTGCGCCGCCTCCGACTGAGAATGGTCGGTGACCCGGCAACCGGACTGACTCACCTACTCGACCTGGAACAGGCTAAGAGGACAACCTGTCAAGCCTTCGGGGGCTTCAGCCCCGAAGAGAACGCGGTTCGACTTCGGTAGAAACAGGCAACCTGTAAACTTAAACCGAGGATGAGGTGCAATGAAACAATCCATCTTCATGCTAGTGCTGCTTGTGGCGGCGTTCTGCGTCGCCCTGGGCATCTTCATGTTCCTGCTCCCGGACTACCTCCGGGCGGGCGGCCCGCTGGTCGTCATTCTCATCATGCTGTCCATCATGGTTATCACCTTTATCTTCGAACGCGCTTTTGCCTTGCGGGCTTCCCAGGGCAAGGGCTCAGTGCTCGCGTTCCTGAAGGCAGTCAAGCAGGACGTGGTAAAGAACAACATCGACGGCGCCGTTGCGGCCTGCGACAAGCAGGGCGGCACTGCTGCCTCGGTTCTTCAGGCGGGACTGGAGAGATACAAGGAACTGAAGGCCGAAAAAACCAAGCTCTCCCACAAGGAGACGATGGAAGAGGTCCAGAGTTCCATCAACGACGCGATGATGCTCGAGACCCCTCTTCTCGAGAGGAACCTCATAGCTCTTTCGACGATCGCGACCATTGCGGTTCTCACGGGCCTTCTGGGCACGGTTATCGGGATGATCCGTGCGTTCCAGGCACTGGCGCACGCCGGCACCCCGGACGCCATACAACTTTCGCAGGGTATTTCCGAGGCGCTCGTCAACACTGCCGGCGGTCTCTTGGCGGCAATCATGGCTATTATTGCCTACAACTACTTCTTTACCAAGATCGACGGCTTCACCTACATGATTGACGAGGCCAGTTTCTCGATGATCAAAACGCTGTCTGTGCACAAGGATGAGTAGTCGGTTGAGTCAGAACAAAGAGGCATGAGCAATGGCGAAGAGAGCTCGAATTAACATCATTATCGACATGACGCCGATGGTGGACGTCACGATGTTGCTCTTGACGTTCTTCATGCTCACCACACAGTTTCGGCCGCCTCAGGAAGCAGAAGTGACACTGCCGGCGTCTCACTCGGCCTTCAAGTTGCCTGAGTCAAACGTGATGACCGTGTCTATCACCAAGGAAGAACGCATCTATCTGGGTCTGGATTCTCAGAATCTCAGGTCCAGGATTTTCGGCGAGGAGTTCAAGCTCAGGCCCGGCATTCAGGTGCAGGACAAGCAGACTCTGGCCGACCTCATGGTCCGGGCCAGGATAGCGAACCCCAAGCTGAGGACCGTTATTCGAGGTGATAAGAACACGCCTTACGGTGTGGTTGAAGACGTCATGGACATCCTTCAGCAGGTGAAGATCACCAGGTTTAGCCTGGTTACAGAGCTGGACACAAAGTAGACGGGAGAATTAGGATATGGCTGGCGCTGATTTAGCTGCACAACCGAAAAAGGAACGCAAAGGCTCGAAGAGAGCCAAGAAGATGCGTCGTGTCGGTGTGCGAGTAGACCTGACACCGATGGTCGACGTGGTGATGCTCCTCATCACTTTCTTCATGTTGACCACGGTGTTTACGACGCCTCAGACGATGGAAATCAACCTTCCGCCGGATGAGACGCCAGTGGAGGTCGGCGAGTCGTCTTTGCTTACTTTGCGCGTGATGGCCGATGGGAACATCTACTGGAACATGGGACTTGAATCGCCGCAGATGATCCCGTTCAGTCAACTGCGCCCCCTGCTCCAGGAACGCATTGCTGCGAACCCGAAGCTGATCACGCTCGTGAAGGTGCAAAGGGACGGCACATTCGACATGATGGTTAACGTAATGGATGAACTGGGTCTGGCGAACATTACTAGGTTTAGCATGGCGCCGTTCAAGGACGTCGACATGAGGTTCATTCAGAAGGCGTTGGGTACTTAGTCCTAACTCGAGGTGACCAAGATATGGTTGAAATCGCAATACCACGTTACGTAGTCCACCTCGAAGAGCACGTGCTCAAGAGGAAGGCCAAGAGGTTCTTGACGTTCGCGTTGGCGATCGCGGCAGGAATCCACCTCGGCCTAATAGGCCTCTACTGGGCCGGCGTCGCTTTCTCTAAGGAGGAGCCGCCCACGCGAGTTGTCAGGATTCTGAAGTACAGCGAACTGGGTCCTCCGCCCTCCATCTCTGCGACGAGCGCTGTAGCTCCGTCCGTGTCCGTGGCGCAGCAGAGTGTGAAGCCGACCGTCGGTATACCTGTACCGGTGCCCGACGCCGAGGTGAACCCTGAGCAGACCTTCGCCACGCAGCAGGAACTGAGCGACATAGCGAGCCCAATCGGAGAAGGAACCGGCATCAAGGTGCGCGACGAGGAAATCCAGATTACTGACGACAACGCGCCCCCGCCTGACTTCGTGCCGTTTGAGAAGGAGCCGGTGCTGATAAGGAAAGTGGACCCGGTCTACCCGAAACTCGCGAGGGAGGCAGAGCTGGAGGGTACGGTTGCCGTCAATATATGGGTTGACAAGCAAGGCAAAGTGCGCGACGTGAAAGTCCTGAAGTCGACTTCGGAGATTTTCGTCCAGCCGGTGATCGACGCCGTCAAACAGTGGCAGTTCTCTCCTGCCATGATGAAGAACGGGCCGGTCGCGGTCTGGGTCGCCGTGCCGTTCCGATTCTCTCTCGAAGACATAAGATAGATAGGCATGGGCCATTTCAGCATTTCCAATCTCATTGCCTATGTGGTCGCCCTTGTGACTGGCGGCCTGGGCTTGGCCATTGCCACAAGACTCCTGAATTTGAACCTTCAACCGACCGCACGCTACGTCTTCGGTGCGGTCTTGATATTGATGGGCGTGTATCGCTTTCTCATCACGTTCATGAAGGCCAATGCGGCAAGGGAACGGAAGAAGATCTTTGATGAGGACGAGTAGGTTCGTTCTGCGCGCGCTTGCCTTTCTGCCGGGGCATCTGTTTATGCGGGCGCCTCGTTTCATACCGGCGGTTCCGGTTCTGCGTGCGCTTGTGCCTCTGACTGTGCTTTCGTGCCTGCTTTTCGTCGGCACGTCGTGCAGTCGCTTCGCAGACGAAGAGACTGCCACCAAGGGGCGTCTGACTGTCTGCGCGTCCGAATCCCACCTGGAGCTCATCCAGGCAGAAGCCGAACAGTTCACGAGTCTCTACCAGGAGGCGAAAGTCACGGTCTTCGGTGCCACTACTCGCGAGGCCATAATGCACCTCTTGAACGACAGCGTGTCCGTGGTTGTGCTCGACCGGACCCTCAATGCCGAAGAAGAGCAGGTGGTCAAGAAGGCCAAGCTCAAGCTCGAGAGGATCGAGGTCGCCCTCGACGCAGTGGCCGTCGTGGTGAACAGCCTGAACGACGTCAGAGGCATCTCCAAGGAGACGTTGAAGGACATATTGACAAGAAAGGTCACTGATTGGAGCCAGATATCCGGTTCCGGCCTTTCTGGGCCGGTGGAACTCGCGCTGACCGGAAGAAACTCCGGCACGTACGAGCTGATTAAGGACCACTTTTTTGGTCTCTCTGAAGACATCCAGGCATCGGTGGTACTCCCCTCCCAGAAGGAAGTGCTCGAGTACGTTGCGAAACACCCTCAGGCAATAGGCCTGGTGTCGCTCGCCTCCTTCAGGAGCCCTTCTGTCCAATTCCTGTCGGCGGATTCGACGTCGGCGGTTGTCAGGGCGCTCTCGTTCGCCGGCCAGGACTCGACCGGAAAGGCGGCGCTTTTCAAGCTCCACCAGGCGCACATCCATCTTGGTAAGTACCCTTTGAGCTATTCGGTGTATATATATGTTAGGAAGGAATCTGATCTGGCGGCCGGATTTGTGGGTTTCATCGCCGGTCCCGTCGGGCAGAAGATAATCTTGAACTGGGGCCTCGTGCCTGTCACAATGCCAGTCAGGATTGTCACGTTGACGTAGTAGGTGCCAGGTTCTGCGGGAGGGAGCGAACCCTGTAACCGGGGGAGGTCCCGCGACAAGCGACCGGCAATGGGGGAATCAACTCGCACAGCGCCAAGAATGCGCTTGATCTTGATATAGTGCGTCGCGCTCATATGAGAGCGCCTGCCGAGGGTTGAGGAGACACAACGACCATGAAAAAGACTCTCTTCTTGCTCACGATTCTTGCTCTCGTCACCTTCCCTGCTGTGGCGCTCGCAGTGGACGCTCTCACTGCCGGCAAACAGTATATCGAGGCGGGCAGGCCCAACGATGCCATTGCCGTGCTGCTTCCGGCATTCATGGCGGACCCGTTCAACGCGCAGGTCGTCTTGACTCTCGGAAAGGCATACTTCGCCGCCGGAAAGCCGGATTCCGCGGAAATCATCGCCAAGACATACACCGGCATGGACAAGAAAGACCCCGAGGGTTACATCCTGGGCGCGAGGGCGGCCCTTCAGCGGAACAAGTGCGGCAATGCACACAACTTCCTCAAGAAAGGCCTCAAGGCCAACAAGAACAACGTCGTCCTCTTGGTGGAACTGGGTTACACACACATGGCCTGCGATTCGGTTGACCAGGCCATAGTGAGTTTCACTCAGGCCGGAGAGATCTCCCCCGGCTACGCGCCGGCATACAAGGGCCTGGGCGATGCTTACATCAAGCTCAATGCCGTGAGCGTGGCCATAATGCAGTTCGAAGAAGCCCTCAGGGCCGATTCCAGCCTGACGGAGCTGCGATACGCGCTGGCCAAACTCTACTTCAAAGAGAGGCGCTTCAACGAGGCGGCGGACGCCTATAAGTACATCATCATAAAGAACCCAGAGGACGACGACGCAGCGCGGGAACTTGGGCAGATCTATTACCTGGCGAATCAGTTCGACAACGCCGCGAGCGTGCTGGGTCGCTACGCGGAACGCCATCCGGACGATTTCGAGGTCTGGGCCATGTACACTGAATCCCTCGCTGAGAACAGGCAGTACGCCGAGGCGGTCACGGCGGCAGACCACGTGTTCAAGACCGACCCCAAGTCGGCCATCGCGCATCGGGCCGCGGCCAAGAGCCAGTACATGCTCAAGGACTTTGCCAAGTCCATCTACCATTATCAAGAACTGGCGCAGGTGGACACACTGTCCTCCGACGACTACAGATATCTTGCCAAGGCCTGCTTCGACTCGGGACCCAAGAACGACTCCCTTGCCATTGCCAATTTCGAGAAGTCGGTGGCTGCTGACTCGACCCAAGGTGACATATACCCGGAGCTGGGCGCGGCCTACATGAGAACGAAGAACTTCGCCAAGGCGGCCGAACAGTACAAGAAGAAGTTCACAATGGACCGCACCGCCGCGAGCGCGTACATCAACTACGCCTTGTGCATGGAAGTTCTCCAGAACTGGGAAGAAGCCCGGAAGGCCCTGACCGTGGTGATGAGGGACAATCCCGACTACGTCCCGGGCCACTATCACCTCGGCTACGTCTACTCCCAGATGGATTCCATCCCGGCAGCCAAGGGGTCCTACGAAAGCTTCATCGCCCTGGCCGACACACTTCAATCGAAGTACACCAACGAGCTTTACCACGCCTACAGGTTCATCTCTGTGGTTCATCTCGGAGACAAGAGGTACCCGCAGGCAGAGGCGGCCCTGCTCAAGGCAGTGGCCCTGAGGCCTAACGACCCGGAGTTGCACCTGTGGCTGGCCCAGACGCTTCACGCGCTGAACAAACGCGAGGAGGCCAGGAAACACTACCAGCTGGTGTTGAAGTACGACCCCGGCAACAAGGATGCTAAGAAGGGGTTGGACATTCTCGAATTGTACGAGTGACGGCCGCCGGGACGGCTGGTCCGTGATGGCTCATCGTGCGGCACGGTTCCGCGACGCCGGCGACGACACGGCCGCCCGACTGGGCGCGGGTCGACACCTCACATTTCGTGAATGGGCATCGTCCTACACTTTTCCGGCAGGCCGCCGGAAGTTTCCCTAAGGGGGCGTCTATGAAAGGAAGAATCTCTCTTCTCCTCTTGGTCTTCGTTCTTGCAGTGTCGGTCCTCTTCGGATGCGGCAAGAAACAGGGGACTCTGCAGATTTCCGGCTGGGAATTGTATCAGGACCCCTATTACGGGATCAGTTTCAAGCATCCCCAGGGCTGGCCGGTCGTTCCCGAGGGCGGGAGATTCTCCGTCTTCTCTTCACAGGACGTCATCAACAGATTCTACGACTTCACCGTGCCGGGCGCGGACGGTGTCCGAATAGTAGTCTCCACCCAGAAGATGGACACTCTCCAGACGCTGGAGCAGTACGTGGCCAAGCTCAGCGGCGACCTGCAGGGCTCCGGGTTTGACATCACGGCAACGGAGCCGGCGACCCTGGCAGACGTTCCCGGCACCCTCGTACACTACAGGGGCGCGGTGGACGCCAGGAACGTGATAGAGGCGATTCAGGTCACGGCCATGCGCGATTCCAGCCTCTTTGTGGTGAAGTTCGAGGCCTTCAACAAGCTCTTCACACCCGGCAAGGCCGTGTTCGATACCGTGGTGGCCACGCTCCATCTGCCGAAGCCCAAGAGCGAGATGACGCAGGAAGAGCTTTCTGTTCCTGCCCCGGACTTCATCAAGTTCGAAAACGACCGGCTGAGCATCCAGCATCCGAGCAACTTCGAGGCGGCTGTGCCCAAGCCCAAGGCGCCGACCGAATTCTCGATGGACATCAAGGGATATCGCCAGGACAGCTACGTCCACGTAGACGTCAGGCCGGCGAAGGGCCTCGCCGCGGAAAAGGTCGTCGAGCAGAACGCCAAATTGTACAAGGAGACGTCGCGCGGCACTGCCACGGTCAGCGGGGTCAACACTACCTACATCAACTACTCTCAGGTCAGGGACATCCAGAGCCGCGTGTACTTCCTGGTGAAGAACGACAAGTTCTATCGCGTGATATTCAATTACTACGCTCCGATGAGGAACGTGTATCTGCCGGCATTCGAGAAGACGGTCGCCTCGCTGGTATTGAAATAGGTGACCTGAGGCGCGCATCTGTCGGGGCGTCGTCCGCCAGACGGCGGGCGGGAACGTCAGCATAGAACACAGAAGGCCAGCACTTCCCTGCTGGCCTTTCTTCTTCGCTCCGGTTCGTGGGGACAACCACGCGCTCGCCCCAGCACTCTTCTCTATGGAGACCAGGGTTGTGATCAACATCGCGATCTACATCCTCGCCACTCTAAGGGCGGCGCTGGTTGAGTACGCAATCCTCCGCCCTTCTAAGGCGCCTGGGCCCGTTTATCCAATCCCGTCTTGACGCGTCTCGTCCAAGCTGGTATTTTTAGGCGTTTCGTTGTCAATCAGTAGCCAAACTGACACCCTGCCCCGTCTCAAGGAGGTACAATGACCGGGATTCCTTCCATCTTCTGGATCGTGCCAGTTGCAGGCGTAGTAACCGTGATTTTTGCCATCCTTCTCATCAGAAATGTGCTGGGCCGCGACCCCGGTACGCCCGAGATGAGGGAGATCGGCGACCTCATCTTCGAGGGCGCATGGGCGTTCCTCAAGCGGCAGTACAGCACCATAGGCCTTATGTCGCTACTGGTCGCCGTGGTAATCGGCTTCCTCGTGGCCGCCCTTGGAGGTGAAAAAGGCATAGAGGGAATGACCGCTGCAGGCATCGGCTGGCGGACTTCCGTGGCTTTCCTGATAGGAGCTTTCTGCTCGAGCATCTCCGGCTTCATTGGGATGTACATCGCGGTGAAATCCAACGTCCGCTGCGCTGCTGCGGCCCAGAAGAACCTCACCCAGGCTGTCACCGTGGCCTTGAGAGGTGGAGCAGTGTCGGGCTTTCTTATCACTGCGCTCAGCCTTCTCGGCGTGACCGCCATCTTTTTCGCCTTCGGCGGAGCCACCCGGCCTCACATCGCGCCCCACCTCATCGTCGGCTTTGGCTTCGGAGCGAGCTTCGTCGCCCTCTTTGCTCAGCTCGGCGGAGGAATATACACTAAGGCCGCTGACATGGGCGCGGACCTGGTCGGCAAAGTGGAGGCGGGCATTCCTGAGGACGACCCACGCAACGCCGCCGTCATCGCTGATTTGGTGGGCGACAACGTCGGAGACTGCGCAGGCCGTGGAGCCGACCTCTTCGAGTCGACCGCTGCCGAGAACATCGGCGCAATGATCCTGGGCATCATCGCATACCTCGCAACCCACAACGTGGCCTGGATACTCTTCCCTCTCGTGATCCGAGGCTTTGGCCTCTTCGCCAGCATGGTGGGGCTCATGTGCGTCCGCGCGAGAGAGGAAGAGAACGCGATGAACGCCCTCAATCGCGGCTACTTCGTCGCAATCGGTCTTTCAATCGTGGGTCTTGCGGTTACCGTTCACGTGATGCTGCACAACTGGTGGCTCTTCGGGGCGGGCCTGGTTGGGATTCTGGCAAGCGTAGTCACCATTTTCGTGACCCAGTACTACACGGAATCTAGGTACAAGCCGGTGAGGGACATCGCTGAGGCCTCGAAGACCGGCCCCGCCACCAACATCGTGGTCGGAACCGCGGTCGGCTTCGAGACCACGCTACCCACTGCCATTGTCATAGGCGGCTCGCTGCTGCTTTCCTACTGGATGGGACAGATGAGCGGAGTCGTGGGTGCGGGGGCCTTCGGCACTGCCGTGGCCACCATGGGCATGCTCATGACGTGCCCCTACATCCTCTCCATGGACACGTTCGGTCCAATAACTGACAACGCCAGTGGCATCAACGAGATGGCCGGAGCAGGCAAGGAAGTGCGTCGCATCACCGACAGACTCGATGCCGTCGGGAACACAACCAAGGCGCTGACCAAGGGATACGCGATGGTGTCTGCCGGCCTCGCGGCTTTCCTGCTCTTCCAGGCGTACTTGGACAGAGTGTCGTTCCTCAAGTTCGGTGAGGGGGGCAAGTACACCATCGTGGACATCGCACGAGTCGAGGTCTTCGTTGGCGCCCTTCTCGCAGTCATGATCGTCTTCCTCTTCAGTTCCTGGGCAATCAGGGCCGTGGGTAAGACAGCAGGCGCCATCATCCAAGAGGTGAGGCGTCAGTTCCAGGCCGACCCTGGCATCATGGCCGGCACTTCAAAGCCGGACTATTCTAGAGCGGTGGACATCACTGCTCGTGCGGGCCTCCGAGAGATGGTGAAGCCCGGGCTTCTACCTGTGCTCGCGCCTATTGTCATCGGCCTTCTGTTCAAGTGGGCCGGATATGACGCTGCGATGGTGGTGGCCGCCGTGCTCATGGTCGGCACGATCGCAGGCATCATGCTGGCCTCGTTTATGAACAACGGCGGAGGCGCCTGGGACAATGCAAAGAAGATGATCGAGGACGGCCAGCTCATGGACGAAAAAGGGAACGTCGTCATGAAGGGCAGTTTCACTCACGCAGCTGCGGTCGTGGGGGACACTGTCGGCGACCCCTTCAAGGACACCGCCGGGCCGTCGCTCCACGTCCTGGTGAAGCTATTGAGCACAATCACACTGGTGGTGTGCCCGCTGTTCATTTGAGGTTTCTCGCAACATCGGAATGTGAACACGTTTGGCCGACTGGAGGCCGTACCCACGCATCGGCGGTCTCCGGTCGGCGTGTGCTCCAGGTAACAGGGATCAACTGATTTGCTCAGCGCTCTCTGTGTCTCCGGCAAACCGCGTCCCAACCAAGCCCGCCAGAAGAGGTGCTCCCATGGAATATCTTGAGATCGATGCAAGAGACGGAGAGCTTATCGCCGCGGCCGCTGAAGTCATCCGCACGAACTTCCAAGAGGACAGGCACACCGTAGGCGCTGCCGTGCGCTGTTCCTCAGCCAAGACATACGTGGGCGTCAACATAGACTCGTGCGGATACGGTCCGTGCGCCGAACCCATAGCAGTTGGGGCAGCAATCAGTGCCGGCGAGAGGAAAATCGAAGCCATCGTCGCCGTGGAGGGCCGAAGCGGCGATTTCCAGGTCCTCTCCCCCTGTGGCAATTGCAGACAGCTTCTTCTCGACTACGCGCCGGACGCCATGGTCATCGTCCTGCACGAAGGAAACGTGGTGAAAGCCAAAGTCAAGGATCTGCTGCCTGCACCGTACAGGAGCTTCTAAGCCCACCCCAAGAGCAGAGGCATGCCCGGCGTCCCTTCCGGCCTTGGCTCGGCAATTGACCGCTCCAGCTTTCCAATGCGCCCGCTTTGTCGTTGACACCTCCGCCATTCTTTGTCTACAATTTAGGTCTATATCATTCACATGCCCACCGGCTCAAGTATCCTCACCCACGAAGGAGTGCTAAGAGCCTGAACATACATGTGCTGAGACATCTCTCACCTGGGCTCCCGAACAGACAAAGCTCTGAGTAAAAGGAGGAAAGATGGCTGGAATGAAAACGACCATTAGTGTGATCAAGGCTGACGTCGGGGGATACGTCGGGCATTCGAGCATGCATCCGGACCTCGTGGCGAAGGCCAACGAGATGCTGGAGGCCGCCACCGAGAAAGGACGCCTTGTCGACTTCCATGTGACCTCGTGCGGCGACGACCTCGAGCTCATAATGACTCACAACAAGGGCCCTGAGGCGCCAGACATTCACAAGCTTGCCTGGGACATTTTCCTCGCTGGCACTGAGATCGCCAAGAAACTCGGGCTCTACGGCGCCGGACAGGACATATTGAAGGACGCCTTCAGCGGCAACGTGAAGGGAATGGGTCCTGGCGTGGCCGAGATGGAGTTCACAGAACGGAAGAGCGAGCCGATCATCGTCTTCATGGCGGACAAGACCTCACCCGGCGCATGGAATCTTCCCCTCTACAAGATGTTCGCGGACCCCTTCAACACAGCCGGCCTCGTCATAGACCCGAGCATGCACGAGGGCTTTAATTTCCTGATCCTTGACGTGCTGCAGTCCAAAGAGATCATGCTCTCGGCGCCGGACGAATTGTACGACATACTGGCCTTGATAGGGTCGCACTCCAGGTACATGATAAAGGCCATCTACAGGCGCGCGGACGGGGAGATCGGAGCCAGTGCCTCCACACAGAAACTGAGCCTCATCGCCGGCAAGTACGTCGGGAAGGACGACCCAGTGCTCATAGTGCGTTCGCAGAGCGGTCTCCCTGCAGTGGGCGAAGTGCTTGAGCCATTTGCTTTTCCGCACATCGTTGAAGGTTGGATGAGAGGTTCGCACAATGGACCCCTCATGCCGGTCAGCTTTGAGGACGCTACCCCAACCAGGTTCGACGGACCGCCCAGGGTCATCGCCGCCGGCTTCCAGGTGACGGACACCCACCTCATCGGACCCGTGGACATGTTCGACGACCCTGGCTTCGACATGACGAGAGACAAGGCCAACGAGATCGGCGAATACATGAGGAGGCACGGCCCGTTTGAGCCGCACAGACTCCCTGCGGACCAGATGGAGTACACTACTCTTCCGAGCGTTCTCGCAAGAATGAAAGACAGGTTCAAGGAGGCAAAGTAGCCGTTCGGCAGGACGTCAATCGTGCCAACGGCCTCTTCCGAAGGAGAGCAGAGTGAGGACTCGTAGTGCCCGCTCTGCTCTCCATTTTCTTGCCTTCCAGATAAAGGGATGTGACGCTCCGGGGTCTGCTGCGCTGACAACCAGGGAACCTACCCGTGGGTCGGCCAGTGAGTCTTGCCGCATTTCGGCTGATGAGTCCTTCTCTGCACCCACTCCCCTCACCTCGAAGCTGACGCACCCATCCACATCAGTGCGGAACATGCGCGCTCCGGCACGTGCATAGCACTCAATCACCTCTCTGGACGGATGGCCGAATCTATTCCGGCGACCCACACTGAACACCACGTAGTCCGGTCTGATGGTCTCCACAAAGCATTTGCTGAGTGTGCCGGCGGCGCCGTGGTGCGGTGCCTTCACTATCGTGACAAGTGGACCGCGTCCGGAGTTTGGCATAGCGATTCGCTCTGCCAGCAGGTCCAGTATTGGTGCCCCTGCGTCGCCGGTCAGGATGAACTGAACTCGCCTGCACCTAATGACACAGACCAGCGACGAATCATTTAGCGAAGACGAGGATGTGTCGGCGGTCGCCTTTCCCGAAGGATGAAGCACTTGAATTGAGACACCCCGGACACGCGCGATCCCATGTGAATCGAGAGAAGGCTCCTTTCCCGAGCTTCCCGCCGCCTCCACGGGAAGTCCGTGTTCCTGCGCGGCCCGGTGCACGAGTTTCGAAAAGGAACTCGTTGTGTCAGCGCCAGAGCTCCAGACGTGTCTCACCTTGCGTTTTTCGATCAAGCTCAGAAATCCGCCGGCGTGGTCAGAATGAAAATGAGACACTATTGCGGCATCAATTGAGCGGAGCCCCTTCGCCCTCATGTAAGGCAACACCGCTTTCTGCCCGCTGTCCCATTCTTCTCTTGCGTCCCCCGCGTCCACGAGAAGAGAACTCCCGTCTGGAAACCGAACAACAGTCGCGTCACCCTGGCCCACGTCCAGGAAATCCACCATGAGGCGCCCCTTGCCTTCGCCCGCCTGCCTGCCGAACAGGCCGGCAGGACTTACTCCGACGAAGCCCGCCAGGAGAAGTCCTGTGCACGACACTGTCATAAACATGATCGCCTTCCGCCGCACGGAAACACGGGTCTCGGCCGTTCCCGCAAGCCCCAGGGTCACAAAGAAGCAGGCAAGGAACGCGACGACTTCGAAAACGTGAGGCCGCGACAACTCGAGGCCCGCGCACGGCATTGAGGCGGCGAGACTCGCAACCAGATTGCAGAGTCTGAGAAGGAGCCACGTGATGTCAAACGCATACCCCGCGGCCCATGGCAAAAGGCCCGCGAAGATCAAGGAGCAGAACCCGCAGACCAATCCTCCGGACGCCAGAGGAATCCCCAGCAGGTTCGCCGGGACCGCCACGAGAGAGACGCTGCCGAACTGGAGCGCCAGAATCGGTAGAACCCCGAGTTGCGCAACACAGGTCGTCAGCGCGGTTGAGGCAACGTATTTCCACACCCACTCTGGCATCTTTACCGCCCGCCTGACACGCCGCGCAAACCTGACAGACACAAT
>Ga0315294_10001380_pt1 | contig 26368 bp, 29 predicted proteins | sample YL17G13_40_MG_FD_203626 | JGI IMG/M metagenome (GOLD analysis project Ga0315294, IMG submission 203626) | Sediment microbial communities from Yellowstone Lake, YNP, Wyoming, USA - YL17G13_40 | ecosystem: Environmental > Aquatic > Freshwater > Lake > Sediment | place: USA: Wyoming | collected... | reverse complement strand
ATGCCGGGCGCCAATCGCCAGAAGGTCGAGCAGCTTCTCCTGCTCCGCTCCAGGTTGGACCCGTTCGCGTTGGCGGGTATAATCCGGCGGAAGCTCGATCGGATCTGGTCGCTCCGTCACACCCGCAGTAAAACCGTAAAACCCAAGGGCGTGTCGGACATGGAGATCTCCCGCTCGCTCTCGCGGACACTCTCCTTCCCCCACGTCGTTTCGAGCAGCCTATGACTCCTCAACCCCTCTCCGCCAGGGTAAGATTTTTAAATGGCAAGACGATACCCTCTAGAGTAAGGTTTTTAAATGGCTTGACAGGTATTGAACAGGAAAAAAACGATTGGCGGGGCCGACGAGACTCAAACTCGCGACCTCCGGCGTGACAGGCAGGCGTTCTAACCAACTGAACTACGACCCCGCGAGGGCTCGCTTATTATAGAGATTCGCCGGGCGTTTTTCAAGGGCTAGGCCCTCCGACGGGCGAAACGACCCCATCCTTTCCGGAAAAGCCCAAGGAACTTGCCGGGATACGTCTCTGCCGCGGAGCGGATGCCAGCCTCGCCATTGAGGTCAACGATGACGGCCGCAGAATCCAGGTCCTTGAACATCTTAGGCTCGGCCAGCTCGCCAGCTCTCAATTGCGAAATCGCTATCTTGTGGGCCGCCCAGAAGGCCGGCTTCGGAACCGATATCAACAGACGCTTATAGGCCATTCTCTCCGTGTTTTCCAACAAGACCCGCTGAAAACGGATCGGCGTCGAGGTGATCCCCAAGCCGGGGATATGATAGGGAGCGCGAACGATTCGCCCCGGTTCGCACAGAAAATCGATGGTCAGCCGGTTCTCGGCCGCGTCGATGGCAGGGACGTATCTTTCAGCCCCCGTCAGGGGTTCCGCCACAGACGTATAACCGAGCTCCGTGAGCCTCTGGCGAACCGAGGGGTCGGATCTGACGGTACGATCATGGGGCCTTATCACGGAGAAGTCAACGTCCGTCGTGGTGAAAGGGATGGGCGCGATCCCCAGATTCTCGACATAGACGGGAAGCACCCAACTGCCGATCAGGACAAGGTGGTCGAGGGCGCCGATCCCGGCCAGATTCCTGAGAATGGCCAAGAACTCACGTTCAATGCCTGGAACTCTCATAGGCACGGCGGACGATATCCAATTGTCTTTGCAGGGCCTTGATGCTCACCTGGATCGATCGGACCTGCTCTTTGACGCGTCCCCTTTTCTTATTGACCGCTTCGATATCCTCTATCCTCGCTTGATATTCACGATGGCTCCGGCAAAGGAATTCCGATATGGATTTGCCCCCCTTCCAGTACTTTTTATAAAAATAAACGTTCCCGCGGATGACGCGTTTATAAACAGACACCGCCGGATGATCCTTCAGAAAACGCTTCATCGACACCAGGCGCTCCCGGCTTCTTTTCAGCTCTTCGTCTAAATATACGAGATTGGCTTCCAGCGGCATATTACACCATATTATTCCATATTTATACTAAAACATGGTGTAAAAAAAGTCAAGTCGATGACACCATGTTTCTTGCCGGGACGGGACTCTTCCTGGTGTAACGTGGCGGAGGGATCAGGCCGTCCCCTTCCTCGGCAGCCAGGAACGGATCTGCCGGGCCACGCGCTGGGCGCTCGGCGGTCCGAAATTGGACATGACGGCCACGATGTAACCGCTTTTCGGGTCCCATTCCAGGACTGCGTTAAGCCTGGAGCACCCCCGGCGTCTCCATAGGTATTTCGTTTTCTGCTGAGCCGGTTGGAGACGCGTTTTCGCATCGATTATCCCATCTCGCCACCGTATGGAAGCATAAATCAAGGCTGGGAACATCTCAATGACGCCTGGAGAGCGCGGACGGGCAATCCGGATGCCGTCAGCGCTGCCCGATGAGCCGGAAATCACCCGGACCTCCCCTTCGGCATAAGAGAGCTTTATGAGAAATATTCGGCCGGGGGATCCGCGGCCCGGAAGGGCGAATCAGGTCGAGAAAACGTCAACAGCCGTTGCCGCTCGTCGGAGGCAATGGGAAACGCAAGGGTACGGGGCCGGCCCGAGGCGAAGCAGCGGCAGGAGCCGGAAGCAATGCCCTTCCCCATGCCCTCTTATGCGCATCACGGCCATCGAAAGCCGCACGAAATGGAAGAGACCCGGCAGGCGCGCGTCAGTTCGTCCTGGCGAAGTCCGAGACCTTCATGTTCTTGTTCTTGAGGCTCAAGCCGAGCGCCCTGTCCAGCGCGGCCGTGGAGAGATTGTAATCCACGATGGCCCTGAGCTCGGTGCTGCGGGCGGTGGACAGGTCCCTCTGGTACTGGAGGACCATGTAGTTGGTGCTCAGTCCGACCTTGAGCTTCTCCTCTTCGGCGGCGAGTTTCTGCTCGGCGAGTTCCCGGGCGACCCGATAAGCCTGGATGCGTTTGTAGTTGGTCTCGACGGCCCGGACGGCGTTCTTGATCTCCAGGAAGATCTGCTGCTCCTGGCTCTTGAGGTTGAGCAAGGACTGCTCCATGTTGAGCTTGGCCTGGGTATACATGGCCCTCGACAGGAAGTTATTCATGGGGAGGGTCAGGGTCAGTCCCACGGACCAATTCTGATACTTGAAATTGAACGCGTCCTTCATGGCGGCCGATGAACCGCCCGGGACCCTCCCGATGATGATCCCGGTCAGGGGGTTGTTGTTCAAGTAGATGATCTGTTCGCCCGAGACCCCGGGGCTCCAGTAGGAGGCCGTCAGGTTGAGCCCCGGCAAGAGCTGGTTCCTGGCGTAGGTGACGTTAAGCTCCTGGTTCTTCAGGCCGATTCGGGAAGCCCTGAGCTCCGGACGGTTCTCCATGGCGGTCACCAGGGCCTCGTCCAGGGCCATTTTCGTTTCCTGGGACTTCGGCTTGTCCTTGGGTTCGATCGAAGTGAAGGCCTTCTCTTCCACCGCGGAGAGGTTGAGGATCATCTTCAGCCGGTCCTCGTTGTTCTTGACCAGGGCTTCGGCCTGGAGGATGTCCGCTTCCCGGGTCGCCACTTCGGCCTGGGCGCTCAGGACCTCGATCGGGGCCAGCTGGCCGACCTCGACGGACCGCCTGTTCTTGTCCAGCAGGTCCTGGGCCAGCTTGAGGGACCGGCGTTTGACCTCTAGATTGTCGATGCTGTAGACGAGGTTCCAGTAGGCGTCCTCGACCGAGTAGATGGTCTCCATGAGCGTCTGTTCGAGCTGGTTCTCGGTGATGGCCAGGTTGTTCCGGGCGATGAGGATCTCCCTGCGGCTGATGTCCCAGCCGAAGTCCTTCAGAAGCGGCTGGGAAAAATTAAAGGTCAGCGTGCTGCCGAAGCGGGGATTGATGGTCTGGAAGCTCCGGTTGGAGTCGTTCTTGTTGGTGTTCAGGGACAGACCCAGCGAGCCGCCCCCGGGGATCGTTTCATTGAGCTGGACGGAGTAATCGTTAAGCTTGTTGATGACACTCTCCGCCGCGTCCAGGTAGGAATAGGACGCCGCATCGGTGTTTCTCTTATTGAAACTGAATGAGAGGCTGGGAAGAAACTTTTCCTGGGCGCGCGAGACCGAGGCGACCGAGATCTCCGGGTTCAGGACCTGGATGGCCACCGAGAGGTTGTTCTTCATCGCCCTCAGGACGCAGTCCTCGAGGGAGAGGGCGAGGGGGTTTTCCTCCTGTCGGCTGAACGCGAGCGTCACGGTCCCCAGCGCGAGGAGGGCCAGGGTTCCCAGGGTGCGAGATTTCATCTTGGGTCTCCTTGTCTCATGTCAACGATCATTCATACCGGAGGGCATCGATCGGGTCGAGCTTGGACGCCTTGCGGGCGGGATAGAAGCCGAAAAAGATCCCCACGGAAGCGGAAAACACGAAAGCCAGGGCAATGGCGGAGGGCGACACGATGGTCTTCCACCCGGCGAAAATGGGGATGAACTTCATCAGTTTGGAACTGCCGATGCCGAAGGCGACCCCCAGGGCGCCGCCCAGGACGCTGAGGACCACCGCCTCGGTCAGGAACTGGAGGAGGATGTCCTTCTCCCGCGCCCCGACGGCCATGCGGATGCCGATCTCCCGGATCCTCTCCGTCACGGAAACCAGCATGATGTTCATGATGCCGATACCGCCCACGAGGAGCGAAATGGAGGCGATGCTCCCCAGCAAGATGCCCAGGATCTGGGTCGATTGGGCCGCGCCTTCGGCGATCTCGGACATGTTCCGGACCTGGAAGTCGTCTTCGGCCCCGGGGGCGATCTTGTGCTGGATGCGGAGGACCTCCTGGATCTGGCGTTGGGCTTCGACCGTCCGCTCCATCGAGACCGCCTGGATGTCGATGCTGTTGATGTGATCCTCGCCGGAAAGCCTTTTCATGACCGTCGTATAAGGGATGACGATGATGTCGTCCCGGTTGAAGAATCCGCCGGCCTCGCCCTTGGATTTCAGGACGCCCAGGACCCGGAACGGGATCTTCTTGACCCGGATGACCTTGCCGAGGGGGTCTTCGTCCTCGAAAAGGGACTTCTTGACCTCGCTCCCGAGGACGCAAACCTTGGCCGCGGCCTTGACATGGGTTTCGTCGAAGAAAGTCCCCGATTCAACCTCCCAGTTCCGGACCTCGGGATATCGGGCTCCGGTCCCCTGGATGGACGTGTTCCAGTTCTTGTTCGCGTAGATGACCTGGCCCCGGGAGTTGGCCGACGGCGATACGTATTTCACGGCGTCACACTGGGTCGCGATGACCTCGGCGTCCTCGGCCTTGAGGCTTTGCCAGCCGCCGCCGCCGCTGTGGACCCCATGGACGTTCCGGCTGCCGGGGAAAACGTTCAGGAGGTTCGTCCCCAGGGAATTGAACCGCTCCTCGACGCCCTTCTTGGCGCCCTCGCCGAGGCTGACCATGGCGATGACGGCCCCGACGCCGATGATGATGCCCAAGGCCGTCAGGAACGACCTCATTTTATTCCGGGCCAGGGCCCGGAGCGCGATCCGGCTCGTGCGCAGGATGTTCATGGAAACGACTCCTTGTTCATGGAATTAATCCTCGCGGATGATCTGCCCGTCCCGGACATGGATCCTCTTCCGGGCATAGGCGGCAATGTCCAGTTCGTGGGTCACCATGACCATGGTGATCCCTTTCTCGACGTTGAGCTTGGTGAAGATGTCCATGATCTCGCTGCTTGTCTTGGAGTCCAGGTTCCCCGTCGGTTCGTCGGCCAGGATCAGCGCCGGGTTGTTCAGCAGGGCGCGGGCTATGGCGATCCGCTGCTGCTCGCCGCCGGAAAGCTGGTTGGTCTTGTGGTGGGCCCGGTTCTTGAGCCCGACGGATTCCAGGGCGTGGAGGGCCATCTCGTGCCTCTGCTTGGTATGGACGTTGGAGTAGAGGAGGGGAAGCTCGACGTTCTCGAGGGCCGAGGTCCGGGAAAGGAGATTGAAGGTCTGAAAAACGAATCCGATCTTCCGGTTCCGGATGCGGGCCAGCGTGTTCTTGTCGAAGGTGGAAACATCTTCGCCTTCCAGGATATAGTTTCCGGACGTGGGTTTGTCCAGGCAGCCGATGATGTTCATCAGGGTGGACTTCCCCGAGCCGGAGGGACCCATGATGGCCACGAAAGCCCCCTCGTCGACGCTGTAAGAGATGCCCCGCAGGGCCTGGACCTCCGTGTCCCCGACCTTGTAGGTCTTGGCCAGGTTCTGAAGTTCGATGATCTTTTTCGCCATGGGTCTTTACCGGCCGATGAACATCATCCGCTGGGGCTGACCCTGGGGCCCGCCGGGGGTCGCAGCCACGATCGGCCCGCCTTCCGTGCCGATGATGACCTTCTGGCCTTCCTGGAGTTCGCCGCGGAGAACCTCCGTGTAGGAGTTGTCCACGACGCCGGGCCTGATGAAAATGATCCGGAGCTTGCCGTCCTCATCCTGGACCCATACCCGGGAGGGCTGTCTCAGCCGCGCCCCCTGGGGCGCCGCGGCTCCCTGATCCTGACCGGATATCGTGGACCGCTGTCCGCCTTCCCCGGACCGGGCCGCTTCGCCCGGAGCGGTCGGACCGGACGCGTGGCCTTCGGGACCGGCGCCCGCCTGCCCGGATCCGCCCTCCTGCCCTCGCCTGGCCGCCATCTTCTCTTCCGCCTCCTTCATGACCTTCTGCATCTCCTCGGCGGGCAGGTTCGGCGTGAACCGCAGGGCGGCGTTCGGGACCCGGAGGACGTTCTTGGCTTCGCCGGAAATGATGGAGACCGTGGCCGTCATCCCCGGCCGCAGCTTCATGCCGGGGTTATCGACGTCGACGATCGTCGTGTAGGTGACGACGTTCTGGATGACCGTCGGGGAATAACGGACCTGGTTGACGGTGCCAAAAAACGTTTCGTTGGGAAAAGAATCCACCGTGAAGCGGACCTTTTGGGTTTCCTTGACCTTGCCGATGTCCGCCTCGTCCACGTCGCACTCGACCTGCATCTTGCTGAGGTCGTTTGCGATCTCGAAGAGCTTGGGGGCCTGAAAACTGGCGGCGACGGTCTGGCCGATGTTGATGAGCCGGTTGATGACGACGCCGTCGATGGGGGAGCGGATCGTGGCGTAGGCCAGATCGACCTGGCTCGAATCGAGCAGGGACTTGGCCTGGGCCAGCCTGGCCTCGGAGGACTGGACGTCCGCCTTGGCCCCGAGGTAAGCCGCCTCGGCCGCTTCCTTCTCCTCGAAGGAGATGAGGTCCTTTTCAAAAAGGCTCAGGGACCTTTCATATTTCTTCTTCAGGTTGTCCAGCGTGACCTTGGCCCTCTCGAGGGAGGCCAAGGCGCTCAGATAGTTCGCGTTGTTCTGGTCGATCTTCGCCCTGAGGAGGGACTGGTCGAGTTCGGCCAGGACCTGGCCGGCCTTGACCTGGGAGTTGAAATCCACATAGAGCTTGTCGATCCTGCCGGAGACCTGGCTCCCGACCTCGACGAGGCGGACCGGGTTGAGGGCCCCGGAGGTCACCACCAGGGCTTCGAGGTCTCCCTTGGCCATGGTTTCCGTTCGGTACTTCACGGCCCCGTTCTTGCGGCCTTTGAAAACGGTCAGCCCGAAGAGGACTCCCGCGACGACGATCGTCGCGGCGATGATGAGGATGGGCTTCTTTTTCACTTCACTTCTCCTTTATCCGTTTGCCGGGAGGGGTCCCTCCGCATGTCTTCGTGCGGGGCTTTCCGCCTGCCGATATATTCGTCGATCATGGCCTCCAGCTTCTGCTTCTGCTCCGGGGTCAGCACAGCGTCGATCTCGTCCTTGATCTGGGATCGCATCTCGCCGAGGCGCTTGTGGAACTCCTCGCCGAAGGCCTCGAGCCGGTCTTCGTTGCGTTTGAAGATCTCCCGGATCTGGTCCTGCTGGGTCTGGCTCAGGCTGAGCTCCTTGGCCAGGATCTCGACCGTCGGGAAATGGGGTCCGCGCCGGCCCCTATCCCCCGGCCCCGGCTCATGCCTCTTGTGGACGAGATAACGCTCGCCGAAGTAGCCGGCGGTCCCTCCGATGATGAAGACGGCGATGAGGGAAAAAACGATCCAGAATTTGACCTTGGCGTTCATGGGATTGGCCTCCTCGCGGGCTCGCGTTCATCGGCGGCGGCAAAGATGAGCTGCATGTTCCGGTCTTCGCCCTGCCGCACTTCGAAGATGGATTGGACATCGGACATCGGGGCCTGGTCCTTCATGAGGAGCAGCTCGGATTGGGTCATGGGGGTCTCATCGGGAGGGGCGAAAAAGACCAGGGCCACTCCGAGGGCCAAGACGACACCCAGAAAGACCGGGATGGCTTTCAGGCACCAGCGCTCCCAGAGGAGAAGGGCGAACGATTTTCTCTCCCGCACGAACTTCGCCTGCAGCCGCTCCCGGAAATAGGGGAGGGGCTCGTCCTTCGCCTCGCTCCGGAGGAGGCCGAGCATGACCCGGTACTCTTTCTCCATCCGGGAGCAGGCCGGGCAGGCGCGAAGGTGCTCTTCCAGCTCGGCCGTCCGGGCCTCGTCCAGGAGACCGTCGAAGGACTTGAGAAACCACTTCTCAGCTTTATCGCAGCGCATAAAACCCTCCTTCCCGGCTCATGTGCGGGGCCAGCTTTTTCCGGAGCATTTTCCTCGCCCGGTGGAGCCTGGAATCCACCGTGCCTGGGGAAACCTTCAGGACCCGGGAGATCTCATCATAGGGCAAGCTCTGGATATCTCTGAGGGTCAGGACGATCCGGTACTTGGGGGGAAGCGTCTCGACGTGCGCGTGGAGGAGCCTCTTTGTCCTCTCCTCCTCCCGCTCCTTCTCCCCTTTTCCGACGCCGTCATCTGAGACGGGAATCTCCCCGATCTCCTCCAGGGAGACGACCTTGACCCTCCCTTTCTTCCTGAGGAAATCCTTCACATGGTTCATGGCCACCCGGTAGAGCCACGTTCCGAATTCGGACCCAAAACGGAACTTGGGAAGCGCCAAGTACGCCTTCAGGAAGATCTCCTGGGACAGGTCGTCCGCGGTTTCCCGGTCTCGCGTGAAGTTCAAGGCCATGCTGAACACCTTAGACTGGTACACCTTGACCAGCTCCGAAAAAGCCTCTTCGCTGCCTTCCTGAGCCAGCTCGACCAGCTTTCTGTCTTCCATTCAGGGTCACTCGTCTTTGCCTCCGGACACACTTTAGACGGAGGCGCGTTTAAAATCTTCCCTCCGGGCGGGGTATTCTCTGGTATGAACTCTGACGGCGGCCGTTTTGTTTCAGCGGGGCGAGGCGGGATCGCAGCCTGGAAACGGAGGGATCAGGAGACCTTCCTTTTGGCCGTCCAGGCGGCCGTCCCGATGTTCCCCCTCCGGACCTCTCCGGACATCGTGTCGCCCTCAACCACTCCCTTATAGGCCATTTCCAATTCCCCCCGGGGTGTCGCGACCTTGACGGTCCATTCGATGATCTTCTCCTTCAATGTGCCCGTCCCCTTGGTTTCGCCGCCCCTGGGGCCGGTCATGGCCACGGTCAGGGATTCCCCTTCCTGGGTGAAGACGACTTTCCAGGTCACGTCGCCGTTCCGAGTCTGGGCCGCGAGCTCCCATTCTCCGTCGACCGACACCTGTTGGGCCACAAGGCTTATAAACAAGGCGAGAACGGCAGCCGATACCCGGGCGAGCCGGGATGTGATTTTGGCCATGGGTTTCTCCTATCGGTTTAGTATTATATGCTAATTTAGACGGGGGAGAAAGAAGGCCTCGGAAAACCCAAAATTGCCGATAGGGAGTGAGTCTGAAAAGAAAGAATCCTATCGGCAATTTTAGGATGCAACTTTTATGATGCCCGATACGTCTATAGGAATGACCGGTTAAAAAGCCATACCGAAGATAATAAAATAGATAGGAGATCAACCATGAAGATGAAAACCAGGATCGCCATTCTCGCGGCGGCCGTGCTTCTGACGCTCGCCGGCTTCAATATGATCGTAACGTCCCCGACGCTCGACCTCATCCGGGCCGGAAGGCTTGGGGGTTACGAGGTGACCGTCACGGCTGGTGCTCAGGGGAGCCCGGCTCATCATCCGATGAGCTAGGCTTTTTTTTGAAGAAGCGCCGTTGCCCAACAGGCGATGGCCTCGCCCCGGCCGATCGCGCCGACGCCTTCGTTGGTCTTGCCTTTGATGCCCAAGCGGTCGGGAGCGACTCCCAGGAGAGGACAGAGCACGCGTTTCATCGCCGGAATGTGGGGCGCAACGGCGGGCCTCTCGGTCACGATCACGGAATCCACGTGGATGACCTCAAGCCCGGCTTTATTGAGGCGCTCCATCACGGCCGCGAGCAGCGCCGTGCTCCGGGCGTCCTTATAGGCGGGGTCCGTGTCCGGGAAGAGCCGGCCGATATCGCCCTCGCCCGCCGCGCCGAGCAGGGCATCCATGACGGCATGAATGAGGCAGTCGGCGTCGGAGTGCCCGGCGAGCCCGAGCGGGAAGGGGATCTCGACACCGCCGAGCCGCAGGCCCCGGCCCGGGCCGAACCGGTGGAGGTCATAGCCGAGTCCGATCCTAATGTCCAAGCAGGGCCTCCGCGATCCTGAGGTCCAGGGGCGTCGTGACCTTGATGTTCCGGGGGTCGCCGTCCACGACGTTCACCCGGCCTCCGGTCCTCTCGACGAGCATGGCCTCGTCGGTCCCGTAAAAGCCGTCCCGGGCCGCCGCCTCGAGGGCCTTTTTCAGGACGCCGTAGCGGAACCCCTGGGGCGTTTGGACCCGGAAGAGCCCGGACCGGTCGTGGGTGAGGGCGACGCTCCCGTCCCGCACCTCTTTCACGGTGTCCTCCAGGGCCAGGACCGGGACGGCCGCCCCGGACCGGGACGCCTCCAGGATGACGCGGTTGATGAGTTCTCCGTCCACGAGCGGCCTGGCCCCGTCGTGGACGAGGACGACGTCCTCGTCGCACGCCCGGAGCTCGCGGAAGCCGTTCCGGACGGAATCCTGCCGCCGCGCTTCCCCCTTGACCACGGATGCGATCTTCCGGTAATTCCCCCTGAGCGACCCCTTTTGTTCGGGGTCCGGAAGGACCAGGATGATCTCGTCCACGGCGCCGTTCCTCTCGAATGTCTCCAGGCACCGGTCGAGAAGGGTTTCCCCTTTCAGGAGCGCGAATTGTTTGGCCGCGCCGAAACGCCGGCCCTCGCCGGCCGCGACGATAAGAACGGATACTTTGCTCACCGGGATTCTTCGTTGAACCTTCCGAAGATCATTTTGCCGACCGTGGTCTGAAGGACCGAGGTCACCGTGATATCGATGGTCTGCCCGATCATGCGCCGGGAGTTGTCCACGACGACCATGGTGCCGTCGTCGAGGTAGGCGACGCCCTGGTCTCTTTCCTTCCCCTCCTTCAGGATGAAGACCTTCATGGCCTCGCCGGGAAGGACGACCGGCTTCAAGGCGTTGGCCAGCTCGTTGATGTTAAGGACGGTAATGCCCTGGAGCTGGGCCACTTTGTTGAGGTTGAAGTCGTTGGTGATGATCTTGGCGTTGAGGCTCTTGGCGCACTCGATGAGCTTGGAATCGACGTCCCCGGCCTCCGGAAAATCCCGCTCGGAGACGACAACGGAGACCCGGGAGGACTTCTGGAGGTGGTCCAGGACCTCGAGGCCGCGCCGTCCTCTCTGGCGCTTCATGCCGTCCGGCGAATCGGCGACGAGCTGGAGCTCCTTGAGGATGAACCGGGGCACGACAAGCGTCCCGTCGATGAAGGCCGTGTCGCAGATGTCCACGATCCGGCCGTCGATGATGACGCTCGTGTCCAGGATCTTGGTGCTGCGGGGGACGTTCTCCTCCTTGAAAAATCGGAGGAGGTGGGCGGGGTCCAGCCATTCGGACTTCCGGGTGCCGACGAGAAAGCCGATGTAGGGCATGATGACCAGGAAGAAGATGCGGATGAAGGAGGCCGTGACATGGCTGTGGACGACGGTCTGGTAGATGCTCCCCAGCATCCAGCCGATGATGATCCCCAGCATTGTGCCGATCGAAGCGCTCCACATGACCTTGAACGGGGCCCTTCGGACCCTGGTCTCAAGGACCACGAACAAGCCCCCCAGGACAAAGGCCGCGGCCGCGCCAAGCTCCCGGCCCAGGGTGAAGGGAGGATAGAAATATCCCCCGACAGTGAGCAAACCGATGATGAAGACGCGAAAAATGAAGAGGCCCATCCGCATGATCCTATGATGAATTCAACGGGGTTTATTAGAACACATATTGGAGCGCCTGTCTAACGTTTTGCGCGCCCAGGGACCACCGCCTCTCGCTTGGTCTCATCTCAGGTTTCGGGGCCGACGGCCCGGCGTTCGGTTCAGCCGGCCGCTCCGGCCCGGCGCAGGTGGCGATCGAGCGTCGCGGCCAGAAGTCGATCATGAGGCTTGAAGATGAGGCTCCGGTGGTATCCGCCGACGTTCTCGACGACGAGCCCGCCGGAAACGAACTTGTCCCAACCCATGGCCGGCTCCCTCCGGAAGCCCCAAGGCTCCCGCCCGGGCCGGATCAGGACGGCGGAACCCGGGTACGGGGCGGGGTCGTATCGCCAGGCCGCGTCATTCTCTCGTCCCGGGAGCGTGGGCACGCCGGAGCGGGACCCGCCCACCGGCGTCCGGATCAGGCGCGTCAGGTATTCTTTTTTCCGGCCGGAAGGCACGCGAGAGAGGTATTCCAGGAACGGGCCGATCCGCCGCACCCTGTCGATGAACGCGAACGCCGCGCCTCGGACCCGGCCGCGCGACGATGGGATCGGAAAGCCCGGCGCGTAGCCGTCCATCAATGCCAGCAAGCCCACGTCCGCGCCTCCGGCGGCGAGCCTCCGGGCCATCTCGAACGCGACGAAGGCCCCGAAACAGTAGCCCCCGATCAAGTAGGGGCCTTCCGGGCGGAGGGCGCGCATCTCCTCGATATATCGTCCGGCCATCCGTTCGATCCCGCCGGGAGCCGGACGCAAGATTTCCTCCGACGGAGCCTGGAACACATAAAAAGGACGGTCGTCATCGAACCGTTTCGCCAGCCCGAAGTACAGGGTCGCCCGGCCGTCATGGGGATGGACGCAAAAGAAGGGTGGAAGCCGGCCGCCCCGTTTGACGGGGACGAGGATCGCCGGATCGGACGAGGCCCCGCCTTCGACGATCGCCGCGAGGCGCCGGGCGGTCTCGTTGACGATGAACACGCCGATGGGGACGTCCACGCCGAAACGGCGTTCCACGTCCGCCAGAAAGGCGGCCGCCTGGATCGAATCCCCGTCGGTGTCGAAAAAGCCATCATCGGGGCCGAGCGGAGTCCCTCCCAAGGCCTTGGTCATGAGGCCCAGGATCCCTTCCACCGTGCCGCCGCCCTTCCCGAGGTCGTCCTCCCCGCCCGCGCGCGGGGCTTCTCGTATTCCGATCCCTCCGGACAAGCCCAGTTGCCCCGCCAGTCCCGCGCGCTGGAGCTTGCCGGTCGGGCCCTTCGGGATCTCTTCAACGAAAATGACGCGCCTGGGGACCTTGAAATAAGCGAGCTTCCCGGCGGCATAGGCCCGGATGCCGGCTTCGTCGGCCGGGCTCCCGGGTCTGAGGACCACGGCCGCGGCGATGTCCTCGCCCAGGCGCTCGTCGGGCACGGCAAACGCCGCGGCCTGGGCGATGCCCGGGTGCGAAAGGAGGACGTCGTCCACTCCCCGGGGCGAGATCTTCTCCCCTCCCCGGTTGATCATCTCTTTCAGCCGTCCGCGCAGGAAAAGGTAGCCGTCCGCGTCGCGATAGCCGAGGTCGCCCGTCCGGAGCCGGCCGCCGGTGAACGCCCGGGCATTGGCCTCAGGGTCGTTCAGATACCCCGACGTGACGGAACGGCCCCGGATCGAGATCTCACCCGTCATTCCCGGCGGAACGGCGTCCCCGTTCTCGTCCAGGATGGCAATCTCGATCCCCGTCGGCAGACCGACCGAGCCGGGCTTCCGCGGGCGGGGCGGCAAGGGGTTGCAGGCCATCTGATGGGCCGCTTCGGTCATGCCGTACGCTTCGATGACCGGGACACCGAAGAGCCCTTCCAGGTCCGACATCACGGACGGGGCGAGCGGAGAGGAGCACGACCTGACGAATCTCAGGCTGTGATCCCCGGGAAGGCCCGGGACCTCGCGGGCGCGCTTCAACACGGCCTGGTGGATCGTCGGGACGGCGGAGTACCAGGTGGGACGGAACGTCCGAAGCCATTCGAAGAAATCGTCGGCCCGGAAGCCGGGGGCGCAGACGATGCTTCCGCCGGAGGAGAGGGACGCCAGGAGGCCCGCGACGAGGCCGTGGATATGGAACAAGGGCATGACGCCGAGACTCCTGTCCCCGGGGGACAGGCGGAGGCTCTCGGCGATATGGCCCGCCGAAGAGCGCAAATTGGAGTGCGTGAGGGGCACGAGCTTGGGCTTCGATGTCGTCCCCGAGGTATGCAGGAGGAGCGCGATGTCGTCCGGTCCCGGGAGTCCTTCGCGGCGGGGCCGGCGGACCGGAGGACGGGAGAGCCGGAACGAACCGGCCTCCGACGACGGGTCGGGCTCGAGCTCGATGACGGGAACCCCGCTCGACCGGGCCGCCGCGAGGGCGGGACTCTTCGCCCCGGCCAGGGCGATCAGGGCTCCCGCTTCGAGGTCGGTCAGATAGAAGTCGAACTCCGCCCTCGAATAGTTCGGGTTGAGAGGGGCCGCCGCGCCGGCGGTCATCGCGGCGAGGAGGGCGACGGCCATCTCGGGGCCGTTGGGCAGGACGATGGCGATGCGGTCGTTCGCGCCGAGGCCGGCATCACGGAGCTTTTCCAGGTTCTCCCCGATGACGGAAGCCAATCGGCCATAAGAAAGCGGCTCTCTGGCCGGCGCGAGAATGGCGGGCGAATCTCTCCGTTCGGGCACGGGCCCGGCGACAAGGTTGTTCAAGGCTATCCCCTTTCATAGGCGCGCCCTTGCCGCACTATAGAACCGGGAGGCGGACTTCGTCAAGCACGAAAAACGGGGACGGGGAAAAACGGGAGTTGAAGTGGGCGCAGGCCGGGATCAGGGTTTGACGGCGACCAGGCAGGACCGGTATTCCCGCAGAAAGTCCTTGACGATATCGTCCTTGGAGAGATCCGCGATCTCGGCGGGGCGGGCCCCCGTCTTGAACGCGCCCTCGGACCTGAGCCCGCCGCCCGACGGGACCTGGTAAAAAGACTCGGGATGGGGGCGCATTCCGCGGACCACGATCCGATAGTTCAACTCGAGCCGCCCCCGGAAACGGACGTCGAGGGAGGCGTGATCGTCTCCGACGTCGATCGCGACCTCGCGGCCGTACCGCCCGAGCTCCTTCCTGAGCTCCTTGAAGGCCGGCTTGACCCGGGAGGCGTAGAATTTCCGGACCTCGTCCCGGGCCCCGGCGTCGGCGTCGGCGTCCCCGGCCGTCCCGCCGGAGCTCCGCTCCTCGAAGAATCTCCTCAGGTCGTCCTTCCAATCGGTCACCGCGCCGCCTCGTCCTCCTCAGCTTACTCCAGGGAGCGGTCCGATATCAATCCCCCTGAAGCCTGACCGTCGAACAATTTCGAGATTTTTGCCCTGGAAATTCAGAGCTGCGATCCGGAAAATTCGGGACATAACCCTTTTCTCCCGAAAAGGGATTGTGTTCCTGGAATTTTCCGCATGCCTTAGAACACATATTGGAGCGCCTGTCTAACGTTTTGCGCGCCCTGACAGTTCAGGGGAGGCAGGTCTTTCGGGTCGATCTGGGCCAGGTTCCCGGCCGGGAGGAGGACGGTCTCGAAGCCGAGGGAATGGGCCTCCTTGATCCGGGCCAAAGGCTGTCCCACGGAGCGGACCTCCCCGCTGAGACCGATCTCGCCGAAGACGGCCATCTCTTTGGGAATGGCCTTGTTCTTCAGGGAAGACACGACGGCCAGGACGACCCCCAGGTCGGCCGCGGGCTCCTCGATGGACATCCCGCCGGCGACGTTGATATAGATGTCCTCCCCGGCGAAGCTGTAGCCGGCCTTTTTTTCGACGAGGGCCAGGAGCATGGCGGCCCGGTAGTGGTCCAGGCCGATGGTCATCCTTCTGGGGTTTCCGGTGAAGAGTGTCGACGAGACGAGGGCCTGGACCTCGGCGAGGAGCGGCCTCGTCCCCTTGATCGCACAGATCACGGCGCTCCCCGGCTCCTCTTTGGGCCGCTCCTTGAGGAAAAAGGCGGACGGGTTGGAGATGGCTTGGAGTCCGTTTCCGGCCATCTCGAAAATGGCCAACTCCGAGACCGGGCCGAACCGGTTCTTCAGGGCCCTGAGGATCCGGTGGGTGTGGTCGCGCTCCCCTTCGAAGAGAAGAACAACGTCGACCATATGCTCAAGGGATTTGGGGCCGGCCAGGGAGCCTTCCTTGGTGATGTGGCCGATGAGGAAGGACGGGACCTGGCTCCTCTTGGCGAAACGGAAGATCTGGTTGGCGACCTCGCGGACCTGGCTGATCGTGCCCGGGCTCGAGGTCAGTTTGGACGAGAAGATCGTCTGGACGGAGTCCACGACGAGGGCTTTGGGTTTGAGCCGTTCGGCCTGGGCGAGGATCCGTTCCAGGTTGGTCTCGGCCAGGAGGTAGAGTTTGCCGTCCCTGACCCCGAGCCTGTCGCCCCGGATCTTGATCTGCTCGAGGGACTCTTCGCCCGAAACATAGAGAACGGACTCGCCCTGGAGGGCGATGTCGCGGGAGACCTGGAGGAGGAGTGTGGACTTGCCGATGCCGGGTTCGCCCCCGATAAGGACGACGGAGCCGAGGACCACACCCCCCCCGAGGACCTTGTTGAACTCTTCGATCCCGATCTGGATCCTCGGCTTCGGGAACTCCTTGATCTCCTTGTAGAGGACGGGCTCGGACGCCGGGAAGGAGGCTTCGGAGGCGACAAACTCCTCCTCCAGCTCCTCAACCAGGGTGTTCCACTCACCGCACTGGCCGCATCGCCCCATCCACTTGGGGAAACGGGAACCGCAGCTCTGGCAGATGAAGACCGTTTTATCCTTCATCGGAGGCCCACCCCCAGCCCGAAGAAGACCTCCCGCTTCAGAGCGAGCGTGAAGTCGTCGACCCCCAGAACGAAGAAAAAATTCTTCCATGGATAGTATCTTCCATAGGCCCGGAACTGGGGCCGGGGAGACCGGTTGAGATCGAAAGCCTCGACGCCCACAGCCAGCTTGTCCTTGAGGGCGAAGTAATCCAGCCCCGCCCCGAACTCGGATTCGATGATGCCGGCCCGGGGGGCCAGGCCGCCCCAGCGAAGGCCTCCCTGGAGCGAATAGACGAACCGGTCGCCCCAGGGGTCATGGGCGATCTGGGCCTGGATGAGCTTGTTCCTGTCGAACCGGAGGCCGAAGGACATGGCGCTCTTGAGGAGACCGCTCTCGCCATAGTATTCGCCGCGGAAGTCCAGGACGGCCTTGAGGGACGAGACGGGGCCGGCGATCTTCCGGACGTCGGCGACCGCCCCTTCGACCTCGTCATAGAGGGCCGGTTCGTTGACGAGCTTGCCCAGCGAGCCCTCGCTCTTCCTGATTTTTTCCAGGGACTCGTTCAGCCTGTCCGCGACCTCCCCGAGCTTATCCAGGAGTTCCTTGATCTTCGCCAGGTTCTCCTTGACGCCGGCCCGGTTCTCGTCGGCCAGGGAACCCACTTGCCCCACCGCTTTGTCAAGGTTGTCCGAGATCTCGCGGAAGCGCTGGTCGATATCCGTGAAGGCCTGGGAGGCGCTCTGGAGGGTCTGGCCCAGTTTGCCCTTATTTTGGGCGAAGAAGTCGTTGAGCTCGGAAGCCAGGGAGGAGAGGTTCTTGAGGGTCTCCCGGAGGTCCGCGCTCGTATCCTTGTTCAGCATGTCCCTTAAGGATCCGCTCAATTGTTTGACCTCATCGCCGATGGACACGAACAGGGACCCGATCTGGTCGAAGCTGACGGGCGGCAGGCCTTCCAGGGTCTCCCCGGGCCCGAAGGTGGCCTCCTCAGCGCTCGGAACGATGTCCATGAACCGTTCTCCCAGCAGGCCCAGGGAGGACAGTGTCGCCTTGGACCCCTTAGGGACCTTGAACTGGGGGTAAATATTCATCACGATCTGGGCCCGCCTCCGGTTGAGGAGAATGTCCTTGACGTAGCCGATCTTGATCCCGGCCATCTTCACCGAGGAGCCCTTCTCGAGCCCCAGGGCGGAGTCGACCAGGATGTTCAGGGTGTAGCCGGGCTTCTTGAACAGCTCGGCCATGTCGCCGACGATAAAGATGAAGGTTGCGAGGATGACGAGGGTCCCCGCCAAGAATATGCCGATCTTAAGCTCTCTTTTCATTGTTGCCTCTCTTCTCACCGGTCCGTGATCGGGCCGTGGGCCTGACCATGGATGAACTGCTGGATGATCGGGTTCGATGAGGCCTGGATCTCGGCCGGGGTCCCGATCTCGATGATCCTCCCCTCGTAGAGCATGGCGATGCGGTCCGCCACTTTATAGGAGCTGACCATGTCGTGGGTGATGACGACTGAGGTCACGCTAAGGTCGCGTTTCAGGTCGTTGATCAGGTCGTTGATCGCATCGGCCCTTATGGGATCGATGCCCGTCGAGGGCTCGTCGTAGAGGATGATCTCCGGGCCATAAGCGATGGCCCGGGCCAGCCCGACCCTCTTCCTCATGCCGCCCGAAAGCTCGTAGGGCATGAGCCCCTCGATGCCTTCGAGCCCGACCTTGTTCAGGCTCTCGGCCACGATCCTCTTGATCTCGGCGGGGGAGTGGTCGGTGTAACGCTCCAACCCGAAGCTCACGTTCTCTCCGACCGTCAGGGAATCGAAGAGCGCCGAGGCCTGGAAGAGCATGCCGAACTTCCGCGTGATCCGTTGGAGCTCTTCTTCCCCGAGGCTCGTGATCTCCAGCCCGTCGATATAGATCTCGCCCTTATCGGGCTTGAGGATGCCGATCAGGTGCTTGAGAAGGACGCTCTTCCCGGAACCGCTCTGGCCGATGACGACCATCGTCTCCCCGGTCTCGATCTCGAGGTCAATCCCGCGGAGGACAGCCGTCGTTCCGAAGGACTTGGTGAGGCCGACGATCTTGATCATGGTCCTATAGGGTCGAGGGCAGGGCCTTGCTCAGAAAGAAGTTCAGGATGAGGATGGTGATGCTGGCGATGACCACGGTCCGGGTGGTCGCCCGGCCGACCCCCTCGGCCCCCCCCTCGGCTTTCAGCCCCTGCCAGCAGCCGATGACGGCGATCAGGAGACCGAAGACGGCCGCCTTGATCAGGCCGCTCGCCACATCCCAGAGCTCAATATAGAGGAGTGTATTCCGCAGGTAGATGACGCGGTTCACTCCCATGATGTAGGTGTTGTATATGAACCCGCAGGCGATCCCGATGATGTCCCCGTAAAGGGTCAGGCAGGGCAGCATGAGGACGCAGGCCAAAGTCCGCGGCACCACAAGGTAACGGTTGGGATCGGCCCCGAGGCTGAACAGGGCATCGACCTGTTCGGTGATCCTCATCGTTCCGATCTCGGCCGCCATGGCCGACCCGACGCGGCCCGAGACCATCAGGCCCACCAGGATCGGGATGAGCTCCTTGGCCAGGCCGAGGGAGATGATCGGTCCGCCGTAGGCTTCCGAGCCCACGCCGATGTACCGGTGGAAGCCGATATAGGTCTGGAGGGCGAAGACCAACCCGCCGAACGCCGCCGTCAGGGAGACGACGGGAAGGGACCCGGCGCCGATCTCCTCCAGCTGCTGGATGAAGATCCTCTTCTCGAAAGGACGCCGGAACATGTTCCGCAAGGTCTTGCCCAGGAGGAGCCCGACCTCTCCGAGCTGATCGAGGGCACCCAAGAGCAGGGGGACCTTGCGGAGCCGTTTCATGATCAGCCTTCCGGAGGGGTGAACTCCATGTCGGCAAAACGGGCGTACTCGCGGATGAAGGCCAGGTTGACGTTCCCGGTCGGGCCGTTCCTCTGCTTGGCGACGCTGATCTCGGCCAATCCCCGCAGACTCTCGTCGTCGGGATGATAATATTCCGGACGGAAGATGAAGATCACCACGTCGGCGTCCTGTTCGATGGCCCCGGACTCCCGGAGGTCGGAAAGCAGGGGGCGCGGCTCGCGCCGCCCCTTCTCCGGGGAGCGGCTGAGCTGGGAGACGCCCACGACGGGGATCTGGAGCTCCTTGGCCAGCTCCTTGAGGGACCTCGTGATGAAGGACATCTCCTGGTTCCTGTTCTCGAACCTCCCTCCCGGCCGCATGAGCTGGATGTAATCGATGAAGATGATGTCCAGGTGCTGTTCCATCCGGAGCCGTCTGGCCTTGGCCTTCATCTCCATGACCGTGACGCCGGGCGTCTCGTCGATATAGATATTCGCCCGCGAGAGGGCTTCCCCGGTCAGCTTCAGCTTCTCGAACTCCCGCTCGCTGATGAAACCCGTCCGGACCCTCTTGATGTCCAGCTGGGCTTCGGCGCAGAGCAGCCGGATGACGAGCTGTTCCTTGGCCATCTCCATCGAGAAGAAAGCCGCCGAGCGCTCCGCCCTCATCCCCGCGTGCTGGGCGATGTTAAGGGCCAGGGCGGTCTTGCCCATGGAAGGACGGGCGGCCACGATGACGAGTTCGGAGGGGTGGAAGCCCGCGGTCAGGCCGTCCAGGGAGCGGAATCCCGAGGGCACCCCGGTGACGGCCTCCTTGCGCTCGGCGAACCTCCTGATCATGTCCAGGGTGGGCGCTGTGAGCGCCCTCACCGGGACGAGGCCGGGCCGGATCCTCTGTTCGGCGACCTCTATGATGGCGGCCTGGGCCTCGTTGAGGAGGTCATCGGCCTCCTCCTTTTGCTCGTAGCTCGCCGTGATGATCTTGGCCGAGGAGATGATCAGGCGCCGGAGAAGGGCCTTCTCCTTGATGATCTGGGCGTAATATTCAACGTTGAGGCTCTTGGGGACGCCGTCCATGAGCGAGGAGAGGTAGGCCATGCCGCCGGCCTCTTCAAGCAGGCCCGCTCTCTGCATCTCCTCGCTTATGGAGAGAAGGTCGACGGGCAGGCCCTTGTCGACCAGGGCGGAGATCCGCTCGATGATCTTCCGGTGCGACTCCTTGTAGAAGTCCTCCGGGGTGATGATGGACAGGACGACGTTCAGGCTCTCGTTGTTGACAAGGATGCCGCCCAGGACCGTCTTCTCGGCCTCAAGGCTGTGAGGCGGCGTCTTCTTCAAGAACATCAGGTCCAGTTCCACCGACGTCCTCCCTCGAGGGGAATCGCCCTCCCCGCTATAGGATTTTCTTTGCCTCCGTCCCTCCGGACTCCAGGCCCTTCTCTTCCTCCCCGACCTCTTCCTTGAGGACAATGACCTTCACCTCGGCCCGGTCGTCCTGATAGACCTTGATGGGGACGGTGAAGTTCCCGAGCCTCTTGATGGGCTCGTCGAGAAGGACCTTCTTCTTGTCGATGTCGAAACCCAGCTTGACCAGCTCGTCCCTGATGTCGCCGGAAGATACCGAGCCGAAGATCACGTCCTTTTCTCCCGACCTCCGGGCGAAGGAAAGGGTCACCTCGTTCAGCTTCTCGATCAGTCCCCGGAACGAAAGCCTTTCCTGCTCGACCTTCTTCTTCAGCGCCTTCCGCTCGATCTCGATCATCTTCAGGTTCGAGGGGGTCACTTCGATGGCCAGCTTCTTGGGCAGCAGGAAATTTCTGCCGTAGCCGTTGGCCACGTTGATGACGTCGCCCTTCCGGCCTACTTTTTCCATGTCCTGTTTCAGGATCACGCGCATGTTTCCTCCGATCGCCGACCCGAAGGTCAATCCTCAACGTAAGGGAGCAGCGCCATCAGCCGCGCGCGCTTGACCGCCGTGGAAAGTTTCCGTTGGTGGAAGGCGCAGGTCCCGGTGATCCGCCTCGGGGAGATCTTTCCCCGGTCCGGGATGTACTTCTTCAGGATCTCCACGGACTTGTAGTCTATGATCTTGATATTCCGCTGGCAGAAACGGCAGAACTTCTTCTTGGGTGGAAAGAATTTCCGGTAGGAACCCCTCTCGGGCCTATCTTCTCTGGCCATGTCACTTCTCCTCCCGGTTCGCGCCGGCCGGCGGGGCGACGGCGGCGGCGGTCCGCTCGGCCGCGGCGGCGGCCGCTTCGCGGGCGGCCTTTTTCTTCCTGCGGACGTTGTCCCTGGGGTCCTTGAGGATCGTCAGGAAACGGATCACGGTGTCGGTCTGCTTGAACCGCCGCTCCAGTTCCTGGGAAACGTCGCCCGGTCCTTCATAGAGGAAAAAGACGTAGATCCCCTCGTTGAATCTCTTGACGGGATAGGCCAGCCTTTTCTTGCCCCAGGTTTCCTGCTTGACCATCCGGCCTTTCTTCTGGGAGACGACTTCGGCCATCTGGCGGATGAATCCCTGGGCCTCTTCCTCGGACAGACTGGGAGAAAGGACGAACCCGGTTTCGTATTGTCTCATGAAAACCTCCTTATGGATCGAACGCCCCTTCCTTTACCGGAAGGAACAAGGAGACAAAGATATATTCTATACGAAAACGGCAATTATTCAAGAGTTCATTTGGCTCTTTTTCATTTAGTGTGGGCCGGGTTCATAGCTTGGACGGGACGGCTAAACCTTCAAGGTCCGCTCAGTCCATCCCGTCCAAGCCGTCAACCCCCGCCAAACATAAGAGACCCGTTCATTTTAAAAAAAGAGGAAGTCGAATTTTGAAGCCTTCGATTTCCGTGATGTCAAGAGGAGGGCATGGGGAAGGGCTTTGCTCCCGGGCAGGCTAATTGAACGCGGTCATGGCCTGGTCGATGCGGCCGTCCAATACCAGAAGGAGCGCCTCGCGGGCCTTGTCCAGAGCTTCGGCCAGGAGGGCCTTTTCCGAGCGGGTGAAGGGCGAAAGCACGAAATCGGCCGCGTCGCGGCCCGGCGGCAGCGGCCCGATCCCGATGCGGATCCTGGGGAACCGGGTGCTGCCGGTTTCCTGGACGATGGATTGCATGCCTTTGTGGGTCCCGGCGGTCCCCTGTTTCCGGACCCGGATGTCTCCGATAGGGATATCAAGATCGTCGTAGATGATGAGAACGCTCCCGGGTTCGACCCGCTTACCCTTGAGGAGGTCTCGGACGGAGAGGCCGCTGTTGTTCATATAGGTCTGGGGTAAAGCCAAGAATACCCGGTCCCCGCCATGCTCGACCTCGGCCGTCTTGGCCTGATAACGCTTGCCGCGGAGGTCGGCCTGCCATTCGCGGGCCATCCGCTTGACCAGGGCGAAGCCCGCGTTGTGGCGCGTTTCGGAATAGAGCTTCCCGGGGTTGCCGAGGCCGACGACAGCCCACACCCTTTACTTCTCCTTCCCCTTTCCTTTCTCTTTTTCTTTTCCCTTCTCTTTTTCTTTCTCTTTCTCTTTCCCCTTCTCCTTGACCTTGCCCTCCTCCTCGGGCTCCTCGGCGGCCCGCTCCTTCTTGATGACCTCGGGCTCCTTGCCCTCTTCGGCCACGACCTCCTCGGGTTTCTCGCCGGGGAATTCCTCTTCCTTATGCGGCAGGCTGATGAGGACCAGAACGGCGCCGGGTTCGCTGATGAGCCGAACGCCCGTGGGCGCCGTGATGCTCTCGACCTTGAGGGACTGGTGGAGGTGGAGGCCGCTGATATCGATCTCGATGCGGTCGGGGATGTCCTTAGGAAGGCACTCGATCTCGACCTCCCTCGTGACGAAGTCGACGAACCCGCCCTCCGTCTTGACCCCGAAGGCCTCGCCCTTGGGAACGATGGGCACGGTGACCCTGATGAGCTTGTCCATGGCGATCTGGATGAGGTCGGCGTGGATAAGCTGGTCCGTCACCGGGTCGACCTGGAGTTCCTTGATCATGGCGTCCCGGAGCTCGGCGTCAAACATCACTTTGAAGATCGTGTTCTCGCGGGTCTCCGTCTTCATGATCCGGATGATGTCCTTCTTGTCCAGGGCCAGGGGGACGCTGGATACGGACTCCGCGTACAGGATAGCGGGGACGAACCCCCGCTTTCTTAATTGCCGGCCGGCGTTCTTGCCGAAGGCTTCTCTTTTCTCGGCCTTGATCGTGATCGTCATCTTTCCTCCTTAGACGAACAAAGAGCTGACGGAGCTTCCTTCGTTGATGCGGCGGATGGCCTCTCCGAAAAGTCCGGCCACGGAAAGGATCTGGATCTTGGAACAGGCCTTGGCTTTTTCCGTAAGCGGTATGGTATTGGTCACGTAGATTCTTTCCAATGCGGAGCTTTCGATCTTCTCTATGGCGTGACCCGAGAGGACCGCGTGCGTGCAGGCCGAAAAGATCCTCTTGGCCCCGTCCCGGACGAGAGCCTCGACGCTGAGGACCAGCGTCCCGGCGGTGTCCACGATGTCGTCGAAGATGATGACGTTCTGGTTCCGGACCTCCCCGATGACGTTCAGGACCTTGGCCACGTTGGGCGCGGGACGCCGCTTGTCGATGATGGCCAGCTTGGCCCCCATCCTCTTGGCGAAGACCCGGGCCCGGCCGACACCGCCCGCATCGGGCGATACGATGGTCAAGTTCTCGAGATCGAGGCCTTTGAGGAAGTTAGCCAGCACGGGCGCGGCCATCAGGTTGTCCACCGGGATGGAGAAGAAGCCCTGGATCTGGGGGGAGTGGAGGTCCATGGTCAGGACCCGGTCCGCGCCGGATTTTTCCATGAGATCGGCCACGAGCCTGGCCGAAATGGGCACCCGGGGGCGGTCCTTCCAATCCTGTCTGGCGTAGCAGTAGTAGGGCATGACAACGGCGATCCGCTCGGCCGACGCCCTTTTGAAGGCGTCGATCATCAGGAAGAGCTCCATGAGGTGGAAGCTGGCGTCCGCGGAGCCGGACTGGATGATGAAGACGTCTTCGCCCCGGACGTTCTCGTCGATGGTGAAGTGTATCTCTCCGTCCGAAAAGCGCTCGAGCACCGAGCGGCCCAGGCCGATCTTCAAGTACTTGACGATCTCCCCGGCCAGGCCCGGATTGGAAGAGCCTGCGAATACTTTCATTGTCGCGTCCTTTTATAATCGAATTCTCAGTTCATGTGAACTGGGGCGGGAGGATTCGAACCTCCGGATGACGGATCCAAAGTCCGTTGCCTTACCAGCTTGGCTACGCCCCAGCACGAAGCCTTCTCCAATATGTCTCCCGCGGCAGGGACTTAACGATGAGCGCCGGCGCCCTTTTCCGGAGCTCCCGCCATCCTCCCAGGGCCTTTTTTTTCTCCGCGAAGAGCCCGAAGACCGTCGAACCCGTGCCGCTCACCAAGGAGGCCTCCGCGCCCTGGCCTTGGAAGAACCTCTTGAACTCTTCGAGTTGAGGATAGGATCGAAAGATCGTTTCTTCTAACTGGTTTTCCAGGAGGCCAAAGTCTTTATTCTCTAAAAACCGCTTAATTTTACTGGGTTTGGCGGCTGAAGTCAAGGAGGGGCGCCAGGCCGCGTAGATCCCGGCCGTTCTAACGGGAAAGGGAGGGAAGGCCAGCAGGTAAAATACAGGAGGAAGGTCCGGCAGGGGGGTCAGGCGGTCGCCGCGCTCCTCGCCGAGGCACAGGCCGCCTTCGAGGAAATAGGGAACGTCCGCCCCGATCCTTTTCCCGAGCCCGGCCAGGTCGGATTTGCCCAGATCGAGGTCCCAGAGGATGTTCAGGCCGAACAGGGTCATGGCCGCGTTGCTGCTCCCGCCTCCGAGCCCCCTTCCGGCGGGGATGGATTTGGCGACCTCGATCCGGACCCCGCCGCCTTTGCCCGTTTCGCTCCGGAGGAGCTCGGCGGCCCGGTGGATGAGGTTCCTCTCGTCCCAGGGGACGGAGGGATCGTTGCCGGAAAGCCGGATGTCACGGCCGGATGCGGGGACGAACTCCAAAATGTCCGCAAGGTCGACCGATTGGAAAAGGGTGAGAATATCATGATAGCCGTCGGGCCGCTTTCCCAGCACCTCGAGCCCGAGGTTGACCTTGGCGAAAGATCTAATCTTCATCTTGGAGCAGGGCCTCGATCTCCGGCCAGGTCTTCGGCTCCAGCCCTTTCAGGGCGGACGGTCCGAAGAGGTCGCCGCGGGGCGGCCTGTTGAATTGGATCTTGAGGACCCGGACCCTCCCGGATCTTCCGGCCCGGGAGAAGGCGACCGTGCGGGGGACGGATGCCCCGCCGAAGAACTCGCCGACCTCGAAGCGGAAGCCGTCCCTCTCCCCGCCGAGGACGTACCCCCGGGCGTCCAAATCGAGGCTCCACCCTCCGGCCCCATCGGGCGCGCCGGGCCCGGTCCAGCGCCCGCAGAGAAGGCGGGCCAGCTCGCCGGCCTTGAGCCCGAAGCCCAGGAACTTCTCCATCAGTTCCTCCTCGGGGCCCGTCCAGTAAACGTGCCGTGAAGGGAGGGCCAGCCAGGACTCGCCTTCCTTGAAGATCAGGACGGCGAGCGTCCGGCCGAAAACGTCAAGGGCTTCGATACGGCCCGTGTCCGGAAAAACAAAGCGAAAGGAGAACCGGGTCTTGACGGACCCGCTTTCTCTACGGAGGGACAGTGAGCCGTAGCCGTCCAAAACATCAATTTGGGCCGGGGGAGGGGATAGGACGGGCGGGCCGGAGACGCAAGCCTGAAACGCGACAAGGACGAAAAACGCGATGCCGGAAACCCGCCGGGCACGCAGACTCGTCCCCGCCGGCCCGGCTCTCAGCGTCTCGCGCTCCGCGGAAATCGGACGCACCTTCAGTCCAGATGGAAACCGTAATCCTCGGTTTTCTTGCGCGGCGCGTTCTCTTCTTCCCCTCCGGTCTTTCCGGCCCCCCCAGCCTTCTTCCTCAAGCGGCGTTTCCGGGTTAGGGGATAAAAGGGCGATTTGAAGCGTTTCCCAAAGCAGGAGAGTTTGGGATTGACCGCGAGAAGCAGAATGAAAAGCCCGAAAATGACCAA
>Ga0315294_10001379_pt1 | contig 26369 bp, 26 predicted proteins | sample YL17G13_40_MG_FD_203626 | JGI IMG/M metagenome (GOLD analysis project Ga0315294, IMG submission 203626) | Sediment microbial communities from Yellowstone Lake, YNP, Wyoming, USA - YL17G13_40 | ecosystem: Environmental > Aquatic > Freshwater > Lake > Sediment | place: USA: Wyoming | collected... | reverse complement strand
TATCCTAAACAAAAAGACTGATCGGCAAACCTTAATTCATTTGCCAGGGGGGGATTTAGATATCCATTGGGCTGATGATGGGCATGTCTATATGATTGGTCCGGCTGAAGTAATTTTTAAAGGAGAAGTCGAAATTTAGTTAGCCAGTTATCCGGTTAACCAGTTTAGCAGATAAAATATATTTACAATTAACTGATTGATTAATTTCCCAATTTCCCAATTAGCCAATTAAATCTAGTTGGTTGATTAATTGATTAGTAAATAATTGGTAAAGAAAAGAGGATTTAAAAAATAAGATAATATCATAGTACAATTTTCTAAAATTTTAATAGAAAGGAATTTTATTTATGAAGATAGCACAAAGAATACAAACTATTCCCCCTTACTTATTTGCAGAAATAGATAAGAAAAAAGAAGAAGCCATAAAAAGAGGAGTGGATATTATTAACTTAGGCATAGGTGATCCTGACCAACCTACTCCTAATAATATAATTGAAAAATTAAGAGAGAGCGTTAAAGATTCTAGGACACACCATTATCCTCCCTACCAAGGAACAACTGAGTTCAGACAGGCAGTTGCCTCCTGGTATAAAAATAGATTCAGAGTAAATTTAGATCCAGAACAAGAAGTTATGGCCCTTATCGGCTCCAAAGAGGGAATAGCTCATATCTTTTTAGCTTTTATTGATCCAGGAGATTTTAGCCTTATCCCTGACCCTGGTTATCCGGTTTATAAAACGGGTACCTTGTTTGCTAATGGCTTCCCCTACCTTATGCCCTTATTAGAAGAAAATGACTTTTTACCTAACTTAGAAGAGATAGACGAAGAGGTCGCCCAAAGAGCTAAATTAATGTTTATCAACTACCCTAATAATCCTACTGCTGCTGTCGCCAATAAAGATTTTTTCGAAAAGGTAGTAAAATTTGCGAAAAAATATGATATCTTAGTCTGTCACGATTTTGCTTATTCAGAGATGACTTTTGATGGTTATAAGACCAGTAGTTTTCTAGAAATAGAAGGAGCTAAAGAGGTGGGTATCGAATTTCATTCTTTATCCAAAACCTATAATATGACTGGTTGGAGACTCGGGTTTGCAGTGGGAAACAAAGACGCTATTTCAGCCCTCTCTACCATAAAGACCAATATCGATTCAGGAGCTTTCAAAGCTATTCAAGAAGCTGGCGTTGAAGCTTTAACTGGTCCTCAGGATAATATAGAGAAAATGAATGAAATTTATACCCGAAGACGTGATGTAGTAATAAATGGATTAAATAAATTAGGTTGGAATTTAAAACCAACTAAAGCCACCTTTTACATCTGGATCCCTACTCCAAAAAATATAACCTCGGTAGATTTTGCTAACCTTTTATTAGAAAAAACGGGGATAATTGTAACCCCCGGAATTGGCTATGGGGAATATGGTGAAGGATTTGTAAGAATTGCCCTAACCGTTGAAGAAAAAAGATTAGAAGAAGCAATAGAAAGATTAAAAAAATCTAGCATTATTCAAAAATAAAGATTAATTATAGCAGATTAAATTAATTGAGGTACAACTGTATTTCCCGAAGGAAGAACATAAGCCTGAAAATTTTCTCCATATTTATTTTTTACATAATCTATGGCTGGGGAAATATTTTTCATAGGAATAAAAAATAATTTACGAACTTTTTCCGGAGGTAGAGAGGAAATTAAAATTACTTCTACTTCTTTCACTACTCTTGATATGCTATAGGCTTTATGGCCACCCAAAACAAATTTCTCTTTTATCCGCTTGATTATATCTTCTGGACTCTCTGCCTCTTTTATCCATTGTTCAAAGATAGGCTCTCCATATCCTTCAGTACATTCAGCTAATAAAATAATGGTCCCCCCTGGTTTTACGGCTTGATAAGCATTATCTAAAGACTTCTGGGCTTGATAAACATTTATATCTTTAGGATAACCACCAGCACTGGCTATCACCACTTCTGCTCTCTTTTTAATAGGGTAAAAATATATTTTTTTACCCACCTCCACTCCTTTTTGCCATGATTCAAAGAGTCCTCCCGCTACAATTTCAACTATTTTGTGATTTTCATTAATTACTACATTGATATTGAAATCTACCCCCACCTTTTCTGCTGCCTCTTGCATCTCTTCATGAACTGGATTATCTTTAAAATTACCAGCTCGAGAATTAAGGTGAATCATCTTAGAATGATTCGCTTCAATAGTCTTTCTGCCACAAATACCAGGTAAAATAGATTTTCTTCCGCCAGAAAAACCAGCGAAATAATGAGGTACAATAACTCCGGTAGTGATAATAAAATCTGATTCTGATACGATTGGGTTAACCCAAAGTTCATTGCCACTTTTCAGTTTACCCAGATAATGCAAATCAGGACTATCCGCATTATGATTTATAAATTTATAAGTAGAAATTATATCTTCTCCAAATATATTACTCAGCTCTTCTTTGTAATTGTCTCGATGAATTCCAGTAGCTATGATAAACTTGATATCTTCCTTGTTTACTCCGGCTTCATCTAATTCGTTTAATAATGGTGGCAAGATTATTTTATAAGGAGTAGGCCTGGTAATATCATTTACAATAATTAAAATTTTTTGAGCTTTTTTTTGAAAGATTAATTCTTTTAGGGAAGGACTACCAATCGGATTTTTTAATAAATTTTTAAGTTTTTCTTCTGGATTAGATAAAACTTCTTGCTCTTTTAAATTTAATACCTCTAAAATATTTTTATCTGGTAAAGGTAATTGAACTTCCTCTTTGCCATAATTTAACTTCATCTTTACTTTCAACCTCCATTCAAGACGGGATAGGATTCAACATCATATAAACCTCTATTAATCTAATATTCAATTTAGTTATATATTATACAATGAAACCTACAGAAGTTTTAAATAACATCTATAACAAAGATATTTTATATAATTTTTATCTTAACTGTTATCGCAAGGAAATTTCCTTGCTGATTTTCTCAAAGCTTTAATAACCGGCAACTCCTCACCGCTTAAAAACCTGACCAAAGCCCCACCGCCGGTGCTGATATAAGAAATATTACCTGCTAGGCTATACTTATTAACCGCTGTTATACTATCACCACCACCAAGTACGGAAAAGGCATTACTTTTGGCAATAGCGGACAAAATAGATTTTGTTCCCCATTCGGTCTCTGTCTTTTCAAAAACCCCTACTGGTCCGTTAAAGAAAATAATCTTTGCATCCTTTATTATCTGTTCATATTTAGAGATAGTATTACTACCAATATCCATTAAGATTTGCCCTACAGGTAAGTTACTAATTTCAACTTCTTCTCTCCCGCCAGATAGGTAAGCCAAATCAACCGGTAATTCAATCCTATCTTCAAATTTATTCAAAATACCTTTGGCTTGAACTATATATTCTTCTAAATTTTTCTTTTTAATTAAATCTTCAGAGGGTTTTCCCAGTGAAATTCCCTTAGCCAATAACATTATCTGGGCTACTAAACCACCGGTTAAGATTAAATCTGCTACCTCATTTTCTAATACGGAAGACATCATTAAAAAAGCATCTTGAATCTTTGCCCCACCTAAAATAAATATACAGGGCTTTCCAGGGTTTTTTAGCAATTGGTTTAAAGCGGTAATTTCTTTTTCCAATAATCTGCCCATAGCTGAGGGCAATACTTCTTCCATGCCTACTAAGGTCGGTTGGGAGCGATGAGCCGCAGCAAAAGCATCACAAATATACAAATTAGTTAAAGGAGCTAACTTACGAACTACCAGAGTCTTTGCTTGCTCTTCGAGTGATAAGTTTAATTTAGTCTCAAAAAGGGTCATCTCTTCGGCCATAAAACGCACATTCTCCAGCATTAAAATTTGACCATTCTTTAAAGCTTTGATTTTATCTTGAGCGGCTGGACCACATACGTCATCAATATACTCGACTGGTTTTCCCAATAATTGGGATATTATTCTAGAGTGCGGCTCTGTAGAAGCATAATTATGATACTCTATATCACTACCTTGATGAATTAAAATAACCGTTTTTGCTCCTTTCTCAGTCAGCTCTTTAAGGGTAGGTAAACTCTCTTTAATTCTGGTTATATCTATGGGTTCTCTTGTTTTTGGATCAAGAGGAGAATTCATATCAAAACGAGCAAGAATTGTTTTGCCCTTTAAATTAAAATCATCAAGAGTATACATTCCATTTATCATTCCCTGTCACTCTCCTTAATTCATCCCTAAATATTTATTAGTAATTCCAACTGCTTCTAGTCTGTCTTTCTGCATTTCTAAACTTGCCCTAATAGCATCCATAGTTTCCGGAATAACTACTGCTTCTTGCGGTATATTAATAGCAAACATAATATCGTTTCCAGAGGGAACTATGGTTTCTTCCCAAACTGCAATTTCATACATATCTCCTCTGGGGTTACCTAAGTCTCTGGCATATTTAAATAAAGAGGCGTTACCCAAAAAACCATCTGCGATTCTTACTACTCTAATCCTGGGGTGTTTACTAAAATGCGCCAGTATTTCTTCTTTAGTAATTTTTTTCTTAGGTGTGGCCACTATGGTAATAATATGCCCATGGGTTACTGGGGTATGTACCAATATACCAGTGGCCTGAATATGAGGCATAATAGTCATTAAATCTATTACCTGATGACTGGGAGCTTTATCTACCTGTAAAGCATTGGTTAATCCTCTTTGATAATCTCCAGGATCTGCTACTCTTCTAATAATCGTAATAGCTACTTTTTCTATACCAACTGCCCGGTCTAGACAATCTACTGCTCTTATTAATCCGGTAGTATTACAGGAAGTCAATTTCAGGAATTGCTTTCCTAGTCCCTTTTCGTAATTGGCATAGCCATGAAAAAAGACATCAGCAACTTCGTTTTTTTCTCCTCCCTGGAATATTGCTTTAAGGCCATATTTTTTATAAGTTTCTTTATTCTTTTGACCAATTCCAGCACTGGTAGCATCTAAAACAATATCTACTTTTTTAAGAAGGTCATCAAGTGTTCCAGTAACCGAAATTCCAGCATCCTCAAGAAGTGGAATATTATTAGGTATTGGACAATACAGATCGTAGGGCATTCCTTTCTCTTTTAAGGCTCTTAAAGCTAAAGTAGGGGCTACATCGGCAATTCCTATTAACTCCATATCTTTTTGTCTAGCCACTCCATCAGCTAAACGCTGACCGATAGTGCCATAACCTACCACCGCAACTTTTGCTTTTGTCATTTTGAATCCTCTCCTTTATAAATTATTTCAAGCTCTTTGTTAAACACCACACTATATTTTTTATTTTCTATTTCCTCTTTAATACCCTTTCTACTCTCCTTACAATATCATTTGCAGTAAGTTCAAACCTTTCTTTGAGATAATCAACTGGCCCTACCTCCCCAAATAGGTCCTTCACACCGACCCTTTCCATTGGTGTAGGAGTATTTTCAGCTAAAACTTCAGCAACGGCTGAACCAAGCCCATTGATGATATTATGATTTTCTGCAGTAACAATGGCACCCGTTTCTTTAGCACAGGTTATAATTGTTTCTTTATCAATAGGTTTTAAGATAAACATATCAATAACTCTTACAAATACCCCTTTTTTATCAAGGATTTCTGCTGCTTTTAAAGCCTCTGCAATCATAATACCATTGGCAATAAGAGTAACATCCTTACCATCTTTAAGCTTGACTGCCTTTCCAATTTCAAATGTTGAACCTTCTTCATAGATTTTAATGGCATTTTTTCTGAGTAGTCTTACGTAAAACATCCCATAAAGTCCAGCCAACTGTTTAATTATATCTATTAACATGACTGAATCTGTTGGTTCTAGCACAGTCATCTCAGGAATATTCCTCATAATCCCCATATCCTCAAAGGGCATATGTGTACCACCATTATAAGCAGAAGTAACGCCGGGGTCACTACCTATTATTCTTACATTTGCTTTCGCATATGCTCCTGAGATAAAGACCTGGTCATAACACCTCCTCGTCGCAAATGTAGCAAATGTATGGGCAAATGGTATTTTCCCGGTAGCAGATAGCCCAGCAGCAATACCTATCATGTTTGCTTCCTGAACACCACAATTAAAGGTCCTCTCTGGAAATTCCTTTAAAAAGGGGATCATCCCCATTGAACTCATTAAATCCGCATCCAGGACTACTATTTGTTCATTTTCTCTAGCAAGTTCTATTAGAGTCTGGCAATAAATATTTCTCATCTCTATATCTTCTTTGACATTATTCTTTGCTAACCATATCGTCATTTTTTTACCACCCTATTTCTCCCTTTATTTCGAATAATTAAACCAGATATTCTTTTAATTTATTTTCTAACTCAATAATACACTTCTCTGCTGCTTTATGGTCGGCTGCAGAAAATATCATATGGTGGTTAGCCATAGTCTCTTCAACAAATTTTATCCCTTGTCCTTTTATGGTATCTAAGATAATAACTGAAGGTTGTTCTTTTATTTCTTTGGCCTTTTCAATTGCTTCATATATTTTTGCAACATCCGCACCATTTACATCCTGAGCTTGCCATCCGAAAGAAGCAAATTTCTGACCTATATCTCCTAAATCATTTATATCCTTAGTATATCCATCTAATTGTTTTTTGTTGACATCAATAAAGGTTATCAAATGATCAAGTTTATGATGGTGAGCAAACAAGGCACCTTCCCAAACCTGGCCCTCATCACATTCTCCATCACCTAAAATTAGATAAGTATAACTATCTCTTCTATCTAAACGGTTACCTAAAGCAATCCCAATAGCTGTAGACATTCCCTGGCCCAATGAACCTGTGGTCATATCAATCCCTATGGTCTTGTTTCGGTCACAATGACTGGGAAGGTTTGTTTTTGGTTTGTTTAAGGTCATTAATTCTTCAATGGGGAAATATCCTTTCAATGCTAAGGTAGCGTATACTGCTGGTCCTGCATGCCCTTTGGAAACAACAAGCCAATCTCTATCTTTCCATTTGGGTTCTTTTGGATTAATCTTCATCGCTTTACCATATAACACAGCAAGTGCTTCTACAATTGACATTGCTCCGCCAATATGGCCAAAACCCAGGTTTTTAATTTCCTTTAAAGTTTCCAAGCGAATTTCAGTAGCAAATTTTTCTAATTGATTTACTTCTTTTTGGTTCAGCATACTATCTCCTCTTTTGATCATTACTTAGGTATTACGTAAATTTAATTTTATTTCCGGGGACTATCTCGGTATAGATTATTGCTAGGGTATTAGTCTTGATATTTTTTCTTTCAAAGTTCACTCAGCTCACTAGTTGCAGCCATAAAAGTTATACAAGAATTAGATTGTTCTAATTATAAAATTATCTATGACGCCTTCCATCATCATATTTATATTTGTCCTAATGCTTCTAACATAATACAAGACAAGCATTGCGCCTCTTATGCCGGATTTATATATCTCTCTGGAGTAGAAAGTTTTATTCCGATTGAACTATATAGAGATAATCATTGTGTTTTATTAACTGCCGAAGATAGATTTAGAAGCAAGGAACAAGATGTGCGAGTAAAACATACACTCTCTTAATACCATTGCTTAAGCGTTCAAGGTCCTTATCCGGAAACTGACTTAATCTGTGTCGATGTTCTAACTCTTCAGCTAAATGAAAGACTGCCATTAATAATTCTACAAAAAATTCATGTTTCAATACGCTCGAATTTTCTAACAGACGAAGTAAAAAATCTTTTCTTTGAATTAAAAAATTACGTAAGACAGGCAATTCCGATTTATCAATTTCAATCATGTGACGGTGATTTTTTTATAGTTAAAATAGCCATTAATCATCAAAATTAGACCAGTCAACATTAATTACTCTTTTATTTTGATTAACCGTATCAATTTTTTCCATATCCAAATCAGCGATTTCAAAATCAAAGATATTAATATTATCCCGAAGATGTTCTTCTGAAGAGGATCTAGGAATGGCAATAATATTTTTTTGTACTAGCCATCTTAATGATATTTGCGCGGGGGTTTTTTGATACTTTAAGGCTATTTGGTTGATGGTTTTTTCCTTTAAGATTAACCCTTGAGCAATAGGGCAATAAGCAACTATTTGAATATCAAATGATTTACAATAATCAAAAAGTTCCTTCTGGTAAAGAAGGGGATGAAATTCGATTTGATTGACCAAGATAGGGAGTTCTAAGGAATGACATATAGGAATCGCTTTATTAAGATGTTTTTTGACAAAATTACTTACTCCCACACCCTTAATTAATCCGTCGCAATAAAGTTTTTTTAATGCTTCAAAAGTTGTTTTCATGTTCCAGCCTGCTGGATCTGGCCAGTGAATAAGATATAGATTAAGATAATCTGTTTTAAGTTTTTTAAGTGATTTTTTGCAAGCATTAATAACATCATGATAATCCAAATGTTTATACCATACTTTTGAGGTAATAAATAGTTTTTTTCTGTCAAAGCCTTGGATTACTTCTCCAATTTCTGTTTCGTTATCATAATTTTCAGCAGTGTCAATATGGGTATAACCCATTTTGAGAGCTTTTTCAACTGAAGTAGACAATTTATCACCGGATAAGCGAAAGGTACCTAAGCCTAAAATTGGTATTTTTATATTGTTAGCAAGGTTGATTGAATACATTAACATTACGCCTCCTATTTCAAAAAATATTTAATTATTTATATGAATATGCAAATAAGTAAAAATAATAATAGTTAAAAAAGAATGAATATTTATTCCTTAGCATATTTTTTAGCTTCTTTTAAATTATTTAAATATTCTATTATAAAATTCCTAAATTGCCAATTTTCGGTTGTGCGTTGCCCATGACATACTATACAATTCATGTACCTCATAACTATTCATCGTTTGATAATATATTCCACACTGTGTTCTGATAGCCTTATTTCCATAAGTACATTATAATATAATATGTCGCCGCCTATTATTGAGTAGAAGGTAGATAATTAATTTTATCTAACGTACCCTCACACTACCCGTACGTACCGTTCGTTATAGGGCGGTCTACAAAGTACTACGGATTTCTCCGCGGGATTAGTCTTTAGTTTGTACCAGATACATACTCGGCACTCCCTGATTAATCGGCAGCTGCACCGCTTTCTTCTCAATGTAGACTCTCTTGGTATGAGTTTTCTGCCTTCTTGATATGTTTATCGAACTTACCATGTTAACCCCTCATTTCATGTTCAGCCCTTCACTGGTATTAACCAGCTAATATGGCCTCTGTTGACTTCTAACCATCTAAGGCTAGATTCCCCTATCATACAATCTTTTGATAGTATTGGATTTCGTTTTGGATGACAAACTCATCCAGATTGTATGGCTTTATATGTAATTCGTGTTCTTTAAGGCCTAAAGTTTTGCCTTTAAGTAACCTTTCAGATTCTACTTCACGATGGAAATCCTTGCCATTTAGTTAATGATTGCGATTTAAACCCCATGGCGGGTTTTCACTGCCGAGTTATTACCCATTCAGGCGTACCATTATCCACGGGTAAGCCCATTATATCCTGTCCTTCGGGTTAATAAAACCAATTTTTATTTGTGGTGTATTGCCTAACCTTATGTTTTTAATAACCGTTAAATAAGAGATTAAGCTGAATTCCTGGTGAAAACCACCACAAAAAAATCAATCCTTAATAAGCAACTCCGGTTATTAGTGATACAATTTCATTTTCTGTCGTCTGGGTCTTAATTCTTTCCGCAACTTTTTTCCCATTTCTTAAAACAATAATTTTATCGGCAACTTCAAATACATTTCTTAAATTATGAGAAATAATAATAATTGAAATATTAAACTCATCCCTAAAACGTTTGATCGAAGCAATTACTTTTTGCTGCTGTTCTACCCCGAGACTATTACATGGCTCATCAAAAACAATTATTCTACCACCCCAATAAATTGCTCTTCCTACTTCAATTGATCTTTGTTGCCCTCCGGAAAACCTATCCACTGGGGAATTTATATTGTCAAGTACAATAGCAATTTTTTTTAATAAAATCCCAGCCTCTTTTTTCATGCTACTGAAATCTAACCACTTGAACATTTTTCCAAATATATTATTAATAAATTTTTCCCTTCCTAGAAACAAATTTGCTGCAGCGTCAAATTTTTTTATTAAACTCGGCTCCTGGTAAACTGTCTCAATTCCGAATTTTTTTGCGCTTATTGTATCTGTTATGTTAGCTTTTTCTCCATTAACATATATTTCTCCACTATCTTGTCGATGAGCCCCTGAAATAATCTTTATTAATGTAGATTTTCGTAAACTTTAAAACTAATATCATCATTAGCTTTTAGACCACCAAAATGTTTACTTATAGATTTTATTTCTAATTTAATTTTATTTTCCAATTTTTTCGCCTCACTTTTTAATAAATTATAAATTTTTTTATTATATGCATTTAATAGTAATAAATCAGTAAACAACCCACCCGCTAAGTAGGTGGTTTTAGGGACTTCTAAAAGAGGCCAAATTCCTGTTGGTCTCTCTTTTCTTGTCTTTCTGTTTGTGTCCAATACATTTGCACCATTGAGGCAACCCTGCTATTTAACTTACTACAATATTCAATCGGAGTCACAAGATTCAAACTCCGATGAGGCCGATAGAAGTTACACTCGATTAGGCAGTCATATAGGATTTCATTAATCTTACTGATATTGGTTTCCTCGTAAAATCTATCTAAATATTCTGATTGTACCATACCATTTACTCTTTCCACAAAGGCATCCATCTTGGGAGACTGAGGATAGTTATAAACCAAAGTAATCTTTCTTTTCTCCACTTCTTTGACAAAATACTTTTCCCACTCTGACCCATTATCTATCTGTAAATACTTAATTCTATCATCGTGTAATTAAGTCAGCCTGAAGAGAAAATCTCGAGCATTTAAACCGGTACCCCTCTGATAAGCCCTCAGGTAATAAAGCCTGGATAAGGGATCTACCGCAGAGAAGAGAAAGATCTTGGTAAATCTTAAGTTTAGTTCTATGGTGTCGATCTGCAACCATTTTAGAGATGACCCCTTTCATGTCTTTTTTTACTTGGGCTAATCTGGTTCTCTTCTTTTTTAAAGTCCTTATTCTTTTGGTTTGCATCTTTACCTTGGGAAGAATAGACCTATATTGCGTTAGAATTCTGCCTACCGAAGAAACTGAAATATTTATATGGCAATCTCTTTCTAATATTCTTTTTATCTTCTCTTTACCAAAGTAAGGAAATTTCCTTCTTATTTGGCAGACTTGCTGTTCTACGCTGTGATTCCTGACTACTTTGGACCTTACCTGATGAGGCCTTCTGGACCTACCTTCTAAACTCTCTACCCTGCTTGGTTTATATTTTTTTCTCCACCGGTAAAAGGTGCTTCTATTTATTTCAAAGATCTCACAGATCTGTTTTAGGGAATAATCTCCGGAACTGTACAGGTTAATGGTTTTATATCTTACCTTGACCTCAGGGGATAATTTATCGATATAATTTAACTTAGCTATGCTCTTCCCCCAATAAGGCCGGGTATAGGACAGGTAAGTAGCTGTTCCAATGCTCCCTCTTCATGATCCCTATGCACCTCTTTGTGCTTCTATTTTATTTGATTTCTTTCATCGCGGGTATTCTTCTGTAACAGTAATAATAGGAATATTTATATGAAATATCCTTTATCTTATTTTTAATATCCGTTTCTTTTATCTTTTTATCAAGATTACCTTTTGGCTGGTAATAAAGAGTAGATCTTTTTATACCCATTAGTCTACATCCTTCTTTGGTGGATTTAAATAAAGACCGGTAATGATTGGCGAACTCTCTTTTTCCCTCTGTAGTAAGTATTCTTTCTCTTTTTTAAAGGTAGTTCTCCATGGTAAGTTTGCCGATCATCTGCTCTAATTTGGCTACTTGTGTCTCTAATTTTTTTACTTCCTGATTGGTATTATTATTTAATTCTCCATCCAAATATTGTCTCTTCCAACAGTTGATAAGTCTGGGAGAAATGTTATTCTCTTTTTCTAATTCCAGGATCCTTTCACCGCTTAGTGCTTTTTGTACTATTTCTTCTTTTTGTTCCATAGAATATTTTCTTTTTTTATATCCATTGATGTCTCTTTATATATCGATCAATAATAATCGCCATAACTATTATTGAACCTATCACTACTTGATGTAAAAAAGATGAAACATTTAATAAATTTAATCCATTACCAATTATCCCTATAAGGACAACTCCTGAAAAAGTTCCCCAAATGGTTCCTTCACCACCAAAAAAAGAAGTGCCACCAACTACAGTGGCCGCTATAGACATTGTTACTATATCTTTGCCTGCATTTGGTTGCCCAGAATTTAAACGAGAAGCCAGCAACACACCAGCTAAGCCGGATAATAAACCACTAATAATATATACATAGATAATTGTTCTTTCCACATTAATTCCTGAAACTCTAGCAGCATTAGGATTTCCACCTATAGCATAAATATATTTTCCAAATACAGTATTTGAAGTAATAATATAGAAAATAAATGTAATAATCATAACAACAATAATTGGGATAGGAAGCCAACCTATATATCCCCTACCTAAAATCGCAAAAGGTTTTAAATATAAATACGGAACAATTGGAACTCCATTCGTAATATAAAGTAGTGCCCCATAACCTATAATCTGAGTTGATAAAGTTGCTAAAAAGGGCTCCATCTTACCCACATTTATAAGCAAAGCATTTATTAAACCTATTATTCCTCCACTTAATATTCCTATAGTAAAAGCAATAATTAAATTTCCATTTAAAATTATAACAAAATAAGCAGCTACACATCCTGTAACGCTGACGATAGTAGTTACTGATAAATCAATCCCTTGAGTTATTATTACAAGTGTTTGCCCAATTGCTACTAAAAGTAAAAAACTACTCTGTCTAAGAACATTTAAAATATTCTCAGTTTTATAAAAATTTGGACTAAGAAATGAAATTATAAATATTAATAAAATTGTAATTCCAAAAATTCCTAAACTTCTAATAATGTTAATATAATTTGACCTAAAAGTTACATTTTTTGATAGCATTTTATTTTTTTCATTCATTTAATATTCCCTCCAATCATAATTTTAAGTAAACTTTGGTAATTCATTTCTTCTGGCATCATTTCTGAAACAAATTCCCCTTTTCTAATGATTAAACTACGATCACTAGCTATCATTGCTTCTAAAATATCAGAAGTCAGAATAATAATTCCAATATTATCATTTTTAGCAATATCTTTCAAAATGTTATACAAATCTTGTCTAGTGCTAACATCAACGCCTTTTGTAGGTTCATCAAGCAATAATACTTTTAATTTGCTAGCTAGCCATTTACTAAGTACAACTTTTTGCTGATTTCCTCCACTTAAAGTATCTGTTCTTTGATTAATATCATTAAATTTAATCGATAAGCTCATTTTAAAATCCTTGACCAAACTTTCTTCCTTTTTCTTATCTCTATATCCAAGTATTTTTGCTAATCGCTTAATAACGACTAATATAATATTATCTCTTACGCTTAATAAGCTTATAAAACCATCATGTCTTCGATCCTCTGTTAAGTATCCTATTCCATTGTGAATTGCTTGTAAAGGCGCATTAATTTTAATTTCTTTACTATTTAAGAATATTTTTCCAGATTCAATTTTGTCCAATCCAAAAATTGCTCTTGCTAACTCAGTTTTTCCTGCTCCTACTAATCCAAGAATTGATAATATCTCTCCCTTAAAAAGCGAAAATGATATACTTTTTAACTTATCATTTTTTAATTCTTCAATTCTTAATAATGCAGTTTGATCTTCTCTCATATAGGTCTTTTTTTTAGAAATATGAAAACTAATTTCCCTTCCAGCCATCATTTTTACTAATTCATTCTTTGTAATTTTTTCTTTTTCTACCGTTCCTATATTTTGACCATTTCTGAATACAGTAATTCGATCAGCAATTTCAAATATTTCTTCCATTTCATGAGAAACATATATTATACTAATGCCTTCATTTTTAAGCACTCTTAAAATCCGAAATAATTTTTGAACTTCTTCTTGGCTCAAAGAAGAAGTTGGCTCATCCAAAATAAATATCTTTGCATCCAAGACAATGTTTCTAACAATTTCTATCATTTGCCTCTCTGAAATAGTAAGTAATTTAACTATTGCAAAGGGGTTTATATCAAAGCCTATTTCTTTAAGTTCTCTTTTAGTATCTTCATACATTCGTTTTTTATCAACAAAGATTTTACTTTTTTTGGGTTCTTGTCCTAAAAAAATATTTTCAGCAACGTTCATTTGAGGAACCACACTTAATTCTTGGTAAACAGCATTAATCCCAAGTTTTCTTGCTTTTGAAGAATTCTCAATTTTTACAATTTTATCAAACAAATAAATTTCTCCAATATCTGGTTTAATAACACCTGATAAAATATTTATTAGAGTTGACTTTCCAGCCCCATTTTCTCCTACTAAAGCATGAATTTCGCCTTGATACAATTTAAAAGCAACCTTATCTAAGGCTTGTACCCCAGGAAATTTTTTAGATAAATTATTAATTTCCATAGCAACAATCGACATTATTTATCCCTCCAATTTTTCAATAATAGCAATTGCTCTTCCAAGTGCACCAGTACCATCATTTACTTTAATTCCAAGAAAAATATAAAAAGATCCTCTTAGAAGCAATTTAACTAAATTAAACAATTTTTCAACAAAAACCATTCCGTTACCCAAACCAATCCAATGGAGAGAGTTATCATCTTGAATCATTCCCATGCTAGGTGTATCCATTCCTACATGTTTCGCTTTTCTCTCTACCAAATATTGCATGGCTTCAGCAGAAGGAGCAGGAAAACCAATAGTTTTTTTCCTTCCCGAAAGTGGCGTCCAGAATCTACAATCTTGGTCTAATTTATAACCTTCGGTGGTATCATATGTGCTCCAGCATCACAATGCGTTCCTGTATGTTCCTCCATAATAAGAACAAAATCAGTAAATGGAGCACTGCTCATTGAGCCTTCAAACCAATTAAGCCTTACTCTAAGAAATGGTTATCCCTTAGGACACCAAGATGGATTATTTTATGCAATTAATACCGATAAATCTATGATTTATATCGTTTTTGATTCTAATAAGTTATTTATCTTATAACCAATCAGGTTCTCAATTTTTTTCATTTTTAAAATTTCCTTTCAAAATTTAATAAATTAATTTTAAAAATTACACAGCGTATACAAAATTGGTTGCTGTTCTTTGACAAAATATGCTTAAAACATATATATTAATTGATGTTGTATGATAGACCTTATTGTATTAGCGTGTTCAACACGCTAAGGAGGGTCTATCATGCGAAAAAAACGTTGCATTTTCTGTGGTAGTCTTAATACCAAAAGGTACGGAACTAGGTCTAAAAAGAGAAACACATCTTTTGGCAAAAGGAGCTTGTGCTACCAACGATGGTACTGTAATGATTGTAAAAGAGCCTTTAGGCCTAACCAGGATCATCCGATAAATTTCTCTATGCAAATTAGAGCCTGTGAGCTATATTATGATTCTGAAGCAAGCTATCGAGCAGTAAGCCGACAATTAGGAATCACCCCTTACCGAATATTTAAGATTATCAATAGTAGATATGGCTTCTGAACTTAAACCTCGATGGCCTGGTTATCTTTTCATAGATGAAAAGAGGATCTTCATCAAAGGTGTGGAGTGATTCCTGCTTTTAGCTGTAGACCTAAAGACCCAAGATATCGTTCACTGGGAGTTAGTCTCAAGAGAAGATGAGACCAATGTCGCCTGGTTTCTCATTATTATTAAGATGGTAATAAAATATCCTTTTAAAGGGGTTATTAGTGATCTTTTACCCGAGTTTTTTGGAACTGTCCGCTGGCTTTTACCAGGAATACCTCATCAGTTTTGTACCTATCATGCCTACCGGGCAACAGAGTTCTACTTTAAGTATCACTATACCGGCGGTAATAAGCTTTGGACTGAAAAATTCCTTCTTATTACCAAGATCATCTGTAGGTGTAAAACCTTATCTACCGCTTTAAGGGCAATAGATTATCTAGAACGTCATCAAGATGAGTTAAGGCAGGCCAAGCTCATTAAAAGAATGAATATCTTAAGGATCAGATTCCCTAATCTTATTAAACGTTTCAAAGATCATAATTTACGACCAGATAATAATATTGTGGAAAATGTCGTCAAATAGCTCAATCAAAAATTCAAGAAGGTTGCCGGATTCGAATTCTATGAGACGGCTTGCAACTCTATTAAACTCTTAGTTATGCGTTACCGTTTTCATACCTTTAACTGTTCTAGGATACCCGGCAACAATGGAAAATCTCCCCTTGAATTGGCTGGAATAGATACCAGTAATATCAACTGGGTACGTTTTTCGCAAAAGTGCTGATTGTGGATAGTGACGTAATGTGGATAACTCCTAAAGAGTTACCCCCATTACTTGGATAACCCTTCAGGTTGCCCACACTCTCCACAATACTACTACTATTTTTTAATTTTAGAAAAGAACTAAAAGAGTAAATAGCAACCAAAATCGTATACGCTGCCAAAAATTATAAAAAGTACAGAAATAAATATATCCAATTTATGCTCAGTGGATATAATTTTTTTAAATCTTTATTTCTTACTAATTATTTATTTTAGTCAAATATTCCTGTTTTTAAATATTCTTCAGCGTTGTCTGGGGTAATTGCTTTAATCCATGTATTTATAGATACAGGAACCTTATTTCCAATTGCTGCTTCATATGCTATTAATGCTGAATATTTTGCCATCATCCAAGGATCTTGTGCAATTGAAATCTTTATTGGAAAATCTTTCTCTGCCACCATTAATCTTGTAGCTTCTTCCTCACCATCAATACTTCCAATAAGTATTTTACCTCGCAGACCTCTTGAGGTTATAGCATCGCTTGCACCAAGGGAAGTATTATCACTAAATCCAAATACAGCAGCAACATCAGGAAATGCAGTTAATATATCTTCCATATTGTTCATATTACTGCCTCTCTGACCAAGTCCCCATCTTTGAGCTACTATTTCAATTCCGGGATATTCTTTCAAACCAGTAACATATCCTTCGTTTCTTTGTCGTGCTACTAGTGCTTCTGGAGGACCATTTAGAATGGCAACTTTTCCTTTTCCATTAAGTTTCTCGGCAATATACTTAGCTGCTATTTTACCCGCTAAAATATTATCAGTTCCTACATAGCAAGTAACTTTGGCTGCTGGAGATATTGGTCTATTAATAGCAATTACTGGTATACCTTTTTCATCTGCAAAATTTACTACTGGAACAATAGCATCAGCATCAACAGCAACTACAATTATTGCATCTACTCCTTGTACAATAAGGTCTTCCATTTGAGACATTTGTCTGGCTACATCATTATCCGCAGATACAACTGTAGTTTCCCCACCATATTTTTCTACATTTTCTATAGTAACATTTTTCAAAGTTTGCCAGAAATCTTCTTCTAGCGATGAAAATGAAAGTCCTATTAAAACCTTTTTTTCAGCAGCAGCTAAAGTACCTGCAATACTACTAATAAATAATAAGGAAATACATACAATTACTAAATACTTAAAAAGTATTCTCTTCATTTTAAAACACTCCTTTAAATTTTTATTATTTTTTAAACGCAACAAACATATTATCCACTGAGCATTTTTATTTAAAATTTTATGTACTTTACATCAAATTACTTTTTTCTTTTTAGAAGTTGGGATTCCATGGGACCATTAGTTAAAAAACAACATTAATTTCCTTTTACCTTTTTAAAATACATACACCTCCTTATATTCACAACTGCCATTTGTTTATAATTCTCGCATGTATTTGCAATGCTACTATTAATAATTCCTTTCTTTTCTTTTTAATTCTTTTTCCTATACTCATATTATCCACCTTTTATATTGATTAAACTTTCAAAAATGACAAATTTTACTACATTCTGCTCTTATATTTTAGCATTGCTAATATTATTATAAATAATAAAAAATATTTGTCAATACTAAAATATTTAAGTGTAGTTTAAAAATTAAAAGAGAAAGGTATACCTAAAGGACGAAATCATATCAATGGTATTGAAGGATTTTGGTCCTTTGCCAAGCACTGGCTCTACCAGTACAGGGGTATTCACAAGATTTATTTCCCTCTCTATCTAAAAGAGATTGAATGGCGATTTAATCATCGAAATGAGAATCTGGTCATCCAATTAAGGAGGTTACTGAATCAACAGATTTCAATTGTCAAAGAACAAATTTAGTGCAATTTTGATTATGCATTACCTAATTTTAAATAAAAAAATAAAGGATTTAATAAATTTTACCTTGAGGCTTTTTCTTTAACTTATCAATTTTCCTTTTCTAGCGTTCTAGGGTTCAAAAAGAATTTAAGTTTTATTTAATAATATCTTTAAATTTTTATATTTTGCTCAGGTTTCTCTAATCATTGCATAAGCAAATCTCTTGTTTATATCGGAGGAGATAGTCAATGCCTGCATCTCCGATTTTATATTTTCAGGAGATGAAAATCATGCTTAAAATCGTCCATCCGGTATATTGTGGAATTGATGGTCACAAAAAGTTTGTTATTGCTACCATCGCAGCCACCAATTCCAACAATACTACCACCTACCAGACCAGAACTTTCAAGACATTCACTCGTGATTTATTAAATATCAACAATTGACTGGTAGAAAACAACTGTCCAATTGTCTGCATGGAATCTACAGGCAAGTATTGGATAATGGTTCTTAACATTTTAGAATATTATTGCTCTACTCCTGATCAAAGGGGCTGACAAAAGGGTAGACCCAGAAAATATACCGAGAATCAAGAAGAAAAAATCTTATCTATCTACTATAACCTTAAAAATGACCCTTCCTCTTTCTTCTGCGGGTCTAGTGCTATTTTTAATCTCTGGAAGAGATATTATCCCTTAACCCTGCCCCCTCATCTAAGATATATAATAGGTAGAACCTTAAAGAAACACAACCTTACTGAGAAGATAAAAAGGGGTAAGGATAAAGGAGCCTCTCGTTATCTGCTCTACCCGGAATACACTATCCTTAATACTATCTCCCAAGGATCACTTTTAGAGCTAGATTTTATCGGTAAAAAGTTTATCCAAGGGAGAACTGAGCCGATAAACTTCTTAGCCTTCTCCTTAAGAGGTAATCGTCCCCTAAAACATTTTGCCCGGATAGAGGAATATACCCAAGAGGAGGTAATGACCCAGCTAGGAGAATTTATTAATAAATTTGAAAGACCTTACGCAGTTAAGATGGATAATGACTTTGTCTTCTTTGGCCCTTCCTCTAAGGAGAGATTCCTTTCCAAGGTAGTTCTCTTTTTACTATTGCATAACATCATCCCCATCTTTACCGCCCCTCGTAAACCCTGGAATCAGGCCTCTATTGAAGGGGCTAATAGTGTCTTCTCCCGGAAGTTCTGGAATAGAGGTCATTTTGAAGCAGTATCCGAGATAGATAGACGCTTACAAGATTTTAACCTTGATTACCAAAGATACTTAAATTATCAAAGACCAGATACTTTTAAAGAGAATAAAAACTTCTCTTACTGTGTCTACTTTGTAAGAAAAATATACCAAGAAGCAGAATCAACCAATGGATAACTATACTATTTCAACCTATTATATACGTCGTTTATAGCTCTTTCCAACACATTAACAACGAAATCTATTTCTTTCTCATTAATAATGAATGGAGGAGATAGCTGAAGATGGTCACCCGATATGCCATCACTGCTCCCCGTCACACCTGCAATTATAAGCACACCGTTTTCTCTGCAATAATCTGCCACCAGCTTGGCTACCTTTTTACCCGGTTCATAGGGTTGTTTTGTTTCTTTGTTTTTTACAAGTTCTACACCCAAAAGCAGACCTATACCACGCACATCACCAACCATAGGCAACTCCTTAAGCCTGCATAGTTTATTTAGAAATATTTTACCCATTTCTGCTGACCTTTGAATTAAATTATTCTTATTCAAATATTCAACGACCGCAAGTCCCGTTGCGCATGCAAGTGGACTACCCGCAAATGTAAAGCTATGCGTCAATTCTCCTGTACCATTTATCAATGCATCTGTAATTTTTTTATGGACAATAACAGCTGCGATAATAGCATATCCGCTTCCCAATCCTTTAGCTGTAGCTATAATATCTGGTACGACATTAAAATGATCAACTGCAAAGTTTTTGCCAGTACGCCCCATTCCCGTTATTATCTCATCAACTATCAACAGTACTTTATATTTATCACAAATATCTCTGATAATAGGAAAATATTCATTAGGCGGAACCATAGCTGAAGCTGTCGTACCTATAACTGGTTCCAATATAAATGCAGATACAGTTTCAGCATCTTCGTATTTTATTACTTTTTCAAGTTCCCATGCACATTTTATATTACATTTGGGATATTCTAATCCATACGGACATCTATAGCAGTTACATTGAGCTATATGTGGGAACTGTAGCAAATACGGTGTATATTTTGCTCTCCAAGTCGGCCTTCCCCCAACCGATAGAGTTGCTATTGTATTGCCATGATAACTCTGCCATCGAGAGATGACTTTGTATTTTGACGTATATCCTTTCTCCAGTTGATACTGCCTTGCTATTTTTATAGCAGATTCAACAGCTTCGGATCCTCCTGAGCAGAAAAAAACCTTGTCCATTCCACGAGGTGACATTTCAATTATTTTTGCAGCAAGTTTAATTCGTGCTTCATTAGTAAATGTCCCTCCATAAACATAACATACCTTTTTTGCCTGTTCCGTAATAGCATCAATCACCTCGGGAACTGAATGCCCTATAGTTACAACAGCAGCACCTCCTACAATATCTAGGTACTTTTTCCCTTCGGTATCATACAGATACATTCCTTGAGCCCTGTCTATTACAATATAATCTTTATTTATCAAACCGTATAATACACTTCTTTGATCAATATTTTTTGTATTCTGCATATTATTTTACCTCTTTTCATAATAAAATAGTCTTTAAAATTTTTATAGAAAATTTAGAAACTCACGTGCAAACTCGTGATACTTTTAATCTCATTCAACCTTAGCTTAACATAAATCCTAGTTCTAGTTTTTAATCTCCATAAGTGTCTCCAGACGAATTCTGTTAGCAAATTTCTTTAATTCGTTAATTTCTTTTTAACTTAACGTATTGTTCCTCTCATCATTACTATTTATTTTTAATTTATATTATATTTATATCTAGTAATCTTTGATAATAGTTTAAACAAATATCTCTTAGACTATTCTTTCTAAGCCTTTTGATTTATCACTTTTGGTTCTGTTTCTATTGTTTTACAATAGTATTTTCTTGTATAAAAATATTTGGTTTAAATCATCAAATCTTCTACCAGTAATTCTATCAATACTTATCTGCTACTTCGTCTGTTAGAATACCTTTAATATAATCCAATTCAAGTATTGTATCTGTTATTCCAATTGGTACATCCCCCTAGAGTAGAAAATTTTATTCCAATTGATTAATATAGAAATAATTACAGTATTTTATTGACTACCAGAGATAGATTGAAATAAGGGATAAATTGAATTACCGTACCCTACAAAATAGACTATATAGGAATATATTTCTTTTTTGCCTTCTATTTCCCATTATTCAATGAATTCTTTAAAAAATACTATACCTTGTTCAGCGGCTTTTAAATCATTGGGTAATGGTAAAGCTTCAATCCCTATTGGTCCTTTAAAATTAATTTCTTTTAATACATTGATAATTTCTCTGAAATCAATATGACCCCATCCCGGGGCTAATCGGTTACTATCAGCAAAATGGACATAGCCAATATATTTTCCTACCTCTAATAAAGCTTTTCTATAAGATACTTCCTCTAAATTCATATGGAAAGTATCCGCTAATATTTGTAGATTGGGAAATTTGAGTTCTTCAATAAAATCCTTTATCTGTGAAAGAGTATTAAAAATATTGGTTTCATATCGGTTTATTGTCTCTAAAACTAAAGTAACCTGATGATGGTATGCATATTCAGTTATCTCTCGAATAGCTTCCTTCCCAGAAATTAATTGTTGTTCTATTGGTAAATCGTTGTTGTATTTCCCACGAATTCCACCAATAATTACTATTGACCCTAATTTGCTCGCCAAATCTACATGATCTTTCATCTTTTGAATGGCTTTTTCCCGTTTATTCTTGTCGAAACTATATAAACTAAAACCATCATTGTAATAGGTCTGACCAGTAGCAATTCCGTATACTTTAAGATTTAATCTTTGTAAAGTATCTCTTAACCAAGAATACTGTAGGTCTCGAGAATCTCTTAAACTTAATTCCACACCATCATAACCTAATTTACTGGCCTTTTTTAAACCACATAACAAGTCGCCTGAAAATAACAAAGGTCCAAACTGGGTCTTTGTTGGAGATAAGCTAATTACTTTGAACATAGAGATCATTCCTTTTTATTTATTAAATATATATGGATTAATATTCAAGGTGTAAATACAACTTTAATGGCATCAGACTCATAAGCCTTTTTCAAAGCTTCTTGGCATTGATCAAGAGGGAAACGGTGAGTAATGATCTTTTCCCAGGGGAAATTTTTTCTATTCCGAATCATCATTTCAAAATGAGCATAGTACATATCATGAGGATGATTGGCGTTACCAATAAAAAGCACATTTTTGGCTGCGAAATGACGATGAACGTTTAATTTTACGCTTCCGGTATCGACAAAATTTCCCGTTTCACAATAGGTTCCTCCCCGACGAAGCATACGAAGACCTACATCTAGAACTTCCGGACGCCCTACTACTTCCACGACTAGATCAGCACCCCTGCCTTCTGTTTCATCTCTTATATACTGAACTAACTCATCATCTGATAATTTGGATACATCAATGGCTAAATCAGCTCCAAATTCTTTTGATAATTTTAACTTCGAAGGGATAGTGTCAAGCGCAATAATTTTCCCTGCTCCCAATAGACGGGCTTTGGCAATCATGGTCATACCGACCGCTCCCAATCCTTGAATCACGACCGTGTCACCAAAAGAAAACCCTCTGGCATCAACCTGGGAATACATTTTAGCGCGGTCTAATAGAGAAGTAACCACAAAAATTTCAGATAAGGTAGTCTCTTCCACACTTAATTCTTCTGGAACTTTATAGACCCAAGCCTTAGGAGGAAGATAAAGATATTCACCCCATCCTCCTGTAATATAAGGAAAACGGTCACTATAATAAGTCATCCCAATGCCTTGATGTTTGGTGCAAAAAGGATAAGCATGTATTCTGCGACAGTACCAACATCTCCCACAAATGACATTAGGACAATTAGTCACTCTATCACCGACTTTTAAATCTTTTCCTGAATATTCAATTTCATTCCCCTTCCCATTCATCTCATAGACAATTCCTGAATTTTCGTGCCCATGCACTGCAGGGTAAACCATATCCTGTTCTGCCTCTGTTCCTCCATAAAGAGTTACATCTCCATCGAAGGCATGTTTATCTGTTCCGCAGATTCCAGACATTTCTATTTTGATAATCAGAGCACCGGGCTCTATCCGATCGGGAAAAGGTATTTGCTGACATTCTACCTTCCCTGGTCCAGTCATTAATACTGCTTTCACTAATTTTGGTTTACTCATATTCTCTCAATCCTTTCCTTTTTAAACTTAAATTTTATGTTGGATATCCTAAGGTATAGATATGTTTACCTCCGTTTAAGGGGCCTTTAATAACATCTTTAATTTCTTGTTCATCTCTCATAGACATGGCCTTAATGGGAGGTAATTTACCAGCTGGATACATTTTTAAAATATCCCGAACTAATTTTTCCAGATAATTCATAATCGCGGTTAAGCCCGGTTTGGCTTTTTCCGGATCAGCTAAAGTAGCATCTCCTACTATTCCTTCGGGTGTAGAAACCACTTCAATAGCTGAAGCACCTATCTGCTGCCAAAAAGGAATAGGTAACCCATAAGCATTTCCTGATTTATCAATATGACCTTCCGGGAATATTTTCATCGGTTTGGTAGATACTGCATATTCCTGGTTAATCATCTCTGGGAAAAGAGCTTGGGAATAAGAAGTTTCACATTCATCTGCGTGAATAAAAGGGGTATCGAATGGTCCCCCATGGGCTTTGTCTCTTAAAAATTCAGGTATGACAAACCACCAATTTACATTAACGATAATTGCCGGCACTTGATACTTTTTGGCAAATTGATGAATAGCTAAGGGAATTACATAATCTTGACCATGCCCATTTAAAAGTATCTGCTTTCTAAAACCAGTATTCCAAAATCCTGCAATAGTTGCTCTAAGATAGGCTGCCAAATCCTCCTCAGGAATCATAATGGTTCCAGGCATTCCCATATGATGAAAGGGATGAGAGCCGTACCAAATTGGCTCTGCTACCGTACAGCCGGTAGCCTGTGCAATTTGTTCAGCCATCCGGGTCACTAGGAAAGTGTCTTCTCCGCTACAAGCATTTGGCCCATGATTTTCAGTGCTTCCTACTGGTATGATAATTAGATCATTCTTTTTTAACCTTTCCTGTATCTCATGACCATTCATGGTTTGATAATAGATTCCACTCGGTAAATCCATATGGCCACCATTGGGGGGAATTTTCCACTTACTCATCTTTGACTCCTTTCTAAAATTCAATATTTAATCATTAGGCTCGAGTCCTAAAAACCCTACCGAGGGCTTCTTTTTTTAATTACTTCTTGATTAACCTCGCACTACCCAACCCAGCAATAATATTATGGCTCTCAGCAGTTACATTTGCTATTTTTTCTAATTTCTTAATTTTATTAGCTGAAATACTCATTTTAGAGATTTAAAACCAAGGAGGAGTATTTGCCCAAATGGAGATAGATTTAAATTTTCCTGTATTTGTCTTTCTATGAAGTATCGTAGATTTAAAGGTAATACTATCTCCTTTTTTTAAAAGATATTTCTTGTCTTCTAATTGAACCTCAAGCTCACCCTCCAAAATTAATCCACATTCCTCTCCTGGATGAGAATAGAGCTCTTCTCCTGTAGTTGCCCCAGGCTCTAAAATATCTAATATAAACTCAATGTCTCCACTCATGTCTGGATTGAGAAGATAAAAGATAACACCATTATTGGGAGAGAGCGTCTTTCGCCGATTCTCATGTACAACGGGGGATTTATTCACAGGAAATTCATTCGTTTCCTCTTTAGAGCTTGCTTCTTCAAAAAAAATCCCTATAGGTACATTCAGTGCATTTCCAATTCTTTTTAAAGTACTCACAGAAGGATTTACCAAATCTCGTTCAACTTGACTGATAAAGCCAGGGCTAAGGCCACTTTTTTCTGCTAAATCAATACCTTTCAAACCTAATTCTATTCTTTTCTTTTTAATTTTTTTTCCTATACTCATATCGTCCACTTTCTACATTGATTAAACTTTCAAAAATGATAAATTTCACTACATTCTTCTAATATATTTTAGCAGTACTAATATTATTATAATAAATAAAAATAATTTGTCAAGACTAAATTTATTTATTGTCAATAAAAAATCAAAATTAAATCGTTTTTTAGCAATTTATGCTTTAAACAGGAGGCTTTTCTTGTAGAACTTCTCTAATTTATTTTTCTATCTTCTCTATCTGTCTAAATTCATCGGTTCCCTTATTTACCACAATTCTGCCATCTCTTCTTTGACTTTATTCATATTTTCTTTTCTTCCCTTATAGATTATCCCTTTAGAAGCACAAAGAATTACATTTTTTACCCCTACTGAAAGTAAGAATTTGGTCACTGCTATAGCCGCAGCGCCAGCACCATTTGCTACTATTTTATCTCATTTATTTTCTTCCCTACTATCTTCAAGGCATTAATCAAGCTAGCTAATACTATTACCGCAGTTCCGTGCTGGTCATCATGAAATACGGGGATATCCAGGGTCTCTTTTATTCTTCTTTCAATTTCGAAACAGCGGGAAAGCGGGGAGCACTGATGTCCTCTAAGTTAATTCCCCTAAAACTAGGAGCTATAAGAGTTACTGCTTCTACAATCTTATCCGGGTCTTTGGTAGTCAGACAGATAGGAAAGGCATCTACTCCGGCAAAGTGTTTGAAAAAGTGTTTGAAAAGGATGCCCTTCTCTTCCATTACTGTTAGAGCTGCTTCTGGGCCTATATCTCCTTTTTATTTTTATTACTTACTATATTTTGGTGGTTCGGTTTCATATAGGTTGTAGCCTGATGAATCTATCACCACTATCGCCAAGAAATCTTTTACATAAAATTTATAAATT
>Ga0315294_10001378_pt1 | contig 26376 bp, 28 predicted proteins | sample YL17G13_40_MG_FD_203626 | JGI IMG/M metagenome (GOLD analysis project Ga0315294, IMG submission 203626) | Sediment microbial communities from Yellowstone Lake, YNP, Wyoming, USA - YL17G13_40 | ecosystem: Environmental > Aquatic > Freshwater > Lake > Sediment | place: USA: Wyoming | collected... | reverse complement strand
CAAATTAGAAGAGACGCTCACGCTTGCGCGAGAGACATTTAATAGGAAAAACCTTAATATAGCCATCGTGGGTCCGTTAGAAGATAAAGAAAAAAAAACCATCAGCAATATAGCCGAAGGGTTTTAGCGCCATGAGAGGCTCGATCAAATTATTTGAAATCTTCGGGATATCCATCAATATACACATTACGTTTTTATTGCTCCCGGTCTTATTTTTCTTCACATCCGGGTTAAACGGCGTTCTGCTTGTCCTGATAATATTTACCTGCGTCACTTTTCATGAATTGACGCACAGCCTTGTGGCCAAAAAGTTCGGCATAGAAGTGAGGAATATAACACTCCTTCCGATAGGAGGGGTGGCGTCTATGAGTAAGATGCCGGACTCACCTAAGCAAGAGTTTCTTATTTCTGTAAGCGGTCCGCTGTCTAACGTCCTTTTGGCTGTGATATTGTTTTCTATGCTTTATTATGCTCCGTGGATGCCGCGGGAGGCTTTGCGGCACCCCATGGCCGGCGAGAGCCTAGTATATATCCTGGCATACCTGCCATGGGCTAATCTCATGTTAGCTGCTTTCAATATGCTGCCTGCCTTTCCGATGGACGGCGGCAGGGTATTAAGAGCGATTCTGGCGCTGAAGATGAGCTACATAAAGGCGACCAGAATAGCGGTAGGTATAGGGCACATCTTTGCCGTCATTTTCGCATTTTATGGATTGGTGCCACCCATGAACCCCGTCCTTATACTTATCGCGTTGTTCATTTATATAGCGGCCTCCTCCGAAGAGACGCAGGTCAATCTTAGCGAAACTCTGAAGACATTCCGGGTGAAAGACGTATTAAACAGCCGGTTCGTGACCCTTGAAAAGAGCGCGCCGATATCCAAAGTACTTGAGTTAATATTCCATAGCCATCAGGAAGATTTTCCGGTTATGGAAATAGATCGAATGATAGGCTTTATAACCAGAAACGACATTATTACCGCGACGCATCAATTCGGGCCCGGCAAGAGCGTTGGCGATATAATGCGCGCGGACTTACCCGTTATAACGCCGGAAGACAAGCTTCTTAAAGTGCAAGGTATAATGGAAGAGAAAGGAATAAGGGCCTTGCCGGTTATTTCCGGAGGGCGGTTGTGCGGCATAGTCACCATGGAAGATATTTTTAGGATTTATTCTGTATTATCGCGTTGATTAATACTTTTATCGCAGATGAACACAGATTAAATAACACAGATGATCGCAGATTTAAAAAACACAGATGATCGCAGATGTACATGCTTTCTGTGATCATCTGGAAAACCCGTTAATTTAACATAAGTCTGCGCTAATCTGCGTAAAAAAGGATATAAAGATGAAAAGAAAAATTCTTATAGCCCCGTCGATATTGGCGGCGGATTTTAGCGCGCTGGAAACGGAGATTAAAAGAATAGAAAAGGCCGGCGCCGATATGGTCCATATCGATGTTATGGACGGCCACTTTGTACCTAATATAACGATAGGGCCGTTGGTAGTTAGCGGTATCAGAAAAATTACGAAATTGCCTTTAGATGTACACCTTATGATAGAGGACCCGGGAAAATATATAGACGAATTCAAAAAAGCGGGAAGCGACATAATAACTCTGCACGCGGAATCTAAGGGCGATGTAAAGCGTCTTTTGTCGCGCATAAAATCTTCCGGGATAAAAGCGGGCATATCCATCAGGCCCAAAAATAGCGTTGATCTGATAAAATGGTATCTTAAAGACGTGGACATGGTTCTCTTGATGACGGTGGAGCCCGGATTCGGCGGGCAAAAATTCATGAGCGAAGTAATCCCGAAAATCAGACACCTGAGGAGCATTTACGACAAAGACATAGAAGTAGACGGGGGGATAAACAAAGAAACCGCAAAGGAAGTAATTGAGGCGGGGGCGAATGTGTTGGTCGCGGGCACATTTATTTTTGGAAATAAAGATGCGAAACAGGCGATAAGGGATTTACGTGAAAGCGCTTGCAATGGACCAAAAGACCATAGACGACGGTAAAGACGAGAGGGGGACATTTTCCGTCGGATAGTGCAAGTGACTTTAAAGGAAAGTGTCCCCGACCAGTGGAGGCTAAATGAGCATTAAATTCGGAACAGATGGCTGGCGGGCCATAATAAGCGAAGACTTTACATTTGATAACGTGATGATAGTGGCGCAGGCCATAAGCGATTTCTTAAACGAAGAGTATAAAAACGAAAAGAATATAAGGACAGTGGTCGGGTACGATCCGCGCTTCATGTCCGAAAAATACGCCGAGATAGTAGCCAGGGTCCTTATAGCGAACAATATAGACGTTACGCTGGTGGATAGGCCGAGTTCCACACCTGCCGTCAGTTACGCGATCAAGAATAAGAAACTGAACGGCGGCGTAATGATAACCGCAAGCCATAATCCGCCTTATTATAACGGTATAAAATACAAGGCTTTTTACGCCGGCAGCGCCGATCCTGAGATAATAGGCAAGATAGAAGCGAATTTGCGCAAAAATCCGGTTAAGATAGTTTCGGCCGACCAGATGAAAAGTTCCAAGTCATTCAGATACGAAGATGTCTCGCCTGCCCATCTCAAGTTTCTATCGTCGTATCTGGATTGGAAGACTTTGAAGAAGAGAAAGTTCAAAGTACTGGTAGATGTGATGCACGGCGCAGCGGACCACTTTGCCGAGAATCTGTTGTCAAAGACAAAGAACAAAGTCGTCACAATAAGAAGCGAAAGAGACGCTTATTTCGGCGGAGTAAATCCCGAACCTGTCGCCCCAAACCTTGAAATGAGCATGAAGATGGTCAAAAAGGGAAAGTTTGACCTGGGCATAGTGACCGACGGCGATGTGGACAGGATAGCCATAATAGGGCCCGACGGCAAACTATTGACGGGCCACAAGGTCATCGCCCTTTTATTATTACACCTTCTGGAGGACAGAAAAATGAAAGGCGAGGTGGTCCAGACGATTTGCGGGACTGTCCTTATTGACAAGATATGCGAAAAGTACGGGCTTAAGATGCACGAAACACCCGTCGGGTTTAAATACGTATGCGACCTAATGAGGACAAGAGATATCCTTATCGGCGGCGAAGAAGCAGGCGGCATAGGGTACAAGAACTATATACCCGAAAGAGACGGCGTACTTTCCGGCCTTTTGATTCTGGAGATGATGGCGTACAGAAATAAGTCTCTTAAAGACATACTCAAAGGTATTGAGAAGGAATACGGTTCATTTTCTTACAGGCGCATCGATACCAAATATCCGGATGAACTCAAGCCGAAATTGATGGCTGTGTTAAAAAATACGCCGCCTAAGACCATAATGGGCAAAAAAGTAGTGGACACGAAATCTTATGACGGCGTTAAACTAATACTTGAGGATAAGAGCTGGCTGCTCTTGAGGCTTTCCGGCACCGAACCCATCTTGAGGATATACGCCGAATCGTCCACGGACGCGAAGGCGCTCAAGATGTTAGAAACAGGCAAGGAGATAGCGTTAAGCATAAAATAGCCTCGAATGAGTAAAGACAATATAAGAAACTTCTCAATAATAGCCCATATCGATCACGGTAAATCGACGCTGGCAGACAGGATATTGCAGATAACGCAGGCCATTACCGAGAGAGAATTCCACGCGCAGATGCTGGATGACATGGACTTGGAGCGCGAGCGCGGGATTACGATAAAATCGAGCGCCGTCAGGCTTCATTATAAGGCGAAGGACGGGAAAGATTATATCCTTAACCTGATAGATACTCCCGGCCACGTAGATTTTACCTATGAGGTTTCCAAATCAATAGCCGCTTGCGAGGGCGCGCTTCTGGTCGTGGACGCTTCTCAGGGCGTAGAGGCCCAGACGGTAGCTAATCTATATATGGCAGTCGAACACAATCTAGTCATTATACCCGTGATCAATAAAATAGACCTCTCAAGCGCGGAACCGGAAAAGACCAAAAAGCAGATCATCGGCATCTTAAAGAATGTGCATGAGGAAGATATCTTATTTGCCAGCGCAAAAGAGGGTATAGGCATTGATGAGATATTAGAAAGTGTCATAACCCGGATACCGCCGCCTAGCGGCAGCGAATCAAATCCGCTGCAGGGCTTGATATTCGATTCGAGTTACGATACTTATAAAGGCGCCATAATATATATCAGGATAATGAACGGCAGCGTCGCCAAGGGCGATAATATATTGATGATGAGGATGGGGAAAAGCTACGAAGTGCAAGAGGTGGGAGTCTTTACTCCGAAAGAAAAAAGTATTGACCGATTGCATTGCGGAGAAGTCGGCTATCTTGCGTGCAATATAAGAGACGCGGCAGAGATAGAGATAGGGGATACCGTAACATTAACCGCTCTGGCGGCGAAAAACCCGCTTCCGGGATATAGGAAATTGCGGCCGATGGTATATAGCGGAATATACCCCGTCAACAGCAAGGATTTTGTCGCCTTAAAAGACGCTATTGCCAAGTTAAGACTGAGCGACGCGTCTTTTCAATATGAGCCGGAGAGTTCAGTGTCTTTAGGATTCGGGTTCAGATGCGGGTTTCTCGGCCTTTTGCACATGGAGATAATCCAGGAGCGCCTCGAGCGGGAATACGATTTAAACCTCGTCGTAAGCACGCCGAGCGTTGTTTATAAAGTGCGAAAAACCGACGGTGAAATTATGGACGTTGATAATCCTTCCAAAATGCCGCCGACGAATCTGATACAGGAAATAAAAGAGCCGTACGTCATAGCGTATATAATCACTCCGAACGATGTCATAGGCACGATCATGCAGCTTGCCGAATTAAAAAGAGGCGAATACATCAGCACCGAATACATAGGGGATGACAGGGCAAAACTTATATATCAGATGCCTTTATCCGAGATTATAGTCGATTTTTATGATAAGATTAAATCCATCACGCGCGGTTACGGCTCGCTCGATTATGAGCTTCTGGATTATAGAAAAACCGACGTTGTCAAGCTTGATATACTGCTGAACGGCGAACCGTTCGACGCGATGTCGTCCATAGTCTACCGCGACAAGGCGCAGGCGAAAGGCCGCGCGCTCGTGGAAAAGTTGAAGGAGCTTATACCAAGGCAGATGTTTGAAGTGGCGATACAGGCGGCGTTAGGCGGTAATATAATAGCCAGGTCCACGGTCAAGCCGCTTAGGAAACACGTTACAGCCAAGTGTTACGGCGGAGATATTACGCGAAAAAGGAAGCTTTGGGAGAAGCAGAAAGAGGGCAAAAAGAAGATGAAACAGTTCGGAAAAGTAGAGATACCGCAAGAGGCATTCATTGCGGCTTTAAAGGTGCAGCCATGAAGCCCCAGACAAAAGCCGTCATGAGAGAATGGGTAGAGTCTATTATAATAGCGGTAGCATTGGCTTTATTTATAAGAGCTTTCTTTATTCAGGCGTTTAAGATACCTTCCGGCTCAATGAAGCCCACTTTGCAGGAAGGCGACAAGATAATGGTGAACAAGCTGTTATACGGCCCCAAAGTACCGTTCACGAATTACAGGTTTCCCGGCATACGGGCGCCCAAAAGAGGCGATATCGTTGTTTTTAAATATCCCGAGGACAGGAAGAAGGATTTTATAAAGCGCCTTATCGCCGTGGGCGGGGAGACGGTGGAGATATCTAACGGCAACATATTGATAAATAATGAACCGGTTAAGGGGCCTTCCGAGCTGCTCAAGATCTATTATTACGATAGGGGTCATTACGGCGTAGAAGGCAATCCCGTGAAAGTCCCGGAAAATTGTTATTTTGTGCTAGGCGACAACAGCGACAGCTCCAGGGATTCGCGTTACTGGGGGTTTGTCCCTAAAGACGATATTATAGGAAGGGCGATGTTCATATGGTGGCCGCCCTGGCGTATTCAGTCATTACATTAAAACAGTCATTTAAAATATGATGGCGTATTTCACAAAAAAGCACATAGCGTTCTTGGCCGTTTTGGCATTATCGGGTTCCGTTTGCGGTCTTGCCTTTGCCGAAAATGCCAAGGAAGCCCCTAATGTTATCATCAAGGTAGATTCCGACGGTTTAAAGGCCCAGATCATTGCGACGGGAAAAGGCGACGTTTCGGAAAAAGTGGATATAAATAGTCCGCAAGCGCGCCTATTGGCAAAACGTGCCGCCGTGGCTGATGCCTATCAAAATCTGCTTAAGGCCGTAGATGCGATATCGCCGGATTATTTTCCGAAAGAACGGTATCTAATTAAAGATAAAGTCATAAAGGGCGCAACGCTTGTCGAGACAAGATACTACGGCAACGGAAATGCAGAAGCGGACGTTGAATTGGATATAGCTTTAAACAATCCCATAGCCAACAAATTTGAAAAGGATATGCGGCTTTTAGGCTATAGAGTCGTTGAATACGACAGGCCTGACACAGAAATAACGGAGGAGATGCCATGAAATATTTGAGAATTATTTTAACAGTATGTTTTCTGTTCGCTTTTTTTCCTTCGGCTTATCCGGCGGTCGAAGACCCTGCCGCAGAACGCGCCGATGATATGGACCCAATTAATGACGATATTATCAATGAGGATAATCCGCAGGAGCTGCCGGACGCACCGATATTGCCTATGCCCACAGAAACTACGTCGCTTCCGCAAAAACCCAATCCGCGGATAATGATAATAACGGTAGAATACGTGGACGGAATAGAACAGCCGGCAAGCATAACGCAAAGCAGGACCGAAGAGAAATTTCTCGCCAACGATTTTCCCCTTATAGATAAATCGCAGATGGAGATGATAAAGGAAAAGGACGCGGTGTTGAGTTTTTCCGATCCGGACAAAGCCGCCGCTTTGGGCAGAAATTACGGAGCCGACATAGTTGTTGTCGTTGAAGCAAAGTCGAATCTTGTTGACACGAGCCAGCCATACGGCGTTACGGTTTTTGCCTATGAATGCAATGCGACCGCAAAAGCTATAAAAGTGGATACGGCGGAAGTGATGACGTCGCGTTCCGCAGAAGCTCTGGAAAGGGGCGGAGGGCGCATCCCGACCGCAAATAAATCGTTTGAAAGTGCGATAGTGGCACTCGCGGATATGATCATAAGCGACATTAACCAACAGGCTGGAAGCGCCCTTTACAAAGAGGCCACCGTTCAAATCGTTTGCTCTAACGCCGATTACGCAAAGATGAAAGGATTGGTAAAAGCCATGGATGAAGAGAGGTGCATAAAAGCGGTATACGAAAGAAGCCTCGAGAAGAATGTCGCGATTATCGACGTGAACCTTTTAGGAAACGCCGATTTTCTCGCTGACCTTTTAATAGAAATGCAGAACGGCCCCCTAGTCAGAATAACGGGGAAGACGCAAAACAGGATTGATTTGGAATTTGTTGAATAAAATATTTGCACGCAAATCGCCCTTCGTCCCGCTTTGACGGGACTCAGGACGAATTGCAAACTAACGAAACATAACAATTCGGAGGCTGATATGGTTAAAAACAAGAGTTTTATTAGTTTGTTATTAGTATGTATAGCTACGTTTCTAGTATGCGGCCTTTGCGCAGACGCTTTTGCCGCCAAGAAAAAACCCAAGACGCCCGATTCGCTTGAGGATCTGCCGCCGGCAACAGGCCCCAAAAAGACGATAGCCGTTATGGACCTTGAGAACAAAGCCGGCCTTTCTGCCGAGATAAATCTGGGCGAAGGCATGGCTGAGATGCTTACCACGGCACTCGTCGACAGCGGCAGATTTATAGTCGTCGAACGTCAGGCGGTCCGCGATGTTTTGAATGAGCAAGACTTGGGCGCCAGCGGAAGGACGACTAAAGCAGGAGCCGCGCAATTCGGCAAAATGTTGAATGCTCAAATATTGATCAGGGGCGCTGTCACAGAATTCGGAATGAGAGAAAGCGGCGGAGGTGGTGCCCTTAGCATTAAAGGTGTGGATGTAGGATTGGCTACTTCGCAGGCTGTGGTGGGAGTAGATATACGCATTTACGATGCCACTACGGGTCAGGTTATCGATTCGGTCAGATGCGAAGGCAGGGCGAGTTCAACAGGCTTAGACTTCGGGTATTCTGAACACGATTGGGGTTTTGGGACAGGCGCTTTCCAAAATACTCCGCTCGGAAAAGCGACGGCCAAAGCCATAGATAAAGCCGTTATCGCGATCATTTTGAGGATGGAGAACGTGCCATGGGAAGGCAGAGTCATAAAAATGGCCGGCAATGAGGCATATATAAACGCCGGCTCTAATAACGGCCTGAATGTCGGTGATAGTTTTGTTGTATATCGCCCGAGCGAGGAATTGATAGACCCTCAGACAGGTTTGTCATTAGGATGCGAGCTTAAGAGGATAGGGGCGGTCACTATTACGGAAGTCCAGGAGAAGTTTTCCAAGGCAAGTGTAAACGCGGTTTCGGCTTTACAGCCTAATGATGTGCTGAAATAATTTTAATCCCCTTCGGGGAGGCTTCGCACAAATATTCTTACCATCCCAAAAACATATAAGTCCCGTCTACTAAGTTATCCAGAAAGGATAGACCTTCCTATTCCTTTTAAGGAAGGGTCTTATAGTGCCGTAAATGGTAGCCCGCCCATTCGCCAAGCCAGTCGGGCGGAAGGTATGTGACGCTGTCATAATTAGAGTAGAAGCGGTGATAATAAGGGTAGTCATAGTAATCGTCGTAAGCGACATAGTAATCCTTTTCCTTCTTGTTTATCTCTGCCATTTTTGCAAGATAATCCATCTTTGACGATATTGCCTTGTCTGTTGTTTCACGCTCCGCAATCTGGGCCTCAGTATCTATTTTTTTCGGCGCTGCAACAGTTTCTCCGTAAGGCTTAAAATCTGCCGGATATGTGGCTAGGGTTTCTGACTGGGATTTATACCCATTACTTAGTTTTACCGCCTCCTGGCTCTTGTCGGGCTCGCCGAACTTCTTGTAATAATAAGCTATCTCAGCCATTGCCTCGTAATTTTTATATTCTGTGCCTATGCCCTTAGCTAGTTCAAGGCATTCAAGGGCACACTCTTTTGACCCGCTTTCGTAAAATCCCTTAGCGGTTTCCACAAGGCCGCGCCAGTCTTTCTTGTCGGAGGCGTATTTCTTAGCGTCTTCAAAACTTTGGGCAGCCTTATCCTTATCCACAAGATTTTTCGGAAAGGAAAGATAGTTATAGGCAAGTGAGACGCTCGCGCGCCAATCTTTTATCCTTTTGTTCATTTTAGCGACTCTATCAAAACAGTTGGTCGCATCTTCGCGCTCGCCGAGCGCCAGAAGCCCGCCCGCGGCATCTATCATGGCACTCCAATCACGGAGTTTACTTGCAAGATCAAAGGCCTTGCGGAAATGCTTTTTTGATTGGATCCTGTTGTCTTGTGAGGCCTCAAAATATCCCCGGCCGAGTGAATCGCGCATCAATTTTTGGATATCAACGGCATGCGATGGGACGGCGGTTGACACGATAAATGTGAATACGCACAATGCGGCAAATATCTTTCGCATGGATTCCTCCAGGTTTTCTAATTATTCTAACCAGGTTAGATGCATCTATAATCCCACTTATTCTAACCTGGTTAGAGCCGCTTGTCAATCTTTCTGCTTTACTTATTAAAAATTATATTGACAAATTATCGTTTGGTGTTAAACTAACATAGACAACTTGGAATATAGGCTAAGGGAAATCCGTAGGCCAGAAGGTCATGGTTTGGCTTCCAATAGCCAAAGCCATAAAAGCGGATGCGGTCCCGCCGCTGTAACCGGGGAACGAAAGTCGTAAGAGCCACTGTCCTTGACATCGAAGATGTCAAGGATGGGAAGGCGCGACGAATAGATTGATCCGGAAGCCAGAAGACCTGCCTATACGGAAAAGGTAGAGCGTTTTTGCATTACGCTCAATCCCCGAGGAGGGGCTAAGTGAATCAGGGTGCAACCCCCCGCGCTTTCTTGCGAAGGCAAGAGCGTGGGATTTTTATTTTATGGGGACTTTATGACAAGATTGGTCTTAATACGTCATGGCGCGACCGAATGGAATGGGCAAGGGCGTTATTGCGGCCGTAAAGATATCGGCCTGAGCGGGCAGGGCAAGGCTCAGGTTAAGAAATTAGGCAGGAGCCTTAAAGCCGTTAAATTCGATAAAGTGTATTGCAGCGGCCTAAGGCGCGCGCTTCAAAGTAGCCGGATAATTTTTAATGGAACCAAGATCACGAAGATAAAAGGGTTAAGAGAAATTAATTTTGGCGCGCTTGAGGGGATGCGGCATGAGGATATCATGCAAAAATACGGGAAAGATTATGAAAACTGGATTAAAGATCCTTACAGGAATCGCATCCTTAAATCAGAGTCGATGCCCGCTTTTAAAAAAAGAGTGACAAGCGCGATGAATAAGATTGTTCTCCTGAATCCCGGAAAAACTGTGGCTGTAGTCTGTCATGGAGGAGTAATCGGCATGTTTGTCGGGAACTTAAAAAAGAGCGGTGATTTCCGGCGTTATATGCCGTCCGCAGCAAGTATAAGTATAGTGGAATATAAGAACGGAAAATTCAGAATAAAAAAATTTAATGAAACAGCGCACTTGAGGTAATGGCGATGGGTAAAATAATTTTTGTTTTAGGCGGAGCGCGCAGCGGGAAAAGTGCCTTTGCCTTGGAGATGGCAAAAAATAGCGGCACGCGCGTTGCTTTTATCGCTACCGGTGAGCCGCGGGACGAAGAGATGAGGAAGCGCATCGAGATGCATAGAAAATCAAGACCGGCGGCATGGAAAACCTTTGAAGTTGCGAGAGAGGTTTCGCCTGTCCTGAATAAAATCAAAAGACGATTCGGAGTTATCATCGTGGATTGTGCGACTCTGCTGGTTTCTAATTTGTTGCTCAATGGCTTTAGTGAAACACGAATTTGCGGCGAATTTAAAAAAATAAGCAAGATTACAAAACAGGCTGACAGCACAGTAATTGTTGTGTCCAATGAGGTTGGGCTCGGCATTGTCCCTCACAACGCTCTTGCCAGGGGATTCCGCGATATCGTCGGCAGAGTAAATCAGATCGTAGCCGAGGAAGCAGACGAGGTCTTCTTTATTGTTGCCGGAATACCTTCAAAGATAAGTGCGAGAAATAAGTGGAAAGCATAGAGAAAACAATCGGGAAAATTAGAGCGATTGATGAAACGATTATTAAAAGAACTCAGGAGAGGCTTGATAATTTGACCAAGCCTTTGGGGAGTTTGGGCAGATTAGAAGAGCTGGCCAAACAAATCTGCGGGATTACCGGAAAAGAAAACCCTTCACTGCGCAATAAGGTTATTTTTACCCTTGCCTCAGACCATGGCGTTACGGATGAAGGAGTGAGCGCCTATCCCAAAGAAGTGACCGCCCAGATGGTATATAATTTTCTCGCCGGCGGCGCCGGGATAAATGTATTGGCAAACCATGTAGGCGCGCGCGTCGTAGTCATAGATATCGGTGTCTGCTCCGATCTCAGGCCCGATCCGAAACTTATGGTGAAGAAGATAAATTATGGGACAAAAAATATGGCGAAAGGCCCGGCCATGACCAAAGCCGAAGCGATTAAAGCAATCCGCACGGGGATTGAACTGTTTGAGGATGAGTTTAGGCGCGGAGTCGATATTGCGGGAACAGGCGAGATGGGAATAGGCAACACGACCGCGTCGAGCGCGATAACGGCGGTCTTTACCAAGAAGCCGATTGCCGATATTACCGGAAGAGGCGCAGGCCTTGATGATAAAGGATTGGAAAGGAAGATAGCGGTTATAGAAAAATCGCTATCGGTAAATAAACCCGATCCTTCCGATGCCATTGATGTTCTCTCAAAAGTAGGGGGATTTGAGATTGCGGGACTTTCCGGAATAATTCTGGCGGCGGCCGCAAAAAGGATCCCTGTAATTATCGATGGGTTTATCTCGGGTGCTGCGGCACTGGTTGCTTTTCATCTTGAGCCCAAGGTAAAGGAGTATATGATTGCCGCTCATTGTTCGGTTGAAAGCGGACACAAGGTTATTTTAGAGCACATCGGCTTAAAGCCGATTCTGGATTTAAATTTGCGTTTAGGCGAAGGGACCGGCGCGGCCCTGGGGATGAGCATTGCCGAAGCCGGTATCAAAATCTTAACCGAGATGGCTACTTTCCGGAGCGCATCTGTTTCCGAAAGAACGGATACATGAAAGCATTTCTTATTGCATTACAATTCTTAACCATACTTCCGATAAAAATTACCCCGGGAATTAAAGAGGAGGATTTCGGGAAATCACTTGTTTATTTTCCTGTGATCGGGTTTTTCATAGGAGCGGTATTGTCTCTTCTCGCCTTTCTCTTCGGCTTTTTGCCAAATCAGGTAAGCGCCGTTCTCATTCTTACCGCTTCTTTTGTGATAAGCGGTGGTATTCACTTGGACGGATTTGCCGATACCTGTGACGGTTTTTACGGCGCAAAGCCAAAAGAAGAGATACTCGGGATAATGCGCGATAGCCATATCGGCGTTATGGGCGCTGTCGGAATGACATTGCTCCTACTCTTGAAATTTGCTTTATTTAGCAGTATTCCAAAAGATTTTCTTTGGAAGGCGCTTATTATGATGTGCTGTTTTGCGCGTTGGGTACAGGCAGCGGGATGCCTCCTGCCGTACGCCCGCACCGAAGGCAAGGCCGCGGCATTTATTAAATATGCCCGTAAGGCCGATGCGATAACAGGAGGAGTTTTTGCATTGCTTATTTTTAGCGGTTTGTCGGGCCTTAAAGGCGTTGCAATATTCTTTAGCTCTCTTGTTATCCCGGTGCTATTTATCTATTATGTCCGGCATAGAATCAGCGGCATGACCGGAGATACCCTCGGCGCAGCAAGCGAGATTGCGGAAGTAAGCACGCTCTTTTCCGCCCTTATATTCGGTTTGATATGGAATTAATACTTGTATCATATATCGCAGATTTAATTTTCGGCGATCCGCGCTGGTTTCCCCATCCGGTGCGGATAATAGGAAAGCTGATCTCTTTCTTCGACCGGAGATTGAATGTCAATGCGCATAAAAATATTCAGCGTTTTTATGGGGCAGTTGTTACGATAAGCGTGGTCGGTATGAGCGGTATGTGCGCGTATGCGATTATTGCACTGGCAGGGCGAATTTATCCTCTTGCAGGTAAGACCGCCTGGGTATTTCTTGCCTACACAACGCTTGCCAGCAAAGATCTGTTTATGCATGCCCGTGCCGTAGGAAAGATGTTAGCGGTAAGCGACATTGAAGGTGCCCGAAAAAAACTTTCTCTTATAGTGGGAAGGGATACGGAGAAAATACCAAGGGAGGGAGTTATTCGCGCTACGGTAGAAACTATCGCGGAGAGCGCAACCGACGGAATCATAGCGCCGCTCTTTTACCTTTTTCTCGGCGGTCCTGTACTTGCAGTTATGTTTAAAGCAATTAGTACCCTTGATTCAATGATTGGCCATAAAGATGAAAGATACCTTTATTTTGGATGGTGCGCTGCCAAGCTTGACGATATCGCCAATTACATTCCGGCGCGGATTACCGGATTGCTGATTCCTTTGGCAGCGTTAATAACCGGTAAAAATGCCGGCGAGTCTTTGCGCATTATGTTTAGAGACGGCAAAAAGCAGGATTCTCCCAACAGCGCGGTTAGCGAAGCGGCAATGGCCGGCGCGCTGGGGATACAGCTGGGCGGGGCATGCTCTTACGCAGGCAGAGTAGTAGAGCACCCGTATCTCGGAGAAGAAAAAAGAGCAGTGTCTTTGTGTCTTATCAACGAAGCATTACTTATCGCTATTGTTGCTTCGACATTGATGGTTGGTATCGGCATTATGAGCTGTCAAGCAATTTTACGTTACATTCACTTATGAAAAATATCAATGATTTATATAAGCATGGCGGCAATATTTATGAAATCAAACGTCGTTATCGAAAAGATGTTATTGATTTCAGCGCGAATATAAATCCTTTAGGAATTCCTTTGCGGGTAAAAAAGCTATTGCGGCAGGAAGTCGATAGTTTAAGCCATTATCCCGACCCCGAATCGCATGATCTTAAAATTGCGCTCGCCCGCTACTGGGGTGTAAGAGAGGAAAACGTGCTTGTAGGAAACGGTTCTACGGAATTAATTTATTTAATTTTCAATGCCTTCCAGCCCGCTATAGTAACGCTTCCCGCCCCCTCTTTTAGCGAATATGAACGCGCGGCCCGGATCTCAAAAAAGAAGGTAAGGTTCATATGTCTGTCAGCAGAAAACGATTTTTCCATCAACACCAGATGGATCAAAGATTGCGATATGCTTTTTCTTTGCAATCCCAATAATCCAACCGGAAATCTGCTTGTGGAAAATTACGCAAGTGTCGGAGATATCCCCGCTAATCGAATTGTTATTGATGAGGCTTTTCTGGATTTTGCGGAGGATGAGAAGGAGCGCACCTTTATACCTGAGGCGGCGCGATCAAAAAGATTTATTGTGCTTAGGACATTGACCAAGCTTTTTGCCTTGCCGGGCCTGCGGGTCGGTTACCTAATTGCTCATCAGGATATTATTCGAACTTTAAAGAAACATCAAATGCCTTGGAGCGTTAATGTGTTAGCTCAAAGAGCCGCCGAATGCGCGCTAAAGGAAAATGCGTTTATGCAACGCTCAAAACAGCTTATAGAAAAAGAGCGGTTCTTTCTCTATGAATCGCTGAGTCGAATTAAAAGGTTTAAGCCGTATCCTTCAGTGACGAATTTTATTTTGGTCAAGATAGAAGATAGGCGCATTACTTCAATGCGCCTTAAGGAGCGATTGCTTAAAAAGGGTATTCTAATCAGGGATTGCGCAAATTTTCGCGGCTTGGATAAGCAATTTATACGCGTAGCGGTGCGCACGCATAAAGAAAACATGCAGTTAATGCAGGCATTAGAGCCTGCCTGCCGGCAGGCAGGGAGTGTGTATGACAGAAGAATTTAAGACATTGCGCTATTTGCTTTCAGAGGCAGTGCAGCGTCAACCCTATGATGGTTTGCTTTTTTCCGGCGGCCTTGATACTGCTGTTATCGCTGCCCTTAATCCTAAAGTGATAGCAGTAACAGTAAGTTTAGAAAATAATGCCGAAGATATCTATTATTCTAACTTGTTGGCTAAAGAATTTGGTTTTAAGCATGTACATTATGCGGTAGATATTGATGAGGCACTTGGCGCCATACCGGATGTAGTCAGAATCCTACGTTCTTTCGATCCGGCTATACCCAATGATTTGGCGGTATATTTCGGCCTTAAGAAAGCAAAAGAATTAGAGATAGCGCGAATAGCCACCGGCGATGCCGGCGATGAATTATTCGGCGGGTATTCGTTTATGCAGGATTTAGAGGATTTGAACGGCTATATTCGCAAGATTTCAAGGACGATGGCGTATAGCTCCAACGATATCGGCCGGGCCTTGGAGCTTGAGGTAGTGCAGCCGTTTACCGATAAGAATGTAATTGATTTTGCCTTAACGCTACCGCGGGAGATGAAAATCCGTGAAGACAACGGCCGGATATGGGGGAAGTGGATTATCCGCAAGGCATTTGAAGATATACTGCCCAAAGAGGTTGCCTGGCAGAGCAAAAGACCCCTTGAACACGGTTCCGGAATGGCGCGGTTGAGAGAAATTATCAGCGCAAGAATTGCGGATGAGGAATTTAAACGGAAGCAACAAGCATATCCGGTAAAATTCTTGAATAAGGAACACCTTTATTATTATGAGGTTTACCGTAAAGTGGTAGGCGAGGTTCCTCTGCCAAAAGAGGATCAAATAGCTTGTCCCGGTTGCGGCGCAGGGATAGCAAGAGACGCGTTTCACTGTAAGGTCTGCGGGTATGTTTTAAAACCGTTACAACTTTTGGGGTGATAGAATGACCCTTCGACGCACTTTGTTTGCTCAGGGTCATAGTGAGCGAGTGAAAGGAGTCGAACTATGAAAAAAGTTTTTGTTTCCTGGAGCGGGGGGAAGGACTCGGCATTGGCCTTCTACAATGCGATGAAGGACGGCAAGACTGAGGTTGCATATCTATTGAACATGCTTTCTGAGAGTGGTACGCATTCGCGTTCTCATCATTTGAGTGTATCTGTGCTGAAAGCGCAGGCAGAAGCTATGACGATTCCCATTATGCAAAGACAGGCGACCTGGGGAGGCTATGAAGAAGAATTCAAAAAGGCCCTTGCGTTTTTTAAGAAAGAAGGTATTCAGGCCGGCGTATTTGGAGATATAGATGTCGAAGAACACCGCGATTGGGTTGAGCGAGTCTCGAGCGAAAGTGGCTTAAATGCGACGTTGCCTTTGTGGCAGCGGTCAAGAGAGTCGCTTATGGACGAGTTCATCGCTGTTGGTTTTAAGGCGGTTATTGTAGCGGTAAAGCTCGAATGCATGGGTGCTGAATGGCTGGGAAGGCAGCTTGATAGACAATTCGTCGAGGATATGAAACGCCTGCCGCAGGTTGACCTTTGCGGAGAAAACGGCGAATATCATACCTTTGTTTATGATGGCCCGGTTTTTAAGGCGCCGGTAACATTCTCTACTGGGGAGAAAATGCATGCACAGACACGTTCTTTTTTGGATATAGTTCTCAAGGAGCGCTAAAAACCCCTATGAAAGCAAAAGTATTTTTGTTTGTTATTCTATTTGTGGCGCTCCTGATATCTGCGCCAGCGCTGGCAGAAAAGAGATTCCCTTCGCGGATTATTTCTTTGGGGCCTGCCCTGACAGAAGGGCTTTATCTTTTGGGCGCCGAGGACAAGCTGGTCGGCTGCACAATTTATTGCCAGAAGCCGCCCGAAGTTAAAAATAAAGAAAAGATTGGCACAGCAATAGAGGTTAATTTAGAAAAGGTTATCAGTCTTAAGCCCGATTTAGTTTTGGCAATATCTTTAACCAGCCCCAAGGTAAAAGAGAAATTAAAGAATTTAGGAATAAAGGTTATTACTTTTTCTACGCCAAAAGATTTTAATGATATATGTAAACATTTTTTGGAATTAGGCAAACTTGTAGGTAAAGAAAAAGAGATGGAAAAGATTGTAAAGAGCGCGGAGAACAAAGTAGACTCTATCAAGGAAAAGGTTAAAAACTTGCATCATCCCAAAGTCCTTGTCCAGATAGGAGCAAGACCTTTGTTTGTAGCAACCGACCGTTATTTTGTTAATGACTATATTGAGTTTGCGGGTGGAATAAATATTGCCAAAGGAGCAAAGGAAGGCATTTACTCAAGAGAACAGGCTCTAAAGGCGAATCCCGATGTAATTATTATTGTGACTATGGGCATTGTTGGTGAAGAGGAGAGAGAAATATGGGAAAAATATAAAACCTTAAACGCAGCAAAGAATGATAGAATTTTTATTGTCGATTCTTATAAACTTTGTAACCCTACCCCGGTAAGTTTTGTGGAGACTTTGGAGGAGATAGTTGAAATTCTACATTTTAAAAAGGGAGTAGAAATCTTATGAATAGATTGAAGTATTTGATCTGGACGTGTACACGGGCATATGAAACAAAGTATGCTTATTCTCTAGGGGATGGAAAACCACTCCCCGATGAACTCACTACAAATGAGGCGAAAACGCTCATTGATAAGGCGGCAGATTCCGGTGTGGAACACTTCTTCATCACCCCCGGCGGCGGAGGAGAACCTTTGCTCAGGAAAGACATTCTGGAGATTGTCCGACATGCTTCAAAACACGGCCTAGCGCTTTATGTAAAAACAAATGGTTGGCGAATTGACAGTCATATGGCAAGAGAACTAGCCTCCTCTAATTGCAAAGTAATTATCAGTATCGCTGGACTGGAAGGGGTTGATGACATCCTGCGGGGGAAAGGAGCTCATGATCGCAGTATCGGCGCTGCCAGGCTGTGTGCCAAAGAGGGAATACTCTTCTCCTTAAGTGTAGTAAATACTAAATATGTCGTTAATCAAATCCGGGATTTGGTAGAACTTTCCCTGAATTTAGGTTCGCAGGGTTTCAGTCTGGCTTGTCTCATACCTCAACCGATTTGTGTTGAAGAACAACTCTCTATACTTGGACCCCTGGAGCCAACCCCCGAGGAGCATGACAAGGAGCTAAACGAGATCTATACTTTGAGCAAGGAAGTGGGCAATAAAATCAGGCTTATGGCTTACGATATGTTTTATAATCGCATCTTGAGAGAAAAGGAGCCTTCTCTTAAGCTGAGAAGCAGATGCAGTTTATGCCATAATCTTGAAAGTAACGAGTGGCTGGAAGTGCTTGATGACGGGAAGGCCTATGGCTGCAGCCCCTCAGGGATCGTATTTGGTGATGTCAGAAAAGATTCTTTCGAGGAGATATTGAACAGAATCCGCGCCTCTGACATAGTGAAGCAATTAGCCGACCCAAATAACATTAAGGGAAAATGCGGCATCTGTGAATTCAACACAATCTGTGGCGGCTGTCGGGCAAGGGCATACATCTATTCGGGAGATATGTTCGCCCAGGACCCCCTCTGTCCTTATAAACCGCGGGGAAAGAGATGAACCCGTTCGACAGGCTCAGGGTTCATCCTGAGCAAGCGACGAACGAAGTGAGGAGCGCGTCGAAGGATGAAAAACAAAGTTGTTCGCTGGATTCTCTGGATATTGATTTTGTGTAGCTTGCTTCTGGGAATAGTTCTCTTTTCCCTATGCACAGGTTCAGTGGGCATATCCTTAAAGGAGATTATTAGAGTAATTTTTGAAGGTAAAGGTACTACTGAGCATAGCATCCTTTTTGATATTCGCCTGCCGCGGATTATCTTAGGCCTTGCCATAGGCGGAGCGTTGAGCTTAGCCGGCGTAATCGCTCAAGGGATATTCCGCAATCCTCTGGTTGAACCATACACGTTGGGTATTTCCGGGGGAGCGGCGCTGGGCGTCTGTTTAAATATCGTTCTAAGGCTTTCCCATCATCTTGGTGTGCTATCCTTGCCCGTGAGCGGTTTTTTAGGGGCTATAACGGTTATCGCGCTCGTGTACACTTTAAGCAGAAGAAAAGGGATACTGAAAATTCAATGGCTTCTTCTCACCGGGGTCATGATAAGCTTCATCTGCTCATCTTTGGTTATGCTAATAATGGCTGTTGCGCGCGCAGAAGACCTTCATGGGATTATTTTTTGGATTATGGGTTCGCTGGAAGAACCGAGCTGGAGCATGATAAAATTAGCTGTCTTTATCTCCGTTTTTGGCTTATTCGTATCTTATCTATTTGCGAGAGACCTCAACGCGCTCTCTTTGGGAGAGGAAGAAGCGATTCATCTAGGTATTAATGTGGAAAGAACAAAACCGGTACTTTTTCTTTTAACATCCCTTCTTACAGGCTGCTGCGTTTCGGTGGCCGGGATAATTGGATTTGTGGGGCTTGCTATTCCGCATTTAGTTCGTATGGTGATAGGGAGGGATTACCGTATAGTACTGGTTGCCTCTTTTTTGGCCGGGGGGACGTTCCTTATCCTTTGCGATACAGTAGCCAGGACAGCGATATCTCCTTTGGAATTACCCGTAGGCGTAATTACCGGTATATTAGGAGGAAGTATTTTTGTTTATGTGCTGGCTAAAAGAGGCGACGCTTTATGGGAGATCAAATGAAGCCCGAACTTATGGAGCAATAGCGAGCATAAGTTCGTTGGCTGAATTTGACCCTTGACCCTTGACATTTCGCTTTCGCAAAATGTCAAGGGTCAAGGATTCAATTCGCCCTAACGGGTAAAAATAAAATGCAACAACTTACGTCACCGAGTCCTTAAAATAATGGCTCCGTAAGTTGTGGGCTTATTGAAGGAGAAATAATGATCGAGGTAAGGGACCTAAGGTGCGGATATGGTGCTCAGTTCAACCTTAAAGAGATCAACCTAAAGGTTCGGCGAGGAGAGGTCGTGGGGATTATTGGGCCTAATGGCTCAGGGAAGACGACTCTTATAAGAGCCATGAGCCGTATGCTCAAGCCGCAAAAAGGGATGGTCTTCTTTGAGGGCAAGGATGTGTGGAGCATGGGGCTTAAAGAATTGGCTCGAAATATGGCGGTGGTCTCTCAAAGCGCCGATACGGCAGGTATGACAGTAGAAGAATTTGTGCTTTTGGGGAGAACGCCTTATTTTAACAGATTCCAATTTCTGGAGACAAAAAAGGATTTAGAATCGGCCGAGGCGGCGATGAGATTGACCGATATTTATAAACTCAAAGATCGCTCCATGGTCCACATGAGCGGAGGCGAGAGGCAGCTTGCTCTTGTCGCGCGCGCGTTAGCGCAGGAACCCAAAGCGCTTCTTCTCGATGAGCCTACGACGCATTTAGACATCGCCCATCAGGTGGTGATCCTGGACCTCGTTAAAAGACTGAACAAAGAATTAGGCATTACGATCATCGTGGTTTTGCACGATCTTAATCTGGCCAGCGAATACTGCGAGCGCATAGTTCTCATAAATGAGGGAAGAGTCTATAAGGTCGGCAGTCCCGAAGAAGTATTAACGTATCAAATCATAGAGGCGGCGTATAACACGGTTGTGATTGTGGAGAGAAACCCTATCTCTTCAAAACCATACGTATTGATCGTTCCGGAGGAAGAAAGGGGGAGAAAGAAGAGTTGAACAAAAAAGGATTGATCCAGGTTTATACCGGTGATGGAAAAGGCAAGACAACGGCTGCTTTAGGCCTTGCCGTGAGAGCGCGAGGCCATAATTTAAAAGTCTGTTATATCTATTTTCATAAGGACCCCAAAAGGTGGAAGTATGGGGAGCATAAGATGCTAAAGAAGATAGGTGTGGACGTCATTGGTTTTGCCGAAAAACACCCGCATTTTTATAAAAAGGCGAACCCGGATGAGATTCGCAAAGAATGCCTTAAGGGATTGAAATTTATCAAAATGGTATATCAAAAAAAACGATACGATATACTTATACTTGATGAGATAAATATCTCCGTACGTGACGGTTTTTTGAATGAGAAAGAGGTGATGGATATTGTATGCGCGAAGCCGGAAAAGCTAGAATTGATTTTGACCGGCCGCGGCGCGGCAAAAAAGATTATCAAAAAAGCTGATTTGGTAAGTAAGATAGAAAAGGTAAAACATCCGTATGATTTAGGGATACGAAGAAGAATTGGTATAGAGTATTAACCCTTCGACGCGTTCGTCCGACGTAGACTATAGCTCGCTTGCTCAGGGTAATCCTGAGTAAGGCCCCGCAGGTCTCTTATAAAAGTAAGAAGCGGAGCCGCGTCGAAGGATTAACGAAAATGTTCGCATGTAACCGTGTAGATAAATGAAAAAGAAGTACATTTTCTTGGCATTATTATTTTTATTAGCAACATCCGGTGTGGTACGCGCAGAGGATAAAGAGACGCCGTCAAATACCGTAAACCTCGATTGTATAGTGATAACGCCATCGAGAACCGAAAAGGGCTTATCGGATGTTCCCGCGAGCGTGAGTGTTATTACAAAAGAAGATATAAAAAATTCTGACGCGAAAACCATTCCGGAAGCGATTAAAAATCTTGAGGGCATTTATTCGTACGATACCACAGGGGTGGGGGCCGGGGGGACGATAAATATGCGCGGTTTTTACGGTGGAATGTCAAGTCATCATCTCGTTCTAATCGACGGCATGCCTCAGAATAAGGGCGAGGACAAGCTCGTAGACTGGGATTTAATACCCGTTGACAATATTGAGCGGATAGAAGTGTTGAGAGGCCCCGCTTCCAGCCTCTACGGCGATAATGCCATGTCGGGCGTAATCAATATCATAACCAAAAAGCCCAGCGACGCTTCGCATGCCGGCGCGTCTTTTTCCTATGGTAATTATGATACCCAAAATTACACTTCTTATCTTTCCGGGACATTCAACCGCTTAGGGTATTATCTAGGCCTAAGCAGCAGGCTGACAAGGGGATTTCGCGAACATGGCGATTATGAAAATATTCAGGTATACGGTAAATCAAATTACTCGATAAATGACGCGCATAATTTAAGATTTTCTTTCGATTACAGCGCTAAAACTCAAGGGACATTTCCGTGGGCCTTGTCAGAGGCCCAAATCGCGCAAAACAGGCGACAAGCCAAGCCCGGAACCGAGAATGACTCAAATGGCGCGAATAAGTTCTCACTCGACCTTACACACCACTGGGATTTAGGAACATCCTCCGATTTGGAAACGGCATTCTATTACCGTTTTGAAGGGAGGGGATCTTTTTACACGAGCGGCGCGTCGCAAAATACCACTAAAGAACAAAATAGAGCTGAAAACACATTTGGCCTGCCCATCCGTTTAAAGACAGTATTGGAAATCTTCGATATGGATCATTCTTTTGTCATTGGAATCGATCTGGAAAGAAACGATTTCGGTTATGAAGAATATAACGCGCCGTTTCAAAATAGACGCGGCTTGCCGACCAGTAACTATGATATTGCCAGAAACAAAATAGGCCCTTATATTCAGGATGAGATAAAGATTTCAGACGTCCTAAAGCTTATTTTTGGCGTTCGATATGATTGGGTTAAGTTTAACTTTGATGACAGAAGGACAGAATCGAATTCCAAAGATAAGGCGATGTCGAAAGTAACTCCCAACTGCGGAATAATCTTTGCCTATCAGGAAGATTCCGACCTATACGGAAGCTTCGGGCAGGCCTTCCGGACGCCGGCCATCGGCCAGATGTTTACTTATGCAAGTTCAGCTAACCCCGACTTAAAACCCGAGGAAGCGGCAAACTATGAAGTCGGATTACGCCATCGTTTTAACGAATTTTTGAAAACAAATGTAAGTTTATACTGGATGGAGCTCGATAATGAAATCTGGTTTGACAATGCTACCAGTAAATACCAGAATTACGGTAAAACATCCCATAAAGGAATAGAGACGGGTTTAGATTTTAAAATCAGTAAAGCATTATCAGGCTTTGCGAATTATACTTATTCAGTAGCCAAGAATGAAAGCGGAAGTTATAAGGGGGAATATTTGATCAGTATTCCTATATATAAAGCAAGTTCAGGGCTGCATTTTGCCACCGGTTTTGGGCTGAGTTGGGATTTAATTGTCACCTACGTCGGCAGTTCTTATATTGATTCAGCAAATAATAACAAACTTCCAAGCTACACAACAGCGGATACAAAAGTTAGCTACCAATATAAAGCGATGAAAATTTTCCTAACCGTTGATAATCTGTTGGACAAAGAATATAATTCCTATGGTTATGTAAGCGGCACTACTAAATATTTTAATCCCGCTGCAGGCAGGACATTTACTTTTGGGGCTGAGGTGAATTTTTAATGGTGCAGGAAAGTTCTCGAATCTTGACTTGGGTATATTGATATGGTATAGTGTTTAAAAATGTTGCAGGTGCAGGATGAATTCGCCGAATGTACTTTCCTTAACGAGATTGCTTTTAACGCCGGCTTTTGTGGTAAGTGTCATATATCACACCGAAAGCAATGTATTCCTATCAAATCTACCGCTTATAATATTCCTTATCGCCATCATTACGGATGCCGTCGACGGGTTTATCGCAAGAAAGTATAACCAGATAACCTCGTTCGGTATATTGCTTGATCCCCTTGCAGACAAATTTCTGCTTATAGCGTCATTCATCACCCTTTCTTTCCTGACATGCGGCCCGGCAGGCCTAAGAATACCGCCATGGGTTTTAATAATAGTCCTGACAAGAGACATTTTTATACTGACAGGCGCGGCAATCATATACCTTATGTTAGGATATGTGGAATTTAAGCCCAGCATACTGGGAAAGATCACGACCTTTTTTCAGATGGTCACGATTCTCGGTGTATTAATACATTTTGAATATTCCTATATATTATGGACGCTCGCCGCGTTTTTTACGATTATATCGGGCATGCACTATTTTGCGAGGGCGAACAGGATTTTAAATGGAAAAAAATAAGATATATAAAGTATGCATAGTCGGCCGGCCCAACGTCGGGAAATCGACTCTTTTTAACAGGATAGTGGGGCGGCGGCAGGCAATAACCGAGCCGATCGCAGGCACTACGAGGGACAGAATCAGCGTTATCGTGGAAAAAGAAGGCGCTGTTTTTGAACTCGTGGATACGGGCGGTTATGAACTCGGTAAAAAGGACCATCTCACGACTTTAGTCAAGGGGCAGATCGAGATCGCTGTTCATAAGGCGGACGCGGTTCTTTTTGTGTGCGACATTATGGCCGGAGTGACTCCACAGGACAAAGAAATATTGTCCATACTCCGAAAATCCGGCAAAGAAGTGATTTTGGCGGTAAATAAAGTGGATAACGCGAAACTCGAGAAGGATATAGACGAGTTCTATGATTTTGGCATAGAAAATTTTTATCCTGTTTCCGCGATGCACAATACCGGCGTATCTGATCTGGTCGATAGGATCGTGAAGAAAGCGGGTCATGTCGAACTAGCCGAAGCAGCAGCTCCCGTAAAAATCGCCGTAGTCGGCCGCCCCAACGTCGGAAAATCATCCTTTATAAACAGGATCGTCGGAGAAGAGAGGGTGATTGTCCATGAAGAACCGGGGACGACGAGGGACGCGGTGGATATCCATCTTAAAAAGAACGGCGGCGATTTTGTATTTATAGATACCGCGGGGATGCGCCATAAAAGAAAGATAAAAGAACCTGTTGATGCCCACAGTTTATTGAGGGCGGAGAGCAGTATAAAACGCAGCGATATCTGCGTTGTCCTCATTGACGGATATGAAGGGCCGACGGTAGACGATATGAGGATTGTAAGCCTGGTAGAGGAAAACGGAAAGGGGTGCATACTTTTAGTCAATAAATGGGATCTTGTATCCGGCATAGAGATGGCAAAATATGAGAAAGCCCTCACAAGGAGGATGAATTACTTAAAGTCCGTGCCCATTCTATTTGCGTCGGCAAAGACAGGACTCAATATAGATGAAGTATTCGCCCTTATAAAACTGGTAGATAAAAATATGAAGACGAATTTTTCAGAGGTCGATCTTGGTAATGTGCTCAACCTTATGCAAAAAACCGAAAGATTGCCCTTAGTCCGTTCCGGCAAGCTGATAGAAATCCGCGGCATGAAGCAGGAAGGGATTGCGCCGCCTATTTTCAGCATTCTCGTTAATAAATCCGCCTTTTTGCCCGACGATTACATTGAAAGCGTGAAGAATGTATTACGGGAAGAATTAGACTTGCTTGGAGTGCCAATTAGGATTAAGATAAAACGCGCCCAGTGAGGGAAATATGATACTCGCATTACTTGGCATAATAACCGCATATCTTATAGGGTCCATACCGACGAGCTATTTAATAGGAAAGATAAAAGGGGTAGATGTCAGAAAACACGGAAGCGGCAATGTAGGCGCTACGAATGTGTTGCGCGTGATGGGAAAATTGCCCGCCCTTATTACGCTGATCATTGACATAGGCAAGGGGGCTGTAGCGGTTACGCTGATAGCCGTACTTTTTTACCAGAAGAATGCGACGATAAGTTTTAGTGTCCTCAGGGCCTTGCTTGGTTTGGCGGTGATCATCGGACATAATTGGACCGTTTTTCTCAACTTCAAAGGGGGCAAAGGCGTTGCTACTTCAATTGGTGTTTTCATGGTTATTTTTCCGGTTGGATTATTGATAGGGTTAGTCGTATGGGTAGTTACAGTTTGGTTCACAAAATATGTCTCTTTGGGTTCTATATTATTAGCAATCTCTATACCTATTACTGCGGCATTTAGCGGCGCGAGGCTAGAGATAGTTCTTTTAGCTGTAACCTCTTGTGTTATAATATGTTATAAACATAAAGGAAATATAAATCGACTATTATTAGGAACAGAAAATAGGATAGGGCAGAAAACAGGGGACGTTAGGATTAGTATTGAAAAAAGTTAGTTTTTGTTTATTGACTTTTCTCCTTTCATATGATATACTTATAGTGAACCTAAGAAGGGGATATTTTTTATACACCTTAATTTAGCACTTTTAAAAAGTTTTTCATGGTGTAGGAGGCCGCCTCGACAGGCGTGTCATAAAATGAGAGAAATACTCTACAAAAACTTAACCAATATCGATAGTAGAAAAAGGGACCTTTGCATACGCGAGGTCGTCGAGAAAGACGGCATCACGGCGAGGACAGAGAAAAGGTGCATATATTTCGTCCGCGAGATAATCTACATAAAGGACCCTTCTGATCTGGAATGCCTAAAGAGCCTCAAAGAGACTAACGACGCCTGGAAGCGAAGACATTTTCACGTCCTGAGAAAACATAACTCCGATACCGGTGAAGATAAGCTGATTTGCAAGGTCGCCGGCACCTTATACGCTATTATAGGCCGATATGTATTTTGCGTGGCCTTCGTGCGTTCACTGAAAATCGACTTGTCAACATTAGCCACTGGCAAAGCGATGACTTAACCCCCTTCGGGGAGGGAGCCCGGCTTTGCTTGCAT
>Ga0315294_10001377_pt1 | contig 26381 bp, 15 predicted proteins | sample YL17G13_40_MG_FD_203626 | JGI IMG/M metagenome (GOLD analysis project Ga0315294, IMG submission 203626) | Sediment microbial communities from Yellowstone Lake, YNP, Wyoming, USA - YL17G13_40 | ecosystem: Environmental > Aquatic > Freshwater > Lake > Sediment | place: USA: Wyoming | collected... | reverse complement strand
GCATCCTGCATTGCTCCAGGATCAGGGTCAGGAGATTATCCGAAGAAGGATCAGAATGATTTTAAAGGCCCCGTTATAAAAAATGTATCTTTTCAGAATGTGGCTATTACGGATAATTTCTGGCGCCCAAGGATAGAAATAAACTCGATGGCAGGTATCAGGCATGCCCTGCAGCAAGCTTCACAATCGATTGAGAATTTTGACATAGCTTCCGGGAAAAGCGGTAAAGAGTACAAAGCAAACATGGCAAGTGATTCAGATGTTTATAAAATAATCCAGGGGGCTGCTTATGCTCTACATCATACTCCTGATAAAGAGCTGGAAACAACCGTCGATTCTGTGATCGACAGGATTGTTGCAGCACAACAACCAGATGGATATCTGAATACCTACATATCAATACATGACCTCTCAAAAAGATGGACAGACCTGAGAAAAAGTCATGAATTATATTGTGCAGGTCATCTGATTGAAGCAGCAGTTGCATATTACCAGGTAACAGGAAAAAGAAAACTCCTTGATGCTGCCATCCGTTTTGCCGATTATATCGATTCCGTATTTGGTCCCGGAAAGCGTCTTGATGTTCCAGGGCATGAGGAAATTGAACTGGCTCTCTATAAATTATTCCAGGTAACCAATGAAAAAAAATACTTCAATTTGTCTGCTTTTTTTGTTGACGAACGCGGAGATCCGAAGAGGATGAAAGTTGATAAAATTACTCCGCCTGATCATGATCCGGATGCTGGCACTCCTAATCGTTGGCGTCCGCCTTCCTATATGCAGGACCACCTTCCTGTTACTCAGCAGTTATATGCTGTGGGACATGCCGTCAGAGCGATGTATTTATATTCAGCGATGGCTGACATTGCCATCGAAACCGGGGATACCCAATACATTCATGCCCTGGATTCAATCTGGAATGATATTGTCCGTAAAAAGCTCTATATCACGGGGGGGATTGGAACCCGGCAGTTCCATGATGAGGGATTTGGTTCGGATTACCTGCTTCCTAACGATCAGGCCTATTGCGAAACCTGCTCGAGCATCGGCCTGACCTTCTGGAACAGGAGAATGTGCCTGTTGCATGGAGATGCAAAATATGCTGACCAGCTTGAACTTACAATGTATAATGCAGCTATTTCCGGTGTTTCATTAAGCGGTGACCGGTTCTTCTATACTAATCCCCTGGAATCAAAGGGCAAAACCATGCGGAATCCCTGGGATAACCCCCCGTGTTGCCCCACCAATATTGTCCGGTTTCTGCCTGAAATAGGATCTAACATTTATGGGAAGACTGATGATGGGATTTATGTAAATCAGTTTATTGGGAATGAAGCAAAAATCGCCATGGGAGACCAGGAAATTTCCCTGAAAATGGAAACAGATTATCCTTGGGATGGAAGGATAAGTCTTAGGATTGCCACGGGAAAACCTGCAGATCTTACGTTACATATCCGGATACCGGGTTGGGCACAGGGAGAATTTCTGCCCGGAGGCCTTTACCACTACCTCAGGAATGAAAAGATTCCTGAAGAAGTGGCAATTAAAGTCAATGGGGAAAGGACACGGAAAATTCAATTGCAAAAAGGATATGCCATCATCAGCAGGAAGTGGAAACCAGGTGATATTGTAGAGCTGGATTTACCTATGAATATCAGGATGGTAACTGCAAATCCCAAAATTCAGGATGATCTGGGGAAGGTGGCTTTGATGCGCGGACCCCTTGTATATTGCCTTGAAGAAGTGGACAATAAGGATTATTTTGCTGAAACGGATACAGTATTTCTGCGATCCCAATCACTCAATGCTGAATTCCGGAAAGATATCTTAAACGGGGTAGCACTCATCCATGGGAAAGCTACTTTGGGTAAAAGCAACCGGGAAATTGCAATTACCGCTGTTCCCTATTATGCCTGGTGCAATCGCGAACAAGGTCAGATGAAAGTCTGGTTGCCATTCCATGTGAACAATTAATAAAGTATGGAAATGAAAAGCAATATTCTATTTCTCCAGGGAAGGATACCGCATGGATATGAATTACATTTTCGCCCCGCAGAACCAAACCATGTTTTCCTGAATGACTCACTCACCCCTATGTGTCCGGTGGAAATGGCTCAGGATTTATTATTCGGGTTTGAATGGAACGGAGAAATTGCCTCTACAAAAAAATCTGGCTGTTATGCTATTGAAACAGGGTTTGAAATACCCGTCTTCACAATTACATCTGGCAAGGTTACAGGACTTTATGTGGATGTTTGCGATGATGACGGAAAAGGAAGGAAAAGCCTGATGATATGGAGTGGAACAGATAAAGAATTCTTGCTTACCATGGATGAATATCAGAAGGTTCTATTTAAATAAATTCATCAGGGCAATTTTATGAAGATCTCTTTTTATAAAGTAATTTTCTTATAAACCTTTGAAGTTTTTATTTGTGAGTACCCATTTATAGATTTTTGTCGAATAAATTTGATACAGAATATTAACAAATCTAACATGAATTATGAGGACTATTAGAATGATTATTGCTCTAACGCTCATGGTCTTTAATGTAGCAGTTGCAGTATCGCAATTACCTGAGTTAAAGCCGGATATTTTAATGTATGAACCATTTATATGGCCGTCCGAAGTTCCTGAGGATTGCCCTTTTAAACAGTCTGCCGAATTTAATGCCATTAAGTTTCTTGGAATTAAAAGTGGCTATCGCTATGGCGACACCTGGTATCCTGCCTGGGCATCAAATGATACCTTATATTGCCCGTGGACTGATGGTAAGACAAAACGGCTGGATGGCTATATCGACTGGTCCCAGTCCTGGGTTGACCCCGTCCATATTACAACCGGGCAGGGGATAATCGCAGGCGACGATCCGCTGACAGTGAAAGCATATAGTATCGGGCTCGATAAAAGCTCGCCTGCGTTTCCGTATAAAGGGCGCTATCCCTGCGGATCTCTTGTACATAACGGAGTATGGTATTATGGCACTTATTGTCTTGGTCCGGATGACAATGCAAAATTCGGAGATATGAAAGTTAACTGGCCATGGATAGGACCTTTTGTTGGTTTCAGGTATTCAAAGGATTACGGGCATAGCTGGACACCTCCACCTCACACACCGGAAAAACCCATTTTCGGTGAAACCGGTATGTATGGTAATCCTGTTAAGATCGGCGCTCCACATTTTGTCGATTTCGGCAAAAACATGGAACATTCGCCTGATGGCAAAGCATACCTTGTAGCTCACGGTGCCGATTTGGCTTCAACGCTTAATAACTGGAGGTTCTGGAACGACAGTTGGATAACAGGAGACCACATTTATCTTCTAAGAGTAAAACCCAGTATTGAAACCATCAATGATTCATCCAAATATGAATTTTACGGAGGCAAAGACAAAAATGGGAATCCTGTTTGGACCAGTAATTTTAAGGAAATAAAGCCACTGCTTGAGTGGAATAACAATATGGGATGTGTCACCGTCACCTATAATCCCGTGCTGAAAAAATATATCATGTGTGTTACAGACGGTGGTACCACAGTATCGAGAATGAATACTTATTTGCTTGAATCAGACAGGATTGATGGTGACTGGAAAATTATTACCTATATGAAAGAATTTGGCACGCAGGCTTATTTCGTTAACATCCCTTCCAAATTCATCAGCGATGATGGTATAACAATGTGGTTGCTCTATTCAGCAAATTTCTCTTACGATGAAAATGGTAAACCACACAAAGTATTCCCTCCGGGGAGCCACTACGGGATATGTTTTCAGAAAATTCAGCTGATGAAAGGAAAATAGATTCAACCTGACAATTTCAATTTTTGGCTATGAAAGCAAAACCATTTATTATTTCAATTCTTAGTATACCTGGTTGTTTTTCGCATTTTGCTTATTCCCAGGTAAGTAATATTGCAAAGCCAAATTTTGTTCTGATCGTTGCCGATGACCTGGGCTATGGCGATCTGGGATTTCAGGGCAGCAAACAAATACCTACTCCAAACATTGACAGGCTAGCCAGGGAAGGTATTATTTTTTCAAACGGTTATGTTTCCTCTCCGGTTTGCAGTCCATCGCGTGCCGGCCTGCTGACAGGAAAAAATCAGGTAACTTTCGGCTATTTTGATAACACCGGGCCCAATCAGACCGGATTTGATCCGGATTATCAGGGTCTTCCCCTTACAGAAACAACACTGGCAGATAAGCTCAAATCATCAGGGTATATAAATGGTTTGATCGGCAAATGGCATCTTGGTGAAAAGCCTCATTTTTATCCGACAAAAAGAGGCTTTGATGAATTTTGGGGATTTCTGGGAGGAGCTCACGATTATTTTACGGCCAAACCGGACGGGACAGGTTTGGAATGCCCGATTGAATGTAATTACAAATCACCTGGACCAATTACCTACCTGACAGAAGATATTGGAAATGAATGTATCGGTTTTATAAAGCGTCATAAAAATGAGCCATTCTTTTTATTTGCCTCCTTAAATGCTCCCCATTCACCCATGCAGGCCACAAAAGAAGACCTGAAAAAATTCAGCTATATTGAAAATGAATTAAGAAGGACCTATTGTGCCATGGTGTACAGGCTTGATCAGAATGTAGGCAAGATTTTGAATACACTAAAAGAGGAAGGCCTCGAAAGGAATACGATGGTGGCCTTTCTAAGCGACAACGGCGGACCGGCAAACTCCATCTCAAACGGGTCAGTGAATACCCCTTTGAGAGGACAGAAAACTACTTTGCTGGAAGGGGGCATACGGGTACCCTACATTTTAAAATGGCCCTCAAAACTTGATGCCGGGAAAATAGTCGATCAAATTATTTTATCGCTTGATATCTGCCCGACTTTTGTAAATGCAGCGGGTGGTGCTTTTTCAGAAAAAGACAATTACAGGGGAGTTGATATTATTCCTTTTCTTACCGGTAAAACTGACAAGATCCCACATGAGTCGATGGAATGGAAATATACGGTAAGTGCTGCTATAAGGGAAAGAGAATGGAAACTGATTCGTTTACCTGACAGGCTTCCGATGTTATTTAATCTGTCCAATGATATATCTGAGCAAAATGATGTCGCACTTCAGAACCTTGACAGAACCAAAGCAATGTTAAAAAAGCTGGGAAGTTGGGAGGTTCACCTCCCGCATCCTGTTTTTCATGAACCGGCGGACTGGAGGATTCGTCATTTGGGCTTTTATGATGCAGAATATCAACTTAAACAACCGGACTTATGAAAACTAATGGATTGGTTTTTCAAAAAATCCAGTTATTAAGGAAGAATGCTAAATAACAGACATACAAAAAAGTGTTATAGAAATAATCTAATTCGTCAGGGCATTAAATTATTAATTATCCTGGTAGCATTATTTCTTTTTACGCAGTGCAAAACTAAATTGCCTTTCAAAGGAGAACTGGAAGAGAATTTCAGGAATCCTCCTTTGGAGAACCGTCCCCTGGCTTTCTGGGATTGGTTGAACGGATATGTTGACACAACCAGGATGGTCTACGAACTTAAGGAGATGAAAGACAAGGGGATGCAGGGTGCATTGATCTGGGATGTGGGTGCCCTCATGGATCCGGAAAAAATGATCCCTGCAGGCCCCGCTTTTCTTGGCAGGGAATCATTGGGATACATCTCCCTTGCCCTGAAAACAGCTGGACAGCTTGGGCTGAACCTTGGGATGATCACCTCCAGCAGCTGGAACGCCGGGGGTGACTGGATTACTGATGCCGATGCAATCAAAGAAATACTTATTTCAAATCAGGTAGTTACGGGCCCGTCAAATAAAGCCATCACAATTAACAAGCCTGCCGGACGCAGGGGTCAACCTGAAGTTTTTTCATTGATCAGCTCGGTTGCGATACCCTGTTCCGAATCAGGGAAGATTGATTACATTAAGGATAAACCTGTTTCCCTGAATGAATACACCATAGAAGGAAAATATATTCATTGGGAAGTCCCTGAAGGGAAATGGGATGTTATATCCTTTTTTATGTGTAATACAGGACAGGAATTGGTGTGCCCGGGGCCAAACTCCAAAGGATTGATGATCGACCACCTGAGCAGGCAGGCAACAAAAGTTCATTTTGATACCATCCTGGCCAGACTGGATAGGATCAGCGCTTCCGTGCATTTAAAATATCTTGAGGTTGACAGTTACGAAGCCTGGACAACAAAAGACTGGACACCTGGTTTTGTGGAAGAATTTAAGTCCCGCTATGGATATGACCCCTATCCATTACTGCCCCTTTTATTTGGCTATAGGAGCGAAGACTCGATAGTAGGAGAGCGTTTCCTGGGCGATTACAGGCGCCTGGTAAGCGATCTGATGATTGAGAATCATTTCAAACAAGCCTCCGATATAGTAAATGAGCATGGCATACAACTGTTTGCTGAAGCTGGTCATGGAGGATCTCCAAGGGTTGAACCTCTTAAAGCGCTTGGGAATACCCATGTTCCAATGGGAGAATTCTGGAACAGACAAAGACATTGGATTACAAAAGAGGCTGCATGCGCGGCTCATATCTATGGCAAAAAGGTGGTGGCATCGGAATCACTTACCGGATGGAACCACTGGCAGCATGGGCCAACCGATTATAAACAGCTATGCGATATAGCTTTCTGTGAAGGGTTAAACCAGATTGTTTTCCACACTTTCGCCCATAATCCGGAAATGGCCGGGAAACCCGGATTTGCCTATCATGCAGGTGAACATCTCAATGTAAATGCCACCTGGTGGGAAATGGCAAGGCCATTTATGGATTACCTCGCCAGATGTTCCTATATGCTCAGGCAGGGGAATTTTGTCGGCGATGTATGTCTTTACTATGGCGACCAGGCACCAAACCTGGTTCCTCCCAAACGGATTGACCCCAACTATACTCCAGATATGCCGGGGATATTTCCCCATTGGTTTTACGACGAGAGCAAATGCCCTCATTGCGGAATGCCAAAACCAATCAATCCTGGTCCTCTGTTAGGCTATGACTACGATTACATTAATGCCGAAATAATAACAACTTCCTTAAGGACAGAAAACGGGAATTTGTTTCTGCCACACGGTCAATCTTACAGGGTAATGATGATCCCCGACAGGGAAGACATTTCGCTTGAGGTCTTGAAAAGCCTCGAAAAACTGGTTTATGAGGGCGCCATGATTATCGGAAGAAAGCCGGTAAGGGCGACTTCCCTGAAAAACTACCCCGATTGCGATGCGGAAGTGAAAACAATTGCAGATAAATTGTGGGGCCGATGTGATGGGGAGAAGGTATTTTCAAACAACTATGGAAAGGGGATTGTATATTGGGGAAAATCAGTAACAGAGGTTCTGGAAGAGCTGGACATCCATCCCGACTTCCAGGCACAAGGCATTGATAACAGCGACAGGCACATTGACTATATTCATCGGCGGACTGTAACGGAAGATATCTATTTTGTTTCCAACAGCAGTGAGAAGGAAGAGAAAGTAACCTGTATATTCAGGGTTGATAAGAATAAAATTCCTGAAATATGGGATCCAGAAACCGGGCTGATTCAACGCAAGATGAAATATTCGGGGACTGAAAACGGGACAAGCATTGAGTTAATAATGGATCCTCTGGCATCAAGGTTTGTCGTGTTCAGAAACCAATCTGCAGGGATAAATGATGCAGGATTGCACTGCGACCTGCAATATGGGTTCACTGATTTGAGAAAAAAGGAAGGGATCAGGTCCATTGACCTGACAGACAACTGGGATGTAAGTTTCGATCCTGCTATGGGCGGACCAGAAACCTGGCATTTTAATAAACTCGTAAGCTGGACTGACATTGACCAGGATGGGATAAGGTATTATTCCGGTTCTGCAAGCTATAGCAGGGAGTTTTCAATTGAAGAAGGATCATTAGCCAGCGATGCCGATGCATTTGTTGTTTTCGAAGATATTCAGGAGATGGCGCGAGTTATAATAAACGGGAATGACTGTGGAATAGTTTGGATTCCCACGTATAAAACAAGGATCACCCCGTACCTGAAAAACGGTACAAACAAGATCACAGTTGAGGTTGTAAATACATGGAACAACCGGATTGTCGGGGATATAAGGAACGCGGGGAAAAAACCGTTTACCACCACAAATGCCAAAGTAAAGTTTAAGGAAACCAGTCCTTTGCTGAAATCGGGCCTGACCGGCAAAGCAGAAATAGTCTTTATAAAAACAGAAGAAATGAAAACCAAATGAAAAAGTTCCTTAAATACCTGCATTATACGATCTTGATCATATTAACCACCCTAAGTTCCTGTGGTAAAACCGGGAAAGTGAAAGTGAATGAGAAAAACCACATCGTTACACTTGAAAATCAAATTACAGGTCTATCCTTTGATCTAACAGAAGGAACCTATGATGTTACGGATAAGTCCTCGGGTAAAAAAGTCCTTTCAGATGCAAAACTGAAAATTAATAACTGGAGTTCTGATGATGAGGGACTAAGCAGAACATGGGAAAAAAGAAACATTTCAGACACGCTTGGTACCGGCATTGCACTTGATTTATCGCTCGAAAAGGAGAATTACCCGACCATGAAATTTACTTTCAGAATTTATGAAGGTCATGGATTTATCAATGTCTCGGGGGGTATTAAAAACACTCTGGACAGCAGCTTTCAGGTTAAAGAAATATATGTTGCAGCAGATGCCGATATTTATGAAGGAACTGAGACTTTTAAGGATTTGGCAATGATTGACGGATTTAGCGGTGGAGAACCTCTGGAATACGGTGCTAGAATGTATTCTCCACTCACCAGAAGCAATGCATTAAAATCCCGGAACAATATATTGTTAACATTTACGGAAAATAACAATAGGGAAACACTGGTTTTCGGCGGCCTGACTTACCATGACTTTGAAAAGTTTGCATTCATTGAACAACCAAGAAAAATTGAACTGAAGAAGGGGCCTGACGGGAAAAACAGTTTGCTGTGCTACCTTGATCTTCCTTCAGACAGTATTGATGGTAATAAGGATGGGGAAAGCCTTATCCTTGAGAAGGGGAAAGAATTACAAACCTGGCATTATCAGGAGTTTCGCTCCTCAGAATTGGCGAATTCTGCAAAATCGGCAGGGGAGATCATCATTAAAGCAAAAAATATTGTGCCAGGCAAAAGATATATTCTTGGATTTTCATGGTGGAACGGATACTGGTATGGTAATCATGAGGATAATCATCAGTCAGTTTTTTTGGAATATCCTGACGAGGGTAAGGTGAAAAGAATTCCACTTCTAGAGAATCAACTGCTGCCAAGATTTGATGGCAGGGAAAAGAAAGATGTGGAACAGGTAGAATTGTACCTGCCGGTGGAAGCCACTAGGGCAGGAACTTTCAGCATTATCGTAACAAAGGGGCAAAAACCGGAGCAGGATAAAAATGTGTACATGAGTGAAATTTGGCTCAGGGATGGGTCTGCAAAACCTTTGGTTCCTGATAAATTAACCCCGGTTAAGGAATGCATCATGCCCCGTGTAGGTTACATTGCCAATCTTTTCGCAAAGGATCCGGTTGGTAAAAAAGTGGATCCCGGGACTATCTATCTTCCGAATGATAACTTTTATATAAACTTTGATACGGAAGACCCCTTTACCGCCCTAGAAGATTATGGCAGGAAAGTTAGTTCTGCACAGGGAATTGATCTTAGCATGTACGATTTTCCAACCGTTTGCTTATGGTATGCCGAGGTCAGTTATTATGGCAATAGTAATGCTGAAAACTCGACACTCGGGGCTGTCAATGAGATGAAACATATTAAAAACTCAGGGTTCCTGAATTACAGCCGGGCTTCAGTCAGGCTGGTTCCGGATTCCTATTTGCCAAATAACCAGCAGGGCTGGTGGGATGATGAACACTGGCAAATCGAGGAGACGGACCGGAATGTCAGTCATAACGGACGATATGTTGAACCTTATGAAACCTCGGAAAAGTGGGGTAATGCGGTTACTGAACTGGGAGGTATTCCCATTACCTATTTTCAGACCGGCTTCAGGTCGGAAGATTATGCAAAAAAGTTTCCGGGCCATATGCTTTTTAATAAAACCTACGCATGGAAAGGCGAGAAGGAAGATACAACCGGAGAGATATTTACGAAATGGGAAAAGACATGGACCCGTAACGGCAGAGTAGTATGGGGTTATGATTATACTGATCCGGAATTTCTGGATCACCTGACCAACGTTTACAGGAATCTTAAAAAAGGAGGCATTAAAGGCCTGATGTTCGATTATCCCGAATCCGGATGGGCAAAAGACGGAGGCATGGAGGATGTGTATTCAACTACCGCAGAAGCTTACCGGAATATTTTTAAATACCCTAATGAAGGACTGGGTCCGGGAGCATATGTTCATGAAAGAAATATGGAACGCGGAAGTGATGTTTCTCTAGGCCTGGTTGCATCAATGCGCACTGAAAATGACACCGACGTTATGGATAGCGTAACTGTAACACGTTGCGGGTTAAGGTGGTATAAAAACCGGGTGTTAACAAACCTGGATACTGATTCGAAAAATATTGTCCGGTATGAAGATAACCGGGATAAAGTAAGATCAATCCTTACGATGGCGTATGTGGTTACAGGAAGGTTCCTTCTTGCCAACAGTTTTTCAGAATTTTCATCCGCTACATTAAGTGATATTACCAGGACCTTCCCCTATCATACTGAAAATAAAAGTGCACGGCCTGTGGATGCTTTTGTCTCGCTCTCGCCCATGGTCTATGATTTTGAGGTTGATAATACCTGGCATCAGGTTACCTTTTATAATCCTGATGAAGAGAAGGGACGGTTGATCGGCATCAATATGTCAGGAAAGCCTGTGGATGGTGCCCTTGGACTTGATAAAAATAAATCCTATTATGTTTATGATTTCTGGAATGACAATTATTGCGGGATCATTATGGGTACTGAACGCCTGGAGCAGATGTTGAGGCCTGGAGAAGCACGCATGTTGTCGGTCAGGGAACGGTTTGATCACCCCCGTATTATCTCAACCAATCGTCACATTATGCAGGGATACCTGGATGTTATCGGTACATCATGGGATCCCGATACAAAAACATTGAGCGGGAGAAGTAAGCTCATAGGGAACGATCCCAGTGTTATAACAATAGCAGCAGAGGGCTTGATCCCTGAAAGTAGTTCATGCGAAAGCAGCAACACAACATCCGGATTATCAACTTTATCCGATGGTTTGGTACGTCTGACCTTAACCAGTTCCAGAAACCTGGATGAAAACTGGGCGGTGGTTTTTAAAAAAAATTGATAAACCTTTAAAGATGTTGAGTCTAAGACTATTTAAAAGAAATGCTGCAAAAAAATGCATCATGCTGTTTTCTTTCAATTTGTCGTTTGTCTTGTTCTCTTTTGCGCAGAAAACATCTGAACAGGGTACGATCCTCAACGGAAATGTAGGTGGTTATATGATCACGCAGACAGAGAAAACAGATGAGTCATATAATGCGGGTTATTCGATGTATGCAGCAGCATGGCCTTTATTGAAAGATTATCCGGGGAGGAGTTTTCAATCAGGCCTGTTCGGCACCTGGATGCACCCTAAGTATGATGGTCCTTTGCCCGTAGAAAAATTGTATACTGATATTGAAGGAGGCCTTGGCTGGTGGCGCGATACTGAATATGCAACAGAAACGCCCAAATTTATTATGGGTGGCGTCCAGCGGGACTTTGTCGGATGGGCCAATGGTCCCGGTGCCGGTAAAGGAAGAGATTGGAGCAACCCAAAAGGGAAGTATGGCGTTGCTCAACTCAGCCCCTGGGTGTTGTGGCCCCCCGACGGATTGAACCTGAAGCAGGGTACATGCGGTGAATTATTTGGCAGCGGGTACCTGCCTTTGCCCCTTTGCGAACCGAAATCCAGAACAGCAGGAAAAGATGTTACCACAGGGAATCAGTGCTGGACCTTGTTTCTAAACACCGGAAATTTCAAAGGTCCGGTGGCATTCTTTACCCCTTATTTCTGGACCCAGGCATCGGTTGAAGATCCGCGTTTAAATGGTTTGTTCCTGGACCAGCGTCCATCACAAACCAACAAACCCTTTCAGATGGAAACGCAGTACATTTATTCCTTTGAAGCAACCGACTCCAAAGGCCAGAGATTTGCACGCACGGCCACCACACAATACCCGGTTGCACCTGATGGCAATTCGGTATTACTCCACCGCCTGATGGTTTATAATAAAAAAGCGCTTTGGGATGATGTGAAAGCCTGGTTTGAGGGTAGCAATCCTGCCACAGGTGCCATTAATCCCCAGGGGGCTGCCATGCAAAACTTTAAAAAAGGGGTCAGGTCAAGCTGGAAATTATACGGGGATCATATACCAAAGGATAAGCGTGCTTTATTGAATATCACCTCCTACATGAATGCAGAGGTAACTGATCTTGCGACTTTAAGGATCCGGTGGGATGGAAAACTTATAAATAAGAAAGAAAGTAATGGCTGTTCTCTCGTGACACTTCCTGAATATTACAGGCTGGTAAAAACCGGTAGCGATACAATCGGACAATGGATTGCAGTGGCACCTGAGGAAGTGCCTTCAGAAACAGGACTGCAAAAGGTTGACTTTCGCAATCATGATCCAGTAACGACTTTAGCTTATGTTACTCCAGAGGATAAAGAGAGTTGCTGGAAAAAACCTGGTCCGGTTGCCGGACCTTTCAAGGCAAAACTGGGTGATGGCAGCACAGTGACCTACTACTGGTACCGGTTTGCCGACCAGCCTGCATTGCTAAATGCTGATTTAAGCAAAGAAGAGCGTGAAGAAATGCAGAGAAGGGTGGAATTGCTTCACCGGCACTGGACAAAGAACCGCGAATATCTTCCGCCGCCTTTGACAGGAAAACTTGCGGAAATCGACCCAGCCCTGATTATCACTCCGCCAAAAGGACTGGAAGTGGGATATGTTCCAATCGTTACCAGGCAAGGGATAGAATAAAAGGTAAATCCCTGGTGGTTTATGAGTTGAATATGACAAGCAGTTAATAAAAAATCAAGATTAAAATGAATAGCTTGAGGTACCTGTTCCTGATTTACTGTTCAACTTTTTTGTTGGTTTCATGCAATTCATCGGATACTAAAAAGAATTCCGGCCAAAATGAATATAAAGGAAATGAATTAACTGCAATGAATTTCCGGCTTTCCAAAGGATGGAATACCTGGAACAGCCGGAGTGTATTGTCTCATGTATTGTTGCCCAAGGGTTTTTCAGTCAACCTCCAGTTGATCAGCCGGCAATCGGGGGATACACTGAAAGAAGCCCTGATCGGCAGGAGTGACTACGGTAGAAAAGAACACGTCATCGCCGGTCCCCGGTCTTACGATGGTTCCTTCACAGATCTCAACGTAAAGTGGCAGGATATCAATGTCCGTGTGCAAAGTGCGGACCGGTCGCAACCTCCCGTGGGTTCATTTATTGTAAAAGAGATTTATAAGAGGTACAAGCAAAAGTGGTTCCTGCAGGTAGTGTTCGACGAATTGCTGACCTGGAATCGTTGGCGGGCGGCTAACCGGGATTTTGACAGATACCTGGTTCATGGAAGCGATCTTTATGATTATGGAAATAGTAAATATCGTTCAGCCACTGAATCAGGAAAAATGAAGGCGGCCAAATGGGAATCAGGAATGGATAATTCCCCGATGTGGAATGATGCGGTTTTTGATTCCACAAGCCATCGTATGTTGCTGGCGAAAGTACCTTACCAGCGCCAGGCAGAACGGAGAATGAAAGAACATTTCTTTAATCCTCTGGAATTCCGGGGTGAGTTTATCATGCCTGCCATTTCCAGGAATGATCCGGCCTACAAGGACAACAAAACCTGGATCAGTGAGCGCCATTTGTATGAAAACTACAATGCCGAAACAGGGCAGGGTGATGATTCAGGGATGAGCGATAAATTCTACCATTGGGGAGCACTCTTAGGGTTTATTAAGCTGATAGAGGAAGGGTATGTGCCTTCTCCCCAGTTACCGGTAAAGGATATGAATTAATACTTGAATGTTTAGTTTGACTTAAGATTTAATGGTAGATTCTGAAAAAACATGAGTAAATGTCCTTCACAAATACAGACGGCTGAGGGACTGGGAACCACACACGGTATTGATATTCCTGAAGAAGTAACTTTTTGGGAAAGGAACGTATTGAAAGATCTGGCCAGCAAAGTTGCGGAAATTGCAGCCCGCCCGGCAGAACAGGAAAAAGCCAGGCTCTGGACAAATCATAACGATCTAGAGCCAACACGTCCGCTTATTTTTTGTGATCCGGAAAACGGCTGGAATGAGATCATAACCCAGGATCATATTCTCTGTGAATCCCCATTGCTCAGAGTCTGGGAAATGTATCTGCGCAAAGAAATTCACTGGGCTGAATCCTTTAAGGATGATAAGGTTATTGAACCTTTTTTAAATGTTCCCTATCATTATACAAATTCCGGGTACGGACTTGAAGAAAAGGTTGTTGGAGGTAGCGATGGTGGCTCCTTTAAGTATGACCATCCGATAAAAGATTATATTGAGGATTTTCATAAACTCCGGTTCCAGGAAGTTACCGTTGATTATAAAACCACTGATAAAGTGCTTTCACTGGCTCACGACCTGTTCGACGGAATTCTGACGGTAAGGCTCAAAGGGATCTGGTGGTGGACACTGGGCATGACTTGGGACTTTATCAGGCTTCGTGGCTTGGATAACCTCATGCTGGATATGTTAATCTATCCGGAATATTTGCACAAAACGATGGCTTTCTTGAGGGATGCAACCCTTCATAAGCTGGATTTTCTGGAAGAAAATGGCCTGCTGGGAATAAACACTCACGGAAGTTATGTGGGTTCCGGTGGATTTGGATGGACGAATCAGTTACCGCAGGATGGGTTCATTGGCTCTAAGGTTAGGACAAAGGATATGTGGGGATTTTGTGAAAGCCAGGAGACTGTGGGAGTTTCTCCTGAAATGTTCGGAGAATTTATTCTTCCTTACCAGATTCCCATCATGGAACGGTTCGGATTGAATTGCTACGGGTGCTGCGAGCCTCTGGACTTGCGCTGGTCCCTGTTGAAGAATATCAGAGGATTGAGGCGTGTGTCAGTGTCACCCTGGGCTGATGTGAACAAAATGGCAGAGTACCTGGGGAAAGAGTTTATCTATTCCAGGAAACCCTCTCCGACTCCGCTCGCAGATCCTGATCCCGATTGGGATGAATTGCGCGCCGGGATGAGAGCTTTTCTCCGGGCAACAAGAGATTGTGTTGTTGAAATTATCATGAAAGACAACCATACACTGGGCAAAAATCCTGATAATGCCAGGATTTGGTGCCAAATGGTCCGGGAAGAAATATCAGGGATGTGAAAAAATAAAATATTAATTACCTTGAACAAAATGAAGATGACACAATACAATGCTGGTTATGTATATTTTATAAGCCTGGTTGCAGCCCTGGGTGGGCTAATGTTCGGATTTGACCTTGGAATTATTACAGGGGTGGTTCCTTATATCGAGCATCAGTTTAATCTTTCCGGATTTTCACTTGGCTTTGTGGTGGCGGTTTTTGAGCTGGGAGCAATGGTGGGTGCATTGGGAATTTCAGTCATTGCTAATAAATATGGCCGGAAAAGGACAATGATTTTGTGTGCTGCATTCTTTTGCATCACTTCTATTGGAGTTACGTATGCCACCGGAAGCTATTCTCTTGCAGCATGGCGGTTTGCCCAGGGTGTTTGTGTAGGTGTTGCCTCTGTGTTGTCGCCTATGTATATTGCTGAAGTTGCTCCGGCTAAAGTAAGGGGGATGTTGGTTTCTCTCAATCAGCTTACCATCATTCTGGGCATTCTGCTTTCCAGCATTGTTAATTTTTATTTTGGTGAAAGCAATCTTGAAAGTGAAAACTGGAGGTTTATGTTCTTGTCGGCATTATTTCCTTCGGCATTGTTTCTGTTTTTACTTTTTTTTATTCCGGAAAGTCCACGATGGTTTCTTGCCGGAGCAGGTTCAGAAAATAAGGCTCATCTCATCCTACTGAAAATATATAAAAGGAATGAAGTTTTCGTCACTGAACATATAGCGGAAATAAAAAATTCTGCATCAGAAAATAATGTACAATCAAGAGTTGCCTTAAAGATCCTGTTTGGGAAAACTTTTCTCCCCATTGTTCTTATCGGATTTGGAATAGCGATCCTGCAGCAACTTTGCGGTATTAACAATATTACTCCATTTATGCAGAAGATTTTTATTATGGCAGGAATCGATTTAAAGGAAGGACTGATGAACGCTGTATTGGTTCAGTTGGTTTTTTTCGTTTTCACATTTGTAGCCATTGCCCTGGTTGATCGCATTGGTCGAAAAAAATTGATGCTTATTGGAACCGGACTCATGTCGATATCCCTGTTTCTGCTGGCATGGGCCTTTAATTCGCAATCATCAGGAATTCTGGTATTGATACTGGTGATGCTCTATATTGCAACCTTTGCTTTTACTCTTGGTCCGGTGGTCTGGGTGCTGATTTCTGAAATGTATCCGCCGGAAATTCGTGGCAGAGCTATCTCCTTAAGTTCTTCGGTATTATGGATGGCAACATTTTTTGTGATCCTGTTTTCCCCTTATATTCTTGAATTTGGTGCGGTCTTCAATTTTATCCTTTTCGGAATTATGAATATTGCAGGTTTCTTTTTCTGCCTTGTTTTCCTGCCGGAAACCAAAGGAAAAACCCTTGAGCAGATGAAGAAACTCTGGGAGAATCCTATGAAAAAAGATCAGATATGAAACCAAAACGAGATGATCAGACAAAAAGAATTATTTGATGTATGATTTAACGGGATTAAAATATGAATTTAAAAGTTTTCATTTTCCTTATGGGAATTTATATCCTGGAAAGTGCAGGTTCACATGCCAGGGAGTTTCATGTTTCGGTTAGTGGCAGCGATGACCAGGATGGTTCTGTACACCTACCTTTCAGAACTATTTCGGCAGCCAGTAGGGTAGCAAGGGCAGGCGATACCGTCACTGTCCATGCAGGCACCTATCGTGAATGGGTGGACCCTCTTTATGGTGGGACCAGTGACCTCAATCGGATAGTGTACCGGGCTGCAGAAGGCGAAGAGGTGATGATAAAGGGTTCGGAAGTGGTGAAAGGATGGGAAAAGGTGAAAAACGGAGTATGGAAAGTAACCCTAGGCAATGGCATGTTCGGCGATTACAACCCCTACCGTGAATTGGTCACAGGCGACTGGTTCCTGGATTATGGCAGGGATCACCATACCGGGGAAGTCTACCTGAACGGGAAATCTTTTTATGAGATCGATTCGCTGGAGAAAGTATTTGAGCCGAAGCCATTGAGAGGGGCGCAGGACCAGGAAGGGTCGCTGTACCAGTGGTATTGCGAAAGCAACAGCAAAACCACCACCATCTGGGCGAATTTCCACAGTGCCGATCCGAACAGGGAAGTGGTTGAGATCAATGTGAGGCCAGCCGTTTTCTTCCCCAAAAAAACGGGCATCAACTACATTACCGTAAGAGGTTTCAGATTGAGCCAGGCGGCTACGCCCTGGGCTCCCCCCACAGCAGAGCAGATTGGGTTGATTGGCCCAAACTGGAGCAGGGGATGGATCATTGAAAACAATACCATCAGCGACTCCAAATGCTCTGGCATATGCCTTGGCACAGAACGCAGTACCGGAGAGAACTATTCCTCGCAGTATAAGAGAAAGAATGGGCACATCTGCCAGTTGGAAACAGTTTTCAGTGCACTTAAAAACGGATGGTCCAAAGAAAACGTGGGTTCACACATTGTCAGGAACAACACCATATCAAACTGTGAAAAAACCGGCATCTGCGGCAACCTGGGTGCAATCTTCAGCCAGGTGTACAAAAATCATATTTACGATATTTACACCAAGCGGCAATGGGGTGGTTTTGATATGGCAGGCATCAAATTCCATGCACCCATTGATGTGTTGATAAAGGACAATTGCATCCACAACTCATTCAAGGGGATCTGGATTGACTGGCAGGCACAGGGCATCCGTATTTCAGGGAATCTGTTGTACAACAACAGCTGGATGGACCTGCATATGGAAGTGACCCATGGTCCCCACGTCATTGACAACAACTGTTTTTTATCTGCCCTCAACCTGTGGAATATGGCAACAGGGAGTGCCTGGGTTCATAACCTCTTTGCCGGCCAGATTTGCAAAGGCTGGGAGTATGAACGGTTTACACCTTATCATTACCCTCATTCCACACTTGTGGCGGGTATTATGACAACCCAGGGAGGCGATGACAGGTGGGTAAACAACATCTTTATTAAAACGCCGGTACCCCCTTATGATATTTTTGAGCAGGCCAACAGACCCAAAAGGGAAGTGGGGATGATGGGTTTTGGATTGGGCATGTATGACAACTATCCCTCAATATTAACAAAACCGGATTTTGCAATCGGAGAAATGTCGAACGTAAGACTGCCTGTAAAAACTGAAAACAATCTATACCTAAACGGGGCGATTCCTTATAAAAATGATGTAAATAACGAGATGATCAATAATTCTGATATTGATCTCCGGGTTGAAGAAAAAGAAGATGGCACTTACCTCCTTTTAAAGACAAGTTACGATTTTGCCAAAACAGAAAGTAAAATAATCAGCAGTTTTTCGTTTGGTGAGGCCCTGGTGCCAGAAGCTGCTTTTGAAAACACAGACTGCACTCCCATTTTGTTTGGCACTGATTACTTCCATAAAAGCAGAGAGCGAAACAAAGCTTTAGCCGGACCATTTATGCATTTAGATTCAGGAGACAACAAAATAAAGTTATGGCCCAAATAAACCTTATTTCAGGAATATGGTATCCGGATTTAATGAAAATTCCGGACAAGAAGGGAAAAATCATCATTCCCTCAATCTTGATGAAATCAGATCTGGACGTGTCACGATCAGAGTATTTCTTTAGTTCTGATTTACAAAAAGTTAATTATAGTTTAATGCATTATTATAAAACTAAGATTTCATAAAGTATGATTTATTCAAAAACCATTTTTATCGGGCTGTCGGTTTTATGCGGCTGTACAAATAACAAAAAAACATCTGTTGAAAATGCATCAAAACCGAACATCGTATTTATACTTACTGATGATCAGGCATGGAATTTACTTAGCAGGGACGGCCGGTACCCTTTTTTGAAAACACCTGAAATTGACCGGATTGCCAATGAAGGAATTGTTTTTGAAAATGCCTTTGTTACAACATCGCTTTGTTCACCCAGCAGGGCCTGTTTAATGACTGGATGCTATGCACATAAGCACGGTGTGTTTATAAATTCATACGGTGACCCCAATCCGGAAGTACCATTCCTGCCAAAAATACTTCAGGAAACCGGATATGAAACTGCTTTCCTGGGAAAATGGCATATGAAAAACGGTGCTGAACCAAGAAAAGGATTTGATTACTGGTTAAGTTTTGACGGGCAGGGGCAATATATCGATCCGCCGCTGAATGAAAATGGAAGAGAATTTACTGAGAAGGGATACATGACCGATATCCTGACCGATTATGCTGTTCGCTGGTTGAAAAAGCCAAAAGAAAAACCCTTTTGCCTTTTTTTGTGGCATAAAGCGGTTCATGCCCCGTTTACACCGGCACCGGGTGATTCTTCTGCATTTGCTGATGCACTGATCCCTGAATATGAAAACTGGTATGATGATATGGCTGACAAACCGCAGTGGATGAGGAGAGGATGGGTTTACGGTGTACATTATAAAAATTGGCTGGACAGCAGGGGGAAACCTGTTCCCGACAAAATTAATCCGCACCCCTGGGATCCGAAAAATCCGAAAGTAATGGGATACCTAAGGGCGATGCTGGCTGTTGACAGAAGTGTAGGAAATATCCGGAATTGCCTGGAAGAATTAAATATTCTGGATCGTACCATACTGATTTATGGAAGCGACAACGGGTTTTTCATTGGTTCTCATCAACGCGGCGATAAACGGTTAATGTACGAGGAATCTTTACGGATACCCTTGATCATGAGGTATCCCTCAATTATTAAAGCCGGAAGTAATAACCGTGAAATGGTCCTGAATATCGATGTGGCTCCGACTATCATTGAGCTTGCAGGGGGAAAGGTTCCCGGGGATATGCAGGGGACTTCAATGGCCCCATTGCTTAGGAATGAGAGGACCCATTGGCGTACCTCATTCATGTACGAATATTTTCAGGAGGAATATGCACCTGGTTTCGTTACCATGGTGGGTGTCAGAAACAAAAGGTATAAATACATTGAAACACCCTTTGTTGCTGATGATATTAACGAGTTGTACGATCTTGAAACCGATCCTGGTGAGATGAACAATCTGATTAATAATCCGGGATATCAATCAGTTAAGTCAGAAATGATGCGGGAACTCAGGAACCTGAAAACTTCTACTGGTTACTTCGATCCATGTGTATTTAAAGAGTAAATTATAATTTATCTGATAATCAACTGAATATGAAAATACTGCTGAGAACATTAAATATTGTTCCATTTTCTTTTATTATAATGCATTCAAGTGGTTCTGTTTTAAACAGAGACAAGGATGATAAAACAGAAAGCAAGCCTTTGAATATATTGTTCCTGACAGCAGATGACCTTGCGTATAATTCAATCGGGGCTTTTGGTTGCCGGGTAAAAGACATAACCCCGAATATTGACAGGCTTGCTGCTGAAGGGGTAATGTTTACACATGCCCATATTAATTCGGCTGTTAGCCAGCCCTGCAGGCAATCGCTTCTTACCGGACTTTATCCACACAATAACGGAGCTGAAGGTTTTGAACCTATCGACAACAACATAATTACTCTTCCTGAATTACTGAAAAAAGCTGGGTATATAAATGGCATTCTGGGTAAAGAGATTCATCATCAGCCGACTGAAAAATTTTTCTGGGATTTTATTCCATTCAGAACTGAGAAGGATTCAGTCTGGCGTTCCGGAAACTCAAGGAATCCTGTCCTTTTTTATGAGTATTCAAAACGATTTTTCAATATCGCAAAAAGCGAAAATATGCCGTTTTTTTTCCAGGCAAACTCCCACGACCCGCACAGGCCATTTGCCGGGAGTGCTCTTGACAGCTCCTCGTGGGGCGGGAACCTCCCTCCGATTACCAGAATATACAAACCCGAAGATATAGAAATGCTCGGATACCTTCCCGACATACCGGATGTCCGCAAAGAAGTTACACAATACTATAATTCGGTTTATCGCTGTGATCAGAATATCGGAGCTGTGTTAAAAGCACTTAAAGAAAGCGGATTGGAAAGTAATACACTGGTGATATTCCTGAGCGATCACGGGGCATCATTCCCGTTTTCTAAGGCACAATGCTATCTCAACAGCACCAGAACGCCCATGATCATCAGGTGGCCGGGAATAACCAAACCGGGTTCAGCAAACATTGATCAGCTGATATCCGGTACTGACATCATGCCCACAATATTGGAAGCAGCCGGAGTACCTGTTCCGGAAGCCCTGGATGGGTCAAGTTTTATGCCATTACTCCTGAAAGGAAAATATACGGGAAGATCTTATCTTTTAACATCGTTTTACCAGATTTTTGAGAAGAAAAGATACCCGATGAGGTGTCTTCAGAATAAGGAATTCGGTTATATATACAATTTCTGGTCAGACGGTACAACCGCAATGACCGGCGATGCAACAGGAGGGCTGACATGGAATGCCATGCTAAGGGCAGCTGAAACTGATCCTGCTATTGCCGCCAGAGTAGAATTGTACAGGTACAGGGTAAGGGAGGAATTTTATGACCTGAAAAATGATCCCGATGGCTATAACAACCTGGCAGATGATCCAGCCTATGCTGACAAAATAAAGGAATTCAGGGAAATGATGCTGAAGGAAATGAAGAAATGCAATGATCCTGCCTGTGATGCATTCAGGGACCGAAATAAACCAGGTGTAGTGGATAGTTTTATGGAGCTGCAACGTAAAAAAGCAAAGAACACCAAATTTAATGTGAATTTTTGAGCGATATACATAATTCAATATTTGAAAACTTAATTTATAAAATTATGAAAGGCTTTAGTTCGTTTACAAAATCCGTTTACTTAGTCCTTCTGCCGGTTTTTGCTTTTTTAATTCATTGTCAGACTGTTAATAGTCAGGTCAAAGCCTGGGAAGGGACAATAACTATCCCCACCTATGGCTGGCAGGAGGATGTCAATCCCAAATTCTGGGCCATGGAAGCAGGTGCTAAGGGTGCCACTACTGTTAAGGCTTCCATTACATATCCTTATAATATGCAGGATCATCTTTCAAGAAAGCTGGAAGATGTTACCTACAAGGCACTTTTTCTGGAAAATGAATATTTGAAAATAACCTGTCTGCCCGAATTGGGAGGCCGGCTTCATTCGGTTTACGACAAAACCACCGGACAGGAGGCTTTCCATAAAAATAATGTTATTAAGCCCAGTATGATCGCAATGAGGGGCGGCTTTATCAGCGGAGGGATCGAATGGAATGCAGGCCCGCAGGTACACACTGTAACAATTCTCTCTCCGGTAGATGTTCTTTATGGCGAGAATGACGATGGCTCTGCCTATATTGAAGTGAGCAATCTTGAAAAAAGCCTCAGAACGAAATGGACGGTTCGGGTAACACTTCATCCGGGGAAAGCACTGCTTGATGAAGATATCACTATTTACAACCCGACCGATGCAATTAATCCTTACTATTTCTGGAATTGTACCGCTTTCCCCCAACGTAAAGGAACTCGGTTTATTTATCCTATGAGCAGGGGTACCGACCATTTTGGCATCAAATACTTTGACTGGCCTGTCAACGAAGGAAAAGACTTATCGTGGACTAAAAATTACGATGATGCCTCGTCAATATTTGCAGTTGATTGTTCTTACGATTTTTTCGGAGCCTATGATGTTGACCTGGACAGAGGAATTGTTCAGGTGGCTGATCATAATGAGCATCAGGGGAAAAAAGCCTGGACATGGGGACAGGGAGGATACGGACGTGTCTGCATGAAAAATCTGGGGGATAAAGATCCGGAATATATCGAAGTCCAAAGCGGGCCGTTGCAAACACAGTCTGATTATGGAATATTATCTCCCGGAGCTGCGATCTCATGGAAGGAATACTGGTTCCCGGTCCACGGACTGAGCACCGGCTTTGAATTTGCAACTGAAAAATTAGCCATTCAGACTAATCATGAAAAAAACAAAATCGGAATCAGCCTCTTTTCAACCGAGATAATAAAAGGGGTCAATTGTATTGTTATTGCTGACGGAAATGAGATACAGCGAAAGGTAACAGATCTTTCGCCACAATCGGCTGTAACGCTTGAGATGAATAAAAACAATCACGATACCGTGACCCTGTTAATAACCAATGATAAAGGCAATTTACTGGCAAAATTTAAATCACCTCTTCCGATGCCATATGTAGCGCCCCTTGAACCCCCCTCGTATGTATTAAAAGCCGACGAAGCTCTGACCGTTGAAGAGAATTACCTGAAAGCCCAGAAATTCGACAGGGCGCTCGACCGCCTCATGGCAAGGAAATATTATAACGCGGCTCTCCGTACCGACTCACTGCATCTACCTTCACTTCGCGATCTAGCCATTCTTGACTTTGAACAAGGTTTGTACGAGAGTGCTGAATCAAGACTGACAAAGGCACTGAAACAGATTCCTAACGATGACGGGCTGGCCTGGTATTTTCTCGGTTTGTGCCGTTTAAAGGAAAACAATCTTGACGGAGCTTTAAAATGCGGTTTCAAAGCCTCGCGATGCCAGGGTACAGTAGCAAGAGGATTTGACCTGGTGGGCAGATGCTTCATGATGAAAAAACAATATTCCCAGGCAAAAGGATATTTTCAGAAAGCTTGTCAGTCTGATATGAACGACCCGCTGTTATACCACCATTACCTTATGGCCCTTTATGCATCCGGTGATAAAGAAATGGCTTCTGAAATGGCAGAAAAGCGGGTAGCTGAGCATCCTACTGAACTGACATCCAGATTTATCCTGGTCGTGTCAGAAAAGAACAATGACAGAAATATAAATGCCATCAGGGAATTTGTTGGCGAGGATGACTTTGAAATCCTGGAGGCCGGTCTTGATTTTTCGCGGTTAGGTTTGAATAAGGAGGCAATAACAGTACTTGAAGAAGGATGCCTGAAACCTGTACCTTCTGACAAGCAGAATCATCTTATCCTTTACCAGCTTGCTTATCTGAATCACATGATCGGTCATAATGACCTGGCCGGGGGTTATCTGAAAAAGGCAACTGCTAATTATCAGGATTTTATCCTTGCATCAAGTCCGGAGATGGAAGAAACCCTTCTTTATGCCCTTAAAATAAATCCTAAGGATGCTGTGGCCTCCTATCAGCTTGGAAATCTGTACGCCAATTTTGGAAGGTTGTCAGAAGCCGAAAAATACTGGAAGGGAGCCACTGCAAATGATCCTTCATTGAGTATTCCCTGGAGAAACCTTGGACTAAATTACTGGGTTGATAAAAATGATCATAAGGAATCTGAATCATGCTACAGGAATGCGATCAGGGCAAGGCCTCTTGACCAGACTCTTTACCGGGATCTGGCCAAAGTACTGGTTGATAACAACAGGAGAAAGGAGGCGATCTCGCTTCTTGAAAATATGAAATATTCCGGAATGAGAAGGTCGGATATAATCATTGATCAGGCACAGTATTATCTTGATGAGGGCAGGTATGATGAATGTATCAATCTCTTAAGTTCTGTACCCTATTTCGTTAACTGGGAGGGTACCAGTATTACCTGGGATATTTTCAACATGGCAAATTTGAAAAAAGGGATTGCACTTTATGAAAAAGGGGATTTAAGTTCAGCCTTAAAAGCATTTGAGAAGGGGCTCACTTTTCCGGAAAACCTGGGAGTGGGAAGATCTGAAAGGACGGAAGAAGCTATGTCATGGTTCTGGAAAGGCAAGGCACTGCTGGCAATGGGTAAAAGCAAGGAGGCCATGGCTGCCTGGAAATCTGGAGCATTCAGTCCCAAGGGCTCTGAAACGCAAAACCGCTACATACAATTCTGTGCTGACCTGCAGAAATAGCAGGATGATTTACAAAATGAAATGCAAATGATTAATATCAGGCAAAACATGAAAACTATTCCCGCATTATTGGTCCTTCTTTTTTGCTTTCTGTGTGAAATAATTTACAGAGAAAAACACACCGGGATATATTCCTGTTTGGTGCAGTATAACAATATTCCTCCAGAAATAAATGCTGACTGGAATAAAGAAATGTGGGAAATGACAATACCTCTCTTCCCATCCTCACTGGCTCACATGGGCTCCGTTAGATTATCCGCGGCCAGAATTCCACCTGCCTGAATTCTTTGGACGGCTTGTTTTTGAATAACCTCTAATTATATAATTGACTGACAATGAAATACAGATTTATCCTAATCCTTGCCCTTTTATTCTTTGTTTGTCTAAGTATATCAGCCCTGGAAAAAATAGATCTCTCAAAGGGATTTTCTCTTGAAAACAAATTTGCAAGGTATATGTTTGAACCTGTGGGAATGGGATTATCTGCCATGATTGATCTGAAGACCGGGCAAAATCACATTCTTCCGATTGAGGGGAGACATCTTTTATGGGAAGTGGTATTCGGGAAAGGGATCATGCGTCCTGCTATCGATAATAATTACAAACCATGCAGTTACGGGTGTCTGACAAAAAAGAAAAATGGTGATCAGGTGTTGACGCTCGAATGGAATGATCTTCGTTTCTGGGAAGAGGACAGTATCTGTTCCGTTAAGGTAACCATTGAGTTGCCTGAAGACGATGGTGTTGCAAAATGGAGAATTTCAGTAAGTAACCGTTCCGATTATTGGGGATTGTGGGAGGTTGTCTGCCCTGCAATAAAAGGTTTCCCTGCCGAAGGAAGATATGACCTGGCAACTCCTGTTACCGGCAGCGGGGGGCACCTGCTTAAAAACTGGAAGGGGTCTTTGAAACAGAGGTCCCCGTCAGGTTTTCTCCCAATGCAGTTCATGTCTTTCAATGCCGGGACAAACGGTGTATATTTTTCCAGCAGCGATGGCGAATCGAGGGCAAAGGATTTTGTTGCCGATACGAAAGAAAAACGTTTGTCGCTTATTAGATATCCCGAAAATATGGGGGTAACAGGGTCCGACCTGCCTGACCAGTACCAGGTTTGGTTTGGTCCGTTTCAGGGTAGCTGGCTCGAAGCAGCCCAAAGATACCGCAAGTGGGCGATGAATCAGGTATGGACTGCCCGGGGACCTGTTTCCCAAAGACCCGATTTTCCTGAAATAGCCACTAATATCGGTTTCTGGGTGCGTGA